>Ga0194120_10000413_pt1 | contig 80279 bp, 82 predicted proteins | sample TA2MahCa65mmetaG_FD_148642 | JGI IMG/M metagenome (GOLD analysis project Ga0194120, IMG submission 148642) | Freshwater microbial communities from Lake Tanganyika, Tanzania - TA2015019 Mahale Deep Cast 65m | ecosystem: Environmental > Aquatic > Freshwater > Lake | place: Tanzania: Lake...
CCGAGTGTCCGCCGAGCTGTCAGACAACGAGCGTGGCATCAGCGTCTTCCGCTCGCAGTAGCGAAGCCTCGAGAAGTAGCGAAGCCTCGAGAAGTAGCGAAGCCTCGAGAAGTAGCGAAGCCTCGAATCGATCCTCTGCGTCACTCTGCGCCAGAGACAGTGACTGTGGAGGGTGGTACGACGAGGACGGCTTTTTTGTCTCCTGCCCCTCCCGTGGGGTTGGTGCATGTAATGGCGGGTGTCATATGGAAGATGACCTATGTGTGGAGACGTCTCAGTTTGCCATTTGCACTCCACAAGGATGCGCTCCTGGGAACTATGAATGGTCAGGCAGAGGATCTGTGTGTCATGCCAATGGTCGGAATTGTGTAGTCGCCCCCAAGCATACCGAATGTCAGGGTACTGCCTGCGTCACTGTTCCGGGGTTGGGGGATGACGAATGTGACCCCATTCTCGGTTGTAGAGTGGATTCCCACCTCGAATGCAACAGCGCTGATCTCTGCGTAGAGGTCGCTGGCTACGGTGCCAACGAATGTTCCCCGGCGATCGGTTGCCGTAAACACACCGAGTGTTCCAAAGAAAACACCGCTTGTCTTACGGTTCTTGGAGAAGGAAACAACGAATGTGATCCTCTCCTGGGGTGTGGAACTTCGGGAGAGACACACAATGTCTGTCAGAGTAACACCTGTATTGCCATCGATGGACCCGGTGACGATCAGTGTAGCGACACTGTCGGATGTGACCAACACACGGTCTGCAGCGGGGAGAGTTTAGCCTGTTTGGTACTCCCCGGTCCCGGTCCGCATCAGTGTGACCCTGGCAAGGGCTGCGGCATCGGAACACGTCTTGTCTGTCTGAATGAAGTCTGTATCAGCGAGCAGGGCAATGGACCCAATGAATGTAAGAATAGTGATGATTGTGCTGAGCACTTTGAGTGTAACGATCAAAACAGCTGTATCTCAGTTCCCGGATCAGGATCCAACGAATGTTCCGATCTTCTTCCCTGCGCCACACACACGGAGTGCAATAGTGACAATACTGCCTGTCTCGTCGTTCCAGGAGAGGGTACGAACCAGTGCGATCCTGTACTCGGGTGTGGCGGAGGGGAATTCCACAACGAGTGTAATGCACAGAGACAGTGTGTCCTCGTCCCCGGCATCGGCACGGATCAGTGCACCGGTGAAGTCGGCTGCAACGAGCACACGGAGTGTCAGGGCACCACCTGCGTCGTCCTTCCCGGCTCCGGCAATCGCCCCTGCGAACCGACCCAGGGCTGTGGCACCGCATCACACACGGAATGCAATGCCCAAAACCAGTGCATCACTGTCCAGGGACCCGGCGCCAATGCCTGCGTCACCAATGACCAGTGCACCGGCCAAAACCACCTCGTCTGCAACAACGGCTCCTGCATTGCCCAGGCAGGACCCGGCCGCAATGAGTGTTCCCTCCAGGTTGGCTGCAGCCAGCACACGGAATGTCTGGAAACCGCCTGCATCGTCGTTTCGACACTGGGCCAGAACCAGTGCGATCTCCTCCTCGGTTGCGGCAGAGAGACCCACAGCATGTGCGAGGGTGGCGCCTGTGTCTCCGTCCCTGGCCCTGGTACCAATCAATGTAACGGCATCGTGGACTGCGGGGAGCACACCGAGTGTCAGGGTAATGCCTGCGTCACCGTCCCCGGACAAGGAAGCAACTCCTGCGATCCCTTCTTCGGCTGCGACAGCGGTACCACCCACCTCGCTTGCCAAGGCAACAGCTGTGTCTCTGTCCCCGGAGCAGGACCCAACGAGTGTGATCTGACTCTTGGATGCTCTACCTCCGCCCACACCGAGTGCAGCCTCGATGGGTGCATCGTCGTGACGACCCCCGGAGGCAACACCTGCAGCAGCGACAGTGACTGTTTCGCCTCTTGTGGCAATGGTGTTGTGGATACGGGCGAGCAGTGCGACGAGGGTGCGAGCAACAGTGACTCCGCTCCTGACCGCTGCCGAGCTTCCTGCGTGTTCCCGGTGTGCGGCGACGGCGTCACCGATACCGGCGAGAGCTGCGATGACGCCAATATCCGCGCTGGAGACGGGTGCTCCCCGTCGTGCCTACCCGAAGATACTCTGGTGGCCTTTGCGGCCTTCTGCGGCGACGGCATCCTCACACAACCGGAAACCTGCGACGACAGCAACACCTGGGGAGGGGACGGGTGCTCACAGGGGTGCACGCTGGAACCGACGTACACCGATCCTTTCTGTGGCGATGGTATCGCAGTTGCCCCCGAGCAGTGCGACCCGCCCGATGAGAATTGCTCCAGTACCTGCACAATCACTTCGGTGCAGGCTGTACCCGTATGTGGTGACGGCGTCCTCTCCTCTCCGGAGGAATGTGACGATGCCAATCGAAGGGACAGAGATGGCTGCTCTGCAGGCTGTCTTCTGGAGCGCGGCACCTGTGGCGATGGCATCATCCAGCAGGCCCTCGATGAAGTCTGCGAGCCTCGCCTCCATAATCCGAGCCTCCCCTACGACTGCAATCCCGCGACCTGCCGCTTCCTCAGTAGAACCTGCGGCAATGGCACCCTCGAACCAGGGGAGGAGTGTGATATGGGAATCCAAAACGCCCTGACGTCTACCGCTACCTGCCGTCCGGACTGCTCACTAAGCCGCTGCGGTGACGGGGTGCGCGAGGTGGGCGAGAGCTGCGACGACGGCAACCGCCTCTCGCTCGACGGGTGCTCATCTCTCTGCACCATCGAGACCCTGATTGCCGTTGGCGCGATTCCGGCTGTCTCGCCGCTGGGGACCTTCACCCTCAGAGCGGAGCAAGGCCCCCTCTACGTTCGCATGCCCGATGGTCGCGTCATTGCTCTTCCGGCAAGCGGCCAGATCCCAGCGGGCGCCGTCCTCCTAGGGCAGCTCCAGCCGCTGGTGACAAGCCAGCCTCCTGCTGGAGACGTGGGGCCTGCTGCAGTTGCCGTGATTGCGTCGGGAGCGGGTGCGGGATTGGCGTGGGTGCGCAGGAAGCGGAGGGGTAGGGGGTAGGGACATGGGGAATAATTGAATACATTATTTATTCAATACCGTAACGTGCTATACTGGTTTCCGTCATGGGATTCTTCCGCAAACGGCCCAAGCCCGAAAAGCACGTGAAAAAGCTCATCGTTGGCTTCATCTTGGGAGCTGCAATCAGCTCGATCATCGGAAGCAAGTTGGTAGAAAAGGATGAAAAAGACGAAAAGGACGAACAAGACGAATAATGCCAAGTTGGTCTAAAAAATCATCAATGTGTCATTGATAGCGTGTGTCGCCCTTCGACGGATTCGACAGGATCACCGCAAACAGGCTCAGGGTGACACGCTTAGGTGATATTGTAGTAGCAAATTACTATACGACTTTATTCGTCCAGCTCCCCAACGAGGCTCTTTTCCATGATCTCCTGCAATCGTAGAGGCTGATTGGTCTGGGTGAGTGCCCACATGAGCTTCACGATGGCGCACTCAAATGTCATGTTTTTTCCACTGATCACACCGATCCGCTCAAGGGTCAGCTGTTTGCGGTAACGGTGAAGATCCACGGACCCGCGAATGAGTTGGGAGGTGATGACGATGGGGATTTTCTGTGCACTTGCGCGCTTGAGCCACGGAATCACTCGGTCAGAAAGCATCCCCGGACCGTACGTGCGCAGCACAATTCCATGAGGCTTGCTCGCGAGCACCGCATCGAAGTACGCATCAGAAAGCCCGGGATGCAACGTGACGAGCACGACATTGGGGTCAAACCCCGGCCGACAATCGAGCGTGCGCTTGCGACGCACCAGTCGCCACGGGTGAAGCTTCACTTCGATATTGAACTCCGCAACCGGAGGAAACTTGGGGCTATCGAAGGTATGGTCGATGGATTGATCTACCTTCTTCGCCCTGCACCCCCTGAGTACCCGAGGTCCAAGCACAACCGCCACCTCCGCAAGATCCAACTGCGCCGCGCGTATGGCATAGACGAGATTGGTGCGTCCATCGCTCCCGATGTCATTGATCGGCAGAAGCGCCCCCGTGAGGATCACAGGTTTACTGAGTCCCTGTAGTGCAAAACTCAAAGCGCACGCGGTGTAGCTCATGGTATTGGTACCATGCACGACGACAAAACCATCATGGTCGTCATACAGGCGCTCGATCGTGCGGGCGATCTCTATCCAGTTCTCAGGTGTCACGTCGGAGGATCCGACATTGCCAAGTGTCACGAAGTTGAGGGCGACCTCACGCTGCAGCTCGGGGAGGAATCGGTGGATCTCCGAGAGGGACTCGATGGGCTCGATGCGCCCGGTCTTGTGGTTCATCTTCATCCCGATGGATCCTCCAACGTAGAGCAGGGCAATCTTGGCGCGTGCCATGACATCATGGTACGGCAGAAAAAATCTGTGAGGAAGCATTCAGGGTGAAAGTAGGAATGGGGAATGAGGAAGGAGGAGGGAGCAGGTACGGAAAATTACCTGCTAACTGCTACTTGCTCCCTCCTAATTGCCCTCTCCCTGCTACGACGCAATCGCCTGCTCCACAGCGGCAATCGTGGCCTCAATCTGCCCATCGTGATTCACGATCTGCAGATCGCAGAGCTGCGCGGTACTGAGCTCATGATCCATGCTCGCAATCCTGCGCTCGAGTTCCTCTGAAGAGATCGGCGCGCGCTTCGTGATGCGAGCGATGAGCTGCGCACGGTTTTCCGGGAGGATGAAGATCGACTGGAGCCGGTAATCCCCTTCCGGCCGACGGAAGTGCTCACTCATGCGGATGCTCTCAAATCCCTGCACATCCACTTCACGGACGACGGTCTTGCCCTGCTCAATCGCCGGAAGGATTTCCGCAAGGAGCGTTCCGTAGCGCGCCCCTCCATGTACAACAGCCCACTCAAGGAGCTGATTCTCGCGAACGAGCATGTCGAACTCCGCGTCACTCACAAAGTGGTAGAGATCATCCCCCTCCCCCCTTCTGCGTGCGCGGGTCGTTGCGGAGCGCGGAAACACAAATTCCGCGTGGCGAGCTGTAAGCTGTTTGAGGATCACACTTTTACCCACGCCACTGGGACCCATGAGGAGAACGAGCTTTCCTACGGCAGTCATGGATGCATCGTAGAGAAAGCATGCTCCCTTGCGCCAAAAGGAATTTTATGGTACCATTTCCTGATTGCTCTTTTCACAATCCTCTCTACTCGAAAGCAGGGAGCACGGAGGAGTGACACCGCATTTCCATGGGCGAGACGGCACACGCTTTCTCTCACCATGAGATACGGCCATCCGGGGGCACGTCCTTCCGGCCCCGCACCTTTTTCCGTTCTGCGGAAAGAGGTGCGGGGGAGTCACTCTTCCATCCTCCCTGCTTACTCTGCGGCTGACCACCGCACCGTAGGTTCCCTCCCGACGGGAGGTGATCTGCCCTTTTCCCTTCCGCAAGGAACGGGAAAGTACCAACAAACACACACGACGCGCCCGACGTCACAAACCTTGGGCCGCGGCTGCAAAGCCGTCGTACCGGCGCAGTCCGCCGGATCCAACAAACACACACAGGGTGATGGGCCCGTATAACTCATCGAAGGGTAGGGAGCGCGTAAGTTGGTTACTTGCGCACTGCTCGCTCTTCACCTCGGTGAAGGCAGCGCCGGGGACACCAATCTCGCAAGAGGATGGTGTCCTCGTTTATTATGTTGAGATTGTAGAAATCAAACATAAAGACTGATAGACTCATTGCACTGACTTTCGTAAGTCTGTTGCTCTTTACTGTCTGCATGCGCCCGTAGTTCAGCCTGGAAGAACGCCAGATTGCGGATCTGGAAGTCGTAGGTTCAAATCCTGCCGGGCGCACCATTTTCCCTCGATACCTAACGTGGGGCTCTAGCTCAGCTGGTAGAGCGCTTCCATGGCATGGAAGAGGCCAGGGGTTCGAGTCCCCTGAGCTCCACCAAAACACCGCTCCCCTTTTTTCATCCCCCGTTGTCCTTTATGCTGTGCGCATGATCATCCTCTTTCTCGCATCCAAGGCAGACGCAGACTTTGTAAAACCCATGGAAGACATCTTCAAGGAGTTTGGCGTCGGCACCAAAACCGTCATGGCATCTGCCCACAAGGTGCCAGACAAGGTGGTGGAGATGGTGCGGGAGATCAATGCGATGACCGAGCCAACAGTCGTCATCACCGTCGTCGGCATGAGCAACGGCCTTGGCGGAGTGGTTGCCGGAACGTGCATCCACCCTGTCATCAACTGTCCGCCGCACAAAGATCTCACGGAGTACCACACGGACATCCATAGTAGCCTCCGGATGCCCAGCGACGTCCCGGCCCTCACGGTCATCCACCCCAAAAATGCCGCCCTCGCCGCCGTGCGGATCCTCGCAGAGAGCGATGCAGGACTGCGCAAGAAGATCGAAGAACGAATGGCGAAGATCAGGGCTGGGTATTGAAAGTATTACGTATCAAGTATGATGTATTGGGTATCGCAAGCGCATACCTCATACTCGATACCCAATACTTCATACTATGAACATCTCTCTTCCCCTCCTCCAGACCAAACTCAAGGAATGGAAGGGCTGCGCGCTTTCGGAAAAATCCAATCCGGTCTTTGGCGAAGGCAATCCCAACGCAACGGTGATGTTCATCGGTGAGGCGCCCGGGGAACAGGAAGACAAGCTCGGCCGGCCGTTTGTGGGTGCAGCGGGAAAGTTTCTCGATGAACTCCTCGGAACCATAGGACTGCAGCGCGAGAGCGTGTACATCTCCAACGTGGTGAAGTTCCGTCCGCCGGAAAACAGAGACCCCACCGACGAAGAGAAGGCGCAGTGCATGCCGTGGCTGAAGCTGGAGATTGCCCTCATCAAACCACACGTGATCGTGCCGCTCGGCAGGCACGCACTCGGTCACTTCCTCGCAAAGACCACAATCTCCGAAGCGCATGGCAAGCCTTTCAAGATCAATGATTCCGTAACGATTTTCCCGATATATCACCCGGCAGCAGCGCTGCATAACGGCAACCTGCGTCAGGCGCTCTACGATGATTTTGCGGCGCTGGGAAAATTCTTACAAAGCGTATAGCTGTCGACTTTCCATTTTCAGCTTGTACAATTTTGTACCCTACCTGACAGCTGATAGCTGAAAGCTGTAAGCTAAGCACCGTGTCCTCTCTCCCCTTTGGCCTCGCGATTTCGGCAGCACTCTCGGTCACGTCTCTCCTGATCGTGCTCTTTCGCGTCAGCCCCCTCACGGCCCCTTTGCAGGCTATCCCCGCACTCTTCGTCTCCGCGTTTCTCTCTGCAACCACTGTCGGAGCGCTTGTGAGCATCGGGATCTGGAGACTGATCCCCATCCACGACTGGGATCGCGGACGCATCACCGCTATCGGCCTACGGCAGGGGCTGCTTCTTGGGTTGGCAACGACGGTTACGCTCCTCTTTTTGGTGCTGCGGCTGCTCAACTGGTGGATCGCGATCCTCATCTTCGGCGTGTTTGCCCTCATTGAGCTTTCGAGCAAGCATTGAGACGAGTAGCGTACCTGCCGTACACTGCATCCCATGGTGATAGACACCCACGATTGGCAAGCATTCGCAAAGCGCATTGCTGCATGCAAAGCCCAAGATGCACTCGATGCTCTCGAGCATGAGCTCTTTGGCAGAAAGGCAGGGATCCTCACCGTTGCGCTCAAGGATGTCGGTGCACTCGATCCCGATGCGAGGCGCACGCAAGCCGCTCTGCTCAATGCCGCCAAGCGCACACTCACCGATGCGATAGAAGCGAAGCGCAAGGAACTGCTCAGCCCCTCACAGGATGCCCTGGCCTCTGGCGACAGCATCGACATCACCATGGAGCTCCCGCGAAAGGAGCGGGGTCATCTCCACCTCATTCCCGAGTTCATCCGCAGCGTCGAAGAGGTCTTCGGAAGGATGGGATTCGATGTCTGGAAGGGGCCGGAGATCGAATCGGAGGACATGAACTTCAACCTGCTCAATATCCCCGCAGAGCACCCTGCTCGCGATGCCCAAGATACATTTTGGGTAGAAAGTTCAAAGCTGAAAGCTGACAGCTCCAAGCTGGTGTTACGCACGCATACCTCGCCGGTCCAGATCCGCTACATGCAGAGCCACAAGCCACCGTTTCGTGCCATCTTCCCCGGCAAAGTCTACCGCAAGGATGCCGACGCCACGCACTCCCCCATGTTCCACCAATTCGAGGGACTCATGATCGGCAAAGATATCAACCTGGCACACATGAAGTCGGTGATGATCACGGCGATCCGCGAGCTCATCGACCCCAAGGCAGAGTTTCGCTTCCGCACTGGGTACTTTCCGTTCGTGGAGCCTGGGCTCGAAGTGGACATGCGCTGGATGGGAGACGACGCCCAGAGCCGCGAAGGAAAATGGCTGGAGATCGTGGGCTGCGGCCTCGTGCACCCCAATGTCCTTGAGAACTGTAAGATCGATTCCAAGGAGTGGCAGGGATTTGCGTTCGGCTTCGGCATCGAACGGATGATCATGCTACGAAACCGGATCCCCGACCTTCGCTCCTTCTACGAGGGAGACCTACGATTCCTCAGCCAGTTCTAAACTGCTGGTGCTACGGTGGGCAGGCCCGACCTTCGCTCGTTTTATGAGGGGGATCTGAGATTCTTGAAGCAGGTTTACATTGTCATCCTGAGTAGCCGCGCTGATTGTGGTTCGATACGTCCAGCGCGGTGCTGAACTACTCACCATGACAGCGTGGCGTATCGAAGGATGGTTGTACGTTCGTACACCTTGTTTTTTCTGGTAACGCGCCATAGCCTCGAAGTTCATGAAGAAGACCGGACGCAATAGAGGCCTGACGCTACGGGATGTGGTGAACCACATCACGGCTTTTAAGCAGGAGGTCAATGTGCGATTCGATCGGATGGAAAAGGAATCGCAGCTCCTTCGATCCGATTTCCGTGCTCACTGCAAAGGCGTCGATGACCTCGATTTCCGCGTACAGGACATCGAAGACGCAAAACTTCCAAAACGCGTAAAGGCCATAGAGAAAAAACTTACACTAGCGGCCTAGATCCGCGCGGCCCACGTCTTGGGGTCCTCAGCAAATGAGCCAATCTTCGCAAGATCTCCGGGGCCCAGTCTCCCCTGCTCTACCGCAACATCGAGAAGTGTGCCGAGATTTGCCAGAGGATGGAGCTTCACACGGTTCTCCTGAGCGGCTTCCACGCCGCTATAAAGCTCATAGCTGAAGATGGCGACAATGTCTGTCACAACAGCCTGCCCTTCTTCCCGAAGCGCCTGGACGGAAGAAATCGCGCTGCCTCCTGTAGAGAGAAGATCTTCGATGAGGACGACATGCTTGCCATGCGGCAGAGTACCCTCGATGCGCTTGCCCATACCGTGCTCCTTGGCTTTGCCACGAACGTAGACGAAGGGGAGCTTCAGACGATCGGCAACGAGCGCCGCCCAGCCGATAGCTGCGGTTGCGGTACCGGCAACGACATCCGGGGGGATATGCAGACCCTTCACGCGGCTCACGAGCGCATCGACGACGAAGTCGCGAGCATCAGGGTGACTGTAGAGGAGTCGGTTGTCGCAGTAGATGGGAGACTTGATACCGCTCGTCCAGGTAAAGGGCGGATCGACGCTCAGGCGCACGGCGCCGACGTTGATGAGGAGCTCGGCAATGCGTTTCCCATGGGGCATGAAGCCATGGTAATTGAAAATTGAAAATTGAAAATGGAAAATAGAGAATACAGGGTATGGAAGCATATTCGGTGCAGGAAATACTCTCGGGATTGCCCAAGGGCACACAAGAGCATCTCAAAGAACTGACTGATGTTTTTCTCTTGGAAAATGCAAAAGTAAATTTGTCGGCACACCGATCAAACGATAGGTGCTGGCAAGGCAATATTCTCGATGCACTTCCGGCAATTCCATTCATAAAAAATAATCCAATGTTCAATGCTCAATGTTCAGTGTTGGATATCGGTACCGGTGGCGGCTTCCCTCTTCTGCCCCTTGCGATCACGTTTCCCGATCATCGTTTTACCGGAATGGATTCTGTACAAAAGAAAATGGATGCTGTGCAGAGAATCATCGATACACTGAAAATCGCCAATGTGATGCTTGTCACGGGGCGCGCAGAAGACCTTGGGAATTCTCCCGCACACAGGGAACACTACGATATCGTCACTGCAAGAGCGGTCGCAGAAGCCAGACTCCTGCTGGAGTACTGTGCTCCATTCGTCAAAGTGGGAGGCCATATACTCCTGTGGAAAAGCTTGGATATTGATGATGAGATTTCCTCTTCCAAAAGGGCTGAAGTCGAATTACAACTTCGGAGATTGTCACCGGTAATCTACGATCTTGGTGCACAATGGGGAAAGCGACAAATCCTGGTCTATGAGAAGACCGCTCGCACACCTGAGGCCTATCCTCGCCCTGTTGGAACTGCAAAGAAGCACACGCTCTAGCTGCTTCCTACTCCCGACTACCTACTCCCTACTCCCTTCGTCTATGCCCAAGCGCTACATCCCCAACGACAAATGGGCTCGCAAGGCAAAGGCTGAGGGCTTTCGCGCTCGCTCCATCTATAAGCTCCAGGAGCTCGATGAAAAGTTTCACCTGCTGTCTCACGGCATGCGCGTCCTCGATCTTGGGGCAGCACCAGGATCGTGGTTGCAGTATGTCAGCGAAAAGATTGGCCCAAAGGGTGTAGCTATCGGGATGGATCTACAAGAGATCAAACACATTGCCCCCAATGTTGAGACCATCGTCCAAGATATCATGGATGTTCAAAGTGTTGCAGATGTTGTCCGTGAAGTAATACACCGTAGAAAAGACAAAAAAGACCAAGAGGACGAAAAGGGGGGTGCTTCCTTTTCGTCCTTTACATCCTCTTCGTCTTGCGTCGATCTTCTCCTAAGCGACGCCGCACCTTCTACCTCGGGCATCCACGATGTGGATCAGTGGCGGAGCATCGAGCTCAATCAGTCCGCACTCGCCGTGGGGAAAGCACTGCTCAAACCCGGAGGGCGCTGCGTGCTCAAGGTCTTTCAAGGCGCGGACTTCGATGCATTCCTGCGCGATGTGAAGAGGGAATGGAACGATGTGCACATCATCAAGGCAGTCACGAGCAGGGATCGGAGCACGGAGGTGTACGTCATCTGTCGAAAATGATGAGTGGAGAATGAAATGATCGAAATGCAATTCTGCATTCCGCATTCTGCATTCATACTTGTCTCCATGATCGTTCTGAAGGGAATTTCAAAATCGTATGGGTCTACTCCCGTACTCCGTGACGTTACGCTGACCATCGACCCCGGAGAGCTTGTATGCATCACGGGAAAAAGTGGTGCGGGAAAATCCACGCTCCTCCACCTCCTCACGGGTGCTGAAGCCGTCACCAAGGGTGGTATCGAGGTCGATGGCGTCGATTTGCGGGCAGTGCCCGGCCCGGTGATGCAGCTCTACCGCAGGCGCATCGGCATCGTGTTTCAAGACTACAGGCTGATCGGTCGGCTGACCGTCTCGGAGAATATTGCGTTTCCGCTCCAGGTCTGCGGGCTTCCGGATGCTGAGGTCGACAGGAGGGTGGGTACTCTGATGAAGGATCTCGAAATTCAGCGTCACGCACGAAGCTTCCCCCATGCCCTCTCAGGAGGTGAAAAGGCGCGCACCGCAATTGCCCGAGCGATTGTCGGCAAACCCATGATCCTGCTCTGTGATGAGCCGACCGGGAACGTGGATCCCGAAGCGAGCAAGAACATCCTCGATATCTTCAAGCGTATTCACGCGCAGGGAACCACAGTCATCATCGCGACGCACGACGCCGCTCTCGTCACAGCCCTGGGTGCGCGACGCATCCACATCGAGGACGGCAGGATCGTCAGCGATACACCGCGCGCGGGCGCTCATTACCGAGAACACCATGTGCTCGATGCAGAGAAATTGCCAGCAGGCGGGCGCAAAAAGGTGAAGGTGACGGCGATTGGGGGGTAGATTCGACTACATCACGATGTGCATACACTAAGAAAATTTCGTGTCATGGTGAGCCTGTCATCCCGAGCGTAGCCCGCCTCGGCCGACGAGTCGGACGGGTCGAGGGAGGACCATAGAAATGCGATGTCGCCCTTCGACTACGCTCGGGATGACATCGCTGAATAAAGAGCGCAAAATGTATGTTTCATCTATACTGCAGGCATGACTACCTACAAAGACTCGGGCGTTGACGTTGCCGCTGGCGACAAGGCATCGAAGGCAGCCTACGACGCTTCAGCATCCACATTTGCGTCGCGCAAAGGCATGGTCGGATGTCCGGTGTACGAAGAAGGCGGCTATGCAGGACTTCTCGACATGGGCGATCACTATCTGGTCATGACCGATGATGGCACCGGGACAAAGATCGATGTGGCGCTCGCCGCAGGCAACTGTAAGACCCTCGGCAGCGATCTCCTCGCGATGGTCGCAGATGATGCCGTATGCACCGGAGCGGAAGTGATTGCCGTGAGTAACACCATCGACATTGCGAAGGTCGACCCAACGATCATCGGTGATCTCATGAGAGGATTGAGCGAGGCATGTGCCGCACAGAAGATCGTGATTCCGGCGGGAGAGATCGCGGAAGTTCCGGGAGCAGTCCACTCCGCAACCTGGAGTGCAACGGCGGTTGGGATCGTGGCCAAAGACCGAGTCATCGATACGAAAGCAATCACTCCGGGCGATGTGGTCATAGCTCTCAAAGAGCACGGTGCAAGGAGCAACGGGTTCTCCCTTATCCGCAAAATCCTGAGTGAGAAGCTAGGCAAAGAATGGTGGAAACATGAAGCTACAAGCCGAAAGCCGAAAGCTGAAAGCTTGTCATGGGGCGATCTCATCCTCACGCCGAGCGTCGTCTATCACGCGGCTATCCTCGATCTGATCGGACGTCATGGAAAAAAGCGAACGATCAATGTCAAAGGCGTTGCGCACATCACGGGTGGAGGCATCGGGAGTAAGTTCCGCAGAGTGCTGAAGCGCTCAGGGTGTGGCGCGGTTCTGAATGCTCTCTTCGCCCCACCTGCGTGGCTCACGGAAATTGCCGAAATGGGAAACGTAGCGACGGAGGAATGCTACAGGACCTGGTGCATGGGTAACGGGATGATGATCGTCGTGGACCCTTCCGATGCAGATGCATCATTGGCCATTCTTAAGAAAGCAGGAATCGCAGCGCAGATCTGTGGGAAGATTGCGAAAGACTCCACAATCGTGGTGCATGCATACGATGGGACAATCTTGAAATTCCCCGCTTCGTAATGCCATTGCGCAGGTGAGGTAAGGGAGTATGTTGTTGCTGATGCTTGAGCGTGCCCCATGCACCGAAGCACAGACACAGAGAACCTCCACAAAAATAGAAAGTTCATGGGATCCGCAACACTGCAACCCTCTCCACGGACCGCTTCAGTGGCTTCTCGATAGGCAGATACGTACTTGACCCTTAAGACAGCACGATTACAGTCGCTACAGATGCACAAGAGGAATCTTCCTGTCCTGAGCTCTGTCGAAGGACTCCTCGGCCTCACTCTTCTCCTCCTTACGGCGGAAGGGCGGCTGCGTGCATAAAGGAAATCCATAAGCACCACGAGCCTCCCTTCCCAGCCGAGGCGGTTTTTTAGCATTCCACCTTTTCCTACGCCCCACCCCCTACCCCCTATTCCCATGAAAGATTACATAATCGATGAACGCGGGGCCTTCGGCCCCGATGAACGCACAATGATGCGTAATATTGGTGTGTGCATCGTGCCGCCGGACAACCAGCATGACAATGTGCTACGGGCAATCGCAGAACTCTCTCGGAGGATCTCAGGTATCGATGCGATGCACGATCCCCGAACTGCCCAAGCACTCGCCGAAACGCGCTCTGCATTGACCGCCGAACTTCCCGATGTCTTCTAGTTTCCCACCCTATCCCATGCGCCACTTCGCTAGAGAACCCATCATCAGAACAAATGCTGTGCAGAGATGCGCTGCGGACATCATGAAACATATCGCAAGCAGTGGAACTGCACTCCTCGCTGATATGCAGATGATCCTCCGCAACAATCTCGGATCGCCCGACCCTCAGAGCATAGAATTTGAAGAGTCATCCCTTTTGGTACGGACAATGGTGAACACAGAAATTGCGGACGGCCTCAGAGGAACGCGAAGTAACGTCATCCTGTGGCTTTGCGGTGCAGCTCTGGAGACCCCTCAGAGTGTACAATGATCTTCATGCAGCATCCTCACCGAACCTTCCCTCGCATCGTCTTACTCTTCGCCCTCCTCGCGATCCTCGTCATCCTGAAAGAAAACGGGATCCGGATTTGGGCGATGCTCACAATGTAGTCTATGTGCCTTTCGGTTGAAGATTGTGACGTGTCATCGTCCGTTCTCCCATGCCGAGAAACCCTCTGTCATCAGACACTCTCCGAAAGAAAAGCAGCTTCAAGACCCTTGTTTTTCGGAGGAAAATTCGTTATGCAGGGGTATCATGAGTACTTCTCCTGTCACCGCAACCGCCATGGAAAATACGCAAAAACATTCTCTTGAGAAAATTGCAAATCTCGAGCGTTCTGAGGAACAACGCTACCAGAAGGCCGTCGCTGCGATGGATCAGGTCGAGCGTGAGACGAAGGAGGCATATGGAAAGGAGCGTCAGGAACTAGACGAAAGCCTGCGAGCGAAGGCACTGCAGGAACTGCGATCGTATAAAGAGAAGGAATTACCGGAAATCTTCCATGCGGAGCACGACAAGATTACCAAGGATTGTGCGGCGGTGGACGCCGCCGTGGACGCGAAGATGCCAGCGACCGTGGAGCGCCTCACCAAAGAGCTCCTTTCTCCATCCTTTTTCCTACACCTATAGAAGATGGCGATCGTTCGCATGCAGAAAGTGGCCGTCCTCGCATTCCGCCCCCTGCGGGAGCAGGTGCTCGACGCCTTGCAAGCCGAAGGAATGCTGCATATCAGCGAAGAAGAGCCCTCTGCATCCGTCGATCACAGCGAAGTGAACTATCGCATTGCCGAGCTGCACTTTGCCATCGACACCTTAAAACAGGTTTCCTCCAAAAAGACTCTCGCAAGCGCCCTGGGAAAGCATGGTGTCGATGAAATCCTTGCTGCTCGCAGTAAAGTGGATGTTCGGGGCATTGTCGACGAGCTCCATGCACTCGAGGAGAAAGACACCGCTGCTTCCGCAGTCCTCAAGGAAGCGGATTCCCTGTCCCAGATTCTCGAACCATGGAAGAAGCTCCCCTACCGCCTAGATCTCGAGCGAAAGACCGCTAGAACCGTGCTGATGCTCGGCATGGTTCCGAAGGACACATTTTTCAATTTTCAGGCATCCCTGAGACAAAAGCTTCCGCGCACTGCGGTAGAGCAGGTAGATTTTCTTGGAGAGAAAGTCGTCGCGGATGCAATCGTATGGAGCGAGGATCTGGGACAATTTGAGGAAATTGCCGCAAGCCACGGATGGCTCGAATGCACCCTGCCACACCTCCATGGCACTCCGAATGCACTGCTCAGGAAAGCGAAGGGTGACGCAGAAACCGCAATGGCTGCACGCCTCAAGCACGCCGACAGGCGCGTAGCACTGACGACACTTTTGCCGGACCTCATCCGCATTTCCATCTATATGGATTGGCTTAACGGCAAACAGCACGCACGCGAGCATCTGTCTGAGTCGCGCTCCCTCAGTACCCTCGTCGGATGGATGCCGAAGAAAGATGTGCGTGAGCTTGCATCCAGACTGCAGAAGATTTCGCCGGCAATTGCGGTCGAGCCCGCTCTTCCTCACGAAAGCGAAGAGGCACCGGTCCTCCTGAAAAATTGCAAGCTGATCACCCCCTTCGAGAGCGTCACAACGCTCTACGGGTTGCCGCTTCCTCATGAATTCGACCCCACCCCGCTCCTCGCGCCATTCTTTATCATCTACTACGCACTATGTCTCACGGATGGCGGGTACGGCGCAACACTTGCTCTGATCATGGGAGCCATCATCTGGAAGAAGAAACTGTCGATCGAGGGATCCCCCCTGATCTGGCTGCTCTTGTACAGCGGCATTGTCTCGTTCTTTGTTGGTATTCCGTTTGGTGGATGGTTCGGACTGACCCCCAACCAAGTTCCCGAAGTATTGACTAGAGAAGTTGCTGGAGGAGGTCGCCTCTTCCGTGGACAGATCTGGAACCTCAGCGAGCAGAGCGGAATCAATTTCCTGCAGTACCTTGCACTCGGACTGGGTGTCACCCATATCTTTTTCGGGATGTTCCTCTCTGGGTACCACAAATGGGTGCACGGCAATAAGATTGCTGCGCTCTGGCAGGACTTCACCCCCCACCTCGTCCTCGCGCTCGTCATTGGCATACTTGCTGCACCGGTTCCATGGAAGCGACCCATCGAATTAGCGTTCTACGTTTCAATCGGATTGCTGATCTGGGGCAAGGGATACGGAAACAAGTGGTTCGTGCGTCCGTTGATGGGTTTTTTGGGAGTAGCCAACATGATGATCGGCCTCCTCAGCAACAGCCTCAGTTATCTGCGCATCCTCGCCTTGGGGCTTGTGACGGGAGCCATAGCCATGGCGGTAGATCAGGTTGCCGTGGAGATGGGCAGGCTCTTCCCGTGGATGATTGTGCGCATTCCCGTGGTGATTCTCATAGCGCTCATGGGCCACACCGTCAGCATCGCCCTCAACGCCCTGGGAAGCTTCATCCACTCCGGACGTCTCCAATTCATCGAGTTCTTCAGCCAGTTCTTTGAAGGAGGGGGTAGACCCTTCCTCCCTTTCCAGAGACAGACTACTGCTCACTCCGTTTCTTAATTCCTTCCCCTTTTACCCTTTTACTTCCCTTCTATGCTTAAACAGCTTACCGCCCCGTCGAATCAAAAGGTGATCTTCGGAGCAATCATCGCCATGTTGGCACTCCCCTTCTTCGCACTTGCGCAAGAAGCCGTTATGAACATGGGAGGCAACAATGCCCAGGCAACCCAATGGGCACTGCTTCTCGCCTTCATCGGCGCAGGAATCGCAACCGTACTGCCCTGTCTTGGTTCTATTCTCGGCGTCAGCTTGGTCGGTCAGGCCGGTGCAGGACTCCTCACTGAGAAGCCTGAGCTTGCGGGAAAAGTCATCACGCTTGCCGTTCTCCCGGGATCGCAAGGTCTCTACGGAATGGTCATCTCGCTCTTGTTCATCTTCTCGTACGCACCGCTCATCTCTGAGCAAGCATCCGTCTCTGCCCTACAGGGATTCATCCTCTTCGCGTCATTCCTCCCAGTGACCATCACCTGTCTCATCTCGGCTCCTTACCAGGGCAAGGTGTGTGCTTCCGGTCTTCACATGCTTGCCAAGGACGGTCGTCTTGCGGGTCGCGTCATCACCCTCGCCGCTCTCGTCGAGACGTACGCACTCCTCGGCTTCCTCATCTCCTTCTTCATGTTGAACGCCTTCAAGGCATCTGTAATCAGCTAACCGCTCACTCTCTGCAGTATGGCTCTCCAAGACATCATCAATGCGATCATCGGCGATACAGACCATCACATTGCCGAGGCGAAGTCTGCACATGAACAACGTCTGTCACACATGCGCGATCAGCTCCAGCAGGAGCGTCGCTCCCGTGAACAGGCCATGGCAAAGAACGTTCAGGAAAAAAAGGTTCAGCTTCGGCAGAAAACCGAGCGCCTGGCTGCAGGTCAGCGCCGCAATGCCATCGCGACGACCCGCCTGCGTCTGCTCGATAAAACCTATGCGGGCGTCATCGAACGCCTAGAGCAACTGCCGGATGATCAGATCAAGCCCCTGCTGCAGGCATGCCTTGCAACACTGCCTGCAGGCGTCGTGCACCCGGCCAAGAAGCACGCTGCACTCATCAAGAGCATGGCACCGAAGAACTGCACCATGGGAAAACCCATTGATGCAAGAGGAGGATTTCATTTCGTCTCTGCAACACATGAAAAGGACTGCACACTGGAAGCCATCGTGCAGTCCGTTCTCCGTCCAGAGACCGAACTCAATATTTCCCACCAGTACTTCTCCGCCTGACCGTGTCGCTCGCCTCTACCCTTCCCGTCGGCCAAGACTATGCCTTTGCTTACGGGCGCATGGCCACACTCCGTCAGTTGATTCTGGCGGAATCCGATGTGTACCGTCTTGTCGGATGCCACGACATGAATGAGTTGGAACGGATCCTTACGGAATTGCGTCTCACGAGCGTCATCGACCAGTCCATCACACAGGCAGGGCTCGTGCTCGAGGCCCTCGAACACTGGCTGAAGGCAGAAGTGGAGGACATGGTCGACAGCACGCAGGAAAAGGTCTTCCACATCGTTTGGATGGAAAATGATGGGGCACAAATGGCCTATGCTATAAAGCAAAAGCGTGGCCTGACCTCAAATGTCAGCAGAAAACCGCAGAGCACTGTCTACGTCATCCATCCGGAAGATCTGCAGCGCCTCATCGAAACTGACGAGGCTGGGACGCTTCCTCCAACGCTCGTAACCTGTGTGCGCGGTCTCCTGAAAGCAGACAGCCTCTCTCCAAAAGAAATCGATCGTGCAGTAGCACAAAGCTACTGCGAAATGCGCCTGCAGCTCGCAAAAGCATCTGGGAGTGCGGACATCCTCCGGCTGGTTCGTCACAGCATCGACGCACAAAATATTCGCACTGCGCTCAGGATACCGCATGACGAAGCGAAGAGCATTGAACTGTACTGCTTCAAGGGAGGAACGATCGATCCGAGAAATCTCGATTCCCTCGAGGGCATCCGCTCATCCATCGCACAGTCTGATCTGCACTACCACCTACTCCCAGCGCTCGATCACCTAGAAGATCGCAACGTCCTCGAATCGGGTCTCCAGAAAGTATTCACTGAGGACATTGAGGATATGTGGCAGAAGGTGCTCACCGTTGAAGCACCCTTTGCCTTTGCCGCAACCGTGTTTCACCAGTTGCGCGTTTTGCGTGCCATCGTCATCGGTAAGCGCAACGGCCTTTCTCCCCAGGAAATTCGCCAGATCCTCCCGCCCTTCCTCGGCGGCTCCCTCTTCCAACACTGATGTCTCACTACTCTATCGCCATGGTCGGCTCACGGGAAACCATTGCAGGATTCTCCCTGCTCGGGGTAGATACCTACCCCGTCAGCTCGGCGAAAGAAGCGATCGATACGCTGTACGTTCTGCGCAGGAAAATGTCGGGCGAGGCTCATAGCATCCCTCGTCCTGTCTACGGCATCATCTTCATCACCGAGGATTACGCCGCAGGCATGACGCCTGAAGATGAAAAGAAGCTCGCACAGGGAGCGCTGCCCGCCATCATCACCATTCCCTGTCATCACGGAGCCACGGGCTTCGGCCTCGAGCGATTGATGCGCACAGTCGAACGAGCCATTGGTTCCAATATCCTTGCTTAAACCTCTCTTCCCTCCTCCCCCATGTCTGGATCCATCATCAAAGTCGCAGGACCGCTCGTCGTCGCCAAGGGCATGACGGGAGCCAAAATGTTCGAAGTCGTCCGCGTCTCGAAGGAGAATCTGATCGGCGAAGTCATCGAGCTCCATGGCGATACCGCTTCGATTCAAGTCTACGAGGAGACGAGCGGCATCGGTCCGGGGGAACCGGTGGAGCGCACCGGTGAAACGCTCTCCGTCGAGCTTGCACCGGGGCTTCTCACCTCCATCTACGATGGTATTCAGCGACCGCTCGAGCTGATCGAGCGCGAAGCGAAGAGTGCGTACATCTCCCGCGGCATCTCCGTGCCGGGGCTCGACCGCGCAAAGAAGTGGGATTTTGCCGCAAAGGTCAAGGCGGGGGACGTGGTGGAGCCAGGCGATGTCCTCGGCACTGTCCAGGAAACGTCGCTCATCGAGCATCGCGTCATGGTTCCCGTGGACAAAGGTGGGACAGTCGTACGCATCAATGCCGGATCCCACCGCATCGAGGACACCATCGCGGTGATCAAGGGCAGCGATGGCAAGGAGCACGAGATCGCCATGCTGCAGCGCTGGCCGATCCGCATCCCCCGGCCATCCCACAACAAAATCATCCCCTCGAGCCCGCTCGTCACGGGCATGCGCATCCTCGACACGCTCTTCCCCATGGCCAAAGGCGGTGCAGGGTGCATCCCGGGACCCTTCGGTGCAGGGAAGACCGTCACACAGCAGAGTCTTGCAAAGTACTGCGATGCCCAGGTGATTGTGTACATCGGTTGTGGAGAGCGAGGGAATGAAATGACGGAGGTGCTCACGGAGTTCCCGCATCTCACGGATCCCAATACCGGGGAGCCACTCATGAAGCGCACCATCCTCATCGCCAATACCAGCAACATGCCGGTTGCCGCCCGTGAGGCGAGCGTCTACACCGGAATCACCATCGCCGAATACTACCGAGACATGGGCTACGATGTGGCACTGATGGCCGACTCCACCTCCCGCTGGGCGGAAGCCATGCGTGAGATGTCCGGGCGCCTCGAGGAAATGCCCGGCGAAGAAGGGTATCCCGCGTACCTGGGATCGCGTACGGCAGGCTTCTACGAGCGGGCAGGTTGCGTACGGTGCCTCGGCGCGGAAGACCGTAAGGGTTCTCTCTCCGTCATCGGCGCCGTGTCCCCTCCCGGAGGAGATTTCTCAGAACCCGTCACGCAAAACACGCTACGCGTGACCAAGGTCTTCTGGGCGCTCGACGCCAAGCTCGCCTACAAGCGCCACTTCCCCGCCATCAACTGGCTCCAGAGCTACACGCTCTATGCGGAGTCCCTCCAGCACTTCTTCAATCGCGAGGTAGCCGAAGACTGCATGAGCAATCGTGATCGCGCTCTGAGCATCCTCCAGGAAGAGAGCAAGCTAGAGGAAATCGTTCGCCTCGTGGGCACGGATGCACTCTCGCCCAAAGAGCAGCTCACGCTCGAGACGGCACGCATGCTCCGCGAGGACTTCCTCTTTCAAAACGCCTACGACGCAAAGGATGCCTATACTTCGCTGAAGAAGCAGTACCGCATCGTCCGTGCGATCCTGCACTTCATGGACAAGGCACAAGGCGTCATCATGCAGGAAGACTTTGACTTCGCAAAACTGAGAGACCTCGCTGTAAAAGAGAAGATCGCCCAGGCCCACTTGATCGAGGAGGGAGACGAGCACGCATTTGATGCACTCGAACGGGCGATCACCGAGCAACTGGATTCCCTGACGCTTACTCCCGCCTGATCCCAACATTTCCTTCTTCCACTCTCTATGTCCAACATTGCGTACAAGACCGTTCATGACATCGCAGGCCCTCTCCTCTTCGTCCGTGAAGTGGAGGGCGTCGCGTTCGATGAGCTCTGCGAAATCGAGCTGCCTTCCGGAGCACACCGCCTAGGCAAAGTCCTGGAATCCCGCGAAGGCATGGCAGTAGTGCAACTCTTCGAATCCACGCAGGGCGTGGCCACCGAGGGCACCAAAGTCCGCTTCCTCGGCCGTACTTTCGAGATCGGCGTCGCGGAGGAGATGCTCGGCAGAGTCTTTTCCGGCGCTGGAACGCCCATCGACGGAGGACCTGCGGTGCTCCCCGAGAAGAAGTTGGATATCAACGGATCGCCCATTAACCCCGCAGTACGCGAATTTCCGGATGACTTCATCCAGACGGGTATCTCCACGATCGACGTATTGAACACCCTTGTGCGAGGCCAAAAGCTCCCGATTTTCTCGGGATCAGGACTACCACACAGCAAGCTTGCGGCACAGATCGCTCGCCAGGCTCGCGTGCTCTCGCCCAAGGAAGTGGAGACCGAGGGAAAGTCCGGCGATGCGCACCAGTCAACGGAGAAGTTTGCCGTCGTCTTCGGCGCCATGGGTGTGACCTTTGAGGAAGCCCAATTCTTCCAGCAGGAATTTGAAAAGACCGGTGCTCTCAGCCGCGCCGTGCTCTTCATCAACACGGCAGATAATCCCGTCGTGGAACGCATTGCCACGCCCCGCCTTGCACTCACCACGGCGGAATACCTCGCGTTCGAACTAGACTACCACGTGACGGTCATCCTCACGGACATGACCAACTACTGCGAAGCGCTGCGCGAGGTGTCCGCTGCCCGCAAGGAGGTGCCGGGTCGTCGCGGTTACCCGGGGTACCTCTACACCGACCTCGCCACGATCTACGAGCGCGCCGGACGCATCCGGGGCAAGAAGGGATCGATCACCCAGATTCCGATCCTCACCATGCCGGAAGACGATGTGACCCACCCGATCCCGGATCTCACGGGGTACATCACTGAGGGACAGATCCGCCTCGACCGTGGACTTCACCAGAAGGGCATTTACCCGCCGGTCATCCCAATGGGGTCGCTATCACGTCTCAAAGGAAAGGCACAGGGGGAGGGTAAAACCCGCGAGGACCACAGCGGTATGGATGCCCAGCTGACAGCCGCCTACGCGCGCGGCGTGGAAATCCGCGAACTTGCAGTCATCCTCGGCGAATCCTCCCTCAATGAGACTGACAAGGCATACCTGCGCTTCGCCGATCGCTTTGAGAAGGAATTCATCCGTCAGGGCGATACCGCCAACCGGTCGATCTACGAGTCCCTCTCCATTGGATGGGATCTGCTCACCGAGCTGCCGAAGGCCGAACTCAAGCGCGTAAAGAGCGACCACATCGAAAAGTTCCTGCCAAAAAAGTAATTTCACACTCTTCCCCCCACTGTCTCCTCCTGCACCATGGCTCTCCTGCGCGTAAATCCAACCCGCATGGCACTGATGGACCTCAAACGCCGACAGAAGTCTGCGGAGCGAGGGCATAAGCTGCTGAAAGACAAGCAGGATGGATTGATGCAGCAGTTCTTGAGCATCGTTCGTGAGGCAAAGGAGCTGCGCATCAAAGTCGAGGAACGGCTCGGCAAAGCATTCCGCATGTTCCTCCATGCGTCCGTGTGGCTCACCGAGGCCAAGATGGATAACGCCCTCTCAAGCCCTCAGGCGAAAGTGGTTCTGACTGCCGAAACGAAGAGCGTCATGAGCGTGAAGATTCCCTTCTTCACCGTCCAAAAGGAAGGAGAAATCCGAACGTATGGATATGCCGATACCAACGCGCTGCTCGATGAGGCTGTAGCGGAGCTCGACGATGTCTTCGTGACGCTCATCCGCCTCGCACAGATCGAGAAGCAAGCAGAGAACCTCGCCATCGAACTCGAAACCACACGCCGGCGCGTCAACGCTCTCGAACACAAGATGATCCCTGATCTGCTAGAAACCGTGAAGTACATCAAGATGAAGCTCGACGAGACCGAGCGCGCGGGCATCCTCGCCACCATGATCGTGAAGCGAAGACTTGCACAGCAAGAGGCATAAACACGCATCCTCACATCCCCTCTGCCTTTGATGAACGCAATCGGGTATGCAGGGCTTTTCCGAGGATCCATCCAAACACAAAACCACCAATATGCGCAAACCATGCTACCCCGCCTCCAGTTGCCCCAATGGACCCCGCACCACTGAAGACCTGGAGCACAAACCAAAACCCCAGGACTACGCCTGCAGGGATCGTCATCATGCGCCAGAATCCAAAGAAATCCGGCACGAGGGCATCGACGCGGTGATGCGGAAAGAATGCGAGGTACATCCCGAGCACTCCAGCGATAGCACCAGATGCACCCAGGAGAGGGGTATCGGTACCCAGAAGTTGAGGAAGCTGCGCAGCGGTAGCAACGATTCCCGCAGCGAGATAGAAGAGCAGAAAACGGCCATGCCCGAGGCGCCCCTCGACGTTGTCCCCAAAGATCCAGAGGTACCACATGTTGGAACCGATATGCATGAGGCCTCCGTGGAGAAACATGGATGTAAGGAATGTAACGGGATTCAAGACGGATGGAACCAGTGCCCATGCCTGAACAAATGCATCGAGATCAGGAGACATCACTTCCACGACGAATGCGAGAACATTGATACCAATGAGAGTGATGGTGATAACCGGAAAGCGCTCGGAGCGCTCGTGGTCGCGGAGAGGAAGCATGGAAGAATTCTATGCCTTGGTGGAGCCCTTCGACAGGGCTCAGGACAAGCGTGGGGGAATCGAACCCCTTCCATTGGTTGTCGATCCAATGGAGCTGCCGAGCCACGCCCCACAGTAAGGCAATGGTTAGATTTTCAGAGAAAAAGGGACTTGTCAGGTGTACAAACGTACAACCACTTTTTCTTGTATAGCCCACGAACTACTGATAAAATCGATACGGTTGTCGATCCAATGGTTGCCCTTTGGGCAATCGAACCCCGCTCCTTGCGGGGTTTTTGTAACGAAATTGACTCACTACTCCCCTCTGCTTTCGCCTCCCGGAACAGCTACGGCATGGGGAACGAGCGTGCGTTTGCCTTCGGAGACAAACGTCAGGAGCACCGAAGCGATGCCGGTCATGACGATCGAAAAGAGAAAGGGCGCCGTGACGCCCACGCGATCCCAGAGCACACCGGCGATCATCGAAGCAAAGAAGCTCGTAACGCCAAGGATCAGCTGAAATCCCCCGAGCACGCTCGTGATGTGCTCCTTTGGAGCAAGCTCCGCCGTAAAGGCCTTCTGCACGGTGTCGATGCCGCCGCGGTAGATACCGTAGCAAATGAACGCGAGGGCGAGTGGCAACGGCGATCGGTAGAGGATAAAGAGGATCGCCGTGATGATCCAAAAGGCGTAGGAGATCATGAGCACCGGGCGCCTGCCGATGCGGTCGGCAAGCTCGCCGGAAGGGAGAGACCAGAGCGCTGCAACGATCATGTAGAGAAGGTAGAAAAAGGGCACGCTGCCTTCAGACACTCCTGCTTCATGCGACGAGAGAATGAGGAAGGAATAACTGAACGCGCCGAGATCGCAGAACGCCGAAAGCACGATAAAGAGCCAGAGATTCTTCGAAAGTCCCTTCCACCGGAAGGTCGGGCGGATGCCGATACGTTGCGCTGGCTCCCGGATGCGTGTGATGATGAGCAGCGCGGCAAGGAACGAGGGCAGCGAGGCAAGGAGGAACATGTACCGGTAGCCGATGCGTTCGACGAGGGCGATAGCCGCAAGCACACCGACGACCGCGCCGAGATTGTCCAAGGATCGAAGCACCCCGAAGTGCGTCGCGCGGTTTCCTCGATTGGAAATGTCGGAGAGGATGGCATCTCTTGGTGCCGAGCGGATCTTGCCACCGCGGTCGATGATGCGGCTGGGCACCGCCCACTGCCAGGTGGGCGCGATCGCGTAGCCGATCCTCGAGAGACATCCGAAGAAGTACCCCATCCAGACGAAGACTTTGCGCTTGCGGGTTTTGTCGGAAATGATGCCTGCTCCGGCCTGCGAGAAGGACACAACTGCATCCCCAAGACCATCGATGAGGCCGAGAGCCGAGGCACTCGCGCCAAGAACGTGCGTGACGAAGAGCGGCCAAACAGAGAAGACCATTTCAGCACCCACATCGTGGAGGAAGGACGCAGCAGAGAATATCGCTACCGTTCTCCTCGACTCCTCGCGCTTACGACGAAAGAAGATCATGGACGATATTCTGCGAGAGAAAGAAATCAATGTCCATGTGCGCTATACTGCAAGTATGTCCTCCATGGAGACCGCCACCTTCGCCGCAGGATGCTTCTGGGGAGTAGAGGAAATCTTCCGTACGACTCCAGGAGTGATCGATACGAAAGTTGGATACACCGGAGGAACGACGAAGGATCCGACATATCAAGACGTCTGCACGGGGGAAACCGGCCACGCAGAGGCAGTGCAAATCACCTACGATCCGGAAAAAGTATCGTATGAGAAGCTGCTCCAGATCTTTTGGAACAACCACAATCCTACCACCCGAAATATGCAAGGTCCGGACATCGGCACCCAGTACCGATCGGCGATTTTTACGCATAATGCCGCCCAAGAAGCTGAGGCCAATAATTCGATTTCAGCCCTGGATAAAGCCAAAATATTTCATAGACCGATCGTGACACAGGTTTTACCAGCACTGACCTTTTACCCTGCGGAAGACTATCACCAGAAGTACCTCATGAAGCGGGGAATGGGGAGTTGCCACATCTCACCCACCAAATGAAATCCTCATCAATACCGGAAAGGCCTTTCAGGAAACGCATAGTCCATGTGCATGACAAAATGCAGACTGCGCAATATGTACTTTCTGAACCTATGGGGAAAAACTTCGACCCGCGCTTCACACCGGATCTCACTCCGAAGGAGATGCTGGCTCTCGGAGTCTTCGGGGGAAAGTACATGACCGATTGCAAAGAAGAATTTCCGAAGGATTGGTTTGCCCATGCCAAACTTTGTCCAACTATGCATGACCCTGCTCTGAACTTTTTCGGGGTAAACGCAAGCCAACCACTCTCCGTATGGCGCAAGAAAGGATGGATCCACCCTATGGATCCACGCGGATGGTTCCAGTGGTACTGCCGCTACTTCATGGGCCGCCGCCTGCCGGAGGAGGATGACCTGCAGATTCGGCGATGGCTCGCAATTCGCCGGCACATCGTGCAGATCCTGCGTCACTGTAAACGCGGTGATGTCGCATGCAGAAAACGCCAACGACAGGCCGTGCTGCACTGGGCGTATGACGCGAGGAAGTTTTAAAGAAAAGATGGTATGGAGCTTTACAATATCATAGGAAATATTCTGAAATATTGCTATAATGCCATGAAAACTACTATAAACACCAATGCTCTCCTCGCCATCTCCCTGGTTACTGCAACTCAAACATGAGCGTCCTCACTTTCAGCTTACCAACGACAAAGAGGTATTTGACATCGCCATTGTCGGTGCCGGTATCGCAGGCATTGCAACCGCCTACCATGTCCTGAAGTACACAACGGGCAAAGTTCTTCTTTTGGATGCCGGCCGTATAGCGCACGGAGCAACTGGCAGAAACGCGGGGCAGGTCGTGAGCTACTTCGAGCGCCCATTCTCCGACATTGTTCGTGCCTTTGGCATGGAAATGGCCGTTCGCGGTCAGGCGGAAGTGGAATCGGGCTGGGGAATTCTGGAGGATATTCTCGAACAATGTGCACTCAATGTGCATTTGCACGCATTCGCCGGATACGCAGGTTTCACCACGACGGAACAGATACTCGGTGCTCTGCATGAACTGCAAATCCGCAGGGTATCGGGGCTGCCATTCGAGCCTCTGTTGATGAAAGTCGATCCCACATTACAGTCGCAGATTCCTCCTGAGCTACAGGATCTCATCCTGACGGTACCCCACTCGAAGATCCTCGATGCACTCAAGACCCTCGACAGCAGCTTCATCGCCGCCGAAGTATCGAAGAAGGGATGTATGAATAGCGCCCGGTTCTGTGAAGAGCTAACCGGATGGATGCTCCGTGAATACGGCAACCGATTGCACATCGCCGAACACCTTCCGGTAACGAAGATTACGCTTACTGCATCCGAGGCTCAGATTTCGACAACCGAGCGCCTCATTCGCGCTAGCCGCGTCGTGCTGTGTACCAATGGGTTTGAGAATTTCAGCATTGTAAATAGAGATGGTCCCGATATCGACACTTCATTCCATGGCGACATCCAAGGCATCATCGGCTACATGGCAGGCTACACCGACGAACCGCGCCAAGACCCTGCAGCCATCAGCTACTACAAAGCGCATCTCGAAAGTGGTCCGTACATCTACCTTACACGTCGACCGTACGAGCATCCGACAGTGGGAGCAATATCTCTTGTATGCATCGGAGGACCTGAACGTTTCCTTCCTGACCGTTCCGCGTACGATCCACAATCGCCCATCCCCGCAGACATCGAGGAAACACTGGATCGGGAACTCCGGACGACGTATGTGGACCTGCCCCCGCGCGCATCGAAGTCATTCCTCTGGCAAGGGCTGATGGGCTATACCCCCAACAAGATCCGCCGCGTTGGCAGAGAACCCAAAAATCCGATTCTTCTCTACAACCTAGGCTGCAACGGCGTTGGCATTCTTCCATCGGTCATCGGCGGGAAAAGAATTGGCAAAATACTGAAGGGTATACAGCTTCAGCCCTCTATCTTTGACCCCAGTGATACGCATCGCTAGGGCTGGATTGGCAATGTAGAGCGGCTGATGACCTCATAGCTGAATCACAGACAAGAGATATGAGAGTCGAACTGCAAAGAACCGATAGCATTATTAATTTCTACTATTTTAAATGACTATAGACCTTATATAAGCCTAAATACTCGTTCACATTTTTTATTCAGATAATGCAATTGTAAGACTGCATTTCTCATCTTCAGCACCTGCGAAGTGCTACCCTACGGCAGAAATCCAGCAAACGTGCAGGTTACCTATGCGCATGCAGATGACTATGACCTCTGCACGAAGAAGAACTGCTACTGCCCTTCAGCAGCCGTGCAGCAAACCACGTCGAGATAGGTACGGCAAAGAGGAGCGTGACGCTTCCCACGAGCGTCCTGATGATCTCTTCCGAAAGAAACTCGCTATTGAGCGTCACCCACAGTGGATATCTCTCGTTCGTCTTGAAGAGGAGTAGCAGCGGAAGCGATGCACCTGCGTATGCCAATGCAAGCGTATTGATGAGCGACGCGATATGCTCGCGGCCTACTGAGAAGCCGGCCTGCCAGAGTTGCTTTGGAGTCAGAGAAGGATTGGCCTTGCGGATTTCATCGATAGCCGCAGTCTGGGCCGTCGTCACATCATCGAGCACACCCAGACAACCGATGATAATCCCCCCAAGCAACAGTCCGCGTAAATTCACGTTCTGAAGCACCCCTGACTGCAAAAACATCGACTCCTCTGAACCCATACCGAACAACTTCGCAAGATGGACGAAGACAATGGAAAGAGTAGCGGCGATGCCAAGGGTTGTCAGTGTGCTTAGGAGTGCAACAGATGTTCTTTTGCTACAACCATGGGCTAGGTACAGCGATGTGCAAGCAATGCCAAAGGATCCGATGAGACTGATCGCCATCGGATTACCCCCAGACGCAATGCCCGGCACCACATACAGCGCAAGAATGAGAATGCTCACGAGGAGACCACCGATGGACGTGAGGCCTATCCATCCTCCAAACAGAACCGTGAGAATGAGAAAAAACATCCCGATCCAGATGACGAATGGCAAACGGTATTTCTCCGCGGTGAGATATTCGACGGATCCGTCGGATTTGATGAGTTTGCGCACAACAATCGTTTCGCCTTCGCTCATGCGCATGTCTTCGCGGTCATCAAGGATACCGTTTTCGGTCGAGTACTCGGTTCCCGCATCTGGACCACTCGTGAGACGCAAGTGCACCTGCTGTACCTTCCTCTGAAAACCGAAGGCATCCTCCTCCACTTCACTCAGAATGCTCATGACCTTCGCTGTGGCAAATTCCTCTCGAGGCGGCTCCATGCTCAAAGCAGCAGCCTCAGCATGCACGGAGAAGGAAGCGAACACTGTGACAAGAAGCGCTCGTGACAAAAGAGGAAATGGCTGCATGGAGATTATGCGCAGTGTGCGCAGAGACCGTAAAATTCTAGTGAGTGCTCACGCACGATGAAGTTGTTCTTCTTACCAAGAAGGGCCTCAAGATTATGAAGATCTGCGCAAGCTACGTTCACGTTCTTCACAGTCTTGCATGCCGTGCAAACGAGATGGTGCTTGTGTCCACTCACCGGAGCAATCTCGTAGCGCTGAATATTGTCTTTGAGGTTCACGGGATGGACAACGCCAATGTCAGCAAGGAACTTGAGCTCGCGGTAGACCGTCACTCTGTCGATCGCGACCTTCGATTTTGAGATTCGAGCATGCAGCTCGAGAGCGGCAACAGGCTGTTTTGTCCGCAACAAGGCCTTGATGAGAGCTCTCCGCGCCTTGGTGATGCGGTGACCGTTCTGCCGTAGCGATTGGAGAATGAATTCCGTGCGCTTCATATGGAGATGAGTATATCGGGAGTAGAAGGGAAATTCATGGGCTGCCGACAAATTTCTTGCAGAGGTTTGCAAGAAAGAACAGGGCCATCGAGAGCAGAACGATGGTTCCTCCGCTGCTAAAGCCTACGTAGTAGGCGATGAAGAGACCCGCGATGACGGAGAGAAGCGAAAGCGCGATAGCGATCCAGAGCGTACCCCGGAAACTTCTGCTGAGCTGCATGGCGGCCGTCACGGGGATCACCATGAGGGCGCCAATGAGCAGAATGCCCACAATCCGCATGGAGACGGACACGGTGATTGCCGTGAGAATAACGAAGATGTGATTGATCAGACGCGTCTGCACGCCCCCAGTCTCCGCAAGTTCCTCATCAAAGGCGATGCAGGAGAGTTCTTTGTATAAACACACGATAGCGAGAAAGATCGCGACGCCAAGCGAGAGGATGATCCACACATCCAAACGGTTGACGGTGGCGATGCTGCCGAAGAGCACGCTGTGGAGATTCACGTTCAACCCCCGTGACGCGCTGAGCAGTACGGCCGCGAGCGCGAGGCCTCCCGAGAGGAACATGGAGAGCGCGGAATCGCCAAGCACGCGCCGCTTGCGGCGCAACTCCTCTACCCAGATCGCCGTGATCGCCGAGACGGCCATCGCGGAGAGGATCGGCTGTGTGCCCGTCAAAAAGCCGACTGTCACGCCTGCGAGCGAGACGTGGGCGAGTGTATCGGCCATGAAGGAATACCGGCGGATTACAAGGAACACTCCCATCGTCGGCGCGACGATCGCTGTCACGATCCCCGCGATGAACGCGAGAATCATGAATTCGTATTGGAAGATCGAGGGAATCATAGGTGCAGATGCAGCGGATGGGATTGCATGGCTTTCCCGTACAAGCGCTCGACAGTGTCTTCCGAGAGGAACTTGTGGCTCTCGCAGTGGCAGATGAGCCGCTGATTCAGCGCGAGTACAAAGGCGACTTCGCTCGTCATGACCTCGATATCATGCGAGACGAAGAGGATGGTCAGCCCCAAGTCGGCGTTCAGGGTCTTGAGCAGCGCGTAGAATTCCTCCTTCGCCGCAATATCCACGCCCGTCGTCGGTTCATCGAGGATGAGAAGCGAGGGATCTGCTGCGAGGGAACGGGCGATGAAGACGCGCTGCCTCTCGCCCCCCGAGAGATTGCCGACGAGACGGTGGCGCAGATGCCCGACTTTGGCGCGATCCATCACTTCCTCCACGAACTTACGGTCGTGTGGGGATCGCCGGTTGCCCACACCGATGGCCGGAGTTCTGCCGCTCCACACTATCTCCTCTACAGATATCGGAAATGGAATGTCGGCCTGCGCGATGCGCTGTGGAACATAGCCGATGTTACCTCGTCTGCGAGCTGCAAACGGCGACTCACCGAAGACCGCGACTCGTCCGTGTGTCGGACGCAGCAATCCCAGGATGATTCGAAGCAGGGTCGTCTTCCCGCCGCCGTTTGGACCAACGATACCAACGTAGCTACCCTGCGGGATGGCGAAGCTCACGGCATCAAGAATCGTGTGCCCCCCGAGCGAGAGGCACACATCCTGTACTTCAATGGCATTGGTAGCACTCATCTTTGACATTCTAGAGCAGTGGCAAGATTATCGGCATTGTCTTGCATGATGGAAAGGTATGTCTTGCCCTCCGCAAGATCATCGGACGTTAATCCCTCGATGGGATTGAGAACGAGCGTCTGTGCGCCTGCTCCGTTGGCAATGGACTCGGCAAGTCTCGGACTCACGAGCGTCTCGAAGAACACCACTTTGAGATTCTCGCGCCTTACCGTATCGATAACCTCCGCTATTTTCATCGGGGACGGCTCCTCGCCGGGCGAGATGCCCGCAAGGGCAACCGTCTGAAATCCGTATCTCTTGGCCAGGTAGCGGAAGGCATCGTGTGAGACGACGGCTTTTTCCTGGGCGCACTCTTTGAGTCTTGAACGGAAATGAGCATCAAGAGCTTGGAGATCGTCGATGAGCACATCGGCGTTTGCACGATAGGCTTCCGCGTGAGAGGGGTCTGCGGCAATGAACGCATCACGGACACGCATAGCCACGGAACGCATCTGCACGGGATCGAGCCAAATATGCGGGTCAAACTGACCTTCGTGTTCGTGGTGTTCCTCCTCTTCCTCCCCATGTTCTTCTTCAAAGGCAGGGAGCAAATCACCACCTTCGGTCGCAGAGATCATCGCGACCCCTCGTGCCATGAGCTGCTCTCGTGATTTTTCCGCCCATGGGTCGAGACCCTGGCCATTCATGACGAGCACCTTGGAATCGTAGACTTCGATCAATTGCTGAGGGGATGGTTCGTAGTCATGGGGCTCCACGCCGCTGGGAATCACTTGCATAACGATCGCCGTATCGCCCGCGATTCTCTCGGAAAGATACGCGAGGGGATAGAAGCTCGCCGTTACCTTGAGTTTTTCCTCAGACGGCACTGCCTGGTTCGCTGTCTGGGTCCCCGTACAAGCGGAGAGGAGACCAGCGAGAAGGAGGGTGGGGAGAAAGTGCTTCATAAGGGGATTGGGGAAGAGAGCAAGACTAGCGGTTGCGGTTAAAAGAATGACGGGGCTTTTCGGTCTTGGGTCGTGATTTGCGGACAAGGATGCTCTTGCCTTCAAACATCTTACCATTGCAGGCATTGATGATCGCCTCGGAATCCTGTTCGGATGCCGTATCGACAAATGCAAAACCACGCGAGCGTCCTGTATCACGGTCGAAAACAATCGAAACTCCTGTCACGGATCCGCCCTCGGAAAGGTATTGCTTTAATGTTTCGTCCGTAACGGAATCCGCAAGCCCCGCAACGTAGAGCTTGCACGGCTCGGTGTCTTCTTCACGGGCGATATTGATGCGAAGATAGCGGCCATCGAGTTCGCTCTCATTGAGTTCGGCGATGACTTTCTGGGCGTCTTCAGCAGATTGCATTTCCACGAAAGCGAATCCGCGGGACTTGCCACTCATTTTGTCCGTGGGAATCTTAACGGAGAGCACTGGTGCTACGGTGGAGAGATACTCAGAGAGAGCTTGCTCGGTGGTGTTCCACGATATACCGCCGACAAACAGAGAATTGGACATGAGAAACTGGGAAGAAGGATAGGATAGATGCGATGCCTCGCGTGAGCCTTGCATCGAATCGGCAAGAGTCTAACGAAGAACTCCCTAAATGCAAATGATTTGCATAAATATGCAGAGTAAAGGGCAGATGCCCTCGATGTCGCTTATGAAAGAAGAAGGTGCGGCTTGCTAGATAGCAGTGACATTGACTGCTTTCTTGCCCTTTGGCCCGTCCTCTACTTCAAACTGCACTGACTGTCCTTCCCTGAGAGATTCAAACTGTCCATTGCAGGCGGACATATGGAAGAAAACGTCCTCCATGCCTTCAACCGAGATGAAACCAAATCCCTTCTCGAGAATTTTCTTGATAATACCAGAAGCCATAGAAATGAATGAAAATGAGATAAATAAAGAGGTGGCGTATGGCAGATCGGCCCCGCCACCCACGGAAATATAATGCAAACAATTTGCATATACAAGTGCAAATGATTTGCACGCAGAAAAGGCCTGACGTACATTGAAGAAGATACGAAAGAGAATCGTATGCTCTCTAACTAGACAGGCGATACGCGGGGCTGCTCCGTCTGTTTCTCCTCATTTCCACCATGCATCTATGGACAACCGCGTTCCTGTAACGGTACTGACGGGATTTCTCGGCTCAGGAAAAACCACACTTCTCAACTACATCTTGACCGCCGAACACGGCAAGCGCATCGCCGTGATCGAGAATGAATTCGGAGAAGTCGGCGTGGATCAGGAACTTGTGATCGGTGCCGAGGAGGAGATCTTCGAGATGAATAATGGCTGCATCTGCTGCACGGTACGGGGTGATCTGATCCGCATTCTCAGTAACCTGATGAAACGGCGGGACAAATTCGATCACATTCTCATCGAAACGACTGGCCTTGCAGACCCCGGCCCCGTGGCGCAGACCTTCTTTGTGGATGATGAGTTACAGAAGCATCTGAAGCTCGACGGCATCGTGACCGTCATCGATGCCAAGCACGTCCGGAAACACATCGATGAGAGCAGCGAGTGCAAGGAGCAGATTGCCTTTGCCGATGTCATTTTGATAAACAAGACAGATTTGGTTGGACCAAAGGATCTGGAGAAGCTAGAGCATCGCATCCGCTCCATGAACGGCGCAGCCAAACTTCACCGTACAGAGCGTGGCGTGACAGACATCAATCATCTCCTGCGTGTGGGGGGCTTTGATCTCAGTCGCGCGATGGAAGTTGATGCAAAATTTCTCGAGCCCGAATACCCGTTCGAATGGGGCGGAATATTTGACCTCAAAAACAATGTATACCAAATCCATCTCGAGGAAGGACCAGATCCATCAATGGATTTTGTCATGCTGCCGGTCGATTCTCATGATGCTCTTCAAAATAAGAAAGTCACCGAGGATGCCGTGCTCCTCTTCTCCGATGCGGAAAAGGAGATCCGGAATGGTGACAGCATTTCTGCTGGAAAAACGCTTCAGCGATTTTTCTTGGAACCTGGAGGCATGACTGTGTCCTGGGAAATCAAGAAATCGGGACTCTACGCATTGTTCACTCAACACCTTCCATCGGAGTTTGCCATGAAGATCGAAAGCAACGTGGAAGAGCACAAGGCAGTCGCCCATCGGGAATTCAAACCCGATCATGTCCATGACGATACCGTCACATCCGTAGGCATCGCGATCCCCGGTGATCTGGATTTAGATAAGCTCAACGAGTGGTTCGGGAAGCTTCTTGCAGAGAAGGGACAGGACATCTTCCGCATGAAGGGGGTCGTGAGCGTTTCAGGGGAAGAGAAGCGCTACGTCTTTCAAGGAGTGCACATGCTCATGGACGGCAGACCAGATCGTCCGTGGGGCAATGAACCCCGTGAGAACCGGTTCATCTTCATTGGGCGACATCTGGATCGGGACGATCTGGAGCAGAAGTTCCGTTCCTGCCTCGCCAAGTAACCATGCCTCCTCTCCAAAAGCTCCATAGCGCTGATATCGGTGATCACGTCATTGGTCTGCGCTGGTCACCGAACGGCGCGTTCCTCGCAGCAGCTTCCATCAGCGGACCCATTCACATTTTTCGCGGGAGCGATTTACATCTCTTGCATCAGCTCACCGGGCATGGATTGGGGACGACAGCGATAGATTGGCATCCGACGCTGCCACTCCTTGCGTCAGCGGGACAAGATGGCAACGCAAAGCTCTGGGATGTAGAAAGCGGCACGGAGAAAACATCGATGCCGTGCGGGATGGGATGGGTGGAGCACGTGACGTGGAGTGATGACGGCGAGACACTGGCCACATCGTGCGGCAAGAAAGTGATCCTCTGGAATGCGGACGGAACAAAGGCACATACATTCCCTGATTTTCAAAGCACGATCGCCGATATCGCGTGGCGGCCCCACCACATGCATCTTGCTGCTGCAGGGTACAACGGGGTTCTCCTGTATCCGACAGAGAAAGATGGTCCACCGGAGAAACTTCTTTGGAAAGGCTCGACACTCGTCTGTGTCTGGAGCCCAAACGGAAAGATGCTCGCAACGGGCGATCAGGATTGCACGGTGCAGCTCTGGTACCCCGAGATACGCGAGCATTTGCAGATGCACGGTTACATGGTGAAGGCCTTGCAGCTTTCGTGGACAAGTGACAGCAAATTTCTCGCAACAGGCGGCGGCATCCATGTGACGATCTGGGATTGCGCAGGCAAGGGGCCAGAAGGACAAGATCCCGTACGTCTTGAGGGGCATGAAGAGCTCATTTCTACACTTGCATACCAACATAAGGGTGCATTGCTGGCATCGGGTGATGAGGGTGGAGTCGTGCGCGTATGGCAGCACGAAAAAGCGGAGTCTTTGTTATCAGGTCTGAGATTGGATCAAGGTATCAGTGTCGTGACGTGGTCTCCCGATGACGCGCTGATCGCCGTTGGCGGCGCTACAGGGGCAGTGTCGCTTCTTCGACTACCCTAAATCAGGAACGGTCGCGAATATGGCCCTTGAAGCGCAGTTTTTGGAGGATTTCCGGGCGAGAAACAACAGCATCTGCTTTCCGGCAATCACGCGCCCAATCGAGAAGCGCCTGATAGTGTTCCTTCTGTAAGTTTTCAAACCATTCCGTCCCATATGCGGTGATAATGCGAGCGACGCTGGCATGTTCGCAGGCATCTTGGCAACCACAGATTTTCATCGCGACTGCTGAGTGAAGCCCCTCCTCTTTCCAGGTGTCTTCGAGAAATTGCAATGGAATATCTTTATTGCTGCCGCAGACTCCACCATTGCAAATGAGTAAACGACAGAGTGGTGGATTGCGTTGAGTATCAAGTTCGATCATAGAGCGGAAACAATAGATGATCGCACCACGAAGCTACTGCGATCCATGTGATCGAGCCATTCATCGAACGGATCATGAAAATACTGCCATAGGTCAAGCCCCAGCTCCATTTCGGTTTCTGTCAGGAGACAGTCATTCAGCTTCTTGTGTAGGCTCTCTTTGCCGTGCATAGCGACAAATTCGATGGATTGAAACCGCTGTCCGCATGCTTCAAACCATTCGGCATACGAGGTCTCCTGTTCAGGATGCTCATGATCCTCTGCCCACCACTTTCCATCCGATTCCAAAGTGCAAATACTACCTGTCTGAGACCAAAATATCCTGCGATCATTTCTCGTGGCAAACCATGCGGTTCCTCTCGCACGAATCACAGAGGAGAGGGCATCAGTTTGTAGCAGCGCGTGAAGACGCTCAGGATGGAAAGGGCGATCTGCCGTAAAAGAGAATGACAGTGGCATTGCAAAATTTCCCTGCAAGATCTCTCCGCGCTGGAGGATGCGAGCAGAAGGATTCAGTGAATGCATGACCGACACGAACAGTGCTAATTCCTCAGCCGAAATCAGATCTTCTTTCCTGATGACAATGGTATCGACATTCTCCACCTGCTCCGCAAGGACTTCTCCCACAGAGCGATCATCTTCGGATACAGAGACAAGATAGCGATCTCTAAGGTTGTCGCAAGAAAGAAAATCCCGCAGGAAGCGCTCGGCATCCACAACAGTGACGCTGGAATGCAGAGTCAATGCATCAGCCACTGATGCTCGCTCAAGAAGTCTTTGCACCAGCATCGGCTCTCCTGTCGCATTCACTTCGATGAATAAATGATCAAATTGTTGCTGTGCGATTTCTTCAACCAGCGCGAGAAATTGCTCGTCAAGATTGCAGCAGATACAACCATTGGGAATCTCGATGAGGGCATCCTTCTTGCTGAGGGCCCTACGCACGGATGCAGCTGCCGAAACAGTTTCCGCAATGTCATTCATGATGACCGCTCGCCTCTTTCCTTTGGTGCGCTTCAGACAATCGAGGAGGAATCTGGTCTTCCCTGCGCCTGCAAAGCCCGAAATGATCGTCACTGGAAGCATAGAGTGAAAGAATGAGATGAATGGAACACTCCTATCGACCACGCTCAGCCGGAGCAACTATCTTTCCTCCGCACAGAAAAGGGTATCGCAAAGGGAGTATAAATGCAAATCATTTGCATTTGGTATGCATGTGGATAAGATCGTATCATGCGGAAAGCCGATATCATTATCGTAGGAGCGGGTGCAATAGGCGTAGGAATGGGTGTCCTTCTCCAGAAAATTGGCTGTAAGGATTTTGTGATTCTTGAGCGAAAAGAAGTGGGTGCATCCTTCATGCGCTGACCTAAAGAAATGCGCTTCATTTCGCCATCATTTGATGGAAATGCGTTTGGCGTCTCCGATCTAAATACCGTCACGCCAGATATTTCTCCCGCCTATATTCTTGATCAAGGAAAGATTATTTGTACTGCAGGTCCGTGAGCGAGAGCGGCGGCAAATATTCAACGGGAGTCCCGCGAATCCACCATTTGCCCGTCTCCTTCCATTCAGCAGCAGAGGAAAATCGATACGGATACAATTCGGCCCGGATGAACCGGGGCACATGATCGGGAAAAGGATTCTTGGAAATCAGTGAACGTGTTTGCGGATCGTTTTGGAGCAGATGTTCGATGAACGGGAAAATCCAGGGGTAATACCGCGGAGATCCCATGGCGGCGAACCACATGAGCCAATCGAGACGCAGATGCCATGGGGCCAGGATCGGCGGAGCGCGTGCAGGATCGCCGGGCTTCGCTTTGAACTCGTACTCCTTCCAGACAGTCCGTGGCGTCAGGACTGCGTCTTCGGTGCCTTCGAGAATGATCTCGTAGCGCTCACGCGTGATGGATCCGAAGGCACCGTAACTATTGACCAGATGAAGCGGTTCGAAGCTCGTGTTCATCGCCTGATTGGAGGAGATCATATTCCGGATTGGGGAGACACTGAGAATGAGGACAAGACCTCCCAACAGGTACGTGGCGATGGTGAATGCGGGAAGGGCGTGCAGCGTAGGAATTGGCATCTGGAAGGGCTGATTGAGAATTCGGTCTCCCAGTGTGGAAAGCCCGATGACGATTGTCAGCAGATTAAGGAAGGAAAGGTTGCCGCTCAGGGCGATCAGGACTTGATGGAGAATGCTAAGACCTCCCGCGATGCCCGAGACAATGGGAAGAGGAACCAGATAGCCCCATGGCGTCCCGAGCTGGATGACGTGCGTGAGGAAAACACCAGTCTTCTTGGTCCACTCCGGCGACCAGTGGAAGAACCAGCTCAAGGGACTGGGAATAGGCTGGGTTTGATAGTGATAGTGAAGACACGTGAGATCGCGCCAGCAGGAATCGCCACGCATCTTGATGAGTCCCGCCCCGAGCACCGTCCGGAAAAACATCCACCGGAAACACCAGATGACGATGACCGGCGGGGGGACGTCGCGTGAACCGAGGAATATCGCGAGAAAGCCCGCTTCGCAGAGCATCGTCTCCCAACCGAAGGAATACCACGTCTGTCCGACGTTGACGATGGAGAGATAGAAGAGCCACAGGAGTGCCCACGTCGCGACAGAAACGCCGATGCCAAATCTTTCGGAGAAACCTGTCAGGGCGAATAATGAAAGTCCCGTCCCGCAGAGGAAGATGATTCGCGCAAAGACATCAGAGTAATGAAAGAAAAATAGACTCGGCGAATCCATGAAGCGCGCCCTCTGGAGAAAGGGCGGTACGGGGGTCAGTCCCTTCTCACCGAGCAGCGGGATAAACTGCTGGAGCGCGACGAGAAAGCCGATCAAGTACACGAGCGCCAGACCGCGCTGGAGGAGGAGACGGGTGAGGAAGAAGGAATCACCGCCGGAGAGAATGTCAGACAATGTCATGGTTGGCTGGGCATCTTCAGCAACACCATAGCGATTTTTCAGGGGTTGTAGGAGGGTGCTGGGAACTCAAAGAAAGGCACGTGGGACTGGGGGGCTAATCCGAACAAACCGAACAGTACTAAGAGGCTATGGTTTTATGATCAAGTCTGACAGCAGGCCAACCGAAGCCGACCAGTTACTATCGACTTAAATACCAAAATGATGTAAAGTTGAGGGGGTGTTTGGAGGTTGTGAATGAGCTTGTTTTGATGGGGGTAGGGCAGCGGGTCAGCGATGATTCAGGAAACAGTCGTGGGTGGAGCAAATGCGAGTCCGATCACTATCAGTACAGCCATGCTAATCATCATCGATACAAAGACAGCAATGGCGTCTCCTGTTCGTTTTTTTATAAACAAATACAGAGGATATGCAATCGCAAGAGTAGCGCAAAACAAGACTGAGAAGACCGTAAGAAGCAGTATCCAATTTCCCATCAGCATCCAATCATCAATCCAAGTATCGAGCAGAATGGTGAGCAGAAAAAAATACGCTGCCATTCCTGCGGTTTGGCAGATGCCGACGAGTATTTGCGGAATACGAAATTGCATAGTGTCATAAGTGTGGCAGAGCGCAGAAAAAGGGGCATGCGGGTCTATTGACGCATGCACGTGATGGCTGGACGGACGGGTCAGGCACTCACTTTTAAGGGGGTGTTTCGAGGTTGTGGGAGGGCTTGATTTGAGGATGGTAGGGCAAGCGGTTCGGTTGATACCTTGTGTATTGGATGTACCATTAGTTTCATGAAGAAGACGCTAATTTTTCCAACACTGATAGGTCTAATGCTGAGCTTATCAGCTTGTGTAAATATTCCGAGCAATGGTGGCACTGCTACTCAAGGCATTAACTCTTCTTCGACTTCTAGTCGAAGTCAGAATCAGAAGATCGGCTACATCCATCGGGCATACGACCAAAATGGCAAACATATGGTCGATATCGATCTTGCGGAAGGATTTTTTACCGATCAGGACGCTGGCAATGCGATTCGCGAGGACAATCCGGACTGTGCCAAGGATTCCTTGGATGCAACATGCCAGCCACCGCAAGGCTGGTACCTGCGCAATAAAGATACGGCTGCCAGCACTTTGCCCGTATCAGATCAAGCGCAGATCCTTATGGAAACGCTCGATCCATATAAACAACAACCTGGCACAAAAATATCTTTTGAGGACTTTGGTAAGCTGCTTGATAATTCGCAACGCAATTTTAAAAATATTCCCTTCTGGGTAACAATCTCGAATGGGACGGTCTTGGAAATAAGAGAGCAGTTCATCCCGTGAGGCAACCGGGTCTATAAACACGATTTCTTTTGGCTGAGCAGCTCGGTCTAGAACTTTAACTTTGAATCCCTGACAACGTTATTGAGGGTAGGGTTTCAGGGAATGGAGGGCAAGACGGTCGGGGCTGAATGTTACAAATGTGACAGTAGAACGGGGCTTCCTGAAGCGGAAATTGACGAATAATGGAAGTATGGCAATGAGAGATTTTCTGATACAATTTCAAATGCATGATCAAAGCAATTTTCTTCGACCTCGATGGCGTTCTGACAACCGACGCGAAAGGCTCCCTCACCATGAGTAAAAATCTTTGCGAGTTGGTGCCTGGGTTATCCGTTCAAGAAGTCCTCGATAGTTACCGGGAAGATATTGAAGCACTCAACATGGGGCAGATTTCCATGAGCGACGTATGGAAGAGAATGTGCGCTGCTTTCAAGATTCCCGCAAACGACGATCTTCTCAGGAAGATGATGAGCAAGGTACCCAAGAATAATGCCATGTTCGATCTAGCGCGATCCCTCTTCTCTCGCTATCGCCTCGGCATTATCACCGATAACAATCGCGAACGGATGGATCTTCTGACCGCCGATATGCAACTCGAAAAGCTATTTGATCCCATTGTCATTTCCGCGACAGAGCATGCATCGAAGCGCGATGGAACGACAACAATTTTCGATGCGGCTCTCAGCAGAGCTGGATACAAAGCGGAGGAGGCGATCTTCATCGACAATCAAGAGAAGAATCTGGAAGTACCTGCACAGATGGGGATGAAGACGTATTGGCATGATGATCAAAAGAACGATGTTGCTGCACTAAGTGTGGCGCTCCGGCATATGGGAGTAGATGTCGCAGGTGTATCCTTGGAACATTGAATCTATGATCGACATTCGCCCCCACCATTCCACTGATCAATCGGCACTCTTGCAACTGATGGCGGAATTGCAGGAACATCTCTCTGCCATGGATCCATTGAAGAGAATCCGGAACATCGAAGATTTCGATGGCGCGAAGTACATCGATCATCTTCTTGAGAAAGTCAGGCATGACAAGGGGGAAATATTTGTAGCCGAAGAACAGGACAAACTTTTGGGCTTCATTGCAGGAACCATTCCGAATGAAGATCCCGATGACGCGCTCGATCACTATCCTGCCAAGGAAGGAAACATCATTGAACTAGTCGTTTCTCAGAAGCATCGAGGGCAAGGTGCCGGACGTGCGCTTATGGAGAAGATGGAGACGTATTTCCGTGAGAAGAATTGCGAATACATCCGTGTTGGATGCTTCGCTCCCAATACCGGGACGCATGTGTTCTACGAGAAGTGCAGCTACACAGATCGTTATACTGAAATGCTGAAGAAGCTTTGAATTGGTGATTTTGCACTATTTGCTATGTTGGCAGCTGTATTGACAAGAAAATCTGACAATCTAGAATACTCATAAAGTAATGACCAACTGTCTGTTTCCCTCTGGCCTCCTCCTTCGCGGGCTTCTTGCCCCGCAGGAGCGTCGTGTCCGGTAAATAGATTACGAAGAAATCCGACACTCTCCTGCAATAACAGGAGAGTGTTTTTGTTTATTCACATCATCCCATCAACACGGTGGCCTGCGGAAGAAGGGATTCCATAGACCGCTCTGCTGTGTAGCAAGCAAAAGCGCGCACTTCTATTCAGACCGGGTGTGGGTATGTCCATCGGCATATCAAGACTCTATGCACTTTTGAAACAGGCGGATGCAATTAAAACCGGACCCGCGACAACATCAAAAGTTTTGATCTCCGCTTTTTCGGAGATGCAGCGCCACCGTTGCCATGAAATCGCAAACTCGTTACGAGAAAAAGCTGTACCATGTGAAGAGTATTTTAATTTTGACAGCAAGATCGGAAAGCAGATCCAATACGCGACACGCAAAGGTATTCGTTACGTCCTTTTTCTAGGCGAAGACGGCAATCTTGAATTAAAAAATCTTGAAACACGCGATCAAAAGCAAGTCTCGTTGGACGATCTTCATTCCGCTATTTCATAATGGACCGCAAGTTCGATACACCAAAGGGATTCGTCGACCGCGTAGGCAGCGAAGCCGAGCGTCTGTCGGATGCCCAGAGAATTTTGTATGATCAGGCAAGGTTATACGGGGCCAAGGAACTACGAGTTGCTCCTGCGGGATTTGAAGAGACATATTTTGCCGATACGAATTTAGATCCGGAAAAAACATACCAACTTAAAGACAAATCGGATCGTACTCTCGTTTTGAACTGCGACAGCCTACCAGTTGTGATGAGATCATACGTCGCGAGCAACAGAGAGAAGCTCGCTCGTTTTATGTTTTCTATACCGGTTTTTCGCTACAGAAATGTGAAGTTAAGGCACTATCATCATCTTGGAGTGAGTTTTGTTAATGATTCAATCTCAGAAAAGAATGAGACGGTTATACCTAGTATTCTGATTGAAACTTTGAGGCAGGTCACATCGAAAAAAGTTCAAATTGTCCTGAACGAATTCCGTCTTTGGATTTCCCTTTTTGAACAACACGGTTTTTCGCAGGAAGATGCGCGAAATTATTTTTTCTATCGGCGCTTCCACCATGGAAAAGAAAAACCAACTGATGAGAAACTGGCTTCCGTACTGGATCGTATTCGTCAAAAACCGGAGCTTTTTGACTCTCTTTCGTCTTTGCATGATGAAGGTCCCAAAGAGTTTAACGATCAGTTTACCCAAATTCGAACTCATTTACCTGCTATAGCTGCGAATTTGGAAACGTACTACGACAGAATCGCGAAGCTGGCAGAATTGCCCGGCGTTGAGTCGTGTACATTTGATCTCAATGATTTTCATTCTTCAGAATTTTTCAGCGCTCTTGGATATCAGTTGTATCTCGAAGGGGAGGACAAGCGCACCGCAGACGGCGGGAGTTATCACGAGTATGGCAGCAAGTTCAGTCCACGCATCCGTAGTGTCTATAGTGGAATCATCCGGCATGATGATCTGCTCGAGCACGACGATAAGCTGAGGCAGCCAAAGACTTCTGTGGGCGTTTACGTTATGACGAAACGCCAAGGCGAAGCCGAGAAAATGATTGCTGAACTGCGTGGAAAAGGAATTCCTGTCTTAGAAGATACCAGCTCAAAAGGAATCCGTAAGGCAGCTTCCTATTTTAAAGATGAGGGATTTTCCCATTTTGTTGTGATCGGAGATAACGAGCTGGATTCCGGTCTTCTTAAGATAACGAACATGGAAACGAATCAAGATGCACAGATTACAATTGATTCACTTTCTTCTCTCTTTCCTTCTTCATAATTCCCCCTACTTTCTATGCGTATCACTTCCGAGATCAAATCTCCAAACTACTTCATGTCTGCTCCTTATGAGCCTGGACAGATGATTGATTTTACCGATCCTCCAGCAGAAACGGATCTCGATAAATCCAGAAACATATTACACGCAGCTCTTACAAAGGATCAGGATCTCGGAATCATTGTGCAAGAAGTAAATTCGTATTTAATGACGGTTGGTATTACACAGCGAGAGGAAGACCTACAACAGAGTCTCCATGAATTTACACAGAAAAATCATCAATTGAAGAAATGATAAAAGATGCATATGAAAAATTATTTTCTAGCAATGAGGTTAGCGTTCGAGAAAAGCTTTTAAAATTACTGGATGCAACTCATATATTGGCAAAGCCACCCCATTTCCCTGCGCAGGTATATTCGCATATTCCTGGAGAGACAACGGAATTGGGTGATGTTGGCACTCACTTTGGATATGTTCTAAAAGATGGATCGACGAATGTGGCAAAAGCTCCCAATGGGAGGGAATATCCTCTATATCCAAATACAATGTTTTCTTTCCCAGATGCAATAAAAATTGCCGGAAAAGCCAGGATGAGAATTTTCACAGCACTGGGCCAAAAGGGATTGATGAATATCACCGGAGACATTGGCGATTGGGGTAGGCAAAATTATATAGATGGATGCACATCAACTCTGCATATTTCTCCCGTTATGAAAGGTGACGCATGCATGAATTCACTCTACTTTCCTGAAGCTGTAGAACAAACGCAGCATACTCACCCCAGTATTAGAGCTGGTATTGTTTCCAGCGGTGAGGGCATCTGCAAAACACCTGTAGGAGATATTCCACTGCAAGAAGGCAATTCTTTCTTCTTGCCCCCTGAAACATGGCATTCATTCCATACGGTAAAAGGTAAGACCTTGGGAGTGGTGGCATTCCATCCTGATAGTGATTTTGGCCCCACTCATGAAGATCATCCCATGCTCAATAGAACTCACTTTGCTTTCTTGCATAAATTAAAATCCGCATTGCGCGTGCGGCAAGCGGGAAAATAATTTTTTCACCCATACATTATGTCAGTTGAATCACAGTCCGATCATCATAGGCTTTACACCGAGGAGGATGCCGCTAAGTTTCTCCAGTCGCCTGTGGCGCTCATTCCTAATTGGGTGGAGTCTCAAGGACTAGAGGCACAGAAGGACGATGCAGGCAATATCATAGGCTTCACGCGTGAAGCATTAATGAAATTTGCCCAGACATATTCTTTTAAAATAATGGAGGAATTGCTAGATTGATCTAGAGTCAGTGCTGATCAATAACAATGGATGCCTCCTGCGCGGAGACGGACATTGCGGCTCTTCCTCCAATTGGAAATGTAAACATGGGAGTAGTGTGTCCAAAATCCAAGCCTGCCACTACTGGTATATTTTGAAGTTCCAGCTTACTGGCAATAATTTTGCTAAGCAGCTCAAGAGAGATTCCGCTTTTTATTTCACTACGACCAATAGCTACACCTCTAATGCGCTTTGCAAAATCTTGATGTAATAAAGACTGCAAATTTCTATCAAAAGCCGCAGGGTGATCGTCCCTATCATCCTCGATAAACAAAATCACATCTTCTGATGGATTCGGCATATATTCCGTGCCATGTAAAAGATGGAATGTCCCTAAATTACCTCCGATAATGACACCTTTTGCATTTCCTTCCTGCAATATATGCCAACCGTTATTAGGAAGCATTTGCACATCATCCTGCTTCGTGGCCCATAAATCATCCACATACTTCTCAGAAGGATGAAGAATGATTGGATCCTCCTCGAAAAAACATTTTTTAAAATGATTCATCGTATACTCGAAGTTTTGTTTCTGTCCAAAATTAAAGAAGTGCGGTCCAGAGTATGTCACTACGTCTGTCTTTGAATAAAAGGCTGTTGCCAAAGCTGTAATATCCGAATAACCGCAGAGAATTTTAGGGTTGTTTCGAACTAAATCGTAATCAATGTATCGCAGTAACTGATTGCTATTGAATCCGCCAATAACCGTCAGAATAATTTGAATAGAGTCATCGGCAAATGCGTCGTGTAAATCCTCAATGCGATGTTCGATTGTTGTGGAGTCAAATTCATCTCGCTCATTTACATATTTCCCAAAACTGACTCTAAGTCCCAAACTCTCCAATCGCTTTTGAGCAGTTTCTTTCAATTCATTACTCATCCAGGGCAGCATGAGACTTCTTGCAGGCGCAATAATCCGAACGCCATCGCCTTTTTTGAGTTTTGGAGCAAACATGAACACTATCTTAGCGTATGAATTACAAACTCTGGACTTCAACAATTACTGTGTCCTGAAGCCAGCACGGTCGCGTGCAGCTATTGGCTGGGGAGGAGGGATTCGAACCCCCGTATGACCGCTCCAGAGGCGGTTGCCTTACCACTTGGCGACTCCCCAACGAGATGGCTGAACCAGTGTAAGTGAGGCAAAGGGGAAATCAACCAAAAGCCTGTCCATGCTTGCTTCTCCTCCAGAGAATCAATCCCACAAAGACCGTATTGAGGATGACGAGCGTTGCCGGGTAGAGCGCAGTGGCAATGGAGTAGTGCTCCAGTGCCAGGATGGAGATGCCGAACTTGGGAACACTGACCGCGAACGTTGTCAGCGTTTCTTCGTGCGGCCGGACAATGCTCTTGCGAAGCGTCGGAACGAAGGAACAGAGCTCCACAAATGACAGCAAGACCACAGAAGCCGTCGGGGTTTTCGTGAAGCCCCACAGAGCGAGAGCAGAGAGTGCAAGTGCGAGAGCGATCCAATCCATCGGCACGTATCCCCTCTCGCCAAATTTCAACGCCCAGAGAAACACGACGATGCACCCGGCGGTTTCCCCTATGAGCACCCATGAACCGGGCCCTGCATGGTCAAAACGTTGAGCGGCAAAGGCGATGGCTCCGGTGAGCGCCCAGATGAACCACGAAAACGCGTGGGGCTTCGTACGCTTTGAGAAGCAATCGCGGAAGTAGACGAAGAATCCAACGACCGTGAAACTTGCCGCAATGAGCCCAAGGATTCCCTTCATCTGCGGTACATCTTACCCTACAACCACCGGCTCAAACTGCGTCTGCAGCGTGCCGACTGCACCTGCGGGATCCGCATCTGCCGCCTTCTTCCTGCGCTCCTCCTCATGAGCACGCAGCAATGCAGCAGGAGTAGCACGCGGCATATGGAAATCGGAGAACTGCCAGGTGGGATTTTTCTTGGGAGCCCACGCAATCGGTTGCGAGGCGACGACGCCGAGATAGGGCGAGGCGATATCGAGGATCTCCTGGTAGGGCAGCTGATCGGGCACGAGCACTCCGAGACGGGGATTGCGGATCATATAGAGGGCACCCGCGAGCACAGCAGCAGCCACTTGCAGTGTCGTCGCATTCTGACCCGGGACAAGCTCGCGAGCCTCGTCAATCGTGAGGATGGTCCCCGTCCACCACGACTGGAGCGGATGACCCATCAGCAGCACCCCGAGCTCGTCTCTGCCCCCGGGCAGGATGTCATCGCCCATGATGCGCGTCTGCTCTTGCATCCGGTACTTGCGGCGCCGGAGTGCCTTGAGCGAAGCAATGGCGTCGGGGCATGGGCAGTACGCGTAGTGGACCGTTGGGCGGTAGATGGCTTTCTCCGCACCGTCGCGCACCGTGAGGAAGTCGGAGATGGTGAAGGCTTCGCCATGACGGACCACCATCGCCGCGATTTCACCGCTCGGAACACGGCTTTTCACGTAGGTATCGATGCCGAAACGCTCAAGGCAAATCTGATTTCCGGGGCCGCCTGCATGCTCACAAATTCCCTGCTTCAGTGCTGCTTCATGCGTGCCCCACCCCAGCTCCGCGGGGGACGTGCCCTCCTCATGGAAACCATCCACGCTCCAAGTATTGGAGAAGATTTTGGGATCAAAGGGGATATGTGTTTCCTGCGTATCGATCTCGCTGATGTGGATGGTCTTCACGGAGAGTGCTTGCGCAAGCTCAGGCCACGAAGTGCTTCGCAGGTGTCGCTCGACGCTTCTCGCAGCATCTTCGCTCAACACATCGGAGTCGAGTGCGGCAAGAGCGATGTCTCTGAGGGCGAGCTTGGTGAAGTGCGAGACCAAACCGGGATTGGCTCCGTGCTCGAGAACCGCAGTCGGCCCCTTCTCTTTCCATCCGGACATCATCCTGCGCACTGCCATATGACGGACGTAGAGGGTGCGGCTCTGGGGCGTGGCACTCTCCATGTCCGCGTACGGATCCCAGATCTCGACGGAGGTATTGATGTAGAGCACACCGTGCTCATGACACCACGCGAGGATCTCGCAGACATCAATGTTCCAGGCAAGATCGATGATCATGTCTCCAGGGCCCACGTGTGCGGCGAGCTGCTGCCCCATGGTCTCACGCGCGATGCGCTCGCAGACGAAGCGAACGCCGCGCTCAAGGAAGCCCTGCAACTCCTGTCGGCGATCGGCGAAATCCATCACCGTGATGCGATCGGGCGAGACGTCGAGGTGCTTGAGAAGGAGCGGCAGCGTGCAGCGCCCGACCCCCCCGAATCCGAGGAGCAGAATCTTTCCGCCAAAAGGAACTGACTGCATCGATGCGGAGTGTACTGTTGGGTTGACAAGCGTCAAGGGCAAACGCTGCGCGCGTCCTATCGCCATCGACTGCGACCACGACTGCGACTGAAGCTCCTCCGCCGTCCGTGGTGCGCGGGGGTACCGCCGGCTCTGCGCTGCTGCCGATCGCGCTCGCGCTGCCGGTGCGGCTGGAGCGGGCGGTGCGGACGATCGCTCAGGGCAACGGACGCTGCATGGTGTCTACGCTTGAGAGGGATGCGCACGAGTCGCTCGATGCTGCGGATGTCTGAGGCTTGATCGGGTGTAGCAAAGGAAATCGCAAGCCCCTCGCGTCCGGCACGCCCAGTGCGACCGATGCGATGGACGTAGTCCGCGGCGTCATCGGGCAGGTCGTAGTTGATGACGACCGCGATGCCGGTGACGTCGATGCCACGCGCGGCAATGTCTGTAGCGACGAGTACGCGGTACCTACCGGACTTGAAGCCCGACAGTGCCTCCTTGCGCTGGTTGAGGGATCGATTGGCATGGATTTCGGCGGCAGAGAACTGGTGCTCGCGGAGAATCCGCGTGATCTTCTTCGCTCCGTGCTTCGTACGGGAGAAGACGAGGACCGAGCCCCCGTGCTCGCGAAGCATCTGCTCAAGGAGCATCTGCTTGTCCTCCTTGCGCACGATACAGAGCTCCTGCTCCACTTTGGCGGCCGCAGTGCCAGGCGGGGCAACCTCGATCCGAAGCGGCAAGTGCATCTCCTTGGTTGCAAGCTCGAGGATCTCTCTGGGCATGGTCGCGGAGAAGAGCATGGTCTGCCGCGTTCTCGGCACATGCGCGAGGATGCGGTCGATCTGTGGCTTAAATCCCATGTCGAGCATGCGATCGGCTTCGTCGAGAACGAGGATGTTCACTTCCTTCAGGGAAATAGTACGCTGCTCCAGGTGATCATTGAGGCGGCCAGGTGTGGCGATGAGCACCCGCGGGTTCCTGCGCAATGCAGTGCGTTGCTTGTGCATGGGCTCGCCGCCGACAAAGACTACGATGCCGATGCCGAGCGTGGAGGCGAATGGCCCGAGCGCCTCTCCCACTTGAGCCGCAAGCTCGCGTGTGGGAAGGAGTATGAGCGCACGACCTGGGCGCATAGCGAGCTGTTGGAGCATGGGAAGCCCGAAGGCAAACGTCTTTCCCGTTCCCGTCTGCGCGATGCCGATGACGTCCTTGCCGGAAACAGCAATGGGGATCGCCTGATGCTGGATAGGCGTGGGCATCGTGATCTTCTGGCGCGTGAGCTGAGCGAGGATCTGAGGGGTCAGCCCGAGCGCGGGAAACCCCTGGGCCGGTTGTGGTTCTGTATGCACGCGCAGAGCATAGCGGAAATTTTCGCATGTGCGAGCGAAATGCCCACATTCCTTGCGCGGAGGATACCCAGCACTATACTACCCCTACCCCCTACCCCTACACTTCATGCTCCCCGCAGCGCAGAAGAAATCCCGCGATGCCATCACGCGCATGGACGGGCTCCTCAAAAAGCTCTCGCTCATGGTTGACGAAGGCGCCTACTGCCCGAAGATGCTCGAGATCGTGCTCGCACTGCAGGGGCACGTCGACTACATGCAAGGAGTAATCCTCGAAAGCCACCTACGCACCTGCGCGGAGAAGAATCTCCGCTCGAAGCAGAAGGAAAAATTCATCGAGGAGCTCCTCATGGTCATCGGACTTTCCACGCGTTGACCATGAAAACCATCCTCGCGATCACCGGCATGCACTGCGCGAGCTGCAGCGCTCTCATCAGCCGGAAGCTCAAGGAGACTGCGGGTGTCGAGGAAGCGAATGTGAACCTCGCTGCGGCGAAGGCGAGCATCCGCTTCAATCCTGCTGAAGTGAATGAGCAGGGCCTCATCGCTGCTGTAGAGGCCGCAGGATTCGGTGCGAGTATCGCCGATGAGAAAGATCGAGAAGCCGAGAAGAGGCGGCGGGAAGCAGAGATCGTAAGTTTCCGTCGCAAGTTCTGGATTGGTCTTTTCTTGAGCCTTCCCATGCTCGGATTCATGGTACTCACCTATATTCCCCACACCGCGTTCCACGATGCCGTGCTGCCCTCTATGGGTATCATCTCTCTGACTCTCGCCACCCCCGTGCAGTTCTGGCTTGGGTACGGCTTCTATCGCGGCATGTGGTCGAGTGTGAACATGGGCACATTCAACATGGACAGTCTCATCGCCATCGGCACGTCCACTGCCTATTTCTACAGTCTCTGGAACTTCGTTGATCATGTCGTCACAGAAGGAACGGTGATCGGCGAGATGCACAATCTCTACTTTGAGGTTGCTGCCTTACTGATCACCTTCGTGCTCCTCGGCAAATGGCTGGAAACGCGAGCGAAAGGGAAAACAGGTGAAGCGATCCAGAAGCTGATGGGGTTGCAGGCGAAGACCGCGCGCGTGCTCCGTGACTCGCAGCAGATCGATGTTCCCATCGAAGAAGTGCAGGTCGGCGATTACATCATCGTCCGCCCCGGCGAGAAGATCCCCGTCGATGGCACCGTAATCAAGGGTTTGTCATCCGTGGATGAATCCATGCTCACAGGTGAGAGCATTCCGGTAGAGAAGAAGGAAGGCGATCGTGTCTTCGGTGCCACGATGAACGGCCATGGCAGCATCGAGTTTCGCGCCGAGAAAGTCGGAGCAGAGACAGTGCTCGCGCAGATCATCCGCTTCGTGGAGGATGCACAGGGTTCCAAGGCACCTATTCAGGATTTCGCGGATTGGGTTTCTTCATGGTTCGTTCCAGCGGTAATTGGCGTTGCGATCCTGACGTTTGTCACATGGATGCTGCTTGGGGAATCCGTGACCTTTGCACTGCTCGCATTCGTCTCCGTCATGGTGATCGCATGCCCCTGCGCGCTGGGGCTTGCGACCCCCACGAGCATCATGGTCGCAACAGGGAAAGGAGCGGAGCTGGGAATTCTGATCCGTGGGGGAGAGCCGCTCGAAGCAGCGAAGCACATCGATACCATGGTGTTTGACAAAACGGGAACGCTCACCAAGGGAAAGCCGGAGGTGACGGATGTCCTCCCCGCCGTAGCGGAGAGCCGCGGCTCTCCGCTACGAGGAAACGATATCCTTCATATCGCCGCCTCTCTCGAGCAAGGATCCGAGCACCCGTTGGCCGAAGCCATCGTTCGTCATGCCGCAGCAGAGAGCTGCGGCTCTCTGCTGCGTTCCGTCGAATCCTTCAAGGCGATCCCCGGTCACGGCGTGGAAGGAATCATTGATGGCAAAAAATATGTACTGGGCAACAGGAGATTGATGGAAAAGATGCACATTGCATTCTCCCATGTTGAATCCGCATTGCAGGAACTTGAGAAAGCCGGCAAGACAGCAATGCTGCTCGCAGACGACCAGATCCTAGGAATCATAGCCGTTGCAGATACGCTCAAGAAAACATCGAAGGATGCTGTCGCTATGCTCAAGAAGATGCACATCGATGTCCTCATGATCTCGGGGGATAACGAGCGCACCGCGCGCGCCATCGGTGCACAGCTCGGCATCGACCGCGTGCGCGCCGAAGTTCTTCCTGAAGACAAGGCGGGGGAGGTCAAATCGTTGCAGGATGGTGGAAAGCACGTCGCGATGGTCGGCGATGGCATCAATGATGCTCCGGCGCTCGCACAAGCCCATCTCGGCATCGCGATGGGATCGGGAACAGATATCGCCATGGAAACCGGCGGCATCGTTCTGGTGAAAAATGATATCGCTGATGTGGTGACGGCGATCAAGCTCAGCCGCGCGACCGTGAGCAAAATCCACCAAAACATGTTCTTTGCGCTCTTCTTCAATGTGATCGGTATTCCCATTGCGGCGAGAGCATTCCAGCATTGGGAAATTATCCTGCGACCGGAGCTTGCAGGACTTGCGATGGCATTCAGTTCCGTCTCTGTCGTGACAAATGCGCTCCTGCTCAAAGGGTTCCATCCGCACAAGAAGAACTGGCTCTCCGACTTAGCGCCAATCATCATGACCATCGGCTTCACGGCACTCTTCCTCAACTTCGCCCGGCTAAGCTCTTGACACTCCTCAAGACAGATTGCCCCAATCTTCCTATCCCCCTTCCCCCATCCCCATGCGCACTGCAACACTCCTCATCGCTACTGCTCTCATCACCCTTACAGGATGCACCCCTACCGGCTCACATCGGATGGACAACGGCATGAAGCATAACGAAATGATGATGGGCGGAAACCCAGACCTCCGCTTTCAAGAAGACCAGGGCGAGTCGACATTGGATCTTGCATTTTCCATCCGCGACCATGGGACGGTCTTCACGGACTTTGGCGTAAGTCATACGAAGGAAATGCACCTCATCGTTGTCCGAGATGATCTTCAATACTTCCAGCACCTGCACCCCGAGCGTGATAAGCGGGGTATCTGGCATGTGGACTTCCAACCAAAAGCAGGAGGAACGCACTGGCTCTATGCGGACTTCGTGGACAGTGCCGGTGACGTGTACATACTCCGGGAGGAGAAATCCTACGTTGGTGATATTGGACGGCATGGCATCGCACAGAACACTCAGACCGTGAAATCGTTTGATGGATATCGTGTTGAATTTACTCCTACAGTGGAGGACGGCGATCTCATCCTTCGCTATACGATCATCGATCAAGAAGAGAACCCCGTCCGTCTTCAGACATATCTCGGTGCAAAGGGGCACAGCGTTCTCATCTCTCCTTCAGGCGATTTCATTCACACACATATGGAGGAAGGTGATGAACCCGTCTTCAGGACGCCACTTCCGAAAGATGCTTTCTACCGTGTCTTCACCCAATTCCAGATCGAGGGGACGGTGATCACGACGGATTTTGATTGGCAGATTCCTTCCTAAGCCGATACCGGCAGCCCATTCTCATACGAGGGGCATGTGCTCACCGTGTCCTGTACAGCGTCGAGCGCACGGTCGTCACGGGGAGCTCCACCCATTGCAGCAGCCGCACCCCATCATGCCAATCGACGACGCCGAGCGTACTCCTATCGGAGAGTGATGCGAGGCGCACCTGGAGCGAGCTCCCTCCCGAGAGAACCTGTGGGTCTGTGACCGATCCGCGAAGGGCAAGGGTAACGCTCCGTCCCGGTGACACAACGGAAGCAAGGGCATCGGCGATCGCTTCGCAAGTCACAGTGATATCGAGCATTGACCGGTTGGCCGAGCATGGAGTGGACACGGACGCGTCGAGGACGTTATAGAGTCGGAATGCATTGACATCCACCTCAACGTTGCTCGCAGTCACCCTAAAGACGAGCGTGCGCACCACGACGTCATTGAACCCGTTCCTGCTATTGCGGTTCTGCAATGCAGTAAACCGGAACGATCCCAGTGTCGCCGAGCCCACTGGAATCGGGGAATCATCGGCGTCGGCATGCGCATTGTCGATCGAGCCGATCTTGCTGTGCACGATGTCATGCGTCGAACCGGTGATGGCAACGTTGCCTCCTGTAAACGCAGCGCCGACGAAGATTTCCCCTTCCCCTGCCGCATCGCCATCGTTCTGGGAAAGCTCAGCACCAGATTGTGCTCCGCGCGCCTCGAGCGCATGAGGTGTGCCGGAGCTTTCGGAAACGGAAAGTGACAGCGTCGTTTCAGACCCTCCACCCTCGGCATCGGACTTGAGTATGGCGCGCATGAGCAGGCGACGGGGCACATCGCGTTTCACGGTAAAGGGAATCGATGTGCACATGCGCCCCACGATCAGAACGGAGCAACCGCCAGATCGCGCCGTCACAAAGGGTTCCGCTGCACCAGGATCGTAGAACTCCAGACGATCGACGCTCGTGGGCACACCATCCACGCCGAAGCGCTCCACAATAATATCTTCATCTCGAGCTAATAGGACGACACGCATCACCGCATCGCTGCGCTCACCAAGGAGCAGAAGCTTTGATGTGAGAGGAGTGCTATCGGCAACCACGGAGAGATTGCCAACCGTTTTGAGGGAAATGACGCTCTCTGTAAGGGTACGGACGCGAATCCAGCAGATATCGACGGGGCAATCGTCATTTTCAAGAGCAATGCCGGAAAGATCCTCTCCATCGCGTGCCCCGACTGCGGCAATGAACGCGGCATCGTCCTTGGCAAAGCCAACCGCAAGGTCTGCTCCCGAAGCATTGATGGAAAGATCCGCGCGCACCTCCATACGCAGAGCAGTCCCATTGGATACGCGAATCTGGAAAGTGGAAAAAGCAATACGGCTTCCGCGAGCGCTGCCCGTCGCAATCGCCCGGTCGACGGTGCCGTCGCCATCGAGATCGACAAACAGGCGATAGTTTGTGGCGGAATTCAGGCTTCCCGACGCGGCGCGCAGCGTCAGATCCGTGATCCACACATCCTGCCGCGATGCCGTTGCGTCGAACGCCAATAGCGGAACATCGCGCGTCCCGGCAGCGATCGCTACGGAACCGAGCGTGCGCTGCTCAACGAGCAAGGCTCCATGGCGCACGGGATTGCCGACGATGATGCAAATGCTCGAGCAACCATCACCATCCACAGCGTTGCCGTCATCACACTGTTCCCCCGCATCGACGACCCCATTTCCGCAGATTCCCCACGAACGCGAACTCGTCTGTCGCGAAGCAACGTTGCGAGAGGACGATGGAGAGGACGACGAGCGAGATCCCACCATCGCGATCTCCTCGCCGAGTGATACGATGAGGTATGCCATCTCACTGCGCGTCAGGAGATGCCCCGGGTTTTTCTGAAAGTAGTCGAAGATGCCGCGCGTCACAGCCGCATCAACGTAGGGGTCATACCAGTGATCAGGCGTGCGGAAGTACACAGGTAACGGCAGATCCCATGCAAGTACCGAGAGCTTTAGTGCCTCAGCGAGGTTCACAGGTTCACCCCCGCGAAACGTGCCATCGGGATACCCCGAAACAATCCGCGCGTCTTTGGCAGAGCACGCATGGAGCCAGTACCACTCTTCGTTGTCGACGAAGTCTGCAAAGCAGCGGCGATCCGCTGTCTGGTAAACCTGTGAACCAAACCGCGCAAGCATGAGGATCTTGAGAAACTCCGCCCGGTTCACGAGGATGTCTGGACGGAAGAGTCCGTAGCCGTAGCCCTGAACAATGCCGCGCTCCTGCAGGATACGGACATACTGCTCGTGGGGATGGCCAACGGTGTCGAGAAAAAGTACCCCGGACCTCCCCTGTGCAAACGCGAGGACGGGGAATGCCGTGCATATGAGGAGCCACCGCTTCACGGTGAGGAATGATAGCAAATTACCTTCGCAGACGAGGATAGATCACTACAATGATGCTGTGCCCCTGTAGCCCTGCCTACCGGTAGGCAGGTCAGTTGGGTCGGCGAGGGCTTGTCCCGAGACGCAATGAATAAAAACCGCCCTGCGCGATCTTCGAAATGTGTTTAGAATAGCAGTATGCCCCTGTAGCTCAGTTGGATAGAGCGCCTGGCTTCGAACCAGGAGGTCGTGGGTTCAATTCCTGCCGGGGGCACCATGCACAACTTATGAATCGCTTACGCTCCTGGCTCCCTGTCCTGCTTCTCGTGCTCCTGCCGCTCGGGATCTACTGGACATCACTGGGAAACGGATTTGTCGTATGGGATGACGACACGCTCGTCTATAAAAATCCTCTCGTGCAACATTTTTCGTCCTACGCACTCTGGGCGGTGTTCACGTCCTATGACCCCGAGCTCTACATACCTCTCACGATGTTCACCTACCAGCTCGAGCACCTCCTCTTCGGAATGAACCCTACGGTATTCCACGTCACCAACCTCCTCTTGCACATCGCAAGCTCGGTGATGGTCATGCACCTTCTACGACGCTGGGGACTTTCCCATCAAGGAGCTCTTGTTCTCGCTCTCATCTTCGCGGTGCATCCGATGAATGCAGAAGGAGTCGCATGGGTCAGCGCGCGCAAAGACATGTTGAGTAATGTCCTCTTCCTTTCGGCACTCCTGCAGTGGGAACGGTATCGGGCGACCACATCGCGCAGGAGCTACCGGGCGGCGGCGGCGCTCTTTGGCCTCGCTCTTTTGGCAAAGGTCTCTGTCGCACTGCTACCGATCATTCTCATCCTGATCGATTGGCGCAACGGACGATTGCTGAAGAGAAAAACTGTGCGGGAGATCGCGCCCTTCTGCGCTCTGAGCATGCTCTTCATCGCTATCGCTCTCTTCGGAAAAACAACGAACATCGCGTCGCTCACGCCATGGCAGACGATCCTGCTCGCCACCAAAGCTGTGGCGTTTTATCCCGTGAAGTACGTACTGCCGATCTCTCTCTCCACCATCTACCACCAGAGTACGCCGATCACCTTGGTATCGTGGGAATTTGCCCTTCCTGCCTTTTCTGCACTCTGCATTCTCGTGCTTGCAACTGGTGCTTTGCATCGTACACGAATGGTTGCCTTCTGCGTCCTCTTCTTTCTCGTCATGCTGGCGCCGTCGTTCGCAAATTTCTCGAAGATGGGCAGCCTCTTTTTTGCGTCCGACCGGTACATCGGGCTCGCGCAGATCGGGATCCTCTACGCACTGGGGTTGCTTTGGTCGTGGTGCTCAGTACGTCGTGCGTTGATCGCTCGCAGCCTCTGCATAGTCGCAATGGTGGGAATTATTCCCGCATGTGCATTTGCCGCACGCGATCGGAGCTTGCTCTGGGGAGACAGTGAAACACTCTTCCGCGACGCCATGGAGAAAAATCCCAACAGTGCCGTGATCCACTTCAACCTCGCAGTCGTAGAGCAGAAACGCGGCAAGTACGACAAAGCGCTCGAGCTGTACGGACGCGCCATCGCCATACGGCCGGATTTTTCTCAGGCGTACAACAACGCAAGTCTGATCTACAAAGAGCAAGGAGATAGGGAGAAAGCTAAGCAGTGGCTCTTAGAGGCCTTGCGCATCGATCCTGAAAATCTCTCCGCGCTCATCAACCTCGCGTCTCTCCACCTCGACCGTGGCGAACCTGATGAAGCGATCGCACTCTTAAACCGCGCACTTGAGGAAGACCCCTACAACGTTCCAGCGCTCAGCAAGCTGGGTGCCGCGTACGGAAAGAAAGAGATGTACATGGAGGGTTTGCAGGCATTTCAAAAAGCGTGGCGACTCGATCCTGTGATGCACGAACAGTCGAAGGCACTGGAGAAGATGTTGAAAGAATTCGAATTACAGGGTTCATAGCTGATCCATACAAAAAGGAGAGTGTCATCGTAAGCTTGTCGAAGGACGACACACTGCAACGAGCATATCTATGGTTCGACTGATTCACCACGACATGTTTTTCGTTCACAAACAAAAAACCCACACCGAAGCGTGGGCTTTCTGTAGAGAAGAACTATCTCCTCTTCTTGGACTTCCTCTTCGTGGCGGACTTCCTCTTCGCGGAAGCCTTCTTCGTCTTCTTCGCCTTCTTGCGCTTGACCATGGGAAGCTGGGGTAAGAAGTAAGATGGATTTTATTATAAGCAGAATATGTGCACGAAAAAAAATTCGTGAAGCATATTTAGAAAAATGTGCTGTTGAAATATATCCGGATTTTTTTCTCTCTCCATGCTGTTCATCATCACAGATGCGATATCCAGTGCCCCAACTTGTCACGCTTCGCTATGAGATACTTCCTCTGATACTCCGATGTGGGCGCGATCTGGAGCGGAACCTGCTCGACGATGTGAAGACCATGCCCATCGAGTCCGATAATTTTTTTCGGGTTGTTGGTGAGGAGCCGCAAATGCCCGACACCAAGATCGCGGAGGATCTGCGCACCGATACCGTACTCACGGAGATCCGCTGGAAATCCGAGACGCTCATTGGCCTGCGCCGTATCGATCCCCTCATGCTGCTGCAAATCGTACGCACGGATCTTATTGGCGAGGCCAATGCCTCTCCCTTCCTGACGCAAATACAGGATCACGCCGGATCCGGCATGGGCTATCGCTTGCATTGCTGCGTGGAGTTGCGCACCACAATCGCAATGCACAGAACCGAAGGTATCACCGGTAAGGCACTCCGAGTGGACGCGCGTCAGCACTGGCTGCATGGGATCAATAGACCCTTTCACCAGTGCTACGTGCTCCCGACCCCGAATCGTATCGCTGTAGACGATGAGATGCCACTTGCCCGTTTCGGTCTCGAGATCCGTCTCTGCTTCCTTGCGAACAAAAGCTTCCGTACGACGGCGGTAGGCGATGAGATCGGCGATACTGACGATGGGGAGAGCATGCGTCGCCGCAAATGCCTCAATCGCCGGAAGGCGCATCATTGAGCCATCGGCGTTCATCAGCTCACTGATGACGGCGCCCTCGCGGAGTCCCGCAAGCTTGCAGAGATCAACGGATGCCTCCGTATGCCCTGCGCGCACGAGCACACCTCCATCCTGAGCGCGCAGAGGAAATACATGACCCGGTCGCCGGAGATCCTCACTGCGCGCAACGGGATTGATCGCTCTGCGAACCGTGGTCGCGCGGTCGGCTGCAGAGATGCCCGTCGTCACGCCCTCGGCAGCCTCGATGCTCACGGTGTAGGGCGTCTGGAGGTGCGAAGTGTTGCGACTGACCATGAGAGGGAGATCGAGCTGATCGGCGATCGTGTTACTGAGTGCCAGGCACACAACCCCTCCGGTATTTCTGATGATGAAGTTCATGCCATCGGTCGTCACATGGTCCGCGGCCATGACGAGGTCGCCCTCGTTCTCACGCTGTTTATCATCAACGACGATGATCATGCGGCCGAGGCGCAGGGCTTCAAGGGCGGTGGGGATGGAAGCGAATGTAGCCATGAGACCAGCTTACAGCTATCAGCTATCAGCTGTCAGAAAAAGAAGCTGAAAGCTGAAAGCTTCAATACCCCACATAAACAACGGACACCCTGACTCTAGCGCAACATCACCGTGTACGTCTGCTTCGCGCTCTTGCTGGCTCCGCGCGCGACGGTGACGACGTACACCCCCTTGGGGTAGAGGAAATTCTGGTTGCACTCGGGTCCCGTAAAGCCGAGCAGGTCGACATCTGCAAGCGGACTCACCATGCACTTCATGGGAGCGACGTGGCTGAGCTCCAGCTTCATACTCATTTCCTTCGTCACCGTGAACGTATAGTAGTCGGCGAGATTCCCGGGCATCAGCGTTACGGTCTTGGCGATTCCCGGAAGCAGCCGGACGCTCTGCCGGAAACCGTCATTGCCGTCGCCCGTTGCGAAGTTCATATCGACATTGAAGCTCGCGTCGGCGACGGTGGACTGAAGCTGCAATTGGTACTTGCCCGGCCTGAGTGCCGTGAGGAGAAGACACGATGTCCTATCCTCGTAGCCAAGGTAGTACTCGGTGGAGAATCCCTCATCACTGAGGAGGTACAACCGGCACGTCAGTGCGCCAGTGTCACCCGTGAGCTTCACGATTGTCTTAGCAACAGCATCACTGTCGACGGTAAATGTGTAGGAGTAGGTCTGTCTGCCGGAAAACTTCCCGCTCGACGTGAACGGAAAGAGAACGGCCTGAGAGACGGGGCGTGCGGAGGACGTAGCCATGCTCGCAGCCGATCGGACAGAGGCGGCTTGCGAAGTTACGCTGCCTGCCGCGGAGGAAACGGATGATCTGCTACTGGATCTCTCCTGCCTCAGATCGACGTGCAGAGCATTGCTGATGTAGGCGGCGGCCTCGCCGCGCATGAGCGGCCACTCGGGGTAGAAGCGCGCGCCATCCTGACCCGCGATCGGGAGAATGCCTGAGGCAAACGCCGTGTAGAGGTAGCCGCTGTACCACGCCGATGTAGAGACGTCGACGAATTTGATGATGTCACGCTGTTCGACCCCATACGTTACGACGTCAATGCCGAACATCCCGATGATCATCTTGAGCGCCTCCACACGGTTCACCGTCGACCCCGGACGAAACTTTCCATCAGGGTACCCCTGCACAAATCGACTGGCCGCAGCATCGCACACGTAAGGCTCGTACCATCCTGATACATCGGGGAAACAGTTGCCGGCCGTGGGATCGGGCTGTCTGCCCGCGGCGCGGTACAGAAGTGCGAGCATCTCCGCGCGATTCACGGAGCGTTCGGGTGCGAACATCCCGTCATCATTGCCCTTAATCACCCCCGCAGTCGCAAGCTCTTCGATGGCTTCGCGGTACATATGACCCGCGGGGACATCGGGAAACAGGATACCGGCTGCAAATGCAGACGGTGGAGTCGCGGCCACTACCGCAACGGCTACGAGGAGGGTTTGGAGCACAGGAGCGCGGGAACAGTGGAGAGAATCGTACCATAGCATGCTCAAAAGCAACAATCGGACAAAAGCGCCCTATCCCCTACTCCTACCCCCTACCCCCTACGCCCTCTTCCTACCCCCAGCACCCCCAGTACCGTCCTCGCTGCAGCGCGACCTTTGTCCGTCCTATCGCGCGCCAACGCGAGATCATCGACATACAGGATCTCCATCGCAAAGGGGATCCCGTACCGTAGCTGCACATCCATAATCCCGCGCGCTGCCTCTAGAGCGATGAGCGAAGCGTGGTGCGTTTGCCCTTCGACGATCACACCGAGGGCAATAAGCGCATCAACGGACTGCTGCGCGGCGAGGTTCCTGCCGATGAGGGGGATCTCAAACGATCCGGGGACTTCGTACGAAGTGATGCACGACTCGCGCATACCGCACTGTAATAATTCTTGCACAGCACCATCGCGCATGGCAGTAATCACCTCGGGATGGAAGGAGGAATAGACGATGCCGATGCGCCAGGTAGGATCTGCGTTGATTGTGCCGGGTGCTGGAGGTGAAGTGCGCATAGTCGTTGCAGCTTTGAGCTTTCAGCTGTCAGCTTTCAGCTTTTGTGCGTAGCGCGCAAGGATGTCCGTCTCAATATTTACCCTATCACCGACGTGCAATGTGCCAAATGTTGTATTCTCCAATGTGTGCGGAATGAGAGCCACCGTGATGCGATCACCGTCAATGGATGCAACGGTGAGCGAAATGCCATCTATGGCAATGGAACCTTTGGGAACGATGCTGGGGAGCATGAGCTTTGGAACACGGATCACGAGTATGGAGCTGACAGCGGAAAAGTCGCAGCGGACAGCTTCCCCCACCCCCTCCACATGCCCTTGCACGATATGCCCGTCCAATCTTCCGTCCGCCCGCATCGCCCGCTCCAAGTTCACCATGTCGCCCTCCTTATATGACCCGATCGTTGTCTTTGCCAAGGTCTCTGGAACCACATCAAATTGAATACATTTTTTGTTCAACTTTTTAACCGAGAGACAGACGCCGGAAACGGCAATGCTGCTTCCCTGCTGCATATCCGTGAAGATCGACGGACGCTCGACGATCAGTCGGCTGCCATCAAAGGAGAGAACGCCGGCCGTGGCTTCGATGATCCCTGTAAACACGGCAGTACTTTCCTCGCCCGCCTCAAGCCTGTCGAGGGGTACCCTCTCGCTCTAGCCACTTTTCGAAGGATAAATCCCTCCCCGTTTACCCCATAACCCTAGACAGACCCGCAAAAAATTGATATGCTTGCGGCTCAGCCCGCTGCGCGCGCCGGGCGTTTTGATTATGTCTTTTTAGTCCTTTTCGTCATCTTCCCTCCACATATGGACTATATCGTCGTCAAAGGCGCTCGGATGCACAACCTCAAGAACGTGGATGTGAAAATCCCGAGAAATCAGCTGACCGTCATCACGGGGCTTTCGGGGTCAGGAAAATCGACGCTCGCCTTCGACACGATCTTCGCCGAAGGGCAGCGCCGGTACGTGGAATCCCTCAGTGCCTACGCGCGGCAGTTCATCGCGCAGATGGAAAAGCCCGAAGTGGACTCTATCGAAGGGCTCTCCCCGGCAATCTCCATCGATCAGAAAACCGCACCGAGAAATCCGCGATCCACGGTCGGTACGGTCACCGAGATCTACGACTACATGCGTCTGCTGTGGGCGAAAGTCGGGCGCGTGCACTGCTCAGTGTGCGGTAAAAAGCTCCAGAAGCAGAGCGCAAGCCAGATCGTCGACACGGTCGCAGCCATGCCACAGGGGAGAAAGCTCGCCATCCTCGCCCCGCTCATCGAGGGGCGCAAGGGTGCACATCAGAAGATCCTCGACGCCATCCGCCGCGAGGGGTTTGTCCGCATGCGCATCGATGGACAAATCGTCACTGTGGACGAGGACATCATCCTCGATCCGAAGAAAAGTCACTCCGTGGAGATCGTCATCGATCGCATCATGGTCAAAGATCTCGATGTCAAACCCGAGGGCAATCCCAACCGCACGCGCCTCGCGGACTCCATTGAGCTCGCCATGAAAAAGGGTGAGGGAACGCTCATGATCCTCGACATGGACAGTGGCGAGGAGATCCGCTTCTCGGAGCGCTTCGTCTGCACCGACCACCCGGAGGCATCTGTTCCAGATATCGAACCCAGAAGCTTCTCCTTCAATTCGCCTCATGGCGCGTGCGATGCGTGCCACGGGCTCGGCTCCATACTTCAGATCGATGCATCGAGCATCGTCCCGAATGCCAAACTTTCCGTCTCCGAGGGTGCGATCCACCCCTGGGCCACGTCCTCGACCCGTATGGAATTCATGATGACTGTTCTCGAGGCGGTGGCGAAGGACGCCAAGTTCTCCCTGGAAACCTCATGGGAAAAAACTCCGGAAGATGTGCGCAAGATCATCCTCTACGGCTACCCGAAGCAGCTCACCGTCCGGATGGATGCATCGGGATTTCAAAACACCTTCCAGACAATGTACGAAGGAGTGGTCCCCAACCTGGAACGTAGGCATCGCGAAACCGATAGCAGCTACGTGCGCACGCAGATCGAAGGGTACATGCTGGAATTGCCGTGCACCGCATGCAATGGACTTCGGCTCAAGAGGGAAATCCTCGGCGTTGCCGTCGGCGGTAAGAACATCGTGGAGGCTACGGACATGAGCGTGGATAAGGCCAAGGTATTTTTCGAAGGGTTGATACCGGAAGGGCAGAAGAAGCAAGAAGGGCAAGCGCTCACTTCCTACGAATACACCATCGTCAAAAAAATCCTCCTCGAGATCGTCGCACGCCTCTCTTTCCTCCAAAACGTCGGACTCACCTACCTCACCCTCTCGCGCTCGGCCGCGACCCTCTCTGGGGGAGAGGCGCAGCGCATCCGCCTGGCAACGCAGATCGGCTCCGCGCTGCAGGGAGTGCTCTACGTGCTCGACGAACCGAGCATCGGACTGCATCAGCGCGACAACGCTCGCCTCATCTCTACCCTCACGAAGCTCCGAGACATCGGCAACACCGTCATCGTGGTGGAGCACGACGAAGAGACGATTCGCACGGCGGATTACCTCTTGGAGATCGGCCCGGGCGCCGGAAAATACGGAGGATCCATCGTCGCTGAAGGGAAGCCCGAGGCACTCATAGGAAACCCCGCGTCTGTCACGGGAAAGTACTTGAGTGGAAGGGAACGCATCGAGCAGCCGACGTCGCGGCGCAAAGGCAACGGCAAATCCATCGAAATCCGCAACGCGCATCATCACAACTTGCAACACATCGATGTCTCTCTGCCGCTCGGCACCTTCATCGGCATCACCGGCGTGTCGGGGTCTGGAAAATCGAGTCTCATCCACGGCATCCTGGGACCCGAGTTGCAGCAGAAATTGAACGGTGCAAAGTGTAAACCTCAGAACTGTGGATCTATCGAGGGTGTTGAACACCTCGACAAAGCCATCATCATCGACCAGTCCCCCATCGGCCGCACACCAAGGAGCAACCCCGCCACCTACACGGGAATCTTCACCGATGTCCGTGACCTCTTCACCACTACCCCCGAAGCAAAGCTCAGGGGCTACAAGACCGGACGCTTCAGCTTCAACGTGAAGGGCGGCCGCTGCGAGGAATGCGAGGGCGATGGACTCAAGCGCATCGAGATGCACTTTCTCCCGGATGTCTACGTTACGTGTGAGTCCTGCAAAGGCAAGCGCTACAACCGCGAGACCCTGGAAGTGACCTTCAAGGGCAAGAACATTGCCGAAGTCCTCGACATGACCATCCGTGAGGCGCTCGACTTCTTCGAGGCGATCCCCTCCCTCCAGAAGAAGCTCCAGACCCTCGAAGACGTCGGCCTCGGCTACATCCACCTCGGCCAGAGCGCGACAACGCTCTCGGGTGGAGAAGCGCAGCGCGTCAAGTTAGCCACAGAGCTGACCAAGCGTGCGACCGGAAAAACCTTCTACATCCTCGATGAGCCCACGACGGGGCTCCACTTCGACGACATCAAGAGGCTCCTCGCCGTACTCCAGCGTCTCGTGGATAAGGGCAATACCGTGCTCGTCATCGAGCACAATCTCGACGTCGTGAAATCCGTCGATCACGTTCTGGACATCGGACCCGACGGAGGCGACGGTGGCGGACGCGTCGTCGCCAAGGGCACGCCCGAGGAAGTAGCGAATGTGCGCGGCAGCTACACGGGAGAGTACCTGCGGACCATTCTTGGTACCTGATCGCAAGAGATCAGGGTCTACATCACTCCCTCGCGTCCGACGATCGCGAGGAAGGGATCAGCTCCACTTGATCGAACATCCGATCGCATTTGCTTCGTGTGTGGGGGGCTCGCGTCCATCGACGAGGGCTCGCAGCGCATCGTGCAGGTTGTGCTCCGTGACCGCGGAAGGATCCTGCCAGCTGTCATCGATCCTGCCCTTGTACTTGAGTGCGCGCTGCTGATTGAACACAAAGCAGTGCGGCGTGCAGAGAGCACCGTACGCCTTTGCCACGTTCTGGTCTTCGTCGTAGCAGTACTCGCAGGACCATCCCGCCTCCTGCTTCTTGATCTTCATATTCTCAAAGGAATCTTCGGGGTAGTTCGTCGTGTCGTTGCTGTTGATCAAGACAAACTGCACGCCCTCCTCGTCGAAATCGTTCATGAGATCTTTCAATCGCTCTTCGTACGCCTGCGCGTAGGGACAGTGATTGCAGGTAAAGACGACGGCGATCACGGGATCGCGGATCATCTTGGAATCCACAACGACACCGTCAGTGGCAGGCAGGGAAAAGTGGGGCATGGGATCGCCGATCGAGAGAGCCGAAGAATTATCATTGATGAGAACCATGGACGCAGCGTACCAGAAGATCGGTTTGCGGGTTTTGGGGTTTTGGGGTTTGCTGGGACTCATGGAAGTGAAGCGCCATTTCACGGCGACGGCATTCATCGTTGACGCCCAACGGCGTACCCTCCTTCTGTGGCACAAGCGCCTCGGACGCTGGATGCCCCCAGGAGGACACGTGGAGGGCAATGAACAGCCAGAGGAGACCGCACGGCGTGAGTGCAAGGAGGAAACAGGTCTCGATGTCGAGATCGTCGGCGATGCGCAGGAGGATCTCTTTGCTGGCAATCCAACAGAAGGACGCATGCTCAAGAAGCCCATCGCCATGCTCCTCGAGGAGATCCCCGCGTGCCCGGAGAGAAGCGAACCCGCGCATCAGCACATGGATTTTCTCTTTCTGGCACGCCCCATCGACCCCTCGCAGAGCACCGTGCTCGATCGCTCAGAGGGAAGCGAGATGCGGTGGTTTACGCGAGAGGAGATCGAAGCACTCGACGAGCACACAGAAATCTTCAGCAATGTGAAGGCGTATGCTTTATCGATTGTATAGGGTCTCCATATGCACTCTGCTATGACACCGGATCCGCAGGTGGTGCCGTCACTTTCTCGGCATCGGTGGAAGCCATCCTGCGAAATTCTAGCGAGGCAATTCCGTGGTAATGCTCTGCTTCGTCATGCCAGTTCCACGTATTACCAAGACGTGTCATCTCTACTCCCAGTCGAGCGAGATCCTTTTCCAGTTGTGAAACGTGCAAACGATCCACTCCCATCTCATCGTAGCTATTCAAATGGGTATTTACATCGGTCACCGCAAGAACGGTGGATTCGGGATTATCATTGAGAATGTCATACACCGCCTTGCGAGCAACGATGGTGTTGTAATTCGCAATGAGATAGTGAAACTCCCGCATCATCATGAGACGTCCCTTGGTCGTCTTATCCGACTCTGGGCGGGCGCCGCGATGTGGATCGGATGTCACTCTCTCAAAGGTATCCCATATGTAATGCTCGGCAGCAGCACCCGTGCCCGCAAGGACCATCGGAAGATACCAAGATTGCACTGGAAGCGGCTCGTGATCCGGGCCGACAGTGAGCTTGAGGGAGTGGTAGGAGTTGATGCCACCTCCACGGAAGCAATCGGGGATCACCATTTTACCTTCGAGCTCGTGCATGTTTTCGATAGAAAATCCATCACTCAGGGCATTGTAGCCTTCCTCAAGCTTCTGCCTGAGAACAGGGATATCCCACTGCGCAACGTCGTGCGCGATTGCTGCAAGATGATCCTCGTCTTCGACTGTCTGCAGTAGCTCACGGATCATGCGCGCATAGACCGTGCTAATGCAGTCCGTGAGATCAATCTGCATTGGCAGCAGCGGCTTTCCCCGCAAGTGAACCTGCTCGCTAATTTTGCGGTGCGCCTCCTGCACGACCCACTCCGAGAAGTCCGCGATGACGGTCGTGCGTGCGCTTGGCAAGATGACCTTTTGCTCGGTAAGCCCAAGATCCCTGCCTAACGGGTCGATGCCGGGACCCACAATCGCGATATTCATGTCTTTCAATGGGATACCACGACCCGTGATGCCGTAGAGATGACCGCGATATGCGGTACGCATTTCTTCGTAATGTTTGTCCCAGTGCGTTTTCCGCTCCCGGTAATTGCGATCGTATTCGCCACCCAGATAGTCCACATAGCTATCGGCAGTATCACGCGTGACGAGCGTGGATTTCTCAATGGCCTGATTGAGTTGGCGGATGGCTGGAGACATGGCAAGAGGTAGAGTAATTTGCCAATATTTTAGCGTTTGCGCAAGACTTCCTTCACGTTTGGCACCTGGAGCACCGCATCGTACAAATCGCTAAAAACCTCAAAATTCGGCACTTCCAGGCGAATCTTGTACAGGGCATCTCCTGGGGGAACCGCAAAAACCTCGAATTTTGCGATGTTGACGTCCCGATTGGTGAAGCACCCGGTGATGTCGTGGATCAGCCCCTTGCGATCTTGGGCATAGACCTCGATATCTACTATGGGAGACTCTTTGTCAATAACCCGAGAACGCGGCAGCGCTCCGAGGCACTTCAATAACCGTATCAGCGGAGATACAGACAGGGTAAGCATGCTTCGATAGACATCAACCACCGTAGAGACGGCAACCACTCCGTTGCCGACATCGATCATGAGCGCATTAAACGAATCGTACGAAAGCTTGGTGGAAAGCTGCTGACGCATTGCATGAAGATGCAGCAGCCACCACTGAGGCATGTGGCGCTTTTGGAGCTCTTGCCTCAGCACAGAGATACCACGATCCACCTGTGCTTCGTGCGGACTCTTCTGCAGTGACTCTTTGATTCCCTCTCTCGCATCGATGCTGCGTACCTTCTCCACCCACATACTGCGCATGTCCGTTCCTCCGTTTCTCTGCAACATAAGCTCCACGATGTCCCCCTCATGGAGCACGTGTGACGCCTCGTAAAATTCTCCGTTGATGCGGATACCGGTGAGATACGAGAGATGTTGGGGATTGAGCGCAAAGGCAAAGTCGACACCGGTAGCATGCTGAGGCAAGGTGATGATTTCCCCTGAGACCGTAAACACATTCATCCGCTCTAGGAGAACGGTTTTATGAAGATCCTCAAGGTACTCGTGATGATCCGCTCCGGTAAGATGGAGACTATCGAGAGCACGATTAACATCGTTGTTCGGATCCTGCACCCAGGAAGAAAGCTTCCTCCGTGAAGCGTGCTCTTCCATGGACACTGTTTGGATCCGCAGCTTCAGCAAATGCTTCTGGGAAAGGAAAATCATTGTATGGAGAGCGCGGTAACCGTTCGGCATTGGCGCGCTGATCAAATCGCGAAAGGATCCGAGGTGCACAGAGTACTGCGCGTGAATTTCCCCAAGCACCCTGTAGCAATCGATCGGCGTAGCTCCCTGTCCGGTGATGAGGACGGATACGGAGTCAATATTCTCCACGTCCTGCAAACGGTGGAGATTGCCCTGAAGTTTGTTGAAGATCTCGTAATCCGTCATGGGGATGAGACGCGCAACCACTTCATCGGATGTTTCGGAATTGACGCGCTGTACGAATGCCATGCGCTCTCCCTGAACACCGGAGCGCTCTTTTGCAATTGCCGCATGCCACTGTGCGCATTCCTCAGGGTAGGCAATGGCAAAGCACACTTCTTCAAAACGACTTTTCAGCTGCCAGAGCCCCATGAGGCGTGCGAATGGGACATAGATATCTAGCGTTTCCATGGCGACGCGCTGCCGCTTGTCTTCCTGTAGTCCATCAATGGTTTCCACATTGTGCCAACGATCAGCAAGCTTGATGAAGATGACCCGAAGATCCTGGTTTGCGGAAAGGAGCATTTTTCGGAGCGACGCCAACTGTCGCTCTTCGCGGCGACCCTCATAGTGAAATTTCGTGAGCTTCGTAACGCCGTCGACAAGCATGGCGACTGTGGCGCCAAACTCCTGCTCGATCTGTTCCAATGTCGCACACTCATCCTCCACGGCATCGTGAAGAAGCGCAGCCACCAGAGTATCGCGCTCGGCCTCGAGAGAAGCCAGAAAGCCTGCTACGGCAATAGGATGCTCCACGAAAGGGACACCCGAATCGCGCGTCTGACCTGCGTGCCATGCTTTTGCCCTCTCCATGGCACGCAGCACTTCCGTGCGATCGTCTGCGTTGAGATAGTCAATCGCCGCCGGGAAAGAGCGCTGCTGCATGGAAACAGCAGCGTACCACACCTCACGGCCGTTCAACACACGGTCAACTAAGCTTCATGCTCGCTCCAAGACGCCGGGCGGTGAGTAGTTGCGAGATCATTGTACGAACTCTCTGACGAAGCCCTACATCCCGCGGGTCCTTGTGTAAAAGAATGACTTCTTGTTGCTGCTCAGGCGTGCACTGAGCCCACAGTTCATTGGGCTGTGTCGCCGGCGCAAGTCCTCCCACCTGAAGCCCTGTCGACACGTTGGTAAATACGGCATCAAACTCCGGAGGTCTCGCCATCTCAGCATTGGAATCGATGGCACCGCTAAGGGTAGAGGTCGTCGTATCTGACGCCGACACTCCGCCCTGAGAAACGGGTGACTCTTCCCCTGCCAGTGTGCATTGATCATCTAAAGACATAATTAAGCAACGTTATACTATGCATCCTCGTGCCATAGGTCAACGAATCCGCAGGGATTTTTCGGGTACAAAAACAGTCCAGAGTTCTGCGCCCCAGGATGCCAATGATGATCCGAGCTCCCCTGACGAAAGGAGCAAAATGCCCTACACTGCCTTTCGCATGTTCGATCCCGTCGACCCTCGCCAGTCCTTCCCCGCCCTCGAGCGCGGCATCCTCACCTATTGGAAAGAGGAGGACATCTTCAAGCGCAGCATCAAGCAGCGACGGCAGATGCACGGGGACATCCTTGAGCGAAGCAACGAAGAAACGAAGAAACGAAAAACTTCAACCTACTCGTTTTACGACGGCCCCCCCTTTGCGACCGGCCTCCCCCACTACGGTCACCTCCTCGCCGGCACCATCAAGGATGTGATCCCACGGTACCAGACGATGCGCGGCTTCAGTGTGCAACGAAGATTCGGTTGGGACTGCCACGGACTCCCCATCGAAAACCTCGTAGAAAAGGAGCAGGAGCTCAAAAGCAGAAAGGACATCGAAGCTATGGGCATCGCCGCATTCAATGACCTCTGTCGCGGATCCGTGCAGCGCTACGCAAAGGAATGGCGCACGACTGTCGAGCGCATGGGGCGCTTCGTCGACATGGACTGGGACTACAAGACGATGGATGCCAATTTCATGGAGTCGATCTGGTGGGTGTTTGCCGAGCTCTGCAAGAAGCAGCTCATCTACGAGGGCCACAAGCCGATGCACATCTGCCCACGCTGCGCGACTCCGCTCAGTAACTTCGAAGTGACGCAGGGGTACCGCGATCGCACGGACATGTCCGTCATCATGACGTTTCCGCTCCGTGATGATCCCAATACCATTCTCCTCGCGTGGACCACAACTCCTTGGTCACTCCCCGGAAACTTCTGGCTCGCCGTAGGTTCGCACGTCACGTACGCCGCAGTGGAGAGTGAAGGAAAAACGTACATTCTCGCAGAAAAACTTGTGGCAAAAGTGTTTGGAGACAGAGAGCACACCATCGTCCGTACGCTCAAATCTTCTGAGCTCGTCGGCAAGCGCTACATCCCCCTCTTCCCGTACTTTGAAGATACGGTCTTGGCATCGACTGCAGGAAGCAAGAAGCCGCAAACCTACGGGGAGCGCGTCTACAAAGTCATTGAGAATGCTGCAGTCGCCGTGAGCGACGAAGAGGGCACAGGTATCGTGCACCTTACGTCGTGTACCGGAGAAGACAGCTCAGCCGTCGCGCGCAGTGAAAAGGTCGATGTCCTCGCACACATCACAATCGACGGAAATTTTATTCCAGCTGTAACCGACTTCTTCGGACGGAATGCCAAACCAGAGGGAGACGACCCGATGGCAACGGACAAGAAGGTCATCGAAGTCTTAAAAAAGCATGATCGTTCCTTCGGGGCATTCACCATCAATCACAGCTACCCACACTGCTGGCGCTGCGACACGCCACTCCTGCCCTTCAGTACGAGCTCCTGGTTCGTCGCCGTGGAGAAGATCAAGGAAAAGCTCCTAGGCAACAACGCCAAAACGCGCTGGGTGCCCGATCACGTGCGCACGGGACGGTTCGACAAGTGGCTGCAAAGCGCCCGCGACTGGGCCATCTCCCGCAATCGTTATTGGGGAACACCGTTGCCCATTTGGAGAAGTGAGGAAGGAAGGAATGGAGAAAAAGGGCAAATGGAAGTCATCGGATCACGCGATGACCTGATGGGCAAATGCCAGATCCGCTTCACGAAAATTTCCGTGCTGCGACATGCCGAGAGCGAAGGCAACACGATCCCGATCTACCAGGGAAGTCTTCCGGGAACGTCCCTCACCAAACGCGGCAGAGAGCAGGCCAAAACTGCGGCGGATTTTATCGAGCAAACGAACAAACCAACAAACGATCCCGTCGCGGTGATCTACACCTCCCCCCTCGCCCGCACACAGGAAACGGCGGCCATCATCGCGAAGGCCACGGGAGCAAAGATCATCGTCGACGAGCGGCTGAGAGAAGTTTCCTTCGGCGAGTACGAAGGCAAGACCGTTGACTTCACCGATCTCTCATTCGTGAAGGCTCGCCGAGCCCACAAGATTGAAACCGGACGTCCTGAGAGCATCTACCACCTCGACGGTATGGAGACCTGGAGCTCCGTCCAGGAACGCATATCGGATTTCCTGCGCGAAGTCCTACCGCGACACCGCTCCGAGCACGTCGCCATCGTCACGCACGCAGATCCCCTCGTAAATATCCGAGCGTTCTTCACGCGCGAGGATGCGTTGAAGCTCAGCCATCAGCCCTACCCCGACTTCGCGAGTCCCGAGAGCTTTTTCTGGGACCACGACCATGAAGCGCAGATGGATCTGCACCGCCAGACAGTAGACGGTGTGACATGGAATGGCACCCCCAGCAAGGGGCGGAGTGTCGAGATCACGATCGTGCGCCACGGGCAAACTGACTGGAACCGCGACGGCATCATGCAAGGGCAAGAAAATCGAGGGCTGACGGATCTCGGAAAAGAGCAGGCGCTGGCAACCGCGAAGAATCTCAAGCGCAAGCACTTCGACGGCATCGTGACTTCCGACCTGCGCCGCGCGAAGGAAACTGCGGCGATCATTGCGCAGGAACTTGGATTGGAGATCATCGAAGAATCCGCACTCTTGCGCGAACGCCACATGGGCGACTGGCAAGGCAAGACCCTGGCAGATTGCCTGCGCGACTTCCCTCTCGCGATCGAAGGAGGCGAGGACGGCATGACACACCACTCCCCTCCTGGCGGAGAAACACTCTCGCAGTTTCTGCGGCGTGCGGAGATCGCCCATGAACACTTGCTCGCACGCTATCCCGGCAAGAAACTGATCGTCGTCAGTCACGGAGGGTTCATTCGTTCGCTGACAACGGCTGTCGAAAATCTCTCCTTTGTGGAGGCAGTGCAGGTACGCCCGAACAATGGAGAGGTGACGATGCTGGCGCTGCATCCACGATTGCGCCGCATTCCCGAAGTGCTCGACTGCTGGTTCGAAAGCGGCTCGATGCCCTATGCGCAGGCGCACTATCCATTCGCGTTCTCACACGCGCAACAGGGATCGGCGCTGAGCGGTCGGCGATCAGTCGCCAAGCTTCCCGCTTCGTTCCCCGCCGACTTCATCGCCGAAGGCATCGATCAGACGCGCGGGTGGTTCTACACGCTCATGATCCTCGCGACGGCACTCTTCGACGAGCCGGCATTCAGGAACTGCATCGTCAACGGCATCGTGCTTGCGGAAGATGGGAAGAAGATGAGCAAGCGCCTGAAGAACTACCCGGAACCCACGGAAGTCGTCGAGCGCCATGGCGCGGACGCCGTGCGCTTCACCCTCATGCGCTCCCCCGCCGTACGGGGCGAAGACCTGCGATTTTCGGAGAAACTCGTCGAAGAGACGGTACGCGGCGTGATCCTGCCGCTGTGGAACACCTATAGTTTCTTCGTCACCTACGCGAACGCCGCGGGGTGGCGCCCTGTGGAAACGCGCAGGCACTCCAGTCACCCCCTCGACCAATGGATCCGCGCCGAGATCCAAGATCTGTGCAACCGCATGACCAAGCAGCTCGATGCCTACGATCTCTCCGCCACCTGCGTTGAGCTCGGAGACAGTATCGATGCGCTCACCAACTGGTACGTCCGTCTCTCGCGCAGGCGCTTTGCGGGGAAGGGCGCGCTCGAAGACGAGGAAGCGAGCGGTGACCTCGAGCGCGGAGCGCAGCACGATGCGCTCTGTACACTCCACGATATCCTTCTCACCCTCTCGCAGCTCCTCGCTCCGTTCTGCCCGTTTGTCACCGATGCCATCTACCTCAACCTCATTTCTGAGGAGCACGGATCGGTGCACCTCACCGACTGGCCGGAGGCACGAAAGATGACGGAAGACGAGCGAAGCCTCATCGCCAAGCACGGACTCCTGCGCCTCATCGTTTCTCTGGGAAACTCCATCCGCGCACGCAACAAGATCAAGACACGCCAGCCGCTTGCAAAGGTCACCGTTGCTATCCCCTCAGGCATCGCCGATGTAGCGCTCACAGAAGAAGATCACCAGCTCCTCGGCCAGGAACTCAATGTGAAAGAGATCTCCCTCGTCAAAGATCCTGGGTCGCTCGCCCAAGCAGTCGCCCTCGTGGATGCACGCAAAGTCGGCCCCCGGCTAGGAAAGCGCGTACAGGAGGTGATCGCCGCAGGGAAGCGCGGGGAATTTGCAGTGCAGCAAGACGGATCTGTCCTCATCCTCGATGAAACACTTTCTCCCGCGGAAGTGCAGATCCAGTACCGCGGCGCCGAGGGAACGGATGTCGCATGCGACCGGGGCATCGTCGTTGCACTCGACACGACGATCACGGAAGCCCTCACTCGCGAAGGGCTCGCCCGCGATCTCATCCGTTCTGTCCAGAAGCTCCGCAAAGACGCAGGATTGGCCTTCACCGACCGCATCGCCCTCGCCGTCACCGGCCTCGATGATGTTGTGGAGGCCTTCAAAGGCCCCATCGCAGAAGAGACACGGGCAGAGTGGAAGGAGAATGATGGAGAACAACACGAAATCGTCATTGAAGACAAAACTATTTTCATTCAATTTCAAAAACTCTCATAGTCGGCGAGACGTGCCGCTTGCACATCTCTACAAACATGCCATGTCCCTCCCCCTCCGCATCACCCTCCGTCTCGTCCTCACCATCGCCCTCGTCTGGGCGATGCAACGGTATCTCGGACGCTACGTCGTGATCACCGGCGGGCTCCCCGGATGGATCGTGATCGCCGCGCTCCTCACACTCATGAATCTCCTGGTGCGACCGGTACTCTCGGTGATCGCTCTGCCCCTGCACATCCTCGCATCACTCCTTGCACTCGTCATCGTCAACGGACTCTTCACAGCACTCGTCGTCTGGATGGCCGGATACCTAGAACCCAATCTCGTCACCATCGCGATCGTGGGTTTTCCCGGATGGATCGTGGTACCGATGGTGCTTGGTGCAGGAAATTGGGTGATGAAGCTCATCACGGAAATTGGTGGAGAATCGGCGTGACGATCAAAACGACCGCTGCACGAAGTCCTGCAGTGCCCACGTCATCCCTTTGAGCGCGGCATCTTTGGGCATCTGATGATACGAGGAGACAACGCCGAACTCCGCTTTCTTTCCTGCTTCATCAGATCCCTTTTTCCAGCCAAAGACGAGGAAGCCAGGGACGCCCAGGCTCTGGAGAAATTCTTCGCATTTCTTCTGCACATCGGGATTATCCATAGAGAAAAGAAGAGATGATGGGGGAAGTATAGTGAACATCGAATGGAAAATTGAGAATTGAAAATGGAAAACTATACGCAGAGAATGACCGTATTCTTTTTCCATTTTCCATTTTCCATTTTCCATTTCAACACCGTTTCACAGCTGTATTGTTCATTGCAACAATATCCATTCCGTACGCCGCATCAGCAACGGCCTTCTCCGACATTCCCGACAGTCACCCGCTTGCTCCTGCGGTTCTCGAGGGTCTCAAGGGCAGTTATGTCCGACTCAATAGTGAAAGGATGTTTGAACCGGAATTTGCGATCACCAGAGCAGACTTTGCCCACATGCTCGGGAGAGCCGTGCTCGCTCCTTCAGAAATCCGCAACTGCGTGGAGCGCACTGTGGAGAGATCGGGTGAGGAATGGAAATTCGACGATGCGGACTACGCAGGCTACTACGGCGATTCGCTCTGCGCGCTCCAGCACCAAAATCTCTTCGGAGGATTCGGTGACGGTACCTTTCTCCCCGATGATGGCGTTACCTTCGCTGAGGCCGCGCGCAGCCTCAGCCTCGCCTTCGGACTCTCCCGCGTCGCCATCCCGGTCGTCGAACCTGACGACTGGAAGATGCTGCTGCCCTACATCACGCCCCTGAGTGCAGCGAAGATCATTCCAGTGACGGTGCGCGGCCCCGAGTACCCGGTAACCCGCGGCGAAGCCCTCACCATGATCAACCGCCTACGACATCGATCGAACACCGCTCGCCTGCGAGTGACCGAGTACCAGCTTGCCTCGCACCTGCTCGATGCAGAACCTTGGAAACGCTGGGAACAGCTCGGCATGGGGCTCTCGCTTCGCGCAAGCTGGCCCATGCCGCACATCGTCGATCGCGGAAACATGGACAAGTGGTTCCCGTCGTCCCCTTCCCTCAAGCACATTTCGCTCGGTGCACGGCAAGCGTGCAAGGGGCTCGGAGAGTGCGTGAAGCGCGACTTCATGATCGATCTCTATGCACCCGAAAAAGCACAGAAGTTTACGGAGGACCTCCGTACGCGGACAGCGATCACAACGCTCGAAACCTGGAGCGCACGGGGCGTGAGCTACCGCAGGTACAAGGAACGAGGCGAACGATGTGAAAGCGAGGGAATGATCGCCATCGGCCCACGCTTCGTCTACCGACTGCTCTATGAATGCGCGGAGAAAAAGAGCGCATTGTATAGCGACTGGATGCGCATCCTCAGGACATGGAGCGTGTTCCCCAAAAGCGACGAACGCTCCCGGCGATAATTCTGACGGTTTGGAAAATGAACACCATAACCATGGTGTGTCTCCAATCGGCATTTTTGGCAATAATGGCAAAATTCCACTGTTGTAAAAAATAAGAACAGAACAAAAAACCGAACAGCGCTTCGTTGACGAATGGGTGCGAGATGCAGTGAAATGCCGATGATGAATTACATGGAAGTCACCAACGGCAAGGCGCGAATCCCTGTTCCGAACAATGCAGAGAGGCTGATGGAAGTCATCACGGCGATAGACAATATCCCCGTAGGCGAAAACGAGTTTACGACGTGCGAAGGCATTGAACGCTATCAATACAAACAGCAAATCCGCTCTGCACTCTCCGCGGCTTTCTACGGAAAATCTCCCGATACAAAGCTGGATCCGGCTATCACCGAACTCGCAGCGGATTTGCTCCATGAATACAATCTTCTCCCCCGCGGTTCTACCGCCTATTTCCTCCGTCGTTTTGGCTTTCGGTCGAAGCGAAACGCCCAAGACGCCATCAACAAATTACTGGGTTTGGATGCAACTCAGTCAAAGGAAACGAAAATGGCTTAAATAAAAAATATTATATAATCATAAGTCAACGCCAACATAAAATCGTCGTCCATGGTGGCTGGCAGGTCGTGGCGCTTTCCTCTCTTGTGTGCACGCTCGTCGTGGGACTGGCGTGGACATCATCACGTTACTCGGGCGCAACCTGCGAAGCTTCAGCGGATATATCGTCGCCCGCGGGAGCCTTGCCGCCACAACCTATGAGCAGCAACGGGAGAACGAGGAGAACGGCGATGAAATAATGGAAACGCATGGGATGTATGGAAGGAAGATGGAGACAATGCTACACTAGCACTTCCGCTCTCTCACATCGAAGTTCGACTCGTATCAGCTCGTCTTTGCGGATTCTTTATGGGGATGACAGGCCTCGACAGCGTGATCAACGAAGTGCGACTTCCCCGGTCCGGGATTGCAGAATCTCCCGTCACCCGCTTCTGCACACTATATCTGCCAACTACAAGCAGAAATTCGCCAGTCTTAAGGCTCGCTTCACGGCGCGCCCGACGTTCGCTCACGCGTTCGCGTTGGCTGCTGCGTAAGTCTTGATTTTTCAGGACGCGTCTCCCCAGGATCCTCGCTGCTGGGATGAGGCGTCATAGCGAGGTGGGATCATTGCCTGATGCGACAATGACCGACGTATAGCATCACCCTTTGTCGCCTTTCCTTGGTTCTTCCCTACGGCGACAAAGTAACGGAAGAACCATGACCGTACGGGTATCCGCTTTGCACGTTGGACCCGGGTTCAACTCCCGGCATCTCCACCATTGACAAAAACAATAATATATTTATAATATTTCGCCATGTCTCTCGACGGACTAGCAACGGCTATCTACCAACGAAAAGACGGTCAGCATGTCGTCAGCTCTACGCAGCTGCGTAGCACCAATGACGAGAATATTTTTATCGAGGGGTCGGAGGTCATTGATATTGATCCCACGAGAGAGTACACCAACGGGCGTGCGGCTTTGATGACCGTGCTGGATCAGATTGCGTCACGGAGAGCGCAGATCATTGAGATTGGAGATAATGCGATGCTCGTACCTCTGCACATCGTGCATGGTGTGGCTGAAAAGCATGACCACTCTGGCTATACACGCATGATCCGCGAAGCGTTTCCAGAATATTTTTCCGGTAGCGCTGCACCGAAAGCGAATGCTTCGGTGAATACGCTGCTACAACATCTGTTCAAAGGTCATCATGCTGCGCACGCTCCAAAACCTACGCAAAAAGACGAGCCAGCAAGCCAGTTGTCACTCCAGGACTTTCAGCTGTTTCTGCCAGATGACCCAGCGCACGTGGCAGGACTACATGTGACAGACCAAGATCATCGGATAGGAGGCGTCGTCGCTCAACTCCTCCAATTGGCAAAAAACAGCAATGTGCAGGCAAAGCAGCAGCTCACGCAGATGGCTGTGCATGATGCACGTATGTATGCGCAGGATCTTACGCAGCGAGGGATTCTGGCCTCCACTCGGTTCGTACAATTTGGATTGCACACCGAGGAATTTCAGAAGTCACCGCGGTACACCTATTTGGAATGGGGCGACCTCAAAGATGTTTTTGTGAGAACGCTCATCTCTGCCCTACCCGAGCAACACAACATCTGTATGAAGACGCCGAATGACAAAGCGTCTCCAGCCTTTGCGGACATCACCGCTACGTTCCTTGCGGATGTGTGGATGCTCATCCATTTCTACAAAACGAACACACCAAAGAAATTTAGAAACGTTTCTGCGAAGCAGCACTAGCAAGACCAGAAAACAGGGTGTTGCAACGCAGTATGAATTTGGAAATATGATTCCACTCAATCCGAATCCTTTCCACCATTCGACTCGTCGTCGTTACTGCGGTAACGACTCCTCGCTCATGGTAAACCACACTTCGCGCTTGTTTACTTTATCTTTTCCAACTAAAAATTAAATGACTATGAAGTCTTTCAAGTATGTAATTATATTAGCTTTGGGCATTTTACTCTTGTTTGTCTTATTCAACACTATGAATACAATTTCAAACTCGGCTCCTAATAAAAATACAGAAAAATTAGCAATTGAGAAGTTACTTTTCTCTTATCGTGATGCCTTAAACACGTCTGATGCGGACAAAGTAGTGCCGCTGTATGCAATAGACGGTGTGTTTATGCCCTCGGAAGCACCTTCGGCAATTGGCTCTGAAAATATTCTCAAATCTCTCGAATTATTTCATAAGCCATTTGCTTTTATCTGCTCTGCCCACCCCATCACCAGCTCCTCCAACCGGTGTAAACTTTTTCGCAGGATGTCCACCATTGGCTTTCCTAAGCCAATAATCAAGATCTTAACTTTTCGAAATAAGCAGTGAATGCAAAATCGAAAAGGCCCTTTCAACATGCCTCTGCTCAAGGACAAAGGTTATTTCCGTGAACGTCGAGACCATTTCAACAATGGGCATCCTCTCCATTGCAAACATTGTAAGAAGAGCATAGAACGTGTTGGGCTCTGTCATATACTTCTCACTAAATCGTATAGTGAGACTTGCGAGGTTACGCACAATAATTTTCGGCTTCATGCTCGAAAACAATTTTTGAATATCGGTCTCCCATTGTTCTGGGGCAATAAGTGTAATTTCACCTATGCCTTGTGTAATCATAAAGAAAGCAGAGCTTTCTGCCTTCTTACGCGAGAACGCTTGCAAAGATGTAAGTGCTTCTTTCGTTTTTTCAAATGAGATCTCTATAAGACCTGCTTTTGCAGCAATGTCATCAAGAACGACACGTGGTAACAACGGCTTGTCTTTTTGTATTTCTTTTCGTAGACGTGCAAGTGAAGCAACGATTGTATTTTGCCGCACATCTTTCTTCGTGTGAGATTCTACTTCTCTTGAAATTGATCCCGCGTAGGATGACAAATTGAGATGACCTTGCTTGAGCATGAGATATGCCTGTGGAGATTTCTGCACCACTGAACGCACGGCATCAGAGACTTTACGCATAGTCTGATTGTAACAAATGTGACAAATAGTAGTAAATATTATATTTTTCTGTAAAAATTTCTAAAGATAAATATCTATACATACGATGGCGGCATGATGAATCCATCACCTCATCCAGACGATATTCGCCAAGCTCTAGAACCACTCAGACAGCTGCATCCTGATGCACAAGAATGGATCAGCTGTGAGCTTGAGCGTGGCTCGAAAAGAGAAGCGCGAACACAGCAAATATTCGTTCATCCAGAGTTTCCGTTTACAGAAAACATTGTACCTAAAGAAAAATATCCACCTGAGAGATATGGAAATCTAGCGGAGTACATGTGGTGGTACCGTGAGCTCATTCATGAGCAATTGAACAAATCACAGCACACTACAGTGCTTACATACGGTGGCGAGCATAAGCTGATTGATGATCGTTTTATGAGAGAATGGGCACTGCGCTACCCAAGAGAAATCTCTTTTCGAAGCCATGTACTAACAGACCAAACAAGCAAGCACGCAATCAAAGTGAATGGAATGGTAGATTATGGCACGTTAAAAAAAATCATCGAACGCTGGGGCGGACTTCATCAGGACGACTCATATCTAATTCATGGTGCCGATTTCGCAGACTGCGTCACTGATTTTGCTC
>Ga0194120_10000414_pt1 | contig 80211 bp, 64 predicted proteins | sample TA2MahCa65mmetaG_FD_148642 | JGI IMG/M metagenome (GOLD analysis project Ga0194120, IMG submission 148642) | Freshwater microbial communities from Lake Tanganyika, Tanzania - TA2015019 Mahale Deep Cast 65m | ecosystem: Environmental > Aquatic > Freshwater > Lake | place: Tanzania: Lake...
GTCCGGTCGATCGAACGGAGCGAATGACAGGCGGGCCAGCGCTGGCGGCCGGTTCCCGTTGCGCCAAGAGTGTTTCGGCCAAGTACCGGGCCGCTTCCAGGTAGGTTGGATCATTCATCAGCGCCAGCGCCTGCAGCGGAGTATCGGTCGGTGATCGCACGAGGGTACAGACCTCGCGATCGGGAGCGTCCCAGATGGCGAGCGATACTGGCGGCACCGATCGCTTCCAGAAGGTATAGACAGATCGGCGCGCGAGATCGGCGCCGTGGCTTTGATGGTACGTCTGGGCGGTGAAGTTCTGCGTGTCGTAAGCCACTTCTTCCCACAGGCCGGGCGGCTGGTAGGGGAGTACGCTGGGTCCTCCGATCGTGTTTACCAGGAGTCCGCTGGCCGCCAGCGCCTGGTCGCGGATCATTTCCGCCGCCAACCGCAGTCGCGGGCCGCGCGACAGCCAGCGATTATCGGGATCGTGCTCGAAGCTGGGCGCGAAATCACTTGCCTGCAGGAAGGTTGAGGACAGCAGCATCTGTCGCTGCAGGCGCTTCAACGATCCGTTGGAAGCGCGAGAACGATCGAACAGATCGCTTGCCAGCCAATCCAATAAGTCCGGGTTGGAAGGAGGTGCGCCGCGCGTTCCGAAGTCGTCGGGCGTCGCGACGAGACCTCGGCCGAAATGCAATTGCCAGAGCCGATTCACCATCACACGGCCTGCCAGGGGATTGTCGGCCGAACCGAGCCAGCGGGCCAGTTCCAAACGGCTCGCCGGGCGCGCCCCGCTGCGATTCAGTACTTCCGGCAGGCCCAGTTGTACCGTTTCACCAGGTTGGTCGAACAAGCCGCGGAGCAGCACGCGTGTCTCGCGCGGCGAGCCCAGTTCGCGCATAACCATCGTGGTCGGCGCCTCCTGCTCCAGCTGCCGCCGATCCCGCACCGCGTCGCGCCAAGCGCGGTCGATGCGCGGGAACTGCGCGTCGCTCATTTCCAGGTAGCGCCGTCGCACCAGCCGTCGCTGTGCTTCCGTGCGTCGCTCACGGTCGGTTGTAAGAATCGCGCGTAATGGATCCCGTCCCGTGAACAGTTCGCATTCTTCCTCCGAGAGCTGTCTGCCGAAGATCCGCACGTCGTCCAACAAGCCCCTCAGTCCATCCCGTTCCGGTGCGCCTCCGATCCACAGCGGTTCCTTGACCACGAGTGGTCCGACGAAATCGGCGCGCCGAACTTCATTCGTGCGACGCTCACCGTTGACGTACCAGCTCACTCCGGACGCTGTTCCCGATCCATCCATGGTCACGACAAGGCTGTACCACCGATTCGCCTCCAAGGCCCCCTCGGCGGTGACTTCCATCGCCGTCACGACATTGCCGTCCTGGACCCAGCGCAGCCCGAGCTGTCGGTCGCGCAGGAATAAACGGATACCTTGCTCGTTGCGCTGCGAGTCGGTTCGCTGCAGAAGCTGGCAATCGTCAAGCGAGGTTGGAAAGAACCTGATGACGATTGTGAGCGGATCAAGCGATCGCCAGGCTGGAAACTCGTCGATCTGAATCCCGGTTTCTCCCGTCAGCACCAGCGCCTGGCCATCGGTTCCCGGTGCGAGTTCCGCCTCCGTATTGACCCGAGCGTTCCATTCCGGGTGCTGAACGTCGATCAGGCGATTGCCTTGCAGCTCCTCCATTGTGAGCTGCAGCGTTGCATCCTGCGGCAGAGGGGTCCGAAGTTCACGGGAGCCGACGAGTTGCTGTTCCCACTCGATTTGCTGCGGATCGTCGGCGTTGAGTCGAGCCGTGATCAAACGCTCCAGCTCCGGAATCGCGCGATCCAGTTCGGCCATCCGCAGTTGCTGCAGCATCGTCGGCGCTTTGAGCAGCGGCACCGCGTTGCCCCGCTGCCCGTCCAGTCCTCGTTCATCGACGTTGTTGAAGTACGCGAAGAAACTGTAGAACTCCCGCTGGCGGAGCGGATCATGCTTGTGGTCGTGACAGCGAGCGCATTGCAACGTCAAGCCCAGCCACACGGTGGCCGTGGTGGTCGTGCGATCCGCGACATATTCGAGCCGATATTCCTCGTCGATAGCTCCGTTCTCAAAATTCACCATGTGGTTACGATTGAAACCGGTGGCGATCTGCTGGTCGAGCGTCGGATGGGGGAGCAGGTCGCCCGCCAGCTGCTCGACCGTGAAATCGTGATACGGCAGGTCGCGGTTCCAGGCGTCAATGACCCAGTCGCGCCAGCGCCACATATCGCGGTGCGTATCGGCGTGGTAACCGTGCGTGTCGGCATATCGAGCCAGATCGAGCCAGTGGGCTGCCATCCGCTCGCCATGGCGAGGCGATGCGAAGTAGCGATCTACGATCCGCTCCAGGGCATCCGGTTGCTGGCCATCGAGCAGTTCCGCGACTTCGTCAGGATCGGGTGGCAAGCCTCGAATGGCGTAACTCAACCGGCGCAACGCCAACCATGGTTTGGCGGCGGGTGGTCGTGGAATCTGCCGCTGCTCGCGGTGCGCCTGCACAAATCGATCGAGCGGGTGTTTTGGCCAGGCTGGATCGTGCACGGCCGGTGACGGAGATCGCCTTGGCGGCTGAAACGCCCAGTGGTCGGCCGGTTCGTCAGCGCATGCGGCCGGCGACAAGGCGACGGACACGAGTGCCGTAAAGAGTCCCGCCGTAAGGCGTGACAGAACCAGCGTCATCCCAGAGGCTCCAAAACGGGAGGGCGACCCGCCGGTTCCGCGCGGGACAACATGCCCTCGTACGCGAGTCAGCCGGAAACGGGCGGCCAAGCTCATTACACCATGATGGCGCAGCCCCGTCCAGAAATGGCGGGGCTTGGGGTCGATTGTCGGATTCAAGTTGGTTTGAATGCCGGAATTACCCGTGCAATCGTTCCAAGGGGCCGGTAGCGTCTCCGAACTCCCGCGTCGGCGAACCGGCCAGATCAAGCATCGACCGATAAAGGTTGGCCAGGGGCGTTTCCTTGGCGTACAGTTCGTGCCGACCGGTCGCAATGCGTCCTCCCGCTTTGCCGAACACGGCGATCGGCAGGTCGTCGTGATTGTGCCGGTTGCCGTCGCCTATTCCGCTTCCATAGACGATCATCGACTGATCGAGCAGACATCCGTGGGCGTCGGAGATATTGTCCAGCCGGTCGAGCAGGTGCGCCAGCAGGCTGACGTGGAAATGGTTGATCTTGCTGATCTTGGACTGTTTGGCCGCGTCGTTGCCATGGTGAGACAGGTCGTGGTGGCCTTCGGCAACATCAATTTCCTTGTAACTGCGATTATTTCCTTCATTGAGATACATGAAAGAAATTACCCGCGTCGAATCGGTCTGGAACGCCAGCGCCATCAGATCGAACATGATCCGCACATGATCGGCGAAGACCGTCTGCATCCTGGCGGGGCGCGGATAGTCGCCGGGGTTCGCCGGTTGACCGTCCTCCCGCGCGACACCGATTAAGCGCCGCTCGACGTCCCGCACCGCGTGCAGATACTCGTCCAGCTTGCGCTGATCCTGGATTCCCAACCGGCGATGCAGCTGATTGGCGTCGTCACGGACAAAGTCCAGCACGCTTTTCCTGAGCCGCGTTCGACGGACTTTGGCCTCGTCCTGTTCCGAGGGAGTCCCTGTGCCAAACAGGCGATCGAAGACGGACGACGGATTGATCTCTTTTGCCACTGGAGTTGTCGGCGTACGCCAGGAGATATTCGACGAGTACGCGCAACTGTATCCCGAATCGCAATTTCCCGATTGGGCGCTCGGTTCGGTACCGAGTTCCAGCGAGGCGAAACGCGTTCGGTCGCCGATCGACTGCGCCAGCGCCTGATCGATCGAGATGCCGTTGGAAATATCCGCACCGTGGGTTTTCTTCGGGTGCGCGCTGGTTAGGAACGAAGCACAACTGCGGGCGTGGTCCCCCGGGCCGTCGCCCAGCGCCCGTCCGCCGTTCAGCGTCAAGCCGCTCAGAATCAGCATTTTTGATCGATATCGCGAAACAGGATCGAGGATCGGCCCGATCTCAAAATCGGCTCCTTCACCTTTCGGCGTCCAGTCGGGCATATGTTTCCCGTTAGGCACGCACAGAAAGGCCATGCGCAGCGGAGGCGTCGCCCCCGACGGCTGGGCGTTGGGGGTCGCAAAGGAGTGCGTGGGCAACATTGCCTCGAGGACCGGCAGCGCAACCGCGGTCCCCAGGCCGCGCAATACCGTTCGCCGCGAGATTCGAAATCGATCATTCATTCTCAAGTCTCCATGGGAGCTGGATTCTATTGTCCGGTCTACGGCGCGATGAGGCAACAGTCTATTTACGGGTTGCCGGGGGCGGCGCCTCGCTTCTGGAACGGTTCGCTGGCCACAATCAACTGGACCAGTCGCACCAGGCGATCGTCGTGCTCCGACAGGCCTTTCAATATCTTATCGACCGCGCACTGATCGTAGTACTCCAAACCTCGGCCCAGTGCGAAAGTCAGCATTTTCTCAGTAAAACAACGGACAAACGCCTCCCGTTGCTGCTCGGCCAGCCAGTTTACCATGGCGTTCCAGCCTGCCAGGCTTTCCCCACCCGGGAGCGTCACGGAGCTGTCGATCGGGAAATTTCCATCACGATCGCGCCATTTGCCGATCGGATCGAAGTTTTCGAAGGCGAACCCCAGAGCGTCCATGCGCTCGTGGCAGACGGCGCAATTCGGATTCTCGCGGTGCTGCTGCATGCGCTCGCGCAAACTGCCCTTCTGCTGAGCTTGCTCGCCGTCCATCAATTCAGGCACATTGGGCGGCGGTGCCGGAGGTGCTTCCCCCAAAAGGTTCTCCATGACCCATTTGCCTCGCTTGACCGGCGACGTGCGCGTCGGGTTTGAAGTCAGGGTAAGGATCGAGGCTTGCGTTAATAGCCCTCGACGGTTGGTCCCCTGGAGTGATACCTTGCGCAGGTCCGGCCCCGCGACGCCAGGGACGCCATAAAGTCGCGCCAGCGGTTCGTTGAGGTAAGTAAAATCGGCGGTCAGAAATTCACGAATCGGGCGGTCCTCTGCCAGCATTTCCGCGAAAAACCTCTGCGTCTCCTGTTTCATCGCCAGGCGAAGTTCAGGAACAAACTCGGGAAACCGAGCCGGATCCGGATTGAGATTGTCGAGTAATCGCAGGTTCAGCCACTGGGAAGCAAAATTATCGACCAGAGCGCGCGATTTGGGATCGCGGATCATTCTTGCGACTTGCCGTTCCAGCTCGCCCTCTTTCGTCAATTTCTCTTCCCAGGCCAATTGGAACAGCTCCTCGTCCGGCAGCGAACTCCAAAGGAAGTAGGAGAGCCTCGTGGCGATTTCGAATTCGTTGAGTTGTCGCGATTTCTCCCTGGCCGGCGGATCGCCTTCAACTCGGAACAGGAAATGAGGCGATGCCAGCACCGCCTGCAATGCCAGGTGGATTCCACCTTCAAAGGTCTGACCCTCCTCTTGCGCGACCCGAGTGAGATCGACGAGTCGCTTCAGTTCCTGCGCGGTTGCCGGTCGACGAAACGCGCGATTGGCGAATCGCTTCAGGATCTTCTCCGCGGCCTCCGCCACGTTTGATTCTTCGCCCGGCATGTCGATGAAAACGCGGCGATGGGTTTCCGGTAAATCGGTGGTCGACGACGGCAACGGGCCGCGGATCTCAAGCTGAAACACGATCAGATTGCGATCGCGCTCCTTGGCATTCTCGGCGTCCGGCTTGTAATAGTCGTTTAGAAACGCGGCGCCGATACGGTGCATGCCAGCGCCGATTTCGGCCGTCGCCGGATGCATGGTCGGCCGATTGCGCTGCGTGCGGACTTCCGCCACACGCAGTTCCTGGTCGTCGACTCGAATTGCCATTTTGACTTTTTCGGGTCCCGCTTGATCGCCCGCCGCAAGAATGCGTATTTCGTATCGCCCCGCTTCAGGCAACTCGACCGGCAACCAGAGCGTGCCGTTGGACGCCAGGGTGCGCGGGCCGTTTCCGGATCGGCTGGAACCATCGTCCGCCTGTAACTGCTCGCCTGAGGCAAGCTTGCGCAGCCGTAAACTCGGTACGACCAACGCCCGATCCAGGATCGATTCCGCCGCCGCGAGGTACTTCTCCATCAGAATCGGCGACATCGACAGTACGTCGCCGATGTTGTCGAATCCGTATCCGACATCGTCCGCCGGGAAGTCGTCGACCGGTTGATAGTCGATCCCCACCAGATCACGAATCGTGTTGCGGTACTCGTTGCGATTCAACCGCCGTAATGTCACGCGCCCAGGGTTGACTTCCCCCGTGCAATCGATTTGATTCAATGCCGTGTCCAACCATTGGACCAGCGATTCGTACTCCGCGCTCGACGGTCGAGGAACCTCCTTGTTATCCAGAGGTGGCATCGCCTGAGCTCGCAGGTGAGCCAGTACCTTGAGCCACGGGCCACGGGCCTCCAGGATCGCGTCGCGGTCGCCGAATCTCTCCAGGTTCAAGTCGGCCTCCGCGTTGCCCGCACCATGACAACCGAAACAGTACTTTGCCAGCAACGGCCGAGCCTGTTCCGTAAACGGTGCGCTGCGGGCCGCATCCGGTTCGTCCGCGAGAAGCAGATCAGCGCTTGCCAGACCCAGCGATATTCCGAGCGTCGCCGCAAGCGAAATTCCAACTGTCCGATGGATGACGAAAGTCAACAGCCGATGGAACTGCCACGCCAGCACAGGTCGCATAAGGCATCCTGAAAGGGGAAAAACGGCGGAAACTGCTGCGAAACCCAAGGCGGGAACAGGATCAGGTTCGCGTGGCGGGAAGTACAAATCGGACGAAATGGGTCTCCGAGTGCCTCGACGCGGTTCAACGGTCCGCGAACAATGGTGTGACTAATTCTAACGTGCCGGGGTGGACGATGTCCAACGGGGAACGGCACCGCGATGGTCCCGACGGGTCGAAATACAACGGACTTGCAATTCACCCGGCTCGCGGCGGCGCTACCGGGGCTGGACGAGCGGTTGGCCGGGGAGTGGCTCGGCGAACGGCTGGTCTACGGACCGGAACTCGATCCGCAAGCGATCCGTGTCGGCATCGCCAGCTCACGTATTCCCCGGCCTTGGCACGCCTGGCCGGAATGGTTCCAGCGGTTCAGGAATGCGCTGAATCGCCTGCGGCCAGGGGAAGTTCTATACGGCGTGGAGGGCACGAGCACGGCGATCTGGGTAGTTCGCGCCGCGCGGCTATTCCAGTTGCCGGCGATCCTGTTGCATATGCCTCGAAAACAGGAATCGGTCGCAATGTGGCAACGCCGAGTCAGTGCTTCGAACTGCAAGGAACCGTATCCGATTCTGGAGCTGTTTCTTTCCCCGGCTCTGTCGCGCGGCCTGCCGCCAAAACAGGAACTTGCAGCGATCGCTCCCCAGGATCGGGCGTTGGCGCTGGCAAGTTGTCGATTGGAGCTGATTTTTCAGAGACCGGGCGGCGCCTGGCAGGAGCTGATCCGGCTTGGCAAAGCCGATCCGCGGTTTCCGGGGACCGCCTTCGAGGAATGCCGCGCGCCGCTGCAACCGGCCCCGGCGCGCCTGCCCGACGTCGATTGCCCGCCGGCGGTCGCCGATGACCTGCTGTCGCGGATTGCGACGGTCGAAGCGGATCCGTCCCGCGAGCCGCTCTTGATCCACTGGACACGCGCGCCGATCGCTGCCTGGAACGGTGAAACGCGGGACGACTACGAAAACGGTCTGCTTCAGGGCACCGTCGCAGGGCCGCGCACCGCTTTCGATACGCTGCGGCGAATTCTCCTGGAAAAGACGATTCGCGGCTCGGGCCGCCTGCTACGTCACGGCAAACCGATGGTCTGTTTTACCGCGGCCCCGCTACGGTCCTATGCCGACTTGCGCATTTACCGCCCTCATCTCCGCCGTTTTGACTTTGAACCGTACGGGTTCTGTTTCCGCCAGCGGAAGTTGCAGGAGCTCGGAGCGCGCCCCGTGATCTACGGCGAACCGCCGCTGCTGGATCGACTGTCGCCGACCGATCTCCCCTATTTCCAGGTCGCGCGCGCGGGTCGCGACTGCTCGCTCGACTGGACGCTGGAACGGGAGTGGCGACTCGCAGGTGACCTCGACCTGCGCCGATTCACCGCCCAGGAGCTGTACCTCTTCGTCGATAGGCCGCAGGAAGCCGAACAGCTGCGTCGTGAATCGCCCTGGCCCGTGATCTGCTTGAACGACTTGCGTACGCAGGGCTGCTATTGGTTGTGATTATCGTCTGGTGGTGGAACAACTATTCGTTCAATTCACCGCTTGGAACGACATCGAAGCGGGCGCCGGAGTATCTCAACGCGCGCGGCGCGTCCGTCGCGTCGGCGCTCCGCGTTCATCGGCAAGCCGGCTTTGCGCGTTCTGTTCAAAAATCGAAAATTCCGCCCAGACGGGCAAGTGATCCGAAATGCGCACGGCCTGTTCCTTGGTCAGCTGGAACTCCTGTCGGAAGTCGAATACCCCGTGCCTGCCCGAGTATTCCGTCGTCGGAACATCGTTGAAGACAATATTGTCGTACTGCGCGGTTCGCGCGGTATTTGTCGGTTCGCCGCTGATCACGCAGACCATTCCCGGAATTTCGGCCAAATCACCGAAGTGCCGGTCATCGACGTTGAAATCGCCCAAGAGGATCACGTCGTCCTCGTCGTGCCCATCATTGCGAACCGCACGGTAGACATTGTCGAGCACGTTAATTTCCCGAGTCAATGACTGGGGGCTCGGATCGGTATGGATGTTCACCAGCGTGAATGTGAATGCGTCGTCGATCTGTGGCCCGCGAACTCGAAACTGCGCCACGAGCGGTTCGCGGTGCATCCAGTTCTCGGGATCCTCCATCGTATAGATCTGCGAACGATTGATCTCGACGCTCTCTCGATCAAAAACGAAAGCGTACTGTTCTTTGACATTCGTATGGCCCAATCGCGGCCCAATCGCAAAATCGTAACGCCCTCCCTGGGCGTTGATCCGCTCGACGAACTCCGGCATGAAATTCTCGTTCTGGGTGCGAATCTCCTGGATGGCGACAATGTCGAAATTGCGGATGATGCGGGCCAACGTTTCCATCACCTCGTTGTGCCTGGATTTTTCCTCGCTAAACACCTGGATATTGAACGTGGCGATTCGGATCACGTCGCCCGGATGCTCGACCGTCGATCGTGCTGCTTGCGATTCGACGCCGCGCAATTGCGACCGTAATTCCGACGGCAAGGCCCGGGGTTTGATTTTCAGTTGGTCCAGACCGGAAATCCGGTAGTACTGCAGGAAGAAAAAACCGCAGATCACGGCCAGGGCCGCGCCAACGAATGTCTGAGGACGGAGCACGGTGTCCCTCCCTGGAATCGCGCTTCGAAAGGTGGCTGATTTCGATGGTTGGGAAGGATAGCGAAGTTTCGCCAAAAGCCCAAGAGGAATTGGTGCGGACCGTGGTTGGCGGGTGCCTGAATTGCCGAAGCTGCCTGAATTATCAGGAATTGGCCGAATTCGTGTTCAGTGTAACGGCGCGGTGACCACGCGGACAAACCGGCCACCACTGTCGTAAATCCGGTGTTTGCCGAATCGGCACCAGCTCAGATCGACCAGCAGGTGCAGCACCGTGCCGCGTAGACCATCAAAGCTGGCAATCACCTGGCGATAAGGAAGCGGCTCGCGATGATAGAAGTCGACTCCCAATTCGGAAACGTTGCGGCCGATGACGAGCAGCTGGCCGTCACAGATCGGATGCTGAACGGAATCGACCGGAGTGATCAGGAACGGTAAGGGGTAAGGTCGGCGTTTTTCCCTGCGACGATCCAGTTCGGGTCGACCTGGCAGGTGCGTGAGCAACAGTTGTTGGACGCAGCTCCGCAGTTCCTCGTCTGCGCTCGCCGATCGACCTGCGCGAAAATCGCGGGAAGGCGCGCCCAGAAAATCATTGGCCGCAGGCATTGGCAGAAATCGTGGATCAGTTTCGGCAAGTTCCATGGTCGGTTCCGTGGTAGTCAACGCGCGCGTGAACCAAGGTCTGCCTTGCGGAGCGAAACCGGTCATTGGTCCGCAGCGGGCGATCGTGAGAAAGGCACGATGGGTGAAAAGCCAATGAAAAACTACGTTGGAATTCGGCGGTTGTCAAACGGCGCAACTCCCCGCGACCCGGCCCTGACGAGGAGCCTGTTCCCTGCCGCGTAACTGCGGCAATCGGAATTGGCCGTCCGACCGTCAACGAGCGGACGACGTGTACAGCTGCAACCGCGACTTTGACCACGACGGGATGCCGACGTATAGATAATGAGCCTCATTCAGTGACCGATCGCCACGGATGATCAAACCAACGCAACTGCTTCCGAGTTCATGCCGCTCCAGGATTCGAAGACCGCCGATGAAACTCTATCCACCGTCCGTCCCGACGGTTGGGGTGCTTCGTTCGCGCAGACGATCCAGCAGAAGCGGTCCCACTCGCTGGAACTGCTGACCAGCGAACGGGAACGAATCCGTCGCATGGAAGTGACGATTGCCGATCTGCTGACGAAGGTCGGCGAGGAAGTCAAACTGTCGGAATCGCAGCTGTTGTCAGAATTGGCGATCCGCGAGGAAGTGATTGCCGGACTGCAGCAGCAGATGGAGCAGCAGCAGGTTCAGTTTGATCGACTGATGGCGGAAGCGGTAGCCCTTTATCGGCCGTCGGCCGAAGTGGAAGAAGAGTTGCGTCGGGTGCGCGCAGCACTGACAGAATCGACGCGGCAGCATGACGCCCAGACGGCGGCGTTGGAGGAACTGCGCACGCAACTCGGCGACGCGATGCGACGACCACCGGTTGTCCAACAGGACGAAAAGCTGTTGCGTGAACTGGAGGCGTTGCACGCCGAGCAGGCGCGGCTGGAGTCGTTGCTGGCCGAATCACAACAGGAGTCGCTGGAATCGCATGAGGATTCCACGGAGGCGCTGCAGCAGCTGCAAAAGCGCTACGACCTGGTGTTGGGCGACCTGCGCGATCTAAAGGCGCGCAATGCGGAACTGGAGCGGAAGCTGGCGGCGAAATCGTCATCGGTCACAAGTTCCGTATCGAGCCCGTCGTTGCCCACGGGCAACGACTGGGCGTCGCAGAAACAGCGGTTGCTCGCGCAGCTGGAAGCGGAGAGTACGGTCACCGACGCCGACCGCAAAGAAGAACGGTTGCGGATCGGGGAGGTGATCCGCGCGACAGATGAACTCGTTGCCGACAAGGACGCGGAAATCGCCAGCTTGCGGCAGTTGCTGCAGGAACAGTCGTCCAAGATTGGCGAGGTGGCTGTAGGCGCCTCCGCGATCGCCGGCCTGCTCGACCACGACGAACTGATTCGGCGGGAACGCGAGCTGCTGAAGAAGCTGGAATCCGACTGGCGTGAAAAGCTGCGCCAGGCGGAGGTCGATCTGTCGATGGAACGGGCGAAGATCGCGAGGGAGCGCGCTCTGCTGGACGAGCGGATTCAGCAACTCGAGTCGGAACGAGCCAAATCGTCCGATGGTGACGACAAGAAAGGCGGTAACAAAGCCGGCCGCGGCCGCTGGATGACGCGCCTGGGGCTCTCCGACAAGGATAAATAACTCGAGCGGCGGTGTTCGCGTTCAGTCCCACCACCAGCGAGTCGTCGACAAGAGTTGCTGGGCCGATTCCCGCGCGACCTGGTTGCGTTGATTGTCGACGCGCATGTGGCTGGGCAACAGCGCTTCCTGTGCTCGAATCTGAACCCCGCCGCCGATCGGTGTCGTCAGCAGGTTACCCTTCCAGATCACGTTGACGGCCGATTCGACCTGTCGAGGCGCTTCGAGCAGTTCGACGGGGAACTTCGCTTCGTCGCCGAACACCGACATCTGCCAGCCGGCCTTGGCGTGGAAATCGTACTGTTGGATGTAGGCGGCGGCGATCGACATGTCGATCAAGTTTTTCAGTTGACCGTACACCGGAGTTCGGGCCGCCAGCTGCGGGTAACGTTCGGTGAATTCCGCCACGAACGCCTGGCTGGCAGGGTTGATTTCTCCCGAATTGGCGCGTTGGCCATTGGCCGCCACCCGTTCGTTTTCGCCAATCAACTTGACGCCATCGCCGACCATCTCCATCGCAAGCCCGTCGTCACTCGCCACGATGCACTCGTAGTTGGGCACGAAATACCAACGTTCCATCGCGTTGCGGGCGATCTGCTGGGGATTGGCCCGCGCGATGTAACTTTCGATTTTCGCCGCCGGTGCCTCCAATCCGATTCCGATCAGTTTCATGCGATAATCGGCTTCGACCAGCACCTGGGCAAAATGTGTCTTGGGCGAGATGCCACGAATCGAGACATTCTGCATGCCCAGCGCCTTCTTCATGCCAGCGGCGATTTTTTTCGCGTCGGCCGGTTTCGCTCGGGGCGCCACCTGCGCATAGTATTTCTGCATGTTCGACAGACCCTCTTGGGTCGCATCGATCGAAACACTGATCAAATTGGCGCGGCTGGCCTGGGGTGCAAATACGCGAAGGGCAACGATGAGGTCTTGTAATTCAAGCACGCTGCGCCCAGATTCAATTCCGACAACACGCCCGGAAAGATCGCGCATGAAACCCTCGGCCGGCCCAGCAATCACGATGTCGTTGGTCTCGGGGAAGAAAAATACGTTGCGAATGCCGGTCAGTCCACCCAGATACTGCATCTCGTCAGGAATCGGCTGGCCTGCTTCGAGACATTCGGCGACCGCCGCCTCCAACCGGTTCAGCGAGATGTAACGCCGATCAACTTCGCGCGCCAGTTCGCTGTCCAGAAACTGACGCGTTGCCGCGATTCGCTCCCGCGTCAACCGGCCGTTCGGATCGCGCAGCAACTTCATCTTGAAGACACCGCTGGGATCGACTTCGACACCCGCGACCATTTGGCCGCCGCCCTGGTTTTGCCCACCCTGGTTTCCACCTCCACCACCGCCACCAACACCGCCGCCCCCCTGGGCCAATACAGCAGCTGGCAAGAAGAACAGTCCAAGCAATGCGATGCGCACGGAACGCCAGATGAACATGGGTTGCACCTAAAAATGATCCAGAATTACCGGAGTTTTGAAACCTCACGCCGCCATCACGTGGCCCGAACATGATCGAGGCAGCACCATTCCAATCCGCCAGTTTAATTGCCGAATGGGCAAAATGCAAAGTTTGTGACTGCAATAAAATCGGTAAAATAGGCAAGATGCAGCGGCTTGCTACGGGGGATTCGCCCGATTCGCCCCTGCTCAGAACGCCTCCACCGGGTTTCTCCGGTAGGCGAGCGGAAAATCGACCCGTTTTCCTTGCCGATGAGAGTCGAAAACGGCACAGATCATCTCGACGGTAACCCGTCCTTCATAGGCACTGCATTCCGGGTCCCGGTCCATTTCGATCGCGGCCAGCAAGTCTTCAACGATGGCAATGTTGCCCGCTAGTGCCTCATCTTGAATCGTTTCCGGTCGGGCGACCCCGGCTGACGAGATCGGCTGCCATGCGGCATTGGATCGGCCTGGCGACCAGGACGGGTCGGCCAGATAGAAGGCCCCAGGGAGGAATCCGGTGGCGATTTCGACGATCCCTTTGGTACCGAAAATCTGGATGCCGAACCGGCCGCCGGGGGCATTTTTTCGGCTGCCGAAATAGGCGGTCACGCCGTCGTCCAGTCCGAACATCGCGTTCACCTGGTCGCCGCAAAGTTGGCCGATCCCTTCGTTTCCTGACTTCACATGTTCCCGGCGGGCGGATTGGCCCGCTTGCAGAACTTGGGCCGCGCACCATTGGGGCGCGCCGCCGAAAAAGTGGATCAGGTTCATGATGTGGCTGCCGAGCACCCACAGGTCTTCGGCGCCACCCCGGGCATCCTCTTTGCCCCGTCCGCGAATCTCCAGAATCTCGCCCAATTGGCCGCCCTGAATCAGTTCACGGATGACTTGAAGTTTCGGGCTGTAGCGCGTCTGGTGGGCAAGCGCCAGTTTGACGCGTCGTTTTTCGAGAGCAGCGATGATGGTGTCGGCTTCCTCGGGTGTACGACAAAACGGCTTCTCCATGAAGATATGGATGCCCCTTTCGGCGGTGGCGACCGCCATCGCCAGATGTTCGTCGATCCAACGAGGTCCGATACCGACGATCTGCGGTTTCGTCTGGTCGAGCATTTCGCGGTAGTCGGCGAAGGCGCGGGGCGCTTTGAGCCGCGCCGCGGCCTGGGACCGGCCAGCGTCGTCGGCGTCGGCAACACCGACAATCTCGCAGCGGTCGGCGAAGCGTTCCCATACCGTATCGATTCCATGGCCGTAGTTACCGCGTCCCGTGTGACCAATGACCGCAACTCGATATTTTCCCATCGTGGAGCCTCTCGTTACCTGCAAGACTTGAAATTCCATGCGTCGAACCGGAACGTGCGAAATTGTCGCATTTTGCCCGCCGGGTTGCAAATCGTCGGTTGCAAATCGTCGGTTGAAAAGCGTCGGTTGAAAAGCGCGCGTTGTCCTCGATCGATTCCTGTAGCGGGATGGTTGTCAACGGCTCGTTCGACCGATTAGGATGTCGCCCGGTCGTTTTTTTTCAGAAAAAAGCTTGCGGAGAATCAACCATGCGATCAGCACTGCGGATGGCCGCCTTGGCGCTCGTTTTTTGCGGAACAATACTCCGCCTCGTTGACCCGCTCGGTGCGGCCGACGGCCTGAATGTGCCACCGGACGGATTTTCGGCCCTTTTTAACGGCAAAGATCTGACGGGCTGGAAAGGAATGATCGACATCAAGACGCGCATGAAATTAAGCGCGACGGAACTCGCCAAAGCCCAGCAGATCGCGGACGAAAAGATGCGGGCCCATTGGGGCGTTCGGGACGGCGTGCTGGTTTTCGACGGAAAAGGCGACAATCTCTGTTCGGCCAAAGATTATGCCAATTTCGAACTGTACGTCGATTGGAAAATTGAAAAAGGCGGGGATAGCGGGATCTACGTGCGCGGAACGCCCCAGATCCAGATCTGGGATCCGGACGATCCGGCCCAGCGCGCGAACGGCAACGAAAAGGGTTCGGGCAGCCTTTGGAACAACTCCAAACATCCTCGTTTTCCTGACCAGAAGGCGGACAAGCCGGTCGGCGAGTGGAACTCATTCCATATTCGCATGGTTGGCGAAAAAGTAACCGTGAAGCTCAACGGCAAAGTCGTCGTCAACGACGTGGTGTTGGAGAACTACTGGGAACGCGACAAGCCGGTTTACTCGACAGGTCCGATCGAGTTGCAGAACCATGGCAACACGCTCTACTTCCGCAATATCTACATTAAAGAGTTGCCCTGATTTGCGTCCGCGACCGAACTTCGATCCCGTGGCCAGAAGGCCACCTCCACTCCCGACCCGGGACGAGACCCGATATACTTCGGAAACAGTTTCTGATTGTTAATCCGTAAGGAGGAATGTGGTGGGAATCAAGGTTGGGATCAACGGTTTTGGTCGCATTGGCCGGTTGGTGTTTCGCGTGATGATGTCGCGGGCCGAGGAATTTGACGTCATCGCCATCAACGACCTCACCGACACCAAACATCTGGCCAACCTGCTCAAATATGACACGGTCCATGGGCGGTTTGACGGGACCGTCCAGGCGGGCGAAGGCGCATTGATCGTGAATGGCCGGGAGATCAAGGTGGTGGCGGAACGAGAACCTGCCAATCTGCCCTGGGCCAAACTGGGCGTCGACGTGGCAATCGAGTCGACCGGTTTCTTTACCGAACGTGAAGCGGGGAAAAAAGGCGGCAAAGGCGGTTTTGCCGACCACCTGACCGCCGGTGCCAAGAAGGTGATCATTTCGGCTCCCGCGAAAGGCCCCGATCGCACCGTCGTGATGGGCGTCAATGACAATCAAGTGACCGCCGATGATCGGTGCATTTCCAACGCCAGCTGTACGACAAACTGCCTTGCACCGATGGCGATGGTCCTGCATCAGAAACTGAAGATCGTTCAAGGGATGATGACCACGGTTCACGCCTATACTAATGACCAACGGATCGCCGATCAGGTGCACGAAGATCCCCGTCGGGCGCGTGCCGCCGCCCAGAACATCATTCCATCTTCAACCGGCGCCGCCAAAGCGATCGGCGAAGTCTTGCCGGACTTGAAAGGCCGCCTGGACGGATTTGCATTGCGGGTCCCCGTCGCCGACGGCAGCATTACCGACTTGACGGTGGAAGTCGCAACCGAGACGACCGTCGAGCAGGTCAATGGGTTTTTCCGCGAGGCGGCGGCCGGGCAATTGAAGGGGATTCTGGAGTACACCGAAGATCCGATCGTCTCTTCCGACGTCATCGATAACCCCCACAGTTGTATCCTCGATGCCAAGAGCACCATGGTGATGCCGGGCGGCAAGGGGAAACTGGTGAAGGTGTTGGGCTGGTACGACAACGAATGGGGATACAGTTGCCGGACCGCTGATCTGGTGGCGCGTGTCGGCCGCTGACTCGAAACAAGTTTCGAGCTACGTAGCGATTGGAACCATCGCCCCGGATTGGTTATGATCGGGGGGAACAAACCGGAATGCGACCCGTGGTGCTTTGACCGTACCGCGAGTCGCCCTCCTGCCCCGCCGATAACAGTCCTTCCGTCGACCATCGAGGCTCGCGACAATTCTCGTGACGTTCGCCATGGTTTCCCGCGTCATCATCGGTTGTCTGCTATGCACCTGCGCCCTGTTCCAGGTTGGTCCGTCGCGGGCCCAGGAACTTTCGACGACCGTACTCCCTGACCCCGAACTCACGATTGGGGCGGCGATCGACCAGCTGATTGGCGAACGGCTCGCACGCGCCGGTCTTGAGCCTGCGCCCCTGGCAGGCGAACTGAATCTTCTGCGTCGCACCACGCTGGATCTCGCCGGTCGGATTCCGACGGCCCGGGAGGCACGCGAGTACCTCGAATCGAATGCGCCGGACAAGCGGCGCGAACTGATCGAGCAGCTGCTGGGGTCGCCCGAGTTTGTCGCACACCAGGTGAATCTGCTCGACGCGCTCCTCATGCAGAGTCGCCGGTCGAGTTTGCGCGATTACCTTGAGCGAGCCGTGACGGAGAATCGGTCCTGGGATCGCATGTTCCGCGAAATGATCGTCGGCGAACCGGGAGACGGCGAGCAGTCGGGAGCGATCCAGTTCCTGCGGTCGCGAATCAGCGATATCGACCGTTTGACGAACGACGTGAGTGTGATTTTCTTTGGGGTGAATATCAGTTGCGCTCAATGCCACGATCATCCCCTGGTTCACGATTGGACGCAGGACCACTTTTTCGGGATGAAGGCGTTTTTCTATCGAAGTTTCGAAAATGGCGGATTCGTCGGTGAGCGGGAGTATGGAGAGCTGGAATACAAGACGGTCGCCGGCGAGTCGCGCAAGGCCGGATTGATGTTTCTCAGTGGCAGCCGCCTGCCGGAGTCGGAGGTCGCCGAGCCGTCGGAAGATCAGCGAAAACAGGAAAAGGCGCAGCTCGAAGAATTGAAAAAGCAAAAGCAACCGCCGCCAACGGCATCGTATAGCCGCAAGGCTCGGTTGGTCGACGTTGGTCTTGAAAGCGAAAACGCGACCTACTTCGCGCGCGCCATCGTCAATCGTATCTGGCAGCGATTGATCGGCCGAGGACTGGTTCATCCAGTTGACCAGTTGCACCGTGGAAATCCGGCCAGTCACCCTGAACTACTGGATTGGCTGGCTCGCGATCTCATGCATCACGGCTACGATCTGCGCCGGTTGATCGGCGGAATTGTGTCGAGCGATACTTACGCGAGGTCGGGGATCTGGGAAAGCGCCAGCCGGCCGCCCGCCGAACTCCACGCCGTCGCGATCCTTCGACCGTTACTTCCCCAGCAGTACGCCGCATCCCTGGCTCTGGCTGCTTTCGATCCGGAACAATTGAACTCGCCGGACGCACCGAAGAAGATCCAGGCCCGCGTGCAGTTCAGCCGGGGGTTTGCCGATTGGTTCGAGCTGCCAGGCGACGAGTTCCAGGTTGGCAGTGAGGAATCTTTGTTGCTGAGCAACTCGGATCGGGCGGCCCGCGAGCTCTTCGCCGACGGAAATGAGACCTTGGTTGCCCGACTGCGTGCCTGTTCGGACATCGCGTCGGCGGTCGATCTAGCGGGCTGGAATGTCCTCAATCGTCCGCTCGCCGATGCGGAACGGCGGATACTGACGGAGTATCTTCAGCAGCGTCAGGATCGTCTGGCGGAAGGATACCGGCAGATGGTGTGGGCGATGATGACGAGTGCCGAGTGCCGATTCAATTACTGATCGTGAGGGAAGGTCGATGACAGGGATTCGATCGATTTCGAGGCGACGGTTTCTCGGAACGGGCGCGCTTGGCTCGGCAGCCGCGCTGACCACTCGAGGGCTCGAACAGGTGCTGGCGGCGGAGGCGCACAGGCAGGGCAAGCATGTCATATTGCTGTGGCTGGCCGGTGGCGCAAGTCAATTGGAAACGTGGGATCCCAAACCGGGGCGGCCGACGGGAGGCCCCTTCCAGGCGATCTCCACGAATGTCCCCGGCATTCAGATCTCGGAACTCATGCCGCGCATGGCCCGTCATCTCCAGCATACGGCGATCATCCGGTCGCTGAACACGAAAGACGGTGATCATGGTGGAGCGTCCCGGTTGATGCATTTGGGCCGGCGCGACGAACCGACAGTCAAGTTTCCGGATCTGGGTGCAATCATCGCCAGGGAGCTTGGCCGGACCGACAGCCAGGTGCCGGATTACGTCAGTTTCTACACCGCCACCGAGGGGCGCGGCACATCGCTTGGTCAGTCCGGTTTCCTGGGTGCCCGTTACAATGCCATGTCGCTCACTCAGGAACAGCTTCCCGCCAACCTGCGGCGCCTGGAGCAGATCAGCGAAATCGATCATCGCGCGCGTGGTGAGTTGCGGGATACGTTGAGTGATCAGTTCATGCGTGGTCGCGAATCGGCTGCGGCGGCAAGCCAGCGCGAAGCTTACCAGCGCGTGCCGGGATTGATGGCCAGCGAAAAACTGTTTGATCCCTCCGGCGAACCCCTGTCGATGCGCGCGCTTTATGGCGAGACGCTGTTCGGTCAGCAGACACTCGTGGCCCGAAGGCTCGTTGAAGCTGGCGTGCCGTTCGTCAAAGTCTCGCGGGCGTGGTGGGATAGCCATGGGCAGAACTTCGAAACCCATCTGGAATTGGTCAGCGAACTGGATCAGGTTCTGGACGCTTTGCTGACCGATCTGCAGCAGCGCGGTTTGTTGGAGCGAACGTTGGTAATCACGTTGTCGGAATTTGGTCGCACACCGGCGATCAACGCCAGCCTTGGCCGCGACCATTTCGCGACCGTCTGGAGCTGTTCGCTCTCGGGATGCGGAATTCTCGGCGGGTCGGTCTACGGCAAATCCGATGACGATGGCAATGACGTTGCCGAGAGCCCTGTTGCAGCGGGTGAACTTTTCGCGACGATCTTCCAGGCGATGGGCATCGATCATCGCAAAGAATATGCGCTGGGAGCCCGGCCCGTACCGCTGACCAATCCCGGCAGCGAACCGATCAAGGCGGTGCTGGCATGAGCAAGGTGGTCAAGGATCTACAACGGCGGGAAATATTTTTCTGTATTACGCGGGATCTCGAAAACCATCAGCTTTTTGCCGGTGCGTCCGATGGTCGCGTCTATCGCGTGATCCCGGAATGCGAGCCACCCGTGTTTCTGGGTATGGACGGCCATCGCGGCTACGTCACCGGCGTCATTTGCGCGCGGGGATGCGTGATATCGGCAGCCTTCGACGGTGCATTGATCTGGTGGGATCCCGTGGAATGCAAGCCGCTGCGCAAGGTACCGGCGCATGCCCGCTGGATTCGCGGGTTGGCGTTGAGTCCCGATGAAAGCTGGTTCGCCAGTGTTGGCGACGATATGGTCTGCCGGATCTGGGATACGGAGAGCGGTCTGCTGCGACGGGAGTTGACCGGACATGCGCCACGAACGCCGCAGCACTTTCCATCCATGTTATTTGCCGTGGCGATCGCGGCCGACGGTCAACAACTGGCGACGGCGGATAAGGTCGGAAAGATCAATGTCTGGGAAGTCTCCAGCGGTGCGGTGCTGCGATCCATTCAAGCGGAAACGATGTATACCTGGGATCCCAAGCAGCGGATCCACTCGATTGGCGGCGTGCGTTCTTTGTGCTTCTCGCCCGATGGCAGGCAGTTACTGGCGGGCGGCATGGGGCAAGTTGGTAATATCGACCACCTGGAAGGCAAATCCCGGATGGAACAGTACGACCTGGAGCGTGGGGACTTAATCCATGCTTTCGAAGGGGAACTCAAAGGGTTGGTCGAGAAATTGGTTTGGCACCCCCAAGGTCAGGTCATTGGCATGGGAGGCGATCACGGGGGTTTCGTGCAGATCTACGATCTCTCGTCCCGAGCGATCGTGCAGCAGGAGAAAACGGCCGCCCACATCCACGATTTTGTGAGTAACGACGCGGTCAGTCGCTACTACGCGGCCTGCCACGGGCGGATCGCCATCCTCGAATAGCCCGCATCAGTGGTCGACAATGAACTCGTTGCTGTTCAACAGCGCCCACCAGATGTCCTGCAAGGCTTCGAGTTCCCGATCGGCATTCTTGGCGATCAGTGCCTTGGCGGCCTGAAGTTCGCGCGGCGACGGTCTGCGTGAAAGCGACGCCTGGAATAGGTGTTCGATTTTCTCGGCGATTGGCATCCCGCTTGTCGCCACCAGATGCAGCATGGTGCCACGCTCCATCTGCATTACGCGTCCCGTCAATTCGCCATTCATCAGAAATAGCGACTGGGGGATGCCGCCGTTAAACGTGTTCTCTTCCGTACCGTCGTCGGTGCCGATGTTGCGGCTGAACTGGTTGAAGAATTCGGCCCTTGCCAGCAATCCGGCGTTTGGTTCCGTTGGTCCCGATTTGCCGTTGCGTGCCAGCAACTCCAGCGACTGCACGACCTCTTCCACCTGCATCTGGCGCGAGTAGTAACGGCTGAAGAGCGGTGAATTGCCGAGTTCCGGCGCGTCCTGCTCGTTGCCGGCGGTGATGCGACTGCTGAGGCCGAACGGTTCGCTGAGCGTGATCCAGCGGATCAATTCGCGGGCGTCAAAATGACTGGCCTTGAATTCGGCCGCCAGGCGATCGATCAATTCGGGATGGGACGGAGGATTATGCGGTCCGATGTCGTCGATCGGTTTGGTGAAACCCTGGCCAAGAAAATGCGACCACAGCCGATTGACCATCACGCGGGCGAACTGCGATGACTGAACGACATTTTCCGCGAATGCCGCGCGGCGATCGAATTCACTGACGAACCCGCTGTGTGGTACTTCAGTTCCGTCGAACAGCACGGGATAGGCCGCCTTCATCTGCCCGTTGGGACGCTCGAAATAGACCAGAGCCTCGCCAGGTTCGTTTCGTCCCTCGCCTGGAAAATCCCGGTTGACGACGCGCACTCGACCGTTCCCTGCGTCGCGCTCGATGCCGATCTGGCGGAAGAACGAATTCGCCTGCCAGAAGCTATCCTGCTGCATGTCGTTTGTGGGGTGATTGTGGCACTGAACGCACTGCAGGTGTGTTCCTAGAAATACCTGAGCTGTCTTGGCGGTGATCAAAGTACGCCGTTCGTTCTCATTAGCCAGAATGAAATTCACGGCACCGTTGAAGTCCTCACTTCCCGGCGTTGCACTGCCGGTCGCCGTGATCAGCTCGCGCGCCATCTGGTCGTAAGGGCGATTGTTGCGCAGGGCGTCCCGCAAATACGCGATCAGCCCCTCGCGACTTGCGATGCCGTCCCGATTCGAACGTCCAATCAGCACGTTCGTCCAGACCAACGACCAATGGCCCGCGAATTCTTCCAGGTAGGCTGGATCGCTTAACAGCCGGTCGACAAGTTGCGCTCGCTTGTCGGACGACCGATCCGACTCGAATTGCTTCAGTTCCTCGACGGTGGGGATGCGCCCCAGGACGCGTACGAAGGCACGGCGGCACCATTCGGATTCGGTGGCGCGTCCACCCGGTTTGACTCCATGTTCCGACCAGCTTTGAGCCAGAAAGGAGTTGATGACCGAAACAAGGTTACCGCCTGCATCGCCGCTGCCAACCACATCGCCGCTGCCAACCGAACGATAATTTGTCGAGTCCGGCAAAGTATTGTTCGGAGGCGATGGCTGGGCGAGGTTGGAATCGCGGTCAGGCGACGCGCGATCCGTACTGCCGTCGCGCCCAGAATTCGCGCGCGCGTCGGGCCTGGCCGGATCGAGCCGCGTTGATCGGTCGGTGGCCACTGCTGTGTGGCGCGCGTCGGTGCCGGCACCGTCGACACCGGTTTTGCCGGTCTGCTGAGTCTCGTTGGCGCGGGACCGCGGGTCGACAGGCTTGTCTGGCGGGCCTTCGGCGAGTTGCCAGGGCAGGGACGACGGCGCGACGTAGGCCAAAACCAGCGCCAGGCAGGCGGCCGCGGCAGCCATGAAATACAACCGAGGCCGCAACCGGCCGGGGCTGGAGGACGGCGCCGGCGGCGACGCTCCAACCGATCGCGGTAAGACCGCATTCGACGCCACGACACTCTCCGCGTTGCGATCGAGTTGTGCGCTTACGTTTGCAATGTCCGTCGCATCGGTCTTGGAGACCTGGGTCGAAGCGCGGATCGGCAGCTGGACAGGCGGTGGTTCCGGTTCGTGTCGTTCGTATTCCGCGAGTTGCACCGGGTCCATCGGATTCGACTTGCCCGCCCGCAGCGCCCAGGCGCGCAGAATCCGATCGGAAAGATCGGGAGGGCTTTCGCCTCCCAGAACCTCCTCCAGACAAACTTCCAACAATCGATCCTGATCGTTGTTCATTACATTTTCCCGCGAATGCACTCGCGCAACTGCTGCTTCGCGCGCTGCATAAGATTCTTCGCTCCATGTTCGGTCATCTTCAATCCCTCCGCGATCTGCGCTCGTGGCATCCGCCGTTGGAACCGCATCTCCAGCGCCCACCTGGCTCGTTCGCCGAGGTGCTGCAGGCATTCCTTAAGCGATTCCAGCAGCGATTCGCCGTTATCCGAACGTGCCCAGTTCGTCCAATCGCGATCCAACTCCTCGAGATGTTCCACCGCCGTGACCTGCTTGGCCCGCCGCATCGCGGTGACAAACAGGTTGTGGGCCGTTCGCCGCAGATATGCCGCCGTCGCGGCAGCGCTGTAGTCGCGAAATGGCACTTGCAGCACATTCAAAAAAGTCTCTTGCGTCAGGTCGTCCGCCAGCGCTCGATCACATCCCAGGACCCGCAAATAGCGCCATACCCCGCTCTGATGAGTCTGAATCAGAACGGCGGGGTCAAACCCTATGCTCGAGTCCGTCGACGATCCGGTGGACATAAGTGTCTGGAATTAAAATGCGGAGAAGAGGCGGAAGTACTCAATTCCAGCCTTTATTCTACTCCTTTACGCGCCTCTTGCCAAAAAGCAAACTGCCGTCAGAAAAGAAAAACGGAGCGACCGGAACCGTCGCTCCGTTGCATTGATCGCTCCTGGCGCGCGACCAGCTTGCCGAAAAGGCCGGTCCCCGCGAAAACCGCGTGCAGCGGGTCAGGCGAAAAGTTCCTTGATCACCTTACCGCCGGCCGCGATCTTCATCGGCCGACCACTGCGGCTGGTAAACGTGGTTTCCAGCGAAATCCCCAGCGCTTTGCAGATCGATGCCATAACATCTTGCGACGTGTACGGTTCTGTTTCAACCGACGTGCCGTCCTCGTTGGTCTTACCGACCGCGATTCCGCCGTTCATGCCCGCTCCACCAACCACGACGCTCCAGGATCGAGCCCAGTGGTCCCGTCCGGTCGTGCCGTTAATGCGCGGAGTGCGGCTGAATTCACCCATCCAGATGATCGCTGTATCCTGCAACAATCCCCGTTCGTCGAGGTCGCTGACCAGCGAGCTGATGGCGCGATCCATGATCGGCAGCTTCTGGTTCTTCAGCGTGGGGAAAATATTGGCGTGGTTGTCCCATCCGCCAAAATCAACTTCCACGAACGGAACTCCGGCCTCGACCAGCCTCCGTGCCATGAGGCATCCGCGCCCGAAACCGTCGTTTCCGTAGGCCTCCTGCACCGCCGCCGGTTCCTTGGTGACTTTGAATGCCTCCATCTGCTTGCTGGTCATCAAGTCCAGAGTTTTCTTGAGAATCTTCTTGTGGTCGTCGGCGGAACTGCCCCGTTTCTCACCGATGAAGTTGTTTTCGATCATGTCGAGCGCGGACATGCGGTCGAGCAGCCGCTTATCGTCGAGTCCCATTTCCAGGTTCCGCACCTGGCCCGTGCTGCTGACGACGAACGGTGCCCAGGCCATTCCCAGGAAACCCGGTCCTTCGCTTCCGCCTCCGACGGAAATGAACGGCGGAATCTCGAGATCCGGCCGCTGATTCATCGTTTCATGCGCGATCACGGCGCCGTAACTGGGATGTTCAATGTTCGGGTTGGGTACATAGCCGGTATGCATGTAATAACGGCCCCGGTTGTGGTCGGCCTCGCGTGTGCTCATCGAACGAATCACCGCCAGCTTGTCCATGACCTGAGCCGTCTTGGGCATATGTTCACAGATCTGCAAGTCACCGGTGGTGCCGATCGGCTGAAACTCACCGCCCGTCGAAGCGCCTGGCTTGAGATCCCAGATATCCATCGTCGATGGTCCGCCACTCATCCAGAGCAGGATGGCGGACTTGCGACGTTTCTTCAGGTCGGCCGCATGGACACGCAGACTGTGCCCGAAGGTCAAAGCAGGAATTGTCATCGCCGAAGCGCCGGCCAGATGCGAAAGGAAGTGCCGACGGCTCATGCCTCGTGGAATTGCGTTCAACATTACAGGCTCCTGGATCTCAGTTTGATTTCAGTGATTCAAAATAAACTCGTTGCTGTTTAATACCGCCCACCAGATGTCCTGCAGCGCTGCCGCCGCATCCCCGCCTCGGCGCTGCACCAGCAGATTCGCAGCGTTGAACTCCGACTTGTTAGGCAGACGTCCTAGTCCGGACATAAACATGTAATTGATCTTATCGGGCGGCTTGACACTGGAGTCGGCCGCAACGCGGTGCAGAAAACTCCCCTTCTCCAGACTAGTCGCCTTCTTGATCAACTCACCATTAAACATCATCAATGCCTGCGGAATCGTGCCGTTGAACGTCGTCGTCTCCGTCCCCTCGTCGTTCCCGAAGGCGATCACGAACTGCCTCAGCCAGTCGTTTTTCGATTTTTCCTGCTCTTCGTAGCTGCCACGCGTCTTATGCGCTTCCGTCGCCACCAACAACGATTCGTACAACTCTTCGGCGCGCATCTGCCGCAGATAAAAACGAGAGAACTTCGGCGTTTCACCCAGTTGGGGATCGTCCTTGACGTTGCTTTCCAAAGTGCGACTCGATAATCCATAAGGCTGGCTCAACACGATCCAGCGCATCAACTCTTTCAGATTGAAACTGTTCGTGCGCAGTTCGGTACCGAGATATTCCAGCAACGCCGGATGCGTGACCGGATTGTGCGTCCCCAGGTCGTCGATCGGCTTGGTAAATCCGTAGCCCAAGAAATGCGCCCACAAGCGATTCACGACCGCCTTTTCCAAATACGCCGAACGGGTGACCAGGTCGCCCAGCACCTCGCGGCGCCGGACTTCGCTGACATATCCGCTGCGCGGAATCTCGGTCCCATCCACGAAAACCGGATACGCTGACTTCACAAGGCCGTTGCGTAACTCGTAGTAGATCTCCGCTTCCGCCGGGTCGGAGCCCTCGCCGGAAAAGTCCTCGTCCACCAATTCCGCGGAATCGATTTCCCGCGATCCCTCGACATAACGCCGCAACGCCCGCGTCTGCCGGAAGAAGGCGTTCATTTCCCAGAACTTCTGCTGTTTCCAGTCATTGAACGGATGGTTGTGGCATTGCGTGCACTGCACCTGCAAACCGAGAAAAATCTTGGCCGTTTCGGCGGTGGCCAAAGTCCCTTTTTCCTCGTTGACCTTCATCACCAGAAAATTGACCGCTCCGTTGAAACCGTCCGAACCCGGTGTCGTCGATCCCGTGGCCGTAATCAACTCGCGAACCATCACGTCATACGGCTTGTTGCGCGCCAGCGAGTCACGCAAGTACTTCTGCAACCCCGAGCGACTCGTCAAACTTCGCTGCTCATTGCCACCGTTACGCCCGATCAAGATGTTGGTCCATAACGTCGTCCAGTTTCGCGCAAATTCCTCGGTGTATTCGTCGTCGTTCAGAATCCGATCGACCAGTCGAGCTCTCTTCTGGGGGTCTTTGTCCGCGACAAAATCCCGCATTTCCTTAACCGAGGGAACGCGGCCCAGTACATCCAGAAACAGACGCCGGCACCACTCCCCGTCCGACGCCATCCCGCTTGGCGCGATCTGATTGTCGACCCAAGACTGGCGGATCTGCTCATTGATGAACTTCACCTGCGGAAGACCAAAATCGGCAACAGCCTCCGTGGCTTTCGACGGAGCGGCACCGCACAAATCGTCGGACGCCAGTCCAGCCACCAGCGACAACATCAGCCCCATCGCTTTGCTTGAGACGATTCGACCCATGGCTTCCTCTTGCTTTCTCCGCGGAGTGCACCGAAGTCCCGCTGCGCACGCCCCTGGTGTGTATGCTGTCCGCGAGCCTTCTGCCGTTTGGTTCCGCCGCGCCAAACCCCATACGATCGCGCGCTAAAACCACTCCACGAGGAGATTGTCTAGGAAAAACGATCAGTAACCGGCGAAGTACTCGCAAAATTGTTCCGGATTTGTTGAAATCAACGAAGTCCGGAATTCTCTATATTTGATGCTGGCGGCCCGAGTGCAGCAATCTTTTTTTCTCGCCTTCCTCAGCGAAGTCGGTTTCACCAGCCATTTAACGGTGTTCGAACTGTATTGTTCTGCAACATCTGTTGCGAAATGCTGCGGCAAAAAAGAAAGCGGGTGAGTTGCCAAGGTTGTTCCGAGCCTCGACAACTCACCCGCTTCTTTTGACGAACGGGAGTTCGTCAACAAGTTCCTTGAATCGAATCCGGTTAGTCGGCTATCATAACCCTTGCCGTGGTAATGGCTTCCGACCAACGTTCGCCTCGCCTCTCCTCCTCCGGCCCGCAAAAATCCTCGGTTCCGGCCTTGCTCCTGTTCCAGCCTGTCGCTCTTGCCAGCGGCCTGCTGAGTTCACCTTGCCGCACTTACGTTTAGCAAAGGCCGTGCCGATTCGGATTCAGGGCCGTCGAAACCGGTCAAAAAGGCGGAGGCCAATGTTCACGACAATCAGCACAAAGGCGGGAGCGACGACGATGAACAAGAAAAACACCAGCGGCGACCTTGCACCGACCCGAATTGAACGCGCCAGGTACGAGCCTCCGGCTGACATGACGCAGACAATCAGCACAACCAGAAACATCGTTTTCATCGTAAACCGGGGTTGCCAGGAACCTCGGTCGGGCATCGGGGGATACTCCTTGTTGGAGGTGGTAGAGTCTTCGCGCCAACTCAGCCCACAACCTAGGACATTTTCCGGGATTCCGCAAATCGCGCTCCGGCGTAGTAACCCTACGTGAGCTAGAGTCTCTATGAGGCGTGTATTGGGGAGCCTGGAGTCGGGAAATGGATGTAGAACGTCGCAAGAGCCAGCGAGTTGCCTCTATGAAGGATTCGTGCCGGCGACCGTTCGCGTCGGCCGCCGAAGGCTGGATTGCCGGCGCTTGAACGAATCGGCCCTAGGGCTTTTGCTTCACGACGCATCGTGACCCCGCACTGCAACTCACCCCAGTACAGCATTTCCGGATGCTCGTGATTCTCGACGAAACCTCGCGAATCCTCAAAATGCACTTCCAAGATAACGATTCCAAGGAATCGGAGCAGACGCAGCGGGAGCGGACACGAGAGATTCGCGAGCAGGCCGAGCTGCGGATCGCGCAACGTCTGGGCGAAGCGCAACAGCAATGCTGGCTTCAACTTCGTGGGCGAGCGGAATAATACCAGTCGCTCCGTGTTTGCCAATTCTTACAGTTTTTGCAATTCGGTAGCCGATCAGGGTGGTAGGAGATGTAGCACCTTTTCCCAAAACCCTGCCTGTCGGACCCTGTCATAGGAAGACCCTGTCATGAAGCGCTTGTTGCTGGCGGTCGCCGCCGTCGTTGTCGTTTTTGCCAACGGTTGCCATCACCACAACCTGGCTCGAAATTCTTCCGGTTGCCGGAGTTGCGGTCGAGGAGGCGCGATGGCCGGGATGCGGGAGATTCCCGACAACGGGCAGCAAGGTCCGGCGATGGCTTCGGTGGCCTATCCCTATTACACGCTGCACGGACCGCGGGATTTCTTGCAGAACAATCCGCCAACCCTTGGTCACTAAGCGCATCGCTGAGCACACGACGCCGCGGACCGGAAACCGTTAATCGCGATCGGTGGGTAACTGTGGTTCGGCGGTCGTTACCGTGGAACCCCGAGAAAACCGCCAGGCGCGACTGCCCAGCAGCTGCATCGGTGCCGCCAGCACGTAATACGAGAAGATCAGCGGTATTGCCAGTTCGTGGACCGCGAAAATCGCGACCAGGGCGAAGATCAGTTTGACCAGGTGCTGGAAACTGCGTCGCCCCTTGAAAAGCTGATTGAACAGGTGCGGGTAGCGTACTCGCGACACCATCAGGCAAGCGACCAGAAACGTCACGACCGGCAGTGCGTAGGCTGTAAAGAGGGTCAACCACAGGCCGAATTGTTGTGCGCGATCGGATAGGTTAGGTTCGGTCCACCGGCCCAGATTCGGCACAATGACGACCAGGGAGGCGACCATTCCGGCCGCCGCCGGTGAGGGCAGCCCGGCAAAAAAATCCGATTCGGTATCGGGGTTCGCCTTGTTGACGTTGAATCGGGCGAGTCGCAACACGGCGCAAAGCATGTACAGTACGGCGATTACCCAGAGCAGGCGTGCCGGCAACACCTGCGAGGACTTCAACATCAGGAACGCTGGTGCGACGCCAAAACTGATCGCATCGCACAGGCTGTCAAGCTGCGCGCCGAAATTGCTGGTCTGCTTTGACAGCCGGGCAATCGGGCCATCCAGCGCGTCAAACACCATCGCGCCAAAGACCAGCAGTGACGCGATGTACATGAAATTGTCGTCCGCCGGATCGGGGCCTAGCTTGGCCGCGTAGGTTATCGCGCCAAATCCACAAACGGCATTCCCCAATGTGAGCAACGTAGGGACGACGGCGAAGACCCGTTTTCGTCGAGGCGAACCGAGCGTGGGCGGGCGATGCGATCCAGCAGCATTCATTCCATCGACTCCCTCGACAGTGCACGATCCGTCGTCGCAGGTCGATATTGAGCAACCACGGTGGTACCGGCCTTGACCTTCTCACCGATCCGGACCCGAACGGTCAACGTCGCGTCGCGGGGTATGACCAGCTCCGTGCGCGAACCGAGTTTAATCATGCCGAATTGGGCACCGCGATCCAAATCGTTGCCCGGCGCTGCCCAGCAAACGATGCGACGAGCGATCGCGCCGGCAATCTGACGGACAATCATCCGCCGGTAAGGGGCCTGGTTTTCCTGCAGGCGCAAGGCCAGCTGTTCGTTTTCTCGCGCTGATATCGCGCGCAAGGCATTCAGGAATTTGCCGGGCCGGTATCGGATGCCGATCACACGCGCGGAACAGGGCATCCGGTTGATATGCACATTGAACACACTCAGAAAGATCCCAATCGCCAGGGCCGGTCCGCCCACGAAGTCGTCATACTCAAGTTCCTCGAGCGCGACCACGGTCCCATCCGCCGGTGAAACCAGCAGGCCAGGTTCCTGCGGAATCTTGCGCCGCGGATTGCGGAAGAACCAGATGATTTCCGCCAGAACCAGCAGCGGAACGATCGCCGGGGGCCAGTAGAACCAGCCCAAGATTGCCGCGGCCGCAGCGCATCCGGCCGCGAGGATCAGCAGTTCCGCGAGACCAACGCGTGCGAACGGCAACGCGTCGCGCCAGCGGAACGGATCATGTTCCGGTGGCCAATGGCAGGTCGTCAAGTTCCGGTGATACTTAAGATCGCGTGGATCGAGCACCTCGTGCGGGCAGCCCGCCGGGTCGCCCTGGCGCAGGGCCTGCATCCGCGCCACATAACCCGCGCGAAATGTCTTCAGATAGAATCGCCGCCAGCGTCCCCAGGCCAGTTCCAGCCGCATGCAGACGCCGCCCCCGGGCTGAATCGAACGGATCGCTCGATCAAGCGGTTCTACTGCCAACCGCGCTCGATCACCCGCGGCCCCGTCGATTTCACTCATTCCAACCTGCCCTATCGATGGGCCTCGCCACGACGCGCGTGATGCGATTCCGAGTGTGGCGCACCAGGTCGCAGTGGCGGGTAGTGCTGCCCGGCGCGAATCGTACGCGCTGTCGGCTCGCCGTCACTCTCAAGTTTGTTCGAGCTTTCCACGCGCAAATGATGCACCATCGCCGGCGGAAAGTTGATCCAAGCCGTGTCGCATTGGAATTCGTAACGGGAAAGATATCGTTCGATAACCACCCCGACGCCTCCCAACCGGCGACGTTCGTCGCGATTGGCCAATAACGACTTGAAACGGCGGATCCAGAGGTATTCGAAGAAACTCAACGTTCCGCCTGGACGCAGCAGCTTGGACATGTGTCTCAGGATTTCCTTCACCAATGAAATCGGGAAATTATTGAACGGCACGCCGCAGATGATGTAGTCGTATTTGGTGTCGGTCGAAACTTCCTGTACCGCGCGGTGCAACACTTCGCACTGATCCGCCACGCGCTGAAAGTCTGGTTCGGTCGCAAACCGATGCCGCAATGTACTGACAAAGCGGTCGTTAAGTTCCACCAGGTCGAACCAATCGCCTGGCCGAATCTGTTTGACGATTTCTTTGGATACGGCGCCGGTGCCGGAACCGACCTCCAGGACCCGAACCGGAACCTGATGGCAACTCAACGGCTTCACCACCGCGCGGGCCAGCACGCGGCCACTCGGCGCGATCGCTCCGGTCGTATGGAACGTCTGGCGGAACTCCCGGAAAAACGTGCGGTATTCGGAAATCGCTTTTTTCATATGCAGTGTAGTTTTAGACGTCGGATTCGAGCAGAAAAAGGGGGCCAAGCCGATCGGCTTTGTTCAATCCTGTAATTTCCAAGCCTCATCGAAAAACCCGGCGCTGGCGACCCGACCGGGCCAGACGCTGCCGGGAGGTTCGCGCAGATCGATCACGGCCCAGTCAGGCAGCATGGGCACTTGGCGCGCGTTATTAAGGTGGGCAAACTCGCGAAACGTAAACCCGCTGTTCAACACGACATAACGCCCCTGGTTCAGTGGATTGGGGTGGATCATGATCAGCCCATGGTGCTCCCCGTCGAACCGCTGCGCCCCAGCGGCAATTTGCTTACCCGCCCAGGTGATCGGAAGTTGCGGCTGGATCCGCCCCAACAGAGAATTCGAGGAGGGATCCCCCCAGAGAATCAGGTGAGATTCAGCGATTTCCGCGTCCGTGACCTCACGATCGTCTCGAATCCGCACAGCGCCACGAAAATGCCGCCGCCATTGCTCGATCGCACGCTCCATCTCCGCGCACGCCCATGCATGAGCCTGCCCTTGCCCTGGCTGACCCGTGGGCCGCACGAACAAAAACGAGTCCATAAACGCGTCGTCGATCGGCCCCTGCAGATCGTGGCGCTTTCGTAAACGATCGGGGAGTCGACCAATTCGCCAGGATTCGCCATCCCTCGCCAGCGAGCAACTCCAGGAGCCGTCACTCGACGGACGATCCGCGGTTAGCTGCTGCCCGTCGACGATTATCGTCACGGGCTGCTGCAGGGCGAATGGGGCGTGTCCCGCCGCAAAATTGACCGTCAGCGCCGTGACATTGTCCGTCTGCAATCGCAGCTGTTTCGCGCCTGTCGCTTCGATCTCGGCCGTGACACGGGCCTTGGTCCAATGTTCGATCAGTCCGTCAATTGTCAGCCAGTGCATGCGGTTGTACTTCAGCGTATAGGTGACAAAGTCGATACGCGACGGGAAGCGGTTGCGGCCGGTCTCGGAAAGACTTGCCAGGCGCCGTTCGACCTCGAGGCGAGCGCCCTGGCTGTAGCTGTGCCCGGTATTGACGCCGATCACATGCCGCAGTTCGATCCCCTCCTGGCGCAATGCCTCGGCCATGATATCCGCCGCCTGTTTCTGAATATCCTGGTCTCCGCTATAGGCGATTGTCGGGCAGTGCTTGAGGTTGAGCGCCCAATCGGTGCAGTCGTACCAATGCCAGAGTCGTTTTTCGAAGGGAGTCGGATCGAGCGTCTGCTTCTGGAAGGAACGCAGGAACTCGGGCGTCTCGGAAAACCCGGCTCCGGGGTTCGCTGCGAACCAGCGGTCGGAGTAATGAACGGCAAACTGCCAGGCGGCGGCGCCCCCCATCGAGAAACCACGCGCAGAGATCCGATCGTCGTCGACGCGATACCGTTCACGGACCGAGTCGAGCGCCTCCAGGACATCGACTTCCCCGGCGAACTTGAAGGCGTTATTGTAGCGCCCATACGGGTGCAACACGATCGTATCGGGTGGCGCGAACGTCCCGACGTTCGCGGACCGATCTCGGATGAAATTGTTTTCGCTCAAGGTCTCGCCGCGCCCATGGAACCACAAGTCAAGGCGAAATCGGCCGGGCCCCCGATCGGTGTAGCTGGCCGGAACCACTAAACCGTACGGCTGCACCGAACCATCGATGCGCGATCGATACCCGCGTACCACCAACCCCGTGGCGCTGGCCCAAGGCGATTTTCCCTCCGCCAGTTGCTCGGCGCGCTCCCGCCCCACGCGCAGGAGTTTGACACCTTCGTCAATTTCCTGCGGCGTAAAGAACTCCTGGTAATGCAGCGCATCGTCGACCGCTTTGTAATAGATCTCGATGTCGGGCAGCAACCTGACAATGGCCGGCGCGTCCCGCGGGATTCGCTCCATCGCCTGCCGCAATGCACTCAGTCCCGCCTCCAATTGCTGCCGCTGTTCCGCGGAAGGTTCCACTCCCGGCTTGGGCAATCGCCGAACATTTGCCGGATCATTGTCGCCGGCGCCATCCGCAAGGAGTAACGGCGCTGCACCGAGCCAGACCAGCGTAACAAGACAGCCGACCATCGCTCGCGTCGCGGAACCGATGCGCCGACAGCAACGACAAAGGACCTTATCCGAGTTTCCCACGTGAACGACTCCACCTTGGTCGGATCGACTTCAGCCTATTTTGCAATTTCCCTTGGCACGGTCTCACGACGTCTTGCGACTAACCACGGAACGCGTGTTCGGGGGCAGGGAAATCACCCGAACGGACATCGTCGCGAAATCGGCATGCCGCGTCGACGATCACCGATTTGAGGTCCGCGTACTGTTTGACGAAGCGAGGCACGTAACCGCTTGTGAGCCCCAGCAGGTCGTTGATCACCAGGACTTGTCCGTCGCAGCCGTTTCCCGCTCCGATCCCGATAGTTGGGATGCGGAGCATCGCGGTGATTTCCTGGGCAATCGTGCCGGGAATACACTCCAGCACAATTCCGAACGCGCCGGCGTCCTGCGCGGCGCGGGCGTCGATCAGCAGTTGCTCGCGATCGCGCTGCACCTTGTATCCACCCATCGTATGGACACTTTGCGGTCGCAGGCCCACATGTGCCATCACCGGGATGCCGGCGGCGACCAGGCCGGAGATGACCTGCGATTGTTCGGCGCCGCCTTCAAGTTTCACGGCCTGGCAGTGCGTTTCCTTCAAGATCCGCCCCGCGTTTTCGATCGCTTTGTGGACTCCCAGGTGATTGGTCGGGAAAGGCATATCGACGATCACCAATGCCCGCTCAACCGCGCGACCCACCATTTCGGCATGGTAGATGATCTCATCCAGGGTTACCGGAAGCGTCGTGTCGTGACCTTGTACGACCATCGACATGCTGTCGCCGACCAGGATCGCTTCGATTTCCGCCGAATCGAGTATCTTGGCCATGGTGTGATCATACGCGGTCAACACCGATATTTTTTTGCCGGCTGCCTTGAACGCCCCGAATTCGGGAACGGTGATCCGCGGTCGATGCATGGACATTCCGGCATTCTTACCATCGGCTCGCTGGGCCACAAGCCACCTAAAGCGAATCGTTCCTTTCTGGATTTACGGACGCCGTTAGGATATTCTGGCGGGGTGGGCCGGAATTGCGATCGGCGTGGGCCGAGTTGCGACGGCAATTCGAAAAACCGCCAGGTCGCCAATCGGCCAAGTCGCAGAGGATCTTGAGTATGTCGACAGCGAAAGTGGGGATCGGCCTGTTGCTGCTCTTTGCATTCCTGGCCATCAGCGTGGTGCCGGTCCGGGGGCAGGCAACCAAGAAAAAAGGTGCACCCAAAGCAAATCCCGCCGCGCAGGAAGGGGAAGGCAAAGTCGAGTTGGAAGCGACGCAGGGGACGGGGAAGATTACCGAAATCACCCAGGAGGGGTTAATCCGCGTGATCGGTCCGGGTGGCGGCAATTGGCTGATCCGCGTCGATCCGAAGGCCCGGGAAGTCCAGTACCTCGCCAAAGCGGAGCTATCCTGGCTGCAGCCGGGAGCCTACGTGCGCTTCTCAACGCACCTGGACAAAAAAGGAAAAGCGATCGATCCAGTATCGACCGCGACGGTCCTCTCGCCCCGACCTGAATTTCCGCCAGGCGTTGTGGTCGAAGTAACCGCGGGTGGTCTCGATACGGGCGGGCTATTCAGCGACGCCCCCGAATCACCACCGAAAAAAAAGGAGGCCAAGAAAAAGAAAGCGGAACCGATTAACGATGATCTTTCCTATCTGGTCACCGGCCGTATTGCGCAGATTCGCGACGGCAAGTTCACGATCCAAGCCGATTCGTATACTATTTCAGGACAATTCGCAGCCACGGCCAAGATCGCGGTCGAGCTCAACGAATTGCAGGGCAAGGTGGGTGATACCGTTGAGTTCAAAGGGCGGAAATACCCGAACAGCCCGAATACACTGGCAAGCGAAATTAAGGTAACAGCCGCCGAACCGCTCAAGGCAGACGAATCGAAGCGGAAAGGAAAGAGCAAGGGACGGGACACGGCACCCGGCTCCGATCCTTGAGAATGGCACCGCTTATCGAACTTCAAGACGTCACCAAGTACTATCGCAAGTACTGCGCGCTGCGAAACGTGACGGCAGCCATACCGGCCGGTGTCACCGGCCTGCTGGGACCGAATGGCGCCGGCAAATCGACGCTGATCAAGGTTTTGCTCGGCCTGGTCAAGTTATCGTCCGGGTCGGCCAAGGTATTGGGACATTCTTTGCCCCGCGAACGATTCTCGATTCGGTCCAAGATCGGCTTCATGCCGGAAGATGACTGTTATTTCGCCGGTTTGAGCGGTGTGGAATCGGTGCGGTTTCTCGCACGGCTCTCGGGCATTCCGTCCTGCGAAGCGCTGCGTCGCGCTCATGAGATCCTGGACTTCTGCGACATGGGGCAGGAGCGGTACCGGGACGTCGAGACCTATTCGACGGGAATGCGGCAGAAGGTTAAATTCGCGGCGTCGATGGTTCACGATCCGGTGTTGTTGATTCTCGACGAGCCGACCGCCGGCCTGGATCCCGAGGAACGCGATCGGATGCTGACGCGAATCAAGTCCCTCTCCCATGACGCCGGAAAGTCGATTCTGATCTCCACCCATATTCTGCCTGACGTGCAGGCAACCTGCGATCATGTGGCGGTGATGGCCGAAGGGCAGATCCGACTGCTGGAACGCCTGGATCTGCTCAGCCGCCCGTCGGAGCCCGCGATGCAGCTCCGCACGCTGGGAGGCAGTGACGCGCTGCTGGCGGTGATCCAGCGGGCCGGCTATGCAGCGACGGTCGACGAGATGGGGATGGTCACGGTCCGCGCGGCGGACGAGCGATTCCTTGCTCGGATCTGGGATTGGGCCCGCGAAGCGAATGTGACGCTCAAATCGCTGACTCCGGCGCAAAACTCGCTGGAGCAGATTTTTCTTGCCTGCGTACGGGAGGCCAGTCGTGCCGGTATTTGACGTTGGGTTTCGCGACTGGCGGGGCGAACGCGAGCGTCCCTGGAAGCGGTTCTGGGTGATCGCGTCGACCGGCATTCGATTGGCCTGGAAGAACCAGTGGTTGCGCAGGATGCTGTTTCTGGCCTGGCTGCCGGCGTTCTACTTCGGCGCGATGTTCTTCTTCTTCGAACGGGCGATGGAGGAGGGTGTGGCCGAGAACGCGGCGCGGATGGTGATCGGCCGTTTCCCGGACGCGAGGTCGACCGCCGCCCAGGTCCTGCGGGATGGACCGCCCGATCGCCAGCGGGTCTGGTCTTACCTGCTGATGACCCTGTTCCGTTACCCGCAGGGGATTCTGATGGTGATGCTGGTGGGGCTGATCGCGCCGCCGCTGATCTCGCGCGATCTCCGCACGCGCAGCCACCTGCTCTATTTTGCGCGACCGCTCGGCCTGACCGAGTACATATTTGGCAAGGCGTTTGTTGTGGGTGTCTATCTGCTGTTAGTCAGCACACTGCCCGCGTTGACGCTGTACATTCTGGGCGTGATGCTGTCCCCGAATATCAGCGTCGTCTACGACACCTGGGATCTGCCGTTACGCATTGCCGCCGCGTCGATGATTGTGATCGTGCCGACGACCGCCATCGCGCTTTGCTTTTCCTCGCTCACCGAAGAAACCCGTTACGCTTCGTTCGGCTGGTTCGCGATGTGGGTCGTGGGCTGGGTGGCCTACACGAATCTCACGGTGATGGACGCCGGTCGCTTCCGCCGTTCCGCCTTTGACGCTCCCAGCCGCTGGACGTTTGTTTCGCTGTACCACACGCTGGGTGAAGTGCAGACCTGGGTATTCGGATTTGATGTGGAGTCGGATCGGTTGCGCAACGGCGCGATCATCCTCGGCATCGCCACGGTACTGTCGATCTGCGTGATTTTCCGCCGAATGTGGCTGCTACAAAGAAAATGACCCGGGGGTATCAGGACGCGTCATGATTGAATTCCGGCATGTGACCAAACTGTACGGGGCGGTAATTGGTGTCAACGACATCAATCTGGAGCTCCCCCCTGGCGCGTATGGTCTTCTGGGGCCGAACGGTTCCGGCAAAACCACCCTGCTGAACCTGATCACGGGACAGCTCAACCCGTCCTTGGGCGCGGTGCGCGTCATGGGACGAAGACCGGGCCACGCCGCGTCGTTGCGGCGGCTCGGTTTCTGTCCTGGCTACGAAGGAATGTACGCGAATGTCAGCGGATTCGAATGGGTGACTTACCTGCTGGAATTGCACGGGTTTTCCCGCAGTGACGCCCGACGACGCGCCGAACAGTCACTCGAACGGGTCGGTATGACCGACGCCATGATGCGACCGATCGGCGGCTATTCGCGCGGAATGCGGCAACGCACGAAATTCGCCCAGGCCACTGCGCATGACCCGGATCTGCTGATTCTGGACGAACCGTTTAACGGGCTGGACCCTATCGGGCGGCACGACATCGGCGAAATGCTGCGAGGCTGGATCCGGCAAGGCAAGAGCCTGATCATTTCCAGTCATATTCTGCATGAGGTCGAAGCAATCACCGGATCGTTCCTGCTGATCTATGGCGGACGATTGCTCGCGTCCGGATCGGCTCAAGAAGTCCATTCCCTGCTTACCGACGTACCACGCGAAATCACGATCGCCACTTCGTCTCCCCGCGAACTGGCGCAGATCCTGATTGCCGAGCAACTGGTCGAAGGCATACGCTGGGAATCGCCGGACTGTATCACCGCTGCGACGCGTCATCCGCTCAACATCTTCCGGCGCTTGCCCGAGTTGATCGCCGAACACTCCATCCGCGTGACGTCGCTTCGTTCGTCCGACGACTCGCTGCAGTCGATGTTCAATACGCTGCTGAGGCTGCGTCGGGGCGACCGGTTTTCGCGTGCTGCCCGGAGCCAGCCGGTGGAGGAAGCGGCCCATGAATGACGCGGCGACCCCGACCGATCCGAAACAATCCGAACTGCTGCGGACGGCAAGAGCCGTCGTTGCCTGCTTGCGGTTCGAATCGCGCCGCAGCCTCTCAATCCCGCGATTGGCGACCTGGTGCCTGCTGGCTCTTTTTCCGGTCGGAATCGTCACCGTATTCCGGTACTTTGGCGAAATGCCGCGACCTGAGGTCTGGGCGCTGATGCTGTTCCTGCTGATTCCGGAATCGATGTGCCTGCTCGGACTGCTGCTATGGATGGCTCCCCACCTGCAAAGTGAACTGGATGGCAAGACCTGGCCGTACCTGGCCGTTCGGCCGCACGGCAGGTTGATCGTGTTCCTGGGCAAGTACCTGAACGCCGTCGTCTGGACGGCGCTGGCGGGACTCGCAAGCCTGTCGATCTGCATCTACATCGCGGCGCCGCTGATGGTGGACGCGGGTGTCATGTTCCAGACGCTGGCCGCCTTGGTCGTGCTGTCCAGTATGGGATACGGAGCGCTGTACGCGCTGTTTGGTGTGCTGATACCCAAACGGGCGACGTTGATCGCCGTGGGTTACACACTGACAGGTGAATTGTTGATCGGAACGCTCCCCGCCGTCGTCAGCGAAATCACCTTCCAATTCCACTTCCGCTGCCTGTTGAGGAACTGGGTCGACTTCACCATCGGCGCGGACGAAACTCGATTGCTGTTTAGCGAAGCGCCATCCTGGCAGCACCTGGCGATCATCGCCGGAATGATTGTCGGATTTCTCGCGCTGGGAATCTGGCTGATCCAGGTCCGCGAATATTCGATTCAGGATGAAGCGTAGATGGACAACGCCCCGTTTTTGGCGTGACGTGGCGAGGCTACGGCACCGCGTCGTGCATATCGGACGCGAGCCGCGCCAGCACTTCGCGGGTCACGTTGGCGGGGACGCTTTGCCGCGTGTTGGACGGTTGCTTGTTGAAGCGCTGCAGCCCAATCCTGCCTGCCTGCACGATCAACTCGTAATAGCTGGTTCCCTGATCGCCTTTAGCGGGAGGCATCGACCGCAACTGGATGATACAGGCATCCTTATCGATTTCGATCGGGCGGATCGGTTCGAGCAGATAGTTCAGTCGGATGGCCAGCGATTCGCCGATCGTCTTGAGTTGATCGATTCCGAGTCCGCGCAGCGCGTCGGAGCTGACCTCTAACAGGCGGAACGCGCACCCGATGGAGTCCACTGCCAACAGTTCACAGCGCACGGTGCCTCGATCGGCCGCGATTTCAATCGCGTCGATCGAACCGGCGGATGGTCCCTGCCTCGCGGTCAATTCCTGGTGAAAACTGCTTTTCAGGTCCATGGTTATTCCTCTAATTCGTGACCAGCACGTCACCCGGCCCCGGCAAGCGGATCGTTTCTTCAGGACGCGTCAACTGGTGCTCCTTGCCGTCGAACGACACGGTGGCGACTTTGCCTTCCAATGTCGTCTCGATATGTACCGGCCGCTTCCAGATGCGAAACAGATTGGCGAGCGTGTCCTGGGCGTAGGTCAGCTTGAGTTCCACTCCGGCGAAGCGATGTTCCAGGAACAGCTCGCCCCGGTTGCGATAATTGCCGTCGCGCACGTAAATGATCGGCCGGCCCAGGTTGGTCAGGTTGAACAGCAGTTGCTTCTTTACTTCCTCGAACTGTTTACTCTCGATTTCGTAGTACCCCGAGTTGTTGTTGTAGCCGAACTTGAACAGACGGTGCCGGCGGCAGAAGTCGAGCGTGAGGAATTCGTCGATGAACGTCAGATCATTGTGGATCCGTCGAACTTCGAAGATTTTTTTTCGTCCCAGCCCGGTGTCACGATTCCAGTTTTCACGGGCGACGCGGTCATCACACTGTTCGTATTCCTCGCCGAAGGCCCCGCGATTCCAGCGATCCTCGATGTCGCGGAACAATTCCACGCCAAGCTTGTACGGGTTCAGCCGCGTGGCGGAGCCCGCCAAGGTGCCCGCGCAGTGGTCGGCGTAACAGATCAAATCCCGCGGTTCGATGGCATGCCGCGTCATGATGGTACTGTGCCAGTAGGTAGCCCAGCCCTCGTTCATGATCTTGGTCTGACCCTGAGGCGCAAAGTAGTAGGCCTCGTCGCGAAGGATCGAAAGCACATCCAGCTGCCACGGTTTGAGTGGCGCGTGGTGCATCAGGAACAGCATCAGATCGCGTGTCGGTTCCGACGGGAACTGCTGTTGTCGCGATTCGACGATCCGGCGCTGGTCGGCCAGTTCGTCGGCCAGTGCCTGGGGCGGATTGATAAAGCGATCCATGTACGACTTGGACTGGAAGCGCGTCGCCTGGACACGGTCCTGTTCGGATTCACCGGTGGCCGACTGGAATTCGAACCGACTGTCGTCGTTCGATCGCTTAATGAATGTCGAGTTGATATCGATCAGGTCTTCGATGCTCAGGCAGGCGTCGATAAATGCCTCGACTTCCTCGACGCCGAAGCGATCCATATAGCGACGAATTCGATTGCCATGATTGGCCATGCCGTCGATCATTTTGCGATTGGTATGTGCGAACCAGGCGTTGTTCTTGAAGAAATCGCAATGCCCGTAGACGTGGGCCATCACCAGTTTGTGGTCGGTGACACTGTTGCTGGCCAGCAGGTAGGCATAACACGGGTCATTGTTGATCACCAGCTCGTAGATCTTCTGCAGGCCGTAATGGTAGCCCTTGCTGAGCTGTTCGTATTCCATGCCGAACCGCCAATGCGGATAGCGCGTGGGGAAGCCGCCGTAGGCGGCGATGGCGCTGAGCTGGTCGGCGTCGACGACCTCGAAGATCGTGGTGAAGAAGTCGAGTCCGTATTGCAGGGCCCACTTCTCCATGTCGGCCTGAATGGCAGCCAGTTCCGGGGGCAGAGGACGAAAGTGTCGGGCGGCCTTCATAGCGGGGTGCTCACTTTCCCTTACCCAGGAATTTTTTGATGGAGTCGATGATCGCGGATTTGTCGGCGATTTCGGAGGTGACGAGTTTCTCTTCGCGGTCCCCGAAGGCGGCGATCAGCGCGCGAAGGTATTCGCCGCTTCCGTACGGACTCTCGACCTGGCCGTAGCAGAACAGATTGCAGGCGGGCAGGATCGATTCACGCAGTATCTGCAGCGCGCTCTTGTTATCCTCACCCCAATTGTCGCCATCGGAGAACTGGAAACAGTAGATATTCCAGTCGCTGGGGTTAAACGAGGCGGCGATCTGATCGGCGCAGACTTTGTAAGCCGAACTGATACGCGTGCCACCGCTTTCGCGCGTCGTGTAGAAAGTCGATTCGTCGACCTCCTTGGCGACGGCGTCGTGAATGATGTAACGGCGTTCCAGACCCTTGTACTGACTCTTCAGCCAGGTATCGATCCAGAACGCTTCGGTGCGCACGATCTGTTTCTGTTCATCGGTCATCGAGCCGGACACATCCATCATGTAGATAATGACGGCGTTGGCATCGGGCACGGGAATATTCTGCCACGATCGGTAGCGCCGATCTTCCTTGATCGGGATGACGCGGCCGCGGTGCGCCGGATCGTACGATCCTTCACTGACCTGGCGGCGCAGGGCCTCGATATAGGTGCGTTTGAAGTGCCGCAGCGTCTCCGGTCCGACGCGGCGGATGCTGTTGTAGCGGGCCTTTTCTTGAGCGATATTCGCCTTGCCGCGGGGCTGAATGCGGGGAAGCTCCAGTTCGTCGCCAAGAATCTGGGCGAGTTCCGCCAGCGTCAGCTCCACTTCGCGCACATGTTCGCCCGGTTCGCCGCCGGCCGATCCGAGCCCCTCGCCCTCCTGATCGCCCTTTCCGACCGGCTGGCCGATCTCGCCCTCCCCCTGCCCCACGCCCCCGCGCCCATTCTGCCCGTAGCGGAAATGGGGCACGTCGAGCTGCGGCAACGGGATACTCACCAGTTCCTTGCCCTTGCGACCGATCATCTCGCCATGGGTAATGTACTTGCGCAGATTCTCGCGGACTTTTCCGCGGACAATTTCCCGGAAGCGGTGCTGATCGCGATCGATCTTCATGAACATGGCGTCACTTGCCTTTGACATCGCCGCGGGCGAAGATGCTGGCCACAAAATTCAGCACGTCGGTGGCACTTTCCTCGTCGTAGCCGTAATCCCGGATCAGTCGTCCTTTCACCACGTCGATTTTCTGTTGGGTGTCCTGGTCGACGACGTTGGATACCAGGCTGGTGAGCTTGATCGTGTCCTTCTGGTCCTCAAACAACTTCAGTTGCAGGGCTTTGTACAAACGTTCGTTGGTCTTGTAATCGAACATCTTGCCGTCGATCGCCAGGGCGCCGATGTAATTCATGATCTCACGACGGAAATCCTCCTTGCGGCTTTCCGGAATATCGATCTTCTCCTCGATCGCCCGCATCAGCCGCTCGTCGGGCTCCTGATACTGGCCCGTGAACTTGTTCTTGACCTTCTCCCGCTGCGTAAACGCCTTCAAATTGTCGATGTAGTTTCCGCACAGCCGCTTGAGCGCGTCCTCGTCGGCCGCGATCGCGCGTTGCACCTCATTCTTGACGATATTTTCGTACTCCTCCTTGACCACCGCCAACAGTTCCCGGCACCGCGTGCGCAGTTCCTCGTTGGTGATCAGCGAATGATGTTTGAGCCCTTCCTCCAATTCGTTCAAGACCATGAACGGATTGATCGAGTGAGCCTCGGGGTGCGCGACGAGTGCATTCGAGATCTTGTCCTGGACGTACCGGGGCGAGATCCCGTGGAGACCCTCGTTGATCGACTGCGAGCGAAGTTCCTTGATGTTCTCTTCGGTGAAGCCGGGCAGGGTCTTGCCGTTGTAGAGTTTCAGCTTCTGCAGCAGGGTCAGGCCGGCATTTTTCGGTTCCTCGAGACGCGTCAGTACCGCCCACATCGCCGCCATCTCGATCGTGTGCGGCGCGATATGTTTGCCCTTTACCCGAGATTGATTGTAGTCCTTCTCGTAGATTTTGATTTCGTCGGACAGCCGTGTGACGTACGGGACATCGATTTTGACCGTGCGATCACGAAGTGCCTCCATGAACTCGTTGTTCTGCAACCGGCGATATTCCGGCTCATTGGTATGCCCGATGATAACTTCGTCGATATCGGTCTGAGCGAACTTTTTGGGCTTGACCTTGTGCTCCTGGCTGGCGCCCAGCAAGTCGTAAAGAAAAGCCACATCGAGCTTGAGCACCTCGACGAATTCGATGATGCCTCGGTTGGCAATATTGAATTCCCCATCGAAGTTGAATGCTCGCGGATCACTGTCGCTGCCGTACTCGGCGATCTTGCGGTAGTTGATGTCGCCGGTGAGTTCCGTCGAGTCCTGGTTCTTCTCGTCCTTGGGCTGAAAGGTACCGATTCCGATCCGGTCCTGCTCGCAAAGCACTAGTCTCTTGACGCGCACGTCCTGGATCACGCGTGTCCAGTCGCCACCGTAGTCCTTGAGTCGGTCGGTGTACATGAATCGGCAGAACGGGCAGAGTTCCCCGACAATCCTCACGCGATAGTCCGACTCCGACCGACCTTCGTTCAAGCGTGCCAGCACGTCGCCACGGAATCGGTCAGGGACCAGGTGCAGGGGTTCCTCGTGCATAGGGCACCATTGCACATCGTGCGTCTCGCGGTGCGCCCACCCCATCGTATACAGCGCGCCTTCGTCGCGGGCCGAAAAGCGTTCGAGCCCTTTTTTCAGCAAGCGAGCGATCGTGCTCTTGCTGCTGCCGACCGGCCCGTGCAGCAGCAACACTCGCTTCTCGATGCCGTACCCCCGGGCGGCGCTCTTGAGCGCATTGACAAGATCCTGAAGTTGCGAATCGAGTCCGAATACGGCGTCGCGATTGCCGTCTTCCGGGTCGTCGAAAAAGCGATAATGGGCGCGCGTTTCCCCTCGTGCGATCTCGTAGTTGTCGACGCCAAACGAGACGATCATGTCGTACAGGCGTTCAAATGCGTTGCGTGTCACCAAGGGGTTATTGCGAACCAGCTCCAGGTACTCCGCGAACGTTCCGATCCAGTGCTTGCGACGGAATTGTTCGAGATCCTGACGCTGTGCGATCAGGCTGATGATTTCGTGGCCGCCAGTCATGGCTCAGGCTCCGGGTAAAGGGAAGCAAACCGCGCATGACGAATCGCCGCCTGGGCTCGGCCCGCGTGGCGATTCAACATGTACACCGAACGTTCAAGTCCGTGCGCGAACCGTCGGCTGCACCCCAAGCGCGCAGGACGAAACGCTCCTTTACAGGACGTTTTTGCCGTGGGGGGCCTCGATCCAAAGCAACTGGAAAGAGTCTTGCGGCGCGACGACTGGCGGACGCACTTGCCGAACGAACTTGAAAAAGAACTTCGTCTCTGGCGAGAAATTCGAAAGTCTGCCGGACGGTCAAGCCACCTCCGGCACAAGTCAACTGCCGTCAATTCATTACGGCCGTTCAACCTCACCGGTTCAACTGCTGGCGTTCCACCCCGCAGCGGAAGCGACTTATACCGCCTTAATCAACCTTACTTCGGATTTACGATTCAGGCAATAGAGATTTCCGATCGTGGCACACACGACGATCGTAGCGTAGTTGTCGTCCACCATAATTCCCCACCAGCCGTGCTAATCCCACTCGATCCGCCGTTATCATCGATCACGTCGACGATCGCGCAATGAACTGGACAGTTAGTCGTGTCGGTGTGATTCCGCCAGGAGGATCGTCGGAGGCAGCCTGGAATCAGTCCTGCGGGCTGCTATTACGGGCTGCTATTACGGTGCGTCCACACCGCGCTGGACCATCGCAGCCGGACCGTCGCCGCCGAGGCGCTTTTCGGCGCGGGACTTGTCGAGCCCATTACCAAGTCGCGGGACCGCGACGCGTTATAGGTGATCGTGCCCAGGTAATCATTGATTTTCTCACTGAGCTTGGCGGGGTTGGTGGAGCAGAGCAGTTTGCCTGGTTCGCCAGCCCCCGAGTTCACCATGTCGGCGACCCAGCCGATGGTATCGACCAAACCGTCACGTTTTCCATCGTAGGCGCCGGAACTGAATCGTTCCGCCGGGTCGCGGTCCGCATGCGTGGTCATGCTGAAGAAGAACTTGGCGTGTCAATCCGCGCAGCATTCCATGGACGCACGGTGAAGAGTTGGTGAATACGAGCGTATTCTCCGGGAAAAACCGGGTCGATTGCATGGCTGTCGGGGCCGTGTTACGCTATGGCTGTGCTGTGCGATCCAGGCGTCGCGACGGCGCGGCGTTGAAAGCCGCCGAGTCGGTTCGCTTGAATGGCAGCCGTAACACGTTTCCGAAATCTGTTGAGCATGGAATCCAAGATGGCCCCGTCATCCTCCGTCTGGTCGCAAACGAACGGCGAAGTGCTCATCGTCTATTTCAACGAATCGAAAATTCTTGACGATGCCCGGATTCAGCAGGTCGGCAAGGATCTTACGCAAATGGTGCCCAAGGCCGAGAAGGGCAAGATGCTGCTGAACTTCCAGAGTGTCGGCTTCATGTCGTCGGCGATGATCGGCAAATTGATCATGCTGCAGAAGAAGTGCAAGGCGGACAACGTCGACCTGCGATGCTCCAATATCACCGCGAACATCATGGAAGTGTTCAAGATCATGAAGCTCGACAAGGTCTTCGACATTTACAACGACGAAGCGGATGCCATGAAGGCGTTCGAGAAAAAGGGCTGGTTCGGCTAAATCCCGTAGATTGCGGTCCCCGGTACCGCTACTCAGAGACGAAGGCGTCGAAGACGCGCACGGTCGCCCAATTGGCTTTGTTTTCACTGATGAACTTCGCGTGCCGCGGATCGACTTGGTACGCGTCGTGGGCCGCTCGACTGGAAAACACCAGTTGCAAGGCGACGTCGAACTGCTTGTCGTTCACGTCGCGAGCCATTTCAGGGTCGCGCGTGCCGGCAGCGAAGAGTACCGTTCCGGGGTGCCCGGCCAGATGCTCTTTGCAGCTGGCCACCAGCCGCTCGATCGCCGCGGGCGAATTATCCCGCAGCGAAAAATAAACCATGTGGGCGAACCAGCGCGAGGATGGATCAGTCATCGTTGGCATTGGGCCGTTTCATCTGTCCCGCGCGGCTGTCGCGAATGTCGCGGCGCCGAGCGGGTGGCTCGGGACGGCTGCGCTGCAATCCGGCGCGCTGCAGCAGGGATGCGTTCATGATCTGGGCGACCTCGTCCTCCTCCGGAGGCGGTGGGCCAATCGCGCCAATGTCGACCGGCGAATACTGCAGTTCATATTCGTGTTTGGCCACCGACAGCTTGTCGCCGGGACCAATCCGTTTGCGAAGTACGCGGTTGCCGTTCACTTTGGTACCATTGCTGCTGTCCAGGTCGGTCACGTACCAGTAGCCACCGTCGCAATTCAACTGACAATGCCTGGAAGAAACATTGGGAAATCGCAGCACCACGTCGCAGCTCTCGGATCGACCGACGATCAGGCTGTTCTTCAGAAGAGGAATGGGATCGCCGCCGCCGTGTGGTATCAAGCACCCTAACATATCGCTCAAGCCTTCTGCAGTATGCACGCCGTCCAAAAGGATGGTCTAGAGTTACTCCCACGATAATCCAACGACCCGGCCGATGGCAAATAGAAATTTACGTGAGGATTCGAGTGACGTCAATTGAGTCGACAGATCGTACCAATCCCTCCGCATGGGGCTGGAAAGAAGCCGGTTTTCCATACTTCTCCTACAACTACTATCTGAAAAAGCGGTTCGGACGGAGAATTCAGAAGGTCAGTGTCGATGCCGGATTTACCTGTCCCAACGTGGACGGCAGCGTGGCGGTCGGCGGCTGCACTTTCTGCGACAACCGCAGTTTCAGCCCCAGTCGACGGTTGCCGCGGCAGACGATCGCCAGTCAGATCGACGAGGGGATTCGGCGGCTGAAGCGACGCTACGATTGCGACGATTTTATCGCTTACTTCCAACCCGCCACCAATACCTACGCGGCCGTCGAACGGCTGGCGGCGGTTTACCAGCAGGCACTGGCCCATGCACAGATCCGCGGACTGGCGATCGGGACCCGACCCGACTGTGTCCCCGAGGAAGTGCTCGATCTGATCGCCGAACTGGCGGCGCGGTACTACGTTTGCGTCGAATACGGACTGCAGACCATCCACGACCGATCGCTGGTTTGGATGAATCGCGGGCACGATCACGCGGCATCGATCGATGCACTGGAACGAAGTCGCGGGCGCGGATTCGAAGTCTGTGCCCATCTGATGCTGGGACTGCCTGGGGAAACGGTGCCCGAGATGCTCGCCACGGCCCGCGAGGTCGCGCGACTTCCCGTCGACGCCGTGAAGATCCATAACCTGTACGTCGTGAAAGGTACGCCCCTCGCGGACCAATTGGCTCGCGGCGAGATCGATTTGATGGACCGCGCTACCTACATCTCCACGCTGATCGAATTCCTGGAACTGATACCGCCCTGGGTCGTCGTCGAGCGCATCAGCGGGGACGCTCCGCCGGATTACTTTCTCGGACCCTCCTGGTGCCTCGACAAACCGTCCGTCCGTCAGGCCCTGCACCAGGAATTCGCTCGGCGCAATACCTGGCAAGGACGAAAGTTCAGCGGCTGAAAAAGCTCGGGCGGCAGAAAACCGAGTCGTAGGACGGGTCTCCTGACCCGTCTCTCGCGCCGGACCGCGAATGCACGCTCATTTTCTCGACGTCGATTCGCAGTTCTAGACGGGCCTGGAGGTCCCATCCTACGACCGTAAGGCAGCGGTCGGCTATTTTCCAGCGTCCCACGGATTGACCCAGTCGCCCCAGTGGGCAAGGTAATGCCTGTAAGCTGGTAGCGAATTTTCCTTGTCCGCCAGCCATTCCTTGGTGGCGGACACGATCGATTGCTCCTTCTCCAGCGTCAACTTGCCTAACAACACGCAGGTCCGCAGGAATACAAAATAGGTGTCCAGAACATCGCAGCGACAGTAGTCGTTGATTTCAGCGAGCTTGCCTGCCTCGTAAAGATCCTGCACCATATGTCCCTTCACGTCGATTTTCCCCGGCTTGCCGATCAAATTCGCCGCCAGATTCAAACCGCCGCTGAAACGGGCTGCGCCAAAATTGGTAAGCACGTCGCAAAGGTCGAGATGGGAATCGATGTTGTAGCGATTGCGCGGTTGATCGTACGCCTTAGCGCTGAGGTTGAACCAGCGGGGAATACCGATCCCGAACCGGTACGCCGCCAGCTCCATCAGCGGGATATCGAACATCCGACCGTTGAAACTTACTAATGTCGGCTGCTTGTACGCCTCCCATCCTCGCCAGAACTTTTCGGTGATCACGTGCGGACGATAGGAAGGCTCATCGAGCGTCACCAGGTCCTGCAACTGGAAATCGCCGCCCACCTTGGCGACCACCACGGAAATCGGGACCTGAAATGTATGGGGGATGAAATCGGAATCGTATTTCTCCAGCAATTCATCCCGGAATTTCCGTACCGCCGACCGCGGTTCGATCTTCTCGTCCGGATACTTCAGTTTGGCGACCAGCGCCGCGTCGGCAACACTCTCAATGTCAAACACCAGGTATGCCACGCCGGCACTTGCCATGTCAAAAGTCCTTTGGATTGGTGGAATTCAACACGGGTGGTCTCCGGTGGCCGTGCCTGCATGAAGCGTAACGGCCTGCCATGGAATCCAACAAGGGGTTGTGTACCATGGATGCGATGGATCAATTCGCCCAACGCGGACCAATGTCACCGCCGGCATGATGCCGCGTGGAGGTCACCATGACACCGCCGCCGGCAATTCCCGAAGAAAATGCGAGGACTGATCATGTCCTGTTGTGACTCCGAACGATTGCTGGCGCGATTTCTTCGCTACGTGACGATTGACACGACAGCCGACCGCCAGTCCAGCACCTACCCAAGCTCCGCGGGCCAGTGGGAGTTGGGTCGCGTCGTGGTGGACGAAATGCGGCAGCTGGCCCTGGAGGACATCGAGCAGGACCGCTGGGGACTTGTCTGGGCCACCGTACCGGCGACGGTCGCCGGTAATGCGCCGGTGATCGCGCTCAATGCCCATTTTGATACGTCGCCCGAAACGTCGGGCAGCGGCGTGAAACCGCAACTGATCCGCAACTATTCCGGCGGCGACCTGGTGCTTCGGGGTGACGAGCGGAAAGTCATCCGCGAGTCGGAGAATTCCACGCTGCTCGCGCTGCACGGCAAGACGATTATCACGACCGACGGCACGACCTTGCTTGGAGCCGACGACAAGGCCGGTATCGCCGTCATCATGGAAATGGCCGCCTGGCTCCAAAGCCACCCGGAGATCCCCCACGGACGGCTGCGGATCCTGTTGACCTGCGACGAGGAAATCGGCCACGGTGTGCGGCATGTCGATCTGCGGAAACTCGGCGCGCAAGCCGCTTACACGCTCGATGGCGGCGGCGCGGGCGAGATCGACGTCGAAACTTTTTCCGCGGATCAGGCGACCGTCACTGCCGAGGGAGTCAACATCCATCCCTCGATCGCCAAAGGGCGAATGGTCAACGCCGTGCGGGCGATTTCCGAATTCATTACGCGATTGCCTCGCGCCACGGCCGCGCCGGAATCGACGGCGGAGCGGCTGGGGTTCCTGCACCCGTTCGAAATCCGTGGCGGCGTCGCCCAGGCCGCTGTCGATCTGCTCATCCGTGACTTCGATACGGCACGACTCACCGATTGGGCGGAGTTGCTCCGCCAGATCGCCGGCCAGGTCGAACGTGAATTCCCGGGTGCGTCGCTCCAGGTGCGAATCACCCCCCAGTATCGGAATCTCGCCGACGGACTGGCCCGCGAACCGCGCGCCGTCGAATTCGCCGAGCAGGCCCATCGACGACTTAACGTTCCCTGCAAACGCACGATCATTCGCGGTGGAACCGATGGGTCGCAACTGACCGCCATGGGACTGCCGACTCCCAATCTGTCGACAGGTCAACATAACCCGCACTCGCCATTGGAATGGGCCTGCCTGGAAGAAATGGAACAGGCGGTCGCCGTGCTCCTCGAACTGGCACAGATCTGGGCGCTCAACCCGCCAACGGCCTGAGCCAAAGTCCGATCCCGCAGGAACTGTTCCCGTAAGAACCGAACCCGCTTTTCAAGGAAAAAACCGCGGCGACCCGCAACCAGCTCGAACGATTCGCACACAGGAGATTGAACCGCGCCTCCACCCCACGTATGATCGCGTTTGAAATAGCCCGTGCTCCATAAGCCCCCCGCCCCCCGTTCCCCGTTCCCCGTTCCCTGTTCCCCGTTCCCTGTTCCCCGTTCCCTGTTCCCCTCTTCCCCCGCCCCCCAAGGACCCCGCAATGATCCAAGCAATCACGTGCTGTCTGCTGCTGTTTCTGGATAGCTGGCCTCAATTCCGTGGTCCGAAATCGGATGGCCAGGTCGCAGGGCCCTCGACACCTCTGGAATGGTCCGACACAAAAAACGTTGCCTGGAAGATCGCGATTCCCGGACTGGGTTGGTCTTCGCCGTCGGTGGTCGACGGGCGCGTCTTTCTGACCACTGCGGTACCGCGGGGAGAAGGTCTTTCGCTGCGGGCGATGGCGCTGGAGGCTTCCAACGGCAAAGTGATCTGGGATCGGGAAATTCGCGTGGTGGAGAAGGTGCCCGCAATTCATGGTAAGAACAGCCACGCCAGTCCGACTCCCGTGGTCGACGATGGAGCGGTCTATGTACATTTTGGCGCGGAAGGCATGGCCAGGCTGTCGGCCGGTGACGGTGCGATCGTCTGGCTCTGTACGGAACTTCAATATCCACCGGTCCACGGTTGCGGTGGATCACCGATCCTGCACGATGGAAAGCTCTTTATTGCCTGCGACGGCGGCAAGGACCCGTTTGTCGCCGCCGTAGACGCCACGACAGGCAAAGTCGCCTGGAAAACCCGCCGATCAATTCCGGCGCGGATCAGCCATTCCTTTGTCACTTCGACCGTTGCGATGGTCGACGGCAAGGCACAACTGTTGTCGCCGGGGCCCGATCATCTAGCGGCGTACGACCTTGAAACAGGAGCCGAACTCTGGAGAGTGTTGGCCCCCGGCTGGTCGGTGGTCCCGCAGCCGGCGCTCGGACATGGTATGGTGTTTTACAATCACGACTACGACAATCCGGAAATGATGGCGGTGAAACTGGGCGGCAACGGCGATGTAAGTGACTCGCACGTGGTATGGCGTTCCAAGCGGGGCGCGCCAAGTACCCCATCGCCGTTGCTGGTGGGCGAGGAATTGTACTTCGTGTCGGACAAGGGGATCGCCTCCTGTGTGGATGCGCGCACGGGCGATCTGCATTGGACGGAACGGCTGGGCGGCAATTTTTCCGCTTCGCCCATTTTCGCGAACCGGCGGATTCTGTTTTTGAACGAAACCGGCGAGGCAACTTGGGTTCAGCCCGGCAAGCAGTTCGCCATCCTGGGGAGAAACGAACTGCCGGGCCGCACGCTGGCGACGCCGGCGTTCGCGGGGGGCGCGATGTATTTGCGTACCGACGAGCATCTCTACAAATTCGCCGAGTGATTCCGGAGGACCGATCATGCGTCTGTGCAAGGAACTGGTGGTTTGGACCGCGTTCCTGGGAATTCTGACGGTCGGGCTTGCGCGGCATGGCCTGTCTGCCGACGAGTTGGTCTTGCAACTCCGGACGCAGGTCCCGAACATGGCGGCGGAATCTCCGGAGCGCGTGACGTACGTGCGCATGACGCGTGAGGAGCGTTGGGACCCCGCCAAAACCGCTTTGATCGTCTGCGATGTCTGGGATTATCACCATTGCTTGAACGCCGTACGACGGCTTGAGGAATTTGTTCCGCGCTTGGACGAGTTGCTGAAAGAGGCCCGCCGCCGCGGCGCGACGATCATTCACGCACCCAGTGACTGCATGCCGGCCTACGCCGATCATCCCGCGCGGCGCCGCGCGGTCGAGGCCCCGGTCGCCATGCCGTTGCCGGCGAAGATCCAGTATTGGTGTTCGCTGCTGCCGCCCGAAGAGTCGGCCGCCTATCCGATCGACCAGTCGGACGGCGGAGAAGACGACGATCCGGAGGAGCACCGTGAGTGGGCCGCGAAACTCAAACAGCTCGGTTGTAACCCCGCGATGCCCTGGCAGAAACAATCGGGGAAGATCGAGATCGATCCGCAAAACGACTACATCAGCGACCGCGGCGACGAAGTCTGGAACGTGCTAAGACAACGGGGAATCGAAAACGTGATCCTGACCGGTGTGCATGTCAACATGTGCGTGCTTGGCCGCCCGTTTGGCTTGAGGCAAATGGCGCGCAACGGCATGCGCGTCGTGCTGGTGCGGGACATGACGGATGCCATGTACAATCCGCGACGGTGGCCGTACGTCGACCATTATACGGGTACCGACCTGGTGATCTCGCATATCGAACGGTTTGTCTGCCCGACAATCAGCAGCGAACAGATCTTGGGCGGAGATCGTTTTCAATTCCGCAATGACGCGCGAACGACCCGCGACGTGGCACAGCTCGAAGCGCCGATCGCACGAGCGGCCACCGAACGGCAGTCGCGCGATTGGAAGTCAATAGCCGTCGGCGGTACTTGGCACTCCGTGTGTGGCAGGGAAGAATATGCCGGCACCGCATGGTACCGCTGCGCGGTGCGGATCCCGGGATCCTGGTTAACGGAGGATGGTTTGGAATTGACGCTGAATGTTCCTGCACAAAAGGTGGATGCCTGGTGCAACGGCCAGGCCGCGACAGCCGTCGCTCCATCGACAAAGAACCGATCGGGCCCGGTTCAACGGCTGAAGATCGCCCGCGCGGATTGTCTGGCCGACGACTATAATCTGCTGGTGATCCGCGTGCAGCACACCGGTGGCCGCAGCATGTTCAACGTCCCGCCCGTCCTCGCCAGCGGCAAAGGACAGTTGCTGCTCGACAAGAGACTGGAATGCCGGCTTGGCAGCGACCCCGCCTGGTCCAACATTCCGTTACCCGCCAAGTTCGGTATCGCTCCAGATTACGTTTACGAGCCCTGAATCAGCTCGGAGTCTCCTGGCGCGAGGCGGAATGCTGGATGCTATTCTCCATTTCGGGACCACCAGCTACCAGGTCGATCGATTCGTAATCGGTGTCACGCCACAGGTAATTGGGAGGCGGCTCGACGGAATTCTGCAGGAGGTAGTTGAGCGTATTATTGGCGTTGAGTCGGCCCTTGGCCGGCGTCATCGGGCGCAGCCGATTCGCCCGCCGATCGGGGTTCTTCGCGAGCGGCGCAGATCGTTTCCGCGATCCACAGTCCTGCCAGTCGATGGCCATCGTCGTTCCAGTGTCCCGTGCCGAGACGGGTGTTCTTGAATCCGTGCAGGAACCGCTGCTGGTCCTGGGCATATTGCTGCAGCCGTGGAGCAAGCACCAGCACCGGTATCTGCTGGCGCTCGCAGAACGCCTCGACTCGCCGATCGGGATAGAACAAGTCGGGCACGTGCCATCGAGCTTCGACACGCGCTCGCAAGTCGGGATCCGGATGCACCTGCACGCCGTTACTTAAGGTCACCACCAGCAACTCGGCGCCGTGTGAGGTAACCTGTTCGTGCACGCGCTTCAGCAGTCGTTCCGTAATCTCCCAGGCTTCGCGCCAGTCGTCGTCCGCCGGCTCGACGTAAACCGGATCGAGTCCCGCTTCCAATTCCGGCACCTGCGGTCGGCCGCCGCGCTGCCGCCATTCGGCCCATACCTGCCGGCCAACCTGCAACAGTCGGCAGCGGTTGATCAGCGCCACCTTGAAGCGGAAATAGGGTGATAGCGCATCGCGATAATAAGGGTGATTCTGAAAGGACCGATCAAGTTCCAGATCGTTGTCCCGCAACCGATAGTACGGCCGGACGCCGTCCGCGGACAGCATTTGGGAATTGTCGCTCACGTCGTTGCCGGTCAGGAACGCCAGTAACACCAGATCCGGTTGGTACGGCCAGACATAATTCCGCAGCATCTCGAGTTCTTGCGCCGTACCGAATCCGGAGACTCCGAAGTTCAGAACTTCGACGGTTTGGCCGGCAAAACGAGGGCAGTCATTCAGTTGCGATTCGAGCACCGCCCAGAAGGTCTGATCCTGATCGACCTGCAGCGCCTCGGCATACGAGTCGCCCAGCACCGCGATTCGAAAAGTGCCTGCCGGCTTAGGCACGGGTCGTTCCCGATCACGGCGACCGTCGCTGGTGATGCGCACCCGCGCCCGACCCTCTTTGGAAAACTCCGCGGCGAACCCGGCCCGCAGTCGTGAGCCGGTGTGGGGGTCGGGTACGTACGGCAACGGAAAACTGACCCCGACGAGCCGTAGCGCCACTTCGGCGATGATCGCCGCAACGACTCCACCGCAGGCCAGCGCAATCCCGCGAAAGGCCCATTGCCGCACCCATCGCCTGCGCATGCCCGCCGATCCTTCATCACTTCGTTGGAGGATTCGATCCACGGCATACCGCGATCGGCTTCCTGATCCGTCCGTCGCGCCTGGCCGTGTCAACTCGCGGCACAGTATACTGAACTTCTACGCTTGCATCGAGTTGCGCCGCCGTTATTGGACTGACGAGTCCCTGCCATGAAGCATCGTTCGATCATTTCACGACCGGTCGCAGGTCCGACGTTAGCCGCCATGGTGCTGGCGATCGCCGGCGAAGTGGTTGCGACGCGAGCGGCGGAAAGCCCCTCCTGGAACGCCGACGTCGCACCGCTGTTGAAGCGGCATTGCGTCAAGTGCCATGGGCCTGCCAAGGCCGAATCGCGGCTCGACCTGGCGACCGCGTCGGGTCTGATCCGGGGCGGAGAACATGGTTCGGTGGTGGCCCCCCATGATCCTGATTCCAGCCGCCTCTGGCTCCGTGTTCGCGAAAACGAAATGCCTCCCGACGAGCCGCTCGGAGCAGCCGAACGGGATCTCCTTCGGCGCTGGATTTCCGAGGGCGCTCCCGGGATGCAGCAGGCCGGAACGTCCGGCGAGCACTGGGCATTTCAAGCTTTGGACGCCCCGCGGCGCGGGCCTCGCTACTCCCCATCCGATTCCACCAGCCAGGTCCCTCCCTCGGTATTCTCCGCCTTTCGCGATCCGCTGGATGAATCGATCGCATCCCGATTGCGAGAGCGCGGACTGGTCCTGGCCGAACCAGCCAGCGAACAAACATTGACACGAAGGCTGAGTCTGAATCTGCTTGGGATTCCACCCCCATTGGACGAAGTCGAGGTCGACGAGGTCGGTCAAATCCCCGACGGTTCTGAACGACAGGTTGACCGCTTCCTCGCCTCGCCGCGCTACGGCGAGCGCTGGGGAAAATACTGGTTGGACGCCGCCGGCTACTCCGATTCGAACGGCTATTTCAACGCCGATTCCGATCGGCCGCTTGCCTACCGCTACCGGGATTATGTGATCCGGAGTTGGAATCGCGACCTGGGCTTCGATGAATTCGTCCGGCAGCAGCTCGCCGGCGACGAGATTGCCGGGTTTGTTCCCGGCGGCGAAGCGACGCCGGAGTCGATCGAGTTGCTCGAGGCGACCCATTACTTGCGTAACGGTCAGGACGGCAGTGGCGAAAGCGACGGGAATCCCGACGAGGTGCGAATCGATCGCTATACGGCGCTCGAATCGTCGATGCAGATTGTCGCTTCCTCACTGTTGGGTCTGACGATCCAGTGCGCGAAATGCCACGACCACAAATTTGAGCCGATCACGCAGCGGGAGTATTACCAGTTCCAGTCCATTCTCTATCCGGTTTTCAACATCGAGCAATGGCAGAAGCCGAACGATCGGTTTGTACTCGCCCCGCTTGCCGGCCAGCGCGAGGAATGGCAGGGGCGCGTCGATGCGTTATCGGAACTGGCCAGGACAAAGCAATCGGAACTCACAGCCTGGGTCCGCGCGAATCGGCCGCGCGGCGAATCGCTGTTCGAGGCGACCTTTGATGTCGCCGACGAACGGCTGGCGGAACACTGGAGCAACACCGCGCCGGGGGACGATACTCCTGGCGGAACGCCCGCGGTACAACTTGACGTCGATGCGCGGCCCGGCGCGCGGATCGTCGACGGCCAGCTATGGATCATGGAGTCGGGCGCCGCCGGGGATCGCTGGCTGTGCACCCGGCAATCGTTCGACTGGACGCCCGCACGGAAGGACGACGTCGTTGAGGTGACCTTTGACCTGATCGCCGACACGCTGCCAGGCGGTGGCACCCCCGCCGCGCGCATCGGCTACTTGATCGCGGCCGGCGACTTCCACGATCAGCGCGATCGGACGGGCGGAAACATCCTGATCGATGGCAACCCGGGTGGGAGTACCGCGGTCCACTTGGATTATCCGGGTGCGGACGCGCGGAGCGTCGGGGAAATCGGCGCTGCCGGATACCGCTCCGGACGCAACTATGGACTGCGCATCACGAACCTGGGCGACGACAAGTTCCGATTGGAACACCTCGTCGACGGGATGGTCGATGGTAAGAACATGACGCTTTCGTCCGCCGATCTGCCCGATGGCGCGTTCGCCTGGGAATACTGCTGCGATCGCAGTTTCGTTATCGATAATCTTCGAATCGAACTGCTTCCGGGGCGCGCTGCGACGGAGGCTGAACCGGACGAGTTCATCCGTGAACTCAAGGCAATGCGGGAGGCGACCGACCGCATTGTTCAGGAACGCGACGCGCTGACCAGGAACCCGCCGGGAAAAATCTACTGGGCCAGCGACATGCATCCCGAGCCACCGACGGTCCACTGGCTGGAGCGCGGGAATTACGCCGCGCGCAAAGACCCCGTCGAGCCGATGATGCCCGCGGCGCTCAGCGACTTCACGAGGCCATTCACTGTCGCGGTCCGCGGACCCGAAACGCGTACCTCGCTGCGACGACTGGCCCTGGCCGACTGGATGACCGCAACCGGCTCCAAGGCTGCTTCCCTGCTGGCACGCGTGCAGGTAAATCGGATCTGGCAATACCATTTTGGCGAAGGTCTGGTTGCGACCGCCGATAATCTGGGGCTGAGCGGCGCGCCGCCTACCCACCCGGAACTTCTCGATCGGCTTGCCGCGCAACTGCAGAGCGATCAATGGAGTGTCAAACGGCTTCAGCGACGGATCGTCCTGTCCGCGACCTATCGGCAATCGAGCGCCGCCGACCGCTTGTCGCTCGAACGGGACCCGGATGGACGACTGCTTTCCCGATTTCCGCTCCATCGGCTCGACGCCGAATCGATCCGAGATGCCCTGCTGGCTGCCAGTGGTGAACTCGATACGCGGATGTTTGGTTCCTATGTGCCAACGTCGCGCGATGCGGCGGGTGAAGTCGTTGTGCCAGAAAACGCGACGGGAGCCCGACGACGATCGATCTACCTCTACCAGCGTCGCACGCAGGTGCTGAGTCTGCTCGCGATTTTCGATGCGCCCTCGCTCGTATTCAACTCGGTTTCCCGACCGCGATCGACGATGCCTCTGCAGGCGTTAAGTCTGTTGAACGCGGAATTCGTCGCGAATCGGGCCCGCGCTCTGGCCGTCGATCTGACAACGCCAAACCCTCTCGAATCCGCTTCCGAGCGCCCGGTCGACGACCCGCAACGCATCGCGATCGCCTACCGGCGCACGCTGGGCAGGCCGCCCCGCACCGAGGAACTCGATGCGGCGCGATTGTTCCTCCGCGAACAGGCCGGCTATTATCCTGAATCGAGTACAGGAGTCGTCCAGGCTCTGGCCGATCTCTGCCAGTCCCTGATGGCCAGCAACGAGTTCCTCTACGTGGAGTAGCGCATGGGCGGCGTTCCGTTCCCGGTTGACATGCTGGCACGACGCGTATTTCTCCGTGGAATGGCGGGCAGCCTGGGTTCCATGGCGGTTTCGCACCTGCTGCGCCAACAAGGCACCGCGCGAGGCGACGAACCGGTCGGCAACGCGTCTCCGACGCCAGGTGCGTCCTTTGGCAGAGCCAAATCGGTAATATGCCTGTTCCAGCATGGCGGACCGAGTCAGATGGATCTATTTGATCCGAAACCGCTGCTGACCAGGTACGACGGGCAACCGTATCCCGGAGGCGACTTGGAGGCGCATTTCGACCAGCAAAAGGGGAATTGCCTCGGCAGCCCCTACAAGTTCGCGAAATACGGCGGCTGTGGGATGGACCTCTGCGAACTGCTGCCGCACACCGGTGCCATCGCCGACGAAATCTGTCTGGTGCGGTCGATGAAGACCGAATCGGTCGATCACGAAGCGGCCTTGAGGCTGATTCACACCGGAAAGTTCCTGGCGGGCATGCCGGTCTGGGGGTCGTGGGTGCTGTATGCACTGGGCAGCGAAAACGAAAACCTCCCCGCCTATGTCGTGCTCTCGGATCCGGGCGGGCTGCCGGTCGATGGCGAACGGAACTGGTCGTCCGGCTGGCTGCCGGCCCAATTTCAAGGGACGACGTTTCGTTCCGGAGCAAATCCGGTCTTGAATCTGACGACGCCGTCAGGCATTTCCGGTGCGGCACGACGCCGACAACTCGACTTTCTCAAGCAGATCAACACGGGGCATCTGAACCGGCACCCGCACAGTTCGGAACTGGCGGCCCGCTTGACCCAATTTGAGACGGCAGCCCGCATGCAGACCGCCGTCCCGGAGGTGCTCGACCTCTCCTCCGAAACCGAATCCACGCGGAAGCTCTACGGACTGGACGAACCGGCGACGCAGGAATACGGCACGCGCTGCCTGCTGGCGCGGCGTCTCGTCGAACGGGGTGTGCGCTTCGTGCAGCTGTATCTGTCGGGCCAGCCCTGGGATACCCACAGCAAGAACGCCGAGAGCTTGAAAGGGCTCTGCCGCCGCACCGACCAGTCGAGCGCGGCGCTGGTGCGGGATCTCAAACAACGTGGACTCTTGGACTCGACGATCGTGATCTGGACCGGTGAATTCGGACGCCTGCCGATCTCCCAGGGCAAGGATGGCCGCGACCACAATCGCCACGGATTCTCGCTCTGGCTGGCCGGCGGAGGTTTCCGTCGCGGGCATGTGCATGGCGCGACCGACGAATTCGGCTACGCCGCGACCCAGGACATCGTCAACGTGCATGATCTGCACGCGACGCTGCTGCACGCCCTGGGACTCGATCATCGCCGGCTGACGCTGCCCCACGATGGTCGCGAGGCAAGTCTCACCGACGTCGATGTGACCGGAGCCCAACGTGTCGATGCCCTGCTGGGGTGAGGCAGTCCGCCTTACGGAAACAGTCCGCGCAGCAGTTTTGCTTCCGTGACGCGCTGGATGCCCTCGATCAATGCCGCGGTGCGCATGTCGAGCTTCTGTTCGACCGACCGTTTCAGCGTGCGCATGAACGAGTCGGTCATGATCTTGAGCAGTCGACTGTTGATTTCGTCCAGCGTCCACGAAAAATTCTGGGTGTCCTGGACCCATTCAAAATAGGAGACGGTCACGCCGCCGGCGTTGGCCAGAATATCGGGAATGACGAAGATGCCGCGATCGTTGAGAATCTCATCGGCCTCCAGCGTCGTCGGACCATTGGCGCCCTCGGCGATGATCTTGCACTGCAGCTTCCCGGCGTTCTCCTGGGTGATCTGATTCTGCAGCGCGGCCGGAACCAGGATGTCGCAAGGCAACTGCAGCAATTCCGAATTGCTGATCGGTTCCCCCCCTGGAAATCCGGCGAGCGTCTTATGCTGGTCGACCCAAGCCTGCGCCGCGGCGATGTCGATGCCTTTTTCGTTGCGGATGCCGGTGGAAACATCGCTGATTCCGAGTACTTTCACGCCCATCTCGTCCAGAAACTTCGCCGCGTTACTGGCCACGTTTCCAAAGCCCTGCACCACGGCGGTGCTCTTGCGCGGATCGATCTTCAGGTGCTCGCAGGCGTGCTGGATCACATAGACGACGCCTCGTCCCGTCGCTTCCTTGCGGCCGAGTGAACCGCCAAGTACGACCGGCTTGCCCGTCACAACTTCCGGTACGGCGTGGCCCATCTGCTGGCTGTACGTGTCCATGATCCAGGCCATGACCTGCTCGTTGGTGCCCATATCCGGTGCCGGTATGTCCCGGTCCGGCCCGATCATGTCGATAATCTCCATCGTGTAGCGGCGCGTCAGTCGCTGCAGCTCGGCGCGCGTCAGGGAAGTCGGATCGATCGCCACCCCGCCCTTCGCGCCGCCGAAAGGCAGATTCATCAAGGAGCACTTCCAGGTCATCCACATCGCCAGCGCGGAGGTCTCCCCCAAGTCGACATCTTCGTGGTAGCGAATACCGCCCTTCGTCGGTCCCATGGTCAATACATGCTGCACACGGTAGCCGAATACGGTTTCCACCTCATTGTATTCGTCACGCCGAAACGGCAGCGTCACGACCAGCGTGCGTTGTGGCCAGAGCAACCGTTCCCGGATGTTCTCGTCGAGTCCCATCAGCTGGGCCGCTTTCATGAACTGCTGCTGGGCCAGATGAAACATCGGCGAATCCCATTCGGCGTTCTGCAGCCGCGCGTTCTTCATGGCGAAGCGGACCGCGCGAGACAGCTGGCTGGTATTGATCCGCCCTTTCACCAGATAGCCATGCGCCCCATCTTCGACCGCGCGAATGCCAAGCATCGTATCTCCCGGTTCGACGATGACGACGATCGGCAATTCCGGATCATGCCGATGAAGCCGTTCAAAAGTCGTTTCACCGTCTGAATCCGGCAGGCGGACGTCGAGCAGCACGGCGTCGACCGAGGCCTGCTTGAGCTGTCCCAAGCCGTCCGCAAAGGTCGCGACAGTACGGACGTCGAAATGGACACCGCGCACTTTCTGGAACAAGTTATGGAACTGCCGAGCCTGTTCGGCGTCATCCTCGACCAGGAGTACCGTGATCGGCTTCATGCTGCGGGTTCCTTTCAATGCTTGGGGTCAATGGGTCTTGGGGCCAACGGTCGCACGAATCGTGCCGGCATTAACCGGACGAATGACTCCAAATTCGGTGATCAGCGCGGTGATCAACTCCGCCGGCGTTACATCAAATGCTGGATTGTAGATGCCGATACCGTCCGGGGCGGTCCGTCGGCCGAATCCCTCCGAGATTTCTCCGCCATCACGAGTCTCGATCGGAATCTGATCGCCCTGCGATAGCGTCAAGTCGAAGGTGCTGGACGGCGCGGCGACATAAAACGGGATCGCGTGCATGCGGGCCAGACAAGCCACCGAATAGGTGCCGATCTTGTTGGCGGTGTCGCCGTTGGCGGCGATGCGATCCGCGCCAACGATCACAGCCTGCACCCGCTTTTCGCGCATGACTTGCGCGGCCATCGAATCGCAGATCAAGGTGACCGGCACGCCAGCCCGGGACAACTCCCAGGCACTCAGCCGCGCACCCTGCAACAGCGGACGAGTCTCGTCCACGAAGACCTGGATGCGTTTGCCGCTGGCCGCCGCGGAGTAGATCACCCCCAGAGCGGTCCCATGTTCGGAAGTGGCCAAGGCGCCGGCATTGCAATGCGTGAGGACGGTCGATCCATCCTCCAACAAGTCCGCCCCGGCCACGCCGATTGCCCGACAGATTGCACGGTCCTGTTCGTGGATGCGGCGCGCTTCGTCCCAGATTGCCTGGTGGATCACCGGGATCGATGCCTGGCCACGCAGCCGCTGCGCTACCGCGACGACGCGGTCGAGCGCCCAATGGAGATTGACCGCCGTAGGGCGACAAGCCGCCAGCCGATCGCGCGCCTGCTGCAGCCGCGTAAAAAACTCGGACTCGTCATCCAGCCGACCCAATCCCAAAGTCAATCCGTATCCCGCGGCAATGCCGATCGCCGGGGCGCCTCGAACCCGTAACTCGCGGATCGCCCGCCAGACGCTTTCGAGATCCCGGCACTCGATTTCCCGACACTCGGTCGGCAACAGCGTCTGGTCGAGCAGCGCCAGGTAACCGAGCCGATCCCCAAGCCAGCGCAGCGTTGTCGGCAGATTGGATAGCCTCGAAGTCATACGCCCCGCGCTCGGAGTCGACTGTAGGGCAAGCCGAATGTGTCGGCAACAGGACCATTGGTGACTTGGCCGTCGTGGATGTTCAGCGCCGACTCGATCGCGGGCGACTGCTCGACGGCGGCCTGCAAACCGCGCTGAGCCACATAGGCTACCCAGGGAAGCGTCACATTGCAGAGCGCAAACGTGCTGGTACGCCCGACGGCGCCGGGCATATTGGTCACGCAGTAATGCACCACGTCTTCTTCGATATAGGTCGGACTGCTGTGTGTGGTCGGGCGACTGGTCTCGATACATCCACCCTGGTCGATCGCTACGTCGATAATCACGCTGCCAGGTTTCATGAACTTCAAATCAGCGCGCGTCACCAGGCGCGGAGCCTTCGCACCTGGAATCAGCACGGCGCCGATCACAAGATCGGCCAGACGCAGCTCCTCCCGAATCACATGCCGGTCACTGTAGAGTACGTTCACATTGGGCGGCATGATGTCGTCGAGATATCGCAGCCGATCCATGTTGATATCCAGGATCGTTACATCGGCGTGGAAACCTGCTGCGATTTTCGCGGCATTGGAACCGACGATGCCGCCCCCGAGTATCGTGATGTGCGCCGGCGCCACGCCAGGGACTCCGCCCAGCAGAATTCCGCGTCCCATCTGCGGCCGTTCCAGGAACTTGGCGCCCTCCTGAATGCTCATGCGACCCGCCACTTCACTCATCGGAGTCAACAGCGGCAACAATCCGCGCTCGTCGCGCAGCGTTTCGTACGCCAGGAAAGATGCTCCCGTCCGCATCATCGCCTCGGTCAACGCCCGGTCCGCGGCAAAATGCAGGTAGGTGAACAGAATCTGCCCCGGCCGCAACAGCGCGTGCTCCGAAGGCTGCGGCTCCTTCACCTTTACGATCATCTCGGCACGCGCGAAAATCTCCGCTGCACCGGATACCAATTCGCCTCCCGACTCGGCGTACGATTGATCGACAAGCCCCGATCCGAGCCCGGCGCCTTTTTCAATCAGCACCTGATGCCCCGCACGCACCAGCTCCTCGACACCCACCGGCAACATCGCTACGCGATATTCGTCCCGCTTGACCTCTTTCGGCACTCCGACAATCACGGCCTGTTCCCCCTCGAAGAATGCCCATCAGCCGCTCATCATCTGCCTGTCACGCCGCTGCAAGCCGACCGGTGATTGGAACTTCCCGGGCGATGGGTGATAATCACGGCGAACCCCGAGCTTGCGACCAGAAAATTGTCGCAGACGGAACTGTGTTCGCCAATCGGGTAGCCATCGCCGAAAGAAAGGGACTCCCATGATCGTCGACCGACTCGTCAACGTAAACCGCTATCAAGGTATGCCCGCGGTGCTGACGCGGGCACTCGCATTCCTGCGCGATACCGATCTCGCACGGATCCCGCTCGGACGTCACGAAATTGACGGCAATCAGCTCTATTTCATGGCCCAGGAGTACGACTCCAAGCTCCTGCCGGAGTGCAAGTGGGAATCGCATCGCAAATACTGGGATCTGCATGTCGTCGTCGATGGCGCCGAACGAATCGGCTTCGCGCAAGTTGTCGATCTCAAGGTGGAAATGCCCTACGACGATGAGAAAGAAGTTGCATTGTACAACGGTGACGGGAATTTTCTGTTGCTCAAGCCCGGGCTGTTCGCGTTTATGTCCACCGACGACGCGCATATGCCCGGCGTGGCTGTGGATAAGCCGCAACGTGTGCGAAAAATTGTCGTCAAGGTCGCCGTTCCCGCCGATTAAGTCGCAGGGACGAATCGATGTCGAGTGCCTGTTTCGGCTCCGGCCCCCGCGTCGAGCAGACCTGCGACCGGTCCGCCAGAATGCGAAAGAAAAAACGCCCAGCGACTGCAAGTCTTGTTTGTCGAAAAAAAACTTTTTCAGATGTTGCTTGACAAAACGCGTTCACTTCGCAAAATGTGCTCCTTGTCGCGAACGATGAAAGTTGTTCGCGAGCACGTAGTGTGATCGTTGTGCGAAGTGTGATCTCGTCATCGAAACGAATTCGGTTTTTTCAAGACTGGTGGATTTTGCCAGTTTTTGTGAGCGGCAGCGGCTGAAAAATGATTCTAGTATTGCGCGCCGACGCCGTTGGAACCTGATCCATTTCGCACAGGAATTCATCCCGACTCGCACGAAGCGGTCGACAAGGTCAACTGCGCTGCAATTATGGTGTTGTTCCCGTATTTCGGGACTGGAAAGCAGCCTGGGGGGCGGCGAGCGAAGGATTGACGGTCGACGGCTCTGGCCGTGGAAGGGAGATCCCCCTCATGCTTTTCCTGTTCGTTTCCTGACTTCATCGCTTCAACGCGAATTCTCCGTGCAATCGGGCCACTCACGGATCGAGTGGCGTTATCGCCGGCGGGAGGGGGCGGGCTGTTCCTTCCGCCGGTTTAATGATTGTCACGCTGTCGGTAGACTACGAACATCGTTGTTCCGTGTCGTATTTTCGCCAATTCCCAACGTGCCGGCGATTTCCATGCCCGCTCTTCAGCAAGTGCCCATTCAGCAGGGGCCCTTCCAGCAGGGGCTCATCGCGTTCGGCGCGAATCTGGGTGACGCTGAAAGCATGTGGAATACAATTCTGGCGGACTTGCGCCAGTGCGAAGGGCTCACGATCGATGCCGTGAGTTCACTAACGCGAAGCCGCGCGGTGGGTGGACCGCCCGATCAACCCGATTACGTTAACGCCGTGATCCGCATGCGTACATCGCTGGATGCGTACGCATTGCTGCAATCGCTGCTGGAGCTTGAAACGCGTCATGGCAGGAGTCGATCGCAGCGATGGAGTCCGCGTACCGTCGATCTCGACCTGCTGCTGCTGGGCCAGCAGATCATCGAAACTTCCCACCTGAGTCTGCCACACCCCCGACTTGCGTTGCGTTCTTTCGTCCTGCGACCGGCGGTCGAAATCGCCGCGGACATGATCGAACCGCGTACGGGGAAGCCACTCCAGGAACTCTGGAACAATCTGCGTTGTCGGCCGTTCGTTCTGGAGTTCTGGGGCGAAACTGCCGCCAGGAGGCATTGCACTGAATTACTGGCGAAGCTGGTCCGGCAAACCAGGCCGGCGGCCGCCGCGGCAATCACGATCCGGGGCCCAACCCTGGAATCGCACGCCGATCCTCCCAACCTATTGCTCGTTTGTCGCACCCAAGGGTGCGTGTCCGCCGAATCGGGTGTGCCGCGCGCCAAAACGGACGACTGCCAGCTTACTCTTGGCCGCGGCGCCCCTGTGTTACACTTGGACCTGGCTGAAGACGAGGGGGTTCGACGTGAACTTTCGGCATTGCTTCAGGTTTTGGAAGAGTAAAGTAGCTCGAGACTTGTTGCCGTAGCTCGAAACTTGTTTCGATCCGCCCTTGGGAGTGCCACAGAAAGCACCGATGGAAGTCGTCGAGAGCATCGAACGGATTCGCGAACGGGTGTTACAGCTTCGCGCGCAAGGCCGACGCGTGGGCCTGGTTCCAACCATGGGAGCGTTGCACGCGGGCCATCTGAGTCTGATCGAGGCATCGCGGCGCGAATGTACGGCCACGGTTGCCACGATTTTCGTGAATCCTGCGCAGTTTGGTCCGAGTGAGGATTTCAGCCGCTACCCGCGAACCATTGATCAGGATCTCGCCGAATTGCGCCAGGCGGGCGCCGATCTGGTCTTTGTTCCGCGATCCGAAGAGATCTATCCGCCTGGTTTTTCCACATTCGTCGAACCGTCGTCGGTCGCGGCGCCTTGGGAGGGCAGTTGCCGGCCCGGGCATTTTCGCGGCGTGGCGACGGTGGTGTTGAAACTTTTCCAGATCCTTCCGGCGCATCTCGGATTTTTCGGACAAAAGGACTTTCAGCAGGCGCTGGTTATACGCCGGATGGTCGCCGACCTGAATCTGCCGATCGCGATCCGTGTCTGCCCGATCGTTCGCGAGGCGGACGGACTGGCACTGAGTTCGCGTAACCGTTACCTGAGCCAGGACGATCGGCACCGGGCCACCGCGATTTCACGCGGATTACGCGCGGCGCGAAACCGGTTCCTTGCCGGGGAGGCAAGGGCTGAATTGTTGCGTGAGACGGTGCTGTCGGAATTGCGCCAGTCGGGCATAACGCAGCCGGAATACGTTGCGGTCGCGGATGCGGAAACTCTGGCCGAGGTCACCGAGGCCACAGCAGCGACCGTGATCCTGGTTGCGGCGCGCGTCGGCCAAACACGACTGATCGATAACCTCGTCCTGGGTGATTCAAACGATGCTTGACACGCTGCTTCACCTGCCGCACGAGCTTGCCGGGATTCCTCTGTTCGGTTTCGGATGGGTGCTGGGAATCTGGGCCATAGCCGGGGTCGTGTGCTGGCGATGGTACGGCCAAAGCGGCAGTTCCACGAGCGAGATCCTTGGCAGCGCGCCGCTTTACCTCGTGTTCGGCGCCGTGATTATTTTCGTTTTGCCGAGAGTCGAGGAAATCGGAGTCGACGGCCGACCGTTGGGCTTGCCGATTCGAGGATTTGGCACGACCGTCATGGTGGGAGCGTTGTCGGGCATTGGGTTAGGATTATCGCGGGCTCGGAGAATGGGGGGCGATACCGAGCAGCTGTCTTCACTGGCGTTCGTGGTCTGCGTCGCGGGCTTCGTGGGCGCAAGGGCGTTCTATGTGATTCAGTATTTCGATGAGTTCCGTCGGCCCACGGTTCTGGCGACCGTTCAACAGATGTTGAATTTCACGGAAGGCGGGATGGTGATTTACGGATCGGTGCTGGCCGGTTTCGCCGGTGGCATTTGCTTTGCGCTGCGACATCGCATGCCGATCCTGCCGTACTGCGATTTATGGGCCCCCAGTCTGGCGTTGGGGATGGCGGTGGGCCGGATAGGTTGCTTCTGCCATGGCTGTTGTTTCAGCGGAGTTTGCGCCACCGAGCAGCTTGCCGTACGGTTTCCTCAGGGAAGTCCTGCCTATTGGCATCAATTCCGGCTGGGGCAACTGCACGGAATTCGTCTGGCTGGTGCGTCCGACGGCGCGCCAATCGTTTCGGAGGTACAGGCGGGCTCGCCGGCAGCCGACTCTGGAATTCACCCAGGAGCCAGGATTCTGTCGATTAACGGCCGCGCCGTGACTCGTTTGTCCGAAGCGTTACTCGACCCGAACCATGACCTGGTCCCTGTTTTGCACCTGGAGACGGACGATCCCGGATCGGTCAAGGGACGTAAGGAGTACAGCTGGAGTATTGGTGCGATTCCCGGCCGCAGCTTGCCTGTCTATCCGATACAATTGTACAGTTTCGTGAGTTCGTTTCTGCTGTTTCTGGTGCTGTGGTGGCGTTACCCACTGCGACAGCGGGACGGGGAGGTGATCGGCCTGCTGATGCTGATGTACCCGATTGCACGGACTTTGGAAGAGATTATTCGCGACGATGAGGCGGGTCGTTTTGGAACGAATCTGACGATTTCGCAGTGGATCAGCCTGGTGATACTGGTGGCGGCGATTCCCGTCTGGGTCATCGTCGTGCGCGGTCGGAAGGGTGTACGATTTCCTCTAAGCGATTCGCCCGGGAACTTTCCGCAGCAACCGGTCGTCCAATAGTATCGAGCGGCTGTGAACGACGACGTAAACCTAATACGCGACGCCCTGAATGGGGACTCCAGTGCTTTCGGACGGTTAGTCCACAAGTACCAGGATCGCCTCTTCAATACGCTTGTCCATGTGATTGGCAACCGGGAGGAAGCGGAGGATCTGGTTCAGGACGCGTTCGTGCAGGCATTTGTCAAATTGGAGTCATTTCAAGGGCAAAGCGCCTTTTATACCTGGCTCTACCGGATCGCTTTCAACATGACGATATCCCGCCAGCGACGCCGTCGTCCGCAAAAGTCGCTTGACGCCCGCGACGACCAGCCCGGAATCGACCCTGCGGACGTCGGTGAAGCGCCGGCGGAGCGGTTATTGCGTGAGGAGCGCGCGCAGCAAATACGAGCGGCGATGGAATCGTTGAGCGACGACTATCGATCGATCCTGGTACTGCGGGAAATCGACGGTTGTTGTTACGAAACGATCGGGGAGATTCTCGACTTGCCGGTAGGCACGGTTCGAAGCCGCCTGCATCGGGCCCGTTTACAATTGAGAGATGAATTGAAGGAAGTGCTGGCCGATTCTTGAAACGGAGCATTTCGACGAACGAACGCACATGAACAAACCATTCTCTGATGAACTGATCAGCGCGTACCTGGACGGCGAATTGACGTCGGACGAGCAGGCGCTGGTCGAGCGAACGCTGGTGGAGAACGTCGCGGCCCGGCGGATGTTCGAAGATCTGCGCTCGCTGCGCACCGGTCTGCAGTCGTTGCCTCAGAACAGGCTGGATGAATCGTTTTCGGAGCGCGTTTTGCGCGCTGCGGAGCGAGCGATGTTGAAGGGGGTTGCCCCTTCGGACCCCAAGGTCGATCCATCGGCAGTCGTCGCCAACAACGGCGCGGGCGACCTGACGGACCGATTGAAGCGATGGCAGCGGGGGTTCTGGATCATGTCGACCGTGGCGGCCGGGCTGCTGATCATGTTCGCGTTGAATTTCGCCGCGGGACGGATGGATGACGCGCAACGTGGGCGTGGATTGGCTCGCGCTGACAGCGAGCCCGCGTCAGGATCGAATGCGTTTTACCGAAGTGCGTTGCCTGGGGCACCGACCGTTGATGGCGGTCTGGAATCAGTCGCGACTCCGGAAAACAAAGTATTCGCGGCAAGGTCGGAATCGACCGAACTCATGAATCGTGACAAAGAATACCACATGGCCGATTCGCCTCCTGCGGGCGATACGTTTGCAGAAGCTGCCTCGCCGGGCGGGGTCCTGCCCGGAGCGACGAGTGGTATTGCCGCGGACGAACGAGGCGGTGCTGGCGCGCCAGAGCGTTTCGAGTCGTTCACCTTCTCGCCTCGTTCCGGTGGGATGCGTGGGGGTGCAAGGGCGCTGCCTGGTGGCGGCGGAAAAACATTGGACGGCGCCCAACCGTCCGAGCCGAATGAACGGCAATCGTCGGTACCGGGCGGAATGGGTGGTATTGGCGGAACCGGCAGAGGAACTGGATTCGGTGGTGGAATCCAGGCGCAAGGCGGCTTGCCGGGTGTGGGGGGATCGCGCGACCGCAAGGCACCAGCGCCAGCGATCCACCCACGAAAAGCGGATCGTAATGCGAGTCCCGAAGCGGAGACGCTCGAATTCAAAGTCGCACCGAATTTGGCCGACGGCGAACCGGTTCCGCTTGTCGCCAGGGAACTAAAGAGCGACGGGGAAATCCCACAGCTTGCGGCGGAACCCGGCGAGTATGGCGCGGCCAAACGACTGGCGGAACTGAACGTGCTTCAGATCGATTTGCCTCCGAGGGAAGAGGTTCAAATGCAACTGCGGGACGCCCTGGTCCGCCACGACCTTGTGGTCTATGCACTTGCAAGTCCGGAATTCGCCGATGAAAAAGCGGCAGCCGACGCCGAGGCAGCGGATCGAGGTGAAAGCCCGACGCCAGAGATGATTTTGGTCGAGGGACCTCGGGAGAGTATTACCGCGGCTCTGAATGATTTTGTCGCCGAAACCGTGCTGGGAAGACAGCGGCAGACCGATAGCTCCCTCGACAAACTCGCATTGGGCGCGAAAGTCAGAGAAGCGAACGGGCAGGAGGAAGATCGACCAGAAAACGTACCGGTCGTCGATTTCGCGGCGCAACAGCCGGAAATGCGGACCTGGTTCTGGCGATTTTCGGACCGATCGTTGGGGCGCGACACGTTGGGCGTGGCTCCAACGTTCGACGCTGGTGCGGATTCGGCGGGCGGCGAACGACAGGATCCACCGGCGGACAGTCTGGCGAGATCTCGCGCATCGGGCGCCGAGGGTCTTGCACAACATAAGCGCCGACTTCGATCCAACCAGTTCCAGCTGGTGCCACCGACGGAACTCGATCTGTACGCGAAAACAAACGAGCCGCGCAGGCGGCTGGACGAACGAATTGCGTCGAGAGAGTCTGCTGTCGAAAAACGGGCCGATTCGCGAGTCGCCTCGCGCGACGACGAGAGCCAGGATCGTTCGGCGGGCCTTGAAGCGCGCGAGGGGATCCGTGGAGATTCCGAGGTCCTGAGATTGTTAATCATCCTGCGTGCGGTTCCCGGTCACCCAACGCTCGCCGCACCCGTCGATCCTGCCGGAGTCAGGCCCGAACAGCCTGACGCGGCCAAGCAGCCGAAACCTTGACGATCTGCTAAAGTACTGCGGTTATCCGACCACCTGGATCCCATGAGGTTGTAAGCCGTGTCGAACATCCGCATACGAATTCGTGACAATGGACCAATCGTCATCGAGACGCCGGTGACAATCGCCGACGCCGAAGGAAACCAATTTACCATCGCCGCGGACAAGCCCGTGATTGCCCTTTGTCGCTGCGGCGCGTCCGCCAACAAACCGTTTTGTGATGGTGCTCACCGCAATTGCGGATTTGAATCGGTTGTGCGGGCTGCGCCTGGTTGAAAATCAAGGGTGCTGAACGACATCGAATTCAAACGACAGCTTTTCCCCACCGCCTCCGACGCGCGAAGCGGGTGTTTTCCCGGGAAATCTTCTGATTCCCGGGGTGCGCTTGTCCAATTCCGAATGGCTGATAGTTTTGAGCAACTTGATTTGCTCAATCGAAGCGCCGTCCATCGGTAGTCAAGGAAAAGCGCCATGGAAGTATCGACTCCCTTCGACAATGCCGCCCCGGAATCGACCAGTCCGCAGGCGGAACAGGCCTCGTTGGCTTTCGTCGGGCGATGGCGGCAGCTCGTCAGCACAACCAACTGGGAAAAAGGTCGCATTATCGCGCACTGGAGAGATGCGCTGATCGAAGCCGGTGCCGCGGCAAACGAGTATTCTGACGATTCCTGGAGCCGTCGCGTCGGAGGCGTCACGCCGCAGCATGTCGGCAGATTACGTCGAGTTTATCAACGCTTTGGTACCAGCTACGAGAAATTTCCGGTCCTTTTCTGGACCCATTTTCAGGCGGCGATCGATTGGAACGACGCCGAAATGTGGCTTGAAGGCGCCGTGCAAAATGCATGGTCGGTTTCCGAAATGCGCTCCATGCGCTGGGAAACCATGGGATCGGTGGAGGCTCAGCGCCCGGTGGCATCCGAAATCATCACCGTCGAAACCGACGAGGACTTCGACCTAACCGTGGAGCCAGCCAGCCGCCGCGGAGATCTTGACGGCGCCACGCACCCGGCAACGAACGAAACCGCTGACGCCGAGATAACGGGACCGGGAAACTTCGGCTCCGGTCACCGTTCGGAAAGTGACCAGGCAACCAACGACCCACTGTCAACTGAAGAAACGTTGACGAGTGCTTCCGATCCGATTCCGGTCGTGCGTCCCTTCGCCGATTTGCCGGCGCTGCCCGCCGACCTGGCTGATGCCGTGGAAGCATTCAAACTGGCGATCGTGAGGCATAAAGCCTCCGAGTGGAGTCACGTGTCACCCGAGGATGTGCTGGCAAGCCTCGAAGCACTTAAGTGCCTGGTAACCGCGCCCTCCGAAGCCGCCTGAACATGTCGCCTAAAACCAGATTCGAATACCAGCGACGAAGCTGTTGAACTGGGTATACCCGACGTCAAGGTAATCGTATCCGGAGTAGGCTTCGTAATGGTGCGTTGATGGAGCGGCACCCGCCATTTCCGTCAATGGCAATCGTCAAAAAAGTTCGCGTTGGTCACGATGCGTCGCTCGGAGACCTCGTGAGTGTCTCAGACCGTTCCATCTCGGACCGTTGCCAGCGTGCGAGCAGACCGCGGACTTTTTGGATTTGCGGCGGGTCGTATTGTTGGAAGGGCGGCGCCATGACGGAACTGCAGATGCCTTGCAGTTCCAGTGCCGCTTTCAAGCCGCGGGCGACGGAGACAAAGTCGTCACCGACGGTATAGAGTTCTCCGAGCGATTCGATTTCCTGCTGCAGCCTTGCGACGAGCTGCAATTCGCCGTTTTCCGCGGCATGGCATGCTTCGACGAACAGCTTGGGCAGCAAGTTGGCACCGCCGTTGACACCGCCGTGTCCACCGGCCAACACGGCGGCGGTGGTGAGATGTTCGGGGCCGACGAGAAACGTCCAGTCTTCGCGCAATTCGCGTAACGACAGGTAACGCCGGAAATTTTCGAGCGATCCTCCGCTGTCCTTGATTCCCAGGATATTGGGATGCTTGGCGCATTGCTCGGCGGTTTCCATTCCGATCGATACTTTGACGCAAGCGGGCATGTTGTACAGAAAAAGCGGCAAAGGAGATTCATCCGCGAGCTGCAGGAAATAGCGGGAGAGGTCTTCCGCGGCGATCGGGAAGTAGTAGGGCGGCGCCGCGACGATTCCGGAGGCACCACAATCTCGCGCGAAATTTGCAAGCTCGACGCTTTCCTGCGGTGCGCTGTCAGTGACACCGACCAGAACGGGAACGCGGCCATTGACGAATTCGCAGCTGCGTTCGACCAGTTCATACCGCAAGCGATATTCCAGGCTGGGCGCCTCGCCGGTGGTGCCCAGCACAAACAAGCCGGCAATGCCGGCCGGCACGAGATGTTCGATCAATTTTTCCAGCCCGCGCGCATCGAGTTCGGATCGACTCTTCAACGGCGTGACCATGGGCGGAACGATTCCGCGTAGCGGGCGGGGCAGGTTTGGCATGGCAGTGGACGGTACGGGGTGGTGGTTACGGTTGTACTGGCCGCGAGGAGCCGAGTGCCGGCTCAAGCAAGTATTCCCTGCCGCTCGCGATTTGCAATCGAGCGGTCAGGAATTCCCCCGCTCCCCGCGCAGCAGTTTTCTGAAATGGGCCAGTCTTTCGCCGATTTCGCGTTCCGCGCCATGGGAAGTGGGGCGATAATATTCTCGATCCGTGCCGAGATAATCCTGCGCGGCGATCCCTGACGCCGCGTCATGGGAATATTGGTAGCCTTGGCCGTGACCGAGTTGTGTTGCGCCGGCGTAATGGCTGTCCCGCAGGTGGACCGGAACCGGCAAGGTACGACCGTCACGGATGTCGCTTCTTGCCTCACTTATCGCAAGGGTGGCGGCGTTTGATTTTGGCGCGCAGGCCAGGTAAGTCACCGCCTGAGCCAGCGTGAGCTGGCATTCGGGGAGCCCGACGAACTCACAGGCTTGCATCGCGGCGACAGCCAGCGGCAGAGCGGCTGGATCCGCGTTGCCGATATCCTCGCTGGCGAGAATGACGAGCCGGCGGCAGATGAAGCGAATGTCCTCCCCCGATTCAAGCATTCTGGCCAGCCAATAGATGCCGGCATCTGGATCGCCGCCCCGCAGGCTCTTGATCAGCGCGCTGGCACAATCGTAATGTTCGTCGCCGGAAGGATCGTACTGAAGCGCCTTGCGTTGAATCGATTCCGCGGCCAGTTCCCGTGTGAATTCGATCGGCCGCTGCGGGCAGGAGAGCACGCCGATCTCGAGCGCGGCCAGTGCTCGCCGCGCGTCGCCGTCACAGATTTCCGAAAGGAACTCGACCGCATCATCGTGCAAGTGCAGCGGATAGTCGCCGAGTCCCCGCAGCTTGTCCACGGCGGCGCGACGCAGCAGCTGGCCGACGTCGGACTTGCTCAGAGGTGCGAACTGGAACAACTGGCTGCGACTCACCAGCGCGCTGTTCACCGCAAAAAACGGATTGGCGGTCGTTGCGCCGACCAGCGTCACGACCCCGTCTTCGACGTCCGGCAGCAGTGCGTCCTGCTGCGATTTGTTGAAACGGTGGATTTCGTCGACGAACAGCAGTGTCCGCATTCCGCCGGATGCCAATTCATCACGCGCGGCTTCCAGGATCTCGCGCAGTTCCTTGACGCCGCTGGTAACGGCGTTCAACTGGCGGAATTTGCGCCGGCTCTCGTGTGCAAGCAGCCGAGCCAAAGTCGTCTTGCCCGTACCGGGGGGACCGTGGAAAATGACCGAACCGAGTCGATCGGCCACGAGCAGTCGGCGCAGCAGCTTACCTTCACCGAGGAAATGTTGTTGACCCACGAATTCCGCCAACGTCGTGGGTCGCATGCGCGCCGCCAGCGGCTGAGCACGCCGCAGATTCGCCGCTTCCGATTGCTGAAAAAGTGACATCGAGTTTCCCATGCCTGTCCCGCTCATTGAAACAAACCTGACGCCCTCCCACAATCGGACGCGCCGTACCATGTTCTGGATATCCGTCTTCCTCGGCGCGGTGCTGCTGGTCGGGTTGCTATTGATCGTGGGCGGATTGCTGTTGACCGTGGACGATTGGAATCGCGATCTGCGAGAGAACCGTGCCGGCACGTCGGAAGACGCGGCCGATCCGCAGCTGCGGCCGGTGAAAACACGGTCGTCGATGGAGGATCTGGCTGCCTGCGTGATCGGGGCGGCGGCGCGGTTGCCGGACTGGCAGCTGGTTGCTGAGGAACGGGAATCCGAGACGATCGTCCTGCGGCTCGTCCATTCGACGCGAGTCTGGCGGTTTCAAGACGATATTGTGGTGACGATTCGACCGCGCGACGAAGGAACCGGCGGCGCATCGCTGCAGGCCGAAAGCCGGTCCCGCATCGGACGCGGCGACCTCGGCCAGAACCCGAGAAATCTCCGGCAACTGCTTCGTGCGGTTCGCGATTGCATTGGTGCGGACGGGCACGTATCCTGATCTTTGGCCGCAGTTGCCTCTGCGGTGACAACCCCAAACCGGCAAGAGCCAGGCGAGGACGGCATGATTGAGTTGCGGGGCGCGAAGCATCGGTTCTGTGATGGGGTTTCGCGGAGATCGTTTCTCAAGATCGGCGGACTTGCCGCCGCCGGCGGCCTGACGTTGCCGCAGCTGCTCCGCGCCGAGTCGGCGGGCGGTTCTGCTGGCCGACACAAATCGGTAATCATGGTGTTCCTGTCGGGCGGTCCTCCGCATCAGGACATGTTTGATTTGAAAATGGATGCGCCGGTCGAGATCCGCGGCGAGTTCAGGCCGATTGCCACGCGTGTTCCCGGCCTGGAGATCTGCGAGCTGTTCCCGCGCATGGCCGCGATGAGCGACCGGCTGGCGGTGATTCGTTCCGTGGTCGGCTCGGAAGGCCGACACGCCAGCTTCCAGTGCATGACCGGGCGCACATTCGATCGACAACCGGCAGGCGGCTGGCCTTCCTTGGGCGCGGTGGTATCAAGGTTGCAGGGGCCGGCGCGGGCCGGCACGCCGGCATTCGTCGGCTTGTCGCCGAAGATGCGCACCAGCACCTGGGCGGATCCTGGTCAGGCGGGCTTTGTGGGACAGGCCCACGCACCGTTTACACCGAACAGCGGCAACGCCGACCTGACATTGCAGGGAATCAGCATCGACAAGTTGAGCGATCGGCATGGCTTGCGGCAGCGACTCGATCAACTCAAACGGATCGCCGAGGTGAACAGCTCCTTGGAAGGATTTGATGCGTACAACCAGCAAGCGTTTGGCATCTTGACCTCCAGCCGCGTTGCCGACGCGCTCGATCTTGAACAGGAAGATCCTGCCGTCCGCGAACGATACGGCCGCGGCGCCAACGTACCTGCCGGTTATGGCGATGCGGGCCCGTTGATGAACGAGTATTTCCTCGCAGCACGGAGGCTGATCGAAGCGGGCACGCGCGTGGTCACGCTGGCGTACGGCCGTTGGGATTGGCACGGGCGTCCCCACGGAACAAATTTCGAGAACGCGCGCGATCACTTTCCGCAGCTTGACCAGGGGCTCACCGCGTTACTGGAAGACCTGCACGAACGAGGCATGGACCAGGATGTGTCGGTGCTGGTCTGGGGTGAGTTCGGTCGTACGCCGCGCATCAACAAAAATGGTGGACGCGACCATTGGCCCCAGGTCGCCTGCGCATTGCTCGCCGGTGGCGGCATTCGCGCCGGGCAAGTGATCGGGTCGACGAACCGATTGGGCGAACATGCCAAGGATCGCCCGGTGCATTTCCAGGAGATTTTCGCAACCGTTTACCACAACTTGGGCATCGACATCAATCAAGCAACGATCAGGGATTGGAGTGGGCGTCCGCAGTATCTTATCGACCATTCCCAGTACCAGCCCCTGCGCGAATTGGTGTAGCGTGCCGTCGCTGAACGGGAGCGATGCCGATGGAGTCCAAGCCAGATAGTTCTCCGATCATGCTGGAGCGGTTGTATTCGGTCGTGCACCCGAACGCGATCTATGGCGTCGCGTTTTCGCCGGACGGGGAACTGTTCGCTTCCGCCAGCCTGGACAATACGGCGCGCATCTGGCGCGCTTCCGACGGCGCTCTGGTCACGACGTTAACGGGTCACGGGGACGGCGTCGCCTTCGCCGGTTTCACTGCCGACGGTCGACGCGTCGTCACAGCGAGCCTCGATCGTTCCGTCCGCATCTGGACTCGCGAAGGACGACTCGTAGCAAACCTCAGCGGTCATCAGGATTACCTGGCGTGCGGGACGGTGAGCGCGCGGGGATCGTGGATTGCCAGCGGCGGATTTGACAAGTCCGTTCGGCTGTGGGATTCCCAATCGACCGCGTCCGTGGCCTCGTTCAGTGGTTCCGACGACACGGTGCAGTGCCTCGGCTTTTCGGCCGATGGAAACTGGTTGGCTTCCGGAGGCGACGATGCGACGATTCGGGTCTGGAATCTCGCCGCGCATTCCTTGATCCGAAAGTTGACGGGCCACGTTGGGACCGTGGAGGGGCTGGCATTTTCGCCGAAGGACGGCGGACTGCTTGCATCGGCGGGCGCGGACGGCACCCTGCGGCTCTGGAATTGCGACGGACCCGCGCCGACACCGTCCGCGGTCGAGACCATTTCCCCGATGGTAACGTTAGACAGTTCCGCCACGAAGTTGAAGTCCGTCGCGTTCTCGCCCGACGGCGTGTTGCTTGCCGCCGGAGGCGCTGAGGGCCGTTTCGAAATCTGGCAGGTCAACGATCGCAAGCCGCTGCTCGCGCGCACCGTCCACCAGAACACGATCTACGCGGTGGCCTTCCATCCCGACGGCCGCCGGCTCGCCACCGCCAGCTTCGATCGGTCGATCCATGTCTGGAACATCTTAGCGTCCGAGTGATCGGCGGGGATTGCTCACCAGGTCTTCCAGTCATCCCGCGCCTGGAATTTCAGTACCGCGTCGACCAATTCGTCGGGGCCGTGGCGGATGACGTCGCAGACGGGAAGCCCGAATTCGTCGCGCACTCGCTGCCGCTCCGTTTCGGCGTCGGCCTCGTTGAGTTTACGGCTGTTCATGGCGATTCCGATCACTTCGCAGCGAGAATTGGCGTTGGACATGATTTCGTTCATCTGCTTGATGCGGGCGAGGCTGGGGATCGAGACATGTTCCACGCCGGTCACGACGGTTCGCCCGACCTCATATACCAGAATCAAGGCGTGCGGAGCGCAGCCGTGCATCAGGCCCAGGGTGACGCCGGAATACGAGGGATGGACCAGGCTCCCCTGCCCTTCAATCACCAGGATCTCATGATGCTGGTTCTTGAGCACCAGTTTCTCGGCAGCCCCGGCGACGAAGTCGGCCACGACACAGTCGATCGGGCAACCGTCTCCTTCCACCATGATTCCGGTCTGTCCGGTGGCGATGAATTTGGCGTCCCGGCCGCGACGTTGCAGTGCCAGGCTGATTTCGACGGACGCTACCATTTTCCCGATGCTGCAGTCATGTCCGACGGTGTGCACGCGCAGGCAATCCGGTCGCAGGCCACGACGCCGAGCGATGTCGTGTTCGTCGTTCTTGCGGACATCGATCAGGCGGCTGCCATGGTCGAACGCAAGTCTGGAAAACTCGGGATCGTCGGAAACGAAGTCGTGGAGTCCCGACCAGATGTGCATGCCGCGTTCGATTGCCTGCCGGATGATCGGTCGCCAGGCAGCGGGTATTTTCCCACCAGGCGGCGCGATCCCCAGCAACAGGGTATCTGCCGCGGGGGCCTCGTTCAGGTTGCCGACGACCGGAAACCGGCCCACACCGAGCAATTCGCCGCTGTTCCGACCCGCCTGAGTGCTGTCCAGCAACGCGACGACCTGTTCGCCGCGATAGCGCAACATGCAACTGGCCGTCTTTGCCGTATGAGGATTTGTGTGCCCTTCCGTCAGGATGATGATGCGCCGGTTCATCACGCGCTCCCAAACCAGTTACTTTTGGAACCTATCGGACCCGTATGATACTCGACCAATTGCCGCCGGAGAATCGCGGAGAATTGACAGTGGTATCTTTGGCAATCTACGATCAATCGTCATGGGTAAATCATTTTTCGCGACCCCGGTTCCGCTGCTCCGATGTTTATGGGGAGCGCGTCGATTGACAGATCACGATCCGGTGGTCGGCCGCTTCTCGGCCCTGATTGCGGTCGGGCTCTGCATGGTGTTGTGCGGTATCTTGCTGGCCGAAGTTCCGGGGGAGACCGGGAACTCGGCGCCGCTTCCCAGGCCCCGATTTGCGCGTTCCGTGATCATCAAGTTCGACGGGGAGATCAATCTGCCCCGCGGGCAATATCTGCGGCGACAGTTGCAGACCGCGCGAGCAGCAAACGCTGACCTGGTCATTCTGCAGATCGAAAGTCCCGGCGGGGAACTATATGAGTCGCTCGACCTGGCCCATGAGATGCGTCGAATCGACTGGGCGCGAACCGTGGCCTATGTGCCGCGGGAAGCACTCAGCGGCGCGGCGATCATCTCCCTGGGCTGCGACGAGATTATCCTGCATCCGGACGCTCACTTCGGTGACGCCGGTGCCGTGAGTTTCGATGTCGAGTTATGGTCGTTTCGGCATGCCGACGAGAAGGTTCGTTCTCACCTGGCGCAGAATGTCCGCGATCTGGCGGTCGCCAAAGGACGTCCCCCTTCCATCGCCGAGGCGATGGTCGACAAGGAACTCGAAGTCTACCAGGCGCAAAACCAGGAAACCGGGGAGGTACAGTTCCTCTCGACGCATGAACTGGAAACTCCGGAATTCCGCGGCAAGTGGGAACGGCAGGGAGTCGTACTGGAAGCAAGGAAAGGCCGTTTCCTGGAGGTGAATGGCGAACGAGCGGTCGAACTGCGACTGGCCCAGGCAACCGTGCGATCGAGAGAAGAACTGCTCGGCCGGTATGGCGTCGATCGGCCGGATCGAGAGTTGGAATGGACGCGGGCCGACGCGAATAACGAACGGATTTTCCATGTGGCGATGTTTCTGAGCATCCCACTGATCACCGGCATCTTGATCGTCGCCGGGATCGTCGGGTTGCTCGTCGAATTCTCCTCGCCCGGCACCGCCGTCGGGGGAATCGTCGCCGCGGTCTGTTTTGCGCTCTTCTTCTGGAGTCAGTATATGGGCGGGACCTCCGGCTGGCTGGAGGTCATGCTGTTTCTGTTGGGAATGGCGTTGCTCGGACTGGAGGTCTTCGTCATCCCCGGGTTCGGCGTTTGCGGATTCGCAGGGATCGCCTTGATTGCCGTCAGCCTGATCCTTGCCGGGCAAGATTTCGTGCTGCCGCGCAACAGCGTAGAACTGTCGCGTTTCGCAAGCTGGTTGCTGGTGTTGTCGTGCAGCGCCGTCGCGACCGCGATCCTGACCTTCGTTGGCGGCCGTTATTTCAAGACGATTCCTGTCTTCAATCGGCTGGTATTGGATCGGCCATCGGCCGACGCACCGCCCAAGGAAGGTCCGGGGCGCGTCGAGTCACCAGGGCTGGCTGTCGGTTCACGCGGTGTCGCTGCGACCCTGCTGCGGCCCGCTGGTAAAGTCCGCTTCGGCGATCAATTACTGGATGTCGTGGCGGATGGGGCGTTTGTCGAGAAGGGCGCGATCGTGGTGGTCGAAAAGGTGGTCGGACACCGGATTGTGGTGCGACTGGACGCCGACGCAGGCCGGGCTGTCTGAGTGAGTTTCGAACCAAGTGACCGATTGATGCGGGGGCCTTCAAGAGAGGCCGCGTAACAATCCCTTGATTGCCCCCTTTCGCTGAATGCCGCCGGATAGATCGCATTCGTTAGCCTCGGCGGAGGACCGGGGATTGCTAGCGTCGAGCAGAATTAAGTGATTGGAATGCGCGTGAAATCGCGAGTATTGTGCGGCACGCCCCACTATGCCTTGGTGGCCTCGGTGGGCCTCGGAGTACTCTGACCCGCCTCGCGCTGGTCGGCTTCGCCGAGTATCTCTTGACCGGTTCTCCGCGGCTTGCCTATACTGCCGCCGCCTCGCACAGAGAAGTTGGGATGGATCCCGATCTAGAAACCGTTCAAGGAGGAATTGCCGGTGGTCAGAAAGCAGAGCGGCTCGCGCGTTGCGACGCAAGCGAATATCTTTGATCGTCGCGGATGGAAATGGGGATCGTGGCTGGTGAGCGTCGGCTGCGTGGCGGGTGTCA
>Ga0194120_10000415_pt1 | contig 80081 bp, 80 predicted proteins | sample TA2MahCa65mmetaG_FD_148642 | JGI IMG/M metagenome (GOLD analysis project Ga0194120, IMG submission 148642) | Freshwater microbial communities from Lake Tanganyika, Tanzania - TA2015019 Mahale Deep Cast 65m | ecosystem: Environmental > Aquatic > Freshwater > Lake | place: Tanzania: Lake...
GACTCTTGGGGATGTTCACGAGGCTGTCGATGGCCTGAACGAGGATCGTCCCCTCCCGGCCCTTGATATCGCAGGATCCCTCAATCTTGCCCTGCTTCTCGCCCTGCACCTGCATATACGCTGGACTCGGCATAATGGGTCTCCTTTGATTGAAGAGTGATGATCCGCTGACTCGCCTTGAGCCGCGTTATTGTTTTTCGAGTTTCCCCACGAGCGAGAGCGTGAAGGAAGCCCCCATGTACTTGAAGTGCGGCCGAACCTTCAACTCCACCTTGTACCAGCCCGGATCGCCCTCCACGTCCGAGACCACGATCTCGGCCTGGCGCAGCGGCCGCCGGCTCCGGACGCCCGGAGCGGGGTTGTCCATGTCCGCGACGTACTGCTTCAGCCAGTTGTTCAACTCCAGCTCCAGATCGCCCCGCTCCTTCCAGGTCCCGATGTTTTCCCGCTGCAGGACCTTGATGTAGTGCGCCAGCCGGCTCACCACGAAGACGTAGGGCAGCTGGGTGCCCAGCTTGTAGTTCAGTTCCGCTTCCTTTCCTTCCTTGCTCTGCCCGAAGGTCTTCGACTTCTGGCAGGAGTTGGCCGAGAAGAACGCTGCGTTGTCGCTGTTCTTGCGCATGGTCAGCGCGATGAAGCCCTGTTCGGCCAGTTCGAACTCGCGCCGCTCGGAGACCAGGATCTCCGTGGGGATCTTCGTCTGGATCTCCCCCATCGCCTCGTAGTTGTAGATCGGCAGCCCTTCGACCGCGCCGCCGCCCTGCGGCCCGATGATGTTCGCGCTCCAGCGGTACTTGGCGAAACTGTCCGTGAGCCGCGAGGCGAAGGCGAAGGCCGCGTTCCCCCAGCAGAACTGGTTGTTGTCCTTGGCCTCTTCGTTGTAGACGAATTTCTTGGCCGGCACGGTGGTGGCCCCGTAAGGCACCCGCAACAGGAAATGGGGCAGCGCCAGCCCGACGTAGCGCGCATCCTCCGACTCGCGGAAGGAGTTCCACTTCGTGAACTGCGGCATCTCGAATACCGCGGAGAGGTCCTTGAGATTGGGCAGCTGGGAGAAGTTCTCGATGCCGAAAAACTCCGGCCCGGCGGCGGCGATGAACGGCGCATGGGCCATGGCCGCCACACTCGCGCACTTTTCCAGCAGCGCGATGTCCTGCGTGCCGGGTCCGAACTCGTAGTTCGCGACGATCGCCGCGAAGGGCTGGCCGCCGAACTGCCCGTACTCGGCCGAATAGACGGTCTTGTAGAGGCCGGACTTCATCACCTCCGGCGCATCCTCGAAGTCCGCCAGCAGATTCTCCTTGGAAACGCTCATGATCTGGACCTTGTTGTTCTCGCGGAAGTCCGTGCGGTCCACCAGGTACTTGAGCGAGCGCCAGGAGGATTCCAGCTTCTGGAAATCCGGATTGTGCAGGATCGCGTCCACCTGCTTACAAAGCTTCTGGTCCAGCGCCGCGATCATATCGTCCACCAGGGCCGGCGTGACCTTCTGGACCGCTCGCTGCGGCTCGAGCAATTCTGTGATGAAGGCCTGCAGCCCCTGTCGGGTAATCGAAAAGGCCTCCGAGCCGGGTTTCAGCTTCGTGGTCTCGACCAACTGGTCCAGCAAGGAAGGCTGGGCGGCCGCCGCTTGCTCGGGTGTGCCTTCCTGCTTTTTCTCTTCAGCCATGGTGTCCCCCCATCTCAATGGAAGTGTGAGCGGCGTCCCCTGGACCTCCGGGCGACCGGAAGCCGGCCCCCGCACTCAAGTCATCCGCGATGTCGGCGAAACGCGCCCGCGTCATTTCTCTTGAATGTCTAGTTCCGACAGCAGCCGCTGCTTGGTGCCTTCGTCCTTGACCAGCTCCTGAATCTTCTTGCGGAACTCCGGCACGTTGCCCAGCGGCCCCTTCAACGCCTTGAGCGCGTCGCGCAAGGCGATCAGGTTCTTCAGCTCCGGCACCTTCTCCACGATCGCGTCCGGCTCGAAATCCTTCAGCGACTCGAATTTCATCTTGACCGCCAGTTGCTCGTCTTTGGCCTTCTCGTCCAGCCGATTGGGCACCGACAGATCCAGCGACAACTTCTGCCCCTTGAGGACGTCGTTGAAATTGGATTTATCCACGTCGATCGGTTTGCGGTCTTCCACGGGCGTGTCGTCGTTCTGCGACGTGAAGTCCCCCACGACCAGCAGCTTGAGCGGGAGTTCGACTTCCGCCTTCGCATCACCGGTGGACGGACGGTAGACGATGTTGACACGCTCTTTGGGTGCAACGGAGCCTTCACTGGCCATGGTCAACTCCTTTGCTGAAATTGTGGTCTACTATCAGAGAGATAGGACAGCCATCGATGGCGGACTTGCGTTTGGCCCCTCCGGAGGAGGGCAGAAGAGGTAAAACAAACATAAGTAAGCGCCTATCCTATAGAATTCCCATAAAGTTGTCTACTGGTTATTTACAAAACGGCGGCAGGGGGCGGGAAGGGCCGGCACGACGGTTCTTGCACCTGTTCATTTCCTGGTCCGGCAAGAGCCGTCACATCCGATTCCTCCATTGCCGCCCCTCGCGCGCGAGCAAGTCAGTTGCCTCGACCGGGCCCCAACTTCCGGCCTGGTAGAGGGGGACTCCCTTGGGGGGCAGCCCCTGCCACACATTGAGGATCGGCTCCACGACCCCCCACCCGGTTTCCACGTTGTCGGCCCGCTGAAAGAGCGTGGCATCGCCGGCCAGGCAATCGTGCAACAGCGTCTCATAGCCGGTGCTGGGGGCATCGCCGAAATATTTGGCGTACTGGAAATCCATGTCCACCATGCCGACCCGCACGGAAGGGCCGGGAATCTTGGCGTCGAAGCGCAGGGAGATCCCTTCGTCCGGCTGGATGCGGATGACGAGCAGATTCGGCGCCAGGTGCTCCGTTGGCGTCTGCCGGAACAGCATGAAGGGGGCCCGCTTGAATTGGATGATGATCTCGGTCGCGCGCGCGGGCAGACGCTTACCGGTGCGCAGGTAGAAGGGGACATCCGCCCACCGCCAGCTGTCGATCAACAGTTTCATGGCCACGAAGGTCTCCGTGTCGGAGTCCGGCCTCACGTAGGGCTCCGCGCGGTAGGCCGCCACCGGCTGCCCCGCCACCGCCCCCTCCGCATACTGCCCGGCCACGACGGAACGGAGCACATCGAGCGGCTCGAACGGGAGGATCGCCCGCAGGACCTTGGCCTTCTCATCCCGCACCGCATCCGCGTCGAAGGAGTTCGGCGGCTCCATCGCGATCAAGGACACCAGCTGCAGCAAATGGTTCGGCACCATGTCCCGCAGCGCCCCGGCCGCGTCGTAGTACCGCCCGCGATGCTCCACCCCGACGGTCTCCGCCACCGTCACCTGCACATGGTCGATATACCGCCGGTTCCAGACCGGCTCGAAGATGCCGTTGGAAAAGCGGAAGACCAGGATGTTCTGGACCGTCTCCTTCCCCAGGTAATGGTCGATCCGGTAGATCTGGTTTTCCTGCAATACCCGGGAGAGCTCGTGGTTCAGCGCCTTCGCCGACGCCAGGTTTGAGCCGAAGGGTTTCTCGATGATCACGCGCCGCCACGCAGCCTCCCGCTGGTCCGTCAGCCCGCGCATGCCCAGGTGCTGCACGATCGCGGAGAAAAACTGCGGGGCCGTGGCCAGGTAGAACAGGAAGTTGCCGCCGGTCCGATGCCGCTTGTCCACCTCATCCAGGAATTCATGCAGCCGCCGGTAGGCCAGGGGATCGAGGAAGTCCCCCGTCACGTAGCAGACCCGCCGGATGAACTGCTCCCACACCAGCGGGTCCAGGGGACCGGCGATATGATCCTTGACCGCCCGGCCCAGTTTCTCCCGGAACTCCTCCGTGGACATCGGCGTGATGGCCAGCCCCACGACGGCGAAGTCCTCCGGCAGATGATGTCCGACCAGCAGGTTGTAGAGGGCGGGGATCAATTTCCGCTGGGTCAGGTCGCCGTCAGCCCCGAACACCACAATGGTGCTGGGGTCCCGCAGCGCCCCCGTCTGAACAGTCTGTGACTCCATCGTGCTCCAATGTCGTTCGATTGCCGTGCAGTGCGGTCCAGGCAGAGCCCGGGACAAGTACTGTCATTCTACACCTGCCCGGTCCTGCGAAGCAGTGTGCGAGGCGAACCCATAAAACGACTCCCGATCCTTCAATCGCCTTCCGCCATCGCCTCACGCGTCGGGCGACACCAGCTTATGGCGACCGATCGCGCCCTGCAGCGTCTCGCCTGCGACGGTCACGTAGAGTTCCCCGCCGCTATGGACGAGTTCGAACTTGGTATTGCGATCCACCTTGGCATCCAGCGCATCGAGAAAGCTCGTCTCGAGCCGCCATACTTCGATCTCCTCGACGTTGTAGATGGGCCTAGAGCGAGCCTCGCGCCACAAGTTCGAAAGTTCGACGTGGGTGAATAGGGCCACGCGCTGCGCGGCTTTGCTGGCCTTGTGCAAACGCTCAGCCGAAGGGGCCCCGATCTCGACCCAGGCGCGGATCGTCCCTGCCCCGTCGCGAACGGCCAGGGGCGGCTCGTCGGTCGAGGCAATGCCCTCCTTGCTGAATCCGATCCCCTCTTCGTAACAAAGGCAATAGGCGATCGCCCTGGTGAGCAGATAGCGCATGCTCTCCGACGGCTGGCGGGCCAGGCGCAGGTCAAGCGCCTCGTAGACCCCGCGATCCACATCGGACAGCGTCACCTGCCAATGATAGACGGTGGCCTTGATGGCCATGGGAACATCCTCACATTACAACACCACACCCTGACAGACGGTCACGTCCGCCGGCCAGGAGCACAACCGGCTCCCGCCCCCACGACGCTTATACACGCGACTCCAGCCTTCATCCCGGCGACAGAATCGGTTATCGAGACAGGCTGATGGGAGAGGCAAATCGGCAGCGACGGCGGCAGCTTGCAGGAACCATGGGGTTTAGGGTGGGAGGAGGCACGCACCTACGAGAGCATGTAGGTACGGCGGAGATCTTGGTGAGACTTTAGGCTTCCCAGTCAAAGCTGGGCTTGCACACCGTCCTCAACGCTCGACCCCCTGATGAACCATATTCCCTCGGGGCGTTAATCTCCCCCCACCGGATCACCTTAGCCCTCCGACGCGGGTGAGTCAAGGGAGGCCGGGACGGCTGCCCCAGGGAAATGAGCCGGTTCGCCGGGATCCGGGATCAATGGGCTTGTTCGGGTTGAACCTTGCTCGGCAGAGACCGGTAGTCGTGGTGTTTAATGTTTGGTCTCCGTCGAAGTCGCCGCCGCGCGCCGATCGCCTTCTCCCAATTTGCGTTTGAACAGCTCCAGCGCCATGTCGTAACAGATCCGGCCTGCAGCCGGATCGTAGCGTGGCCCTTCGTCGCGCAGGAACGCATGGGCGGCGTTGAACTCATGCCATTGGAAGTGGACGCCTGCCTCGCTCAGGGCGTTGTAGATGAGCGATCGCCCCTCGCGGGGAATGTGCGGGTCCTGCCTGCCCCAGATCATCAGCAGCTCGCCTGTGATCTCACCGATCCGGTCCAGGCTGTCATCGTGCATCCCTTTGCCGAGACCGCGCTTGTGAATGTCGGTCGCGTAGAAACAAGTGGCGGCCAGCACGTCTGGCTGCATTGCGGCGCGAAACGCCAGATGCCCCCCGATGCAAATCCCCATCACCCCCAGCTTGCCTGTGCAGTGCGGGGAGGAGCGGAGATAATCCAGCGCCGCGCGCGCGTCTCCGTCGTAGCTCGACAGTTCCTTGGTGGTCTTGTGCCGGTTGCCGCGCGCCGCGCCTGCCTCGTCATAGGCCAGCACGGTGCCGGCCGGCTCTAGCTCGTGGTAAATCTCCGGCACCGCTACCACGAATCCATGGCTCGCCAGCATCGCCGCGGCGCGCCGGATGGGCCCAGTCACCTGGAAGATCTCCGAATAGAGGACCAGGCCCGGATAACGCCCCTCCGCCACAGGCCGAAAGAGGTACGTCCGCATCGGTCCGGTCGAGGTGCCGAGATCAACCGATTCTGTGTCCGTAATGATCATCTTGGGCTCCAGTCGAGTGAAAGAGAACGCATTGTCAGGTGAGAAATGACTCCGAACGCTGGTGAGCCACGAGTGCGAAGAGCTATGGTGTATAGCTCGCGTCGATGGGTGAGGGTTGATACCGGCTGGCTCCCGCTGCCGTGTCGGCCTTTTCATGGCGCACAGACATGGGCCGCGTGCATGGGGAACTCCCGCCTCTCTCGCAGCCGTACTGCTGAAGGCTGCTCATGTACTGGGTACCGGCATCGGCCGCACAGCCGGCCAGCATGATGCAGAGCGCGACCGACGCCACCAGGCGTTGGATGGATTCCATGTCCGTCCCTCCTCGGTTGGAACGAATCGGCCTGTACCTTGCCACGACTTCCACCAGGAGGAGAGCAAGAAACCTACCCAGAGGATCAAGAATTTTTCCGCATATTCATCAATAGGTTATGCGAGACGGTGCAGGATCAACCCAGCCCCTGCGGCCGTTTTTGACCGGCACCGTCAATCTGGTGACTGTGGGAAGAAGGAAAAGATCTGTTGGCTGGAGGCGTGTAGCTGATGGCGAAAACGTGAAGGGTTGTTCGTGAAGCGTATCTCGCAATAATGAGTAGTCCGGACGAGATGGGAACGACGAGATACGAAATACGCTTCTGCGAGGTATGGTGCCGAAGGCGGGACTTGAACCCGCACGGGTTTCCCCACACGCCCCTCAAACGTGCGCGTCTGCCATTTCGCCACTTCGGCCCGGGCGCATTATACCCAGACGCTTCCCAAATCTCCACCTCCTCGCCTCCTCTTTTCTCCTTTCTCCTTCCAAGCAAGGAGCAGGCCGATTCGAGCGCCGTGCGCCGAAGCAGCGGGGTCCTGCGTTTTGGATATCCCTCCAGAAAGGGTGTGCCAGGATCGGAGCGAGTCCGCCGTAGGAGCGATCAGCCCGTCGCGGCTACGGAGGGAGAGGAAAGCGGAAACTGACTGAGTCCGCTAAGGAATTTCCGAAGGCCTTCCGCCCTCCGTGGCAAGACGGGCAGCTCCGTAGGCGTCGAAGCTCCGCGCCCTGGCACACCCGCCCCCCTAACTGCTTGTCAAGCAACGGTCCGTATGGGTATGATCGCTCAAACGCGCGCATACATTCATGATTGCACCGTCACCGCCAGCAGCCCCGATCCTACACCGTGACCGCCGTGTGGCCGCCTTTTTCGACGTGGACAACACGTTGCTTCCCGGCTCCGCGATCGAGGTGCGGTTCTTCCGCTACCTCTGGCACAAAGGGCACGTGGGGTCGAGGGAGGCCAGCCGCAGCCTCTGGTATCTGCTGCACCACTTGCCGGCCCTCTCCTTGCATCCGTTGCGCGAGCGGAAGTTGTATCTGGAAGGCAAGCGCCCGGCGGAGATCGAGCCGCTGGCGGCGGGATTCGTGCACACCCGGGTCTGCCCCCATCTCTCCACTGCCAGCCTGGCGGCGCTGGAGCGGCATCGGAACTTAGGCCATCATCTGGTCCTGATCACCGGATCGCTGGATTTCCTGATCGCCCCCCTGGCAGGCCATTTGAAGGTGGACCTGGCCCTGGCCGCGGTTCCGGAGCGGCGCGACGGCTTCTACACCGGTTCGATCGTATCTCCCTATCCCTATGGAGAGGGCAAGCGCCGGCTGGTCGAAACCTTCGCCAAGGAGACAGGCATCGCGTTGCAGGACAGCTATGCCTATGGAGACAGTCCCGGCGACGTGGAGACGCTGCGACTCGTCGGCCATCCGCTCGTGGTGAACCCGATTCGGGGCATGGGACGGATCGCGCGGCGTGAAGGATGGCGGGTAGAGAATTGGAAGTAACGCATCGTAAAGTTTGAACGTCTAAAAGTCTTTCACGTCCGGGCCTGTAGCATTTCGACTTTTTAACTTTGCGACTTTCAAACGCTTATGCGCATAACGGAAATCTTCCATAGCATCCAGGGGGAATCGTCCCATGCGGGACGGCCCTGCGTTTTCGTCCGGCTGACCGGTTGCCCCCTGCGCTGCACCTGGTGCGACAGCGAATACACCTTTTCCGGCGGGACCGACATGACCATGGAAGCGGTGCTGGCCAAGGTCAAGACCTACGGCTGTCCGCTGGTAGAGGTGACGGGCGGCGAACCCTTGCACCAGCCGGAGGCCTTCACCCTCGTCACCCGGCTCTGCGAAAAAGGCTACGAGGTCCTGGTGGAGACCAGCGGCGCGATCGACACGGCCCCCTTGGACCGACGCGCCCACGTGATCCTGGACGTGAAGTGTCCCGGGAGCGGGATGTTGGACCGGATGCACTGGCCCAACGTCGAGCGGCTGTCCAGGCAGGACGAGGCCAAGTTCGTAATCAAGGACCGGGCGGACTACGACTGGGCCTGCGGGATCGTGAAACAGTACGATCTCGCGATGCGCTGCACGGTCCTGTTCGCGCCCGTGTTCGGCGAGCTGGGCCCGCAGCATCTGGCCGAATGGGTCCTGGCCGACCGGCTGCCGGTGCGGTTCCAACTACAATTGCACAAATTCATCTGGGCCCCGGATATGCGGGGAGTGTGAAGAGAAGAGCTGATGGCTTCTGGAAAAGGAGATGGGAATGGCATCTGTTGACGTACAAGTGAAGCAAGGCCGCATTGAATCCGAGGCGGACGAAGTCCTGGTGCTCCACCATTATGAAGGCGAGGCCGGGCTGCACGACGAAGCCGCCACAGTGGACCGGGCGCTCGAGGGACTCCTGCGCGACTTGCTCAAGAGCGGCGAGTTCGAGGGGAAGAACGGCCAGACGGTCCTCCTGCATACGCACGGCAAGATTCCCGCCAAGCGCGTCCTGCTGGTCGGACTGGGCAAGAAGAAGGATGCGAAGCTCGATACGGTGCGGCAGGCCATGGGCACGGTCGCCAAGAGGGTCCGGCAGGCCGGCGCCAGGTCGTTCACCACGCCCCTGCACGGCCGCGCGATTGCCGACACGACGGGGTTGTTGCTTGCCCAGGCGATGGTCGAGGGGGCGATCCTGAGCGGCTACCATTTCAACGCCTACCGGAGCGATCTGGGCAAGGACTCGAAGGACCTGACCCGCATCCGCATCATCGCCGCCGGGGCGTCGGAGGCGGCACAGATCCGCGAGGGAGCCAGACGTGGCCTGGCCGGCGCCGAGGCGACGATGTTCGTGCGCGACCTCTGCAACCATCCCTCCAACGTGATGACGCCTTCGCGCATCGCGGCCGAAGCCAAACGGATCGGCAAGGAGCGGGGCGTCACGGTCAAGGTGCTGGAGCAGCGCGCCGTGGAGAAGCTCGGGATGGGCGCGTTCCTGGGCGTGGCACGGGGCAGCCACGAGCCGCCCAAGTTCATCATCCTGGAATATCGGGGAGCGGCCGGGCGGGCATCGGGCAACGGACGCGGGAGCAAGCCCATCGTGCTGGTCGGCAAGACCATCACGTTCGACACGGGCGGCATCTCGCTCAAGCCGGCCGAAAACATGGAACAGATGAAGGCGGATATGACCGGCGGGGCCGAGGTTCTGGCAACGATCCGGGCGATCTCGCGCCTGAAATTGCCGCTGCACGTGATCGGCCTCCTGCCGGCGACCGAGAACATGCCGGGCGGGCGGGCGATCAAGCCGGGCGACATCCTGATGACCCTTTCGGGCAAGACCGTGGAGGTGCAGAACACGGACGCGGAAGGACGGTTGATCCTGGCCGACGGGTTGGCCTATGCCACGCGCTTGAAGCCGAAAGCGATCATCGACATTGCCACCCTGACCGGAGCGTGTGCGGTGGCGCTGGGACAGTTCGCCATCGGCCTGTTGGGCAACGACGAGTCGCTCAAGCGTCGTGTGCAGCAGGCCGGCCTCACCGCCGGCGAACGGGCCTGGGAAATGCCGCTCTGGGAGGAGTATTTCGAGCAACTCAAAAGCGACGTGGCCGACATGCGCAACATCGGCGGCCGGGGCGGCGGGATGATCACCGCGGCGCTGTTCCTGAGCAAGTTTGTGGGCAACTATCCCTGGGTGCACTTGGACATCGCCAGCACCGACTGGAGCGAGCGCGAACGGGCCTACATCCCCAAGGGCCCGACCGGCATCGGCACCCGCCTACTGCTTCAGTATCTGCTGAACGAAGCGGAGAGATAGGAGCTGATGGATCGCTCGCTGCGCGAACAGATCGGACAGCTCTTCATGCTGGGGTTCATGGGGACCTCGGTCACGCCGGAGCTGGCTTCGTTCATATCCACTTACAAACCGGGCGGGGTGATTCTCTTCCGGCGCAATCTGGAAAGCGTCGCGCAGATCGTCCAACTGACCAACGACCTTCAGACGCTGTCTCCCCGCTCGCCTCTGCTGATCTCGATCGACCAGGAGGGGGGGCGGGTCTCCCGGCTGCCGACCGGCTTCACCATCTTTCCCCCCTGCGCCACGCTGGGCGCTTGCGGCTCCCACGACCTGGCCTACGCAGCCGCCTCGGTGACCGCCGTCGAACTGCGCGCCGTCGGCATCAACATGAACATGGCGCCGGTGTTGGACGTGCATACGAACCCAGCCAACCCGATCATCGGCGACCGGGCTTTCGGGTCCGATCCGGCCCTGGTGAGCGATCTGGGAGAGGCCACCTTCAAAGGGCTCCAGGACAACCACGTCGTGGCTTGCGGCAAACATTTTCCCGGTCACGGGGACACGAGCGCCGACTCCCACAAGGAACTGCCGCTGGTGTCCGTCTCGCGCGAGCGGCTGGACGCGTTCGAGCTGCCGCCCTTCTACCATGCGTTTCAGCGCGGGCTGGCCAGCCTCATGACCGCTCATGTCCTCTACCCGGCGCTGGACCGTCAGTACCCCGCCACCCTCTCTTCGGCGATTCTGACCGGCCTGCTCCGCGAACAAATGGGCTACGACGGCCTGGTTCTCACGGACGATATGGAAATGCAGGCAATCATGGACCACTATGGGATCGGCGACGCGTCGATCCGCGCCTTTCAGGCCGGGGCGGATGTGATTCTGATTTGCAAGGAACAGGCGTTGCAGGTGGCGGCGCTGGAGACCTTTGCTAAGGCCGTGGAGGACGGAACGATCCACCCGGCGCGGATCGAGGCCTCGCTCCGACGGGTCGCCCTAGTCAAAGCGCGATTCCTCCGGCCCTACAAACCGGCCGACCTCACGTCGGCGACGGTGGCGGTGGGAACCGGCAGCCATCGAGCCTTGCACGCGCAGCTGCTCCAGGCTACCGCCCGCCTGAAAGCCTCTGCGTGACCGAGCAGGTCCGGACGACCCCGGTGGGACGCCGGGAACTCTGGGCCTGGTGCCTGTACGACTTCGCCAATTCCTCCTTCACTACCCTCATCGTCACCGTCGCCTACAGCGTCTATTTCGTGCAGGTAGTCGCGCACGACCTGGGGCAGGACGGCACCGCCGAGCGCGTCTGGTTCTGGGGTTACGCGATCTCGATGTTGATCGTGGCCCTGCTCTCGCCGTCGCTCGGCGCCCTGGCGGATGCCCGCGCGGCCAAGCGGGTGGGACTGATCGCCGCCACCCTCGGCTGCGTCGTCTGCACCGCCCTGCTCTTTTTCGTCCAGGCCGGCGATGTCTGGATGGGCCTGCTCCTCTTCGCGGTGGCCAATATCGCCTTCGACCTGGGCTTCATGTTTTGCAGCGCCTTTCTGGTGGAGCTGGCCCCTCCGGAAGCGATGGGGCGCCTGTCCGGCTATGGCTGGGGCCTGGGCTATGCGGGAGGGCTCCTCTCGCTGGCAATCGCCTACCCGCTGATCCGCGGCGGCTTCACGGAGACCAATCTGCCGCTGTACCGGACCAGCTTCGTCGTCACGGCCGGATTTTTCCTGCTCGCCTCCCTACCCACCTTCTTGTGGCTGAAGGAGCGGGCGGTGCCGCAGCCACGGGAGGGCCGCTCCCTCTGGGAGGACGCGTTCGGAAGACTGGCGCAGACTGCTCGTCGCCTCCGCCAATACCGGGATCTTTCGACCTATTTGATCGCCTACCTGATCTACACCGACGCGATCAACACGGTCATCGTCGCATCGGGCATTTTCGCGAACAAAGTCCTGGACTTTTCGCCGGGCGATCTGATTATCTACTTCCTGATTACGCAGGTGACGGCCGGCCTCGGCGCCGTTTGGTTCGGGCGATTGGCGGATCGGATCGGCTCGAAGCGGACCATCAGCCTCACGCTCCTGATCTGGATCGGCTTGGCCATCTGCGCCGCCGTGGTGCAGACCCAGGCACAGTTCTATGCGATCGGGCTCGTGGCCGGGGCGGTGCTGGGCGCCAACCAAAGCGCCAGCCGCACACTGGTAGCGCAGTTTATCCCGGTCGGTCGGCAGGCTGAGTTTTTCAGTTTCTTCTCGGTCACGGGGAAGTTCGCCGCCGTGATCGGCCCCCTGGTCTACGGGGAAGTCACGGCCTGGACTGGCAGCCAGCGCTGGGCCATTCTTTCGATGGCGGTCTTTTTCGCCATCGGCTTGCTGGTGTTCCAGGCGGTTGACGAGCAACGGGGCCGGGCGGCGGCACAGTCCTTCGACAAGTCCTAAAGTCTGAACGTCACGAAGTCGCCATCGGATGGCTTTGTGACTAGAGCGACTTTCAATCTTTTTGACTGGGCACTCACATGGGTGTGAAGAAAGGTGACATTCTCGACGAGCGCAAACGGCATCCGGATTCCTGCGGGCTGGTCGTGAAGGTGATGGGCGGGGGCGAGGGATTTGAAAAGATCCTGTGCTGCGGCCACGAACTGACCGCAGACGATGTCGTGCTGCAGATAGGCTCGCCGCTGGGACGCAAGAAGGGGGAGCTGCCGCTGGCGGTGATCCTGGACGAAAAGAAATTCTATCCCGATTCCTGCGGCCTCCGGGTCATGATCATGGACGGCGGCGCCGGATTCCAGAAGATCGTCTGCTGCGGCCATGAACTCACAATCACGTCGATGCAGGAGCTGAAGTTCGGGCAACTGCGCAATCCGGCCCCGCCGCCCCCCGGCCCCAACACAAGCCACCAGGGCACAGCCTAACCATGCGAGAGGAGACCTTCCCATGAGCGACCGGATGGATATCATGAAGCATCTCCCCTGCCGGGTCGTGCACTGGATGGAATGGCTGGACCGCTGGGGCTATGTCACCGCAGGGTTCAGCCTGCTCTTGCTGGGCATGCTCATCTTCGGATACAGCTGGGTCTCCTTCATCAAAGCCATCGAGCATATCGGCCTGCTGGTCGCCGGGCTCAAACTGCTGAACGACCTGCTTCTCGTCATCATCTTGTTGGAATTGTATCGGACCGTCATCCGGTTCCTCCAGACCGGCATCCTGGCCTTGGAACCCTACCTGGCCGTGGGCATTATCGCCTGCACGAGGCGGATCCTGACGGCCAGCGCCGAACTGTCCCACCAACCGGAGGTCACCGACCTCCTGTTCAACCGCTACCTCATGGACGTGGGGTTAAATGTCATCGTCATTATGGTGCTGATCTTCGCGGTGTTTATCCTCCGGCGACGGCCGGCACAGGTCGATCACGTCATGACCCGAGCGGACAACGACTGACGTCCATCGCACGATGTCCGACGTCATTGCCCAGGATCCCCTCACACCGGCTGGATTACAAGTCGGGCCTCCGCTGCGCCGGTTCAAACGCCTGGGCCTTGTGATCGGCCCGGCCGCAGCCCTGCTGCTCTATCTGCTCCCACTCCCGGCGCTCTCGGACGATGCGCACATCCTCACGGCCATCCTCGCCTGGGCGATCCTCTACTGGATTATGGAGCCGATCCCTCTCCCGATCACCTCGTTGCTCGGCACAACGTTCTGTGTCGTGGCCGGGCTCGGTTCGGCAAAAAGCATCTTTGCCGCCTATGCGCACCCGATCATTTTTTTGTTTATCGGCAGTTTTTTTATCGCCGAAGCGATGGCCGTGCAGGGTGTCGACCGGCGATTTGCCGCCTGGATGTTGTCGTTTCCCTGGGTCGCGGCCAGTTCTTCCCGCGTCCTGCTGGTGATCGGAACCATCACCGCGGCGATCTCCATGTGGATCAGCAACACCGCGGCCACGGCGATGATGCTGCCCGTGGCCCTGGGCATCTGTTCGACGTTGGGCGGGGCTTCGGCGCAGAGCCAGCGCCATTTTCGGACGGCCATCATGCTCACCCTCTCGTATACGGCCACCGCCGGCGGCCTGGCCACCCTGATCGGGACCCCGCCGAATTTGATCGGCGTCGGGCTGCTCGCCGAACAGACAGGCGTCTCCCTCTCCTTCTTTACTTGGATGGCGTTCGGCTTGCCCCTGGCCGTGCTGATGTTGTTCCTGTGCTGGGGACTGCTGCTCCTGCTCCATCCGCCGGGCACCGCCGTGATTCCGTACCTCACCAGCCAATTTCAGTCCCAGCGCGATGCCCTCGGTCCATGGACTAGGGGACAGATCAATGCGGTCCTGGCCTTCGGCATCGCCGTTCTGTTCTGGATCGGGCCGGGACTGATCACGGCCTTTTGGGGTTCCGCGCATCCGGTGTCCGTCTGGTTCGACCGTCACTTGCCCAATGAGCTGGTGGCGCTGATCGCCTCCGGACTGCTGTTTCTGCTGCCTGTCGACATGGCGCGCGGCCAGTTCACCCTGTCCTGGAAGGAGGCCGGCAACATCAACTGGGGCATCATCCTGCTCTTCGGCGGCGGCCTGGCCTTCGGCGAGCTGATGGTGAAGACCGGGTTATCGAGTGCGGTCGGGCATGGGTTCGTGAACTGGTTCGGGGTGAGTACGCTCTGGAGCCTGACCGCCCTGTCCATCGGCGTGGCCGTCCTGGTCAGCGAGCTGGCGTCCAACACCGCGTCGGCCAGCATGTTGGTGCCGCTGGTCATCGCCATCGCGCAATCCGCCGACGTACCCGTCGCGCCACCGGCGCTGGGGGTCTGCTTGGGGGCCAGCCTGGGCTTTGCCCTGCCGGTCTCCACCCCGCCAAACGCCATCGTCTACGGCACCGGCTACATTTCGATCCACAACATGGTTCGCGCCGGACTCCTGTTCGACCTCATCGGCGCCGTGTTCATCTGGCTGACGCTCAGACTGCTCTGCCCCCTTCTGGGCTTGGCCTGATCGCCGCGGCACGACGGCCCTGGACGGCCTCACGACCTGTCCACCATTTCCCGTTCCTCGTCTTGCAAGTTGGTTCCCTGTCGGCTAAAATGACGCGGTTTTTACGAATGGATGAGCCGCGTCGGGCCCCGCTCGGGGTTCGTGTCGAAGGAGGAGCGCATGAGCGGGAGACGGTGGCCGGTGGTGCTGGTGTGGCTCGTGGTGTCAGTGCTGCTGACCGGTTGGGACATTGCCGCTGCGGAACCCTATGAGCTAACCAAACACGATGTGATGGACCCCAAGGTCGTAAAGAGCGCGGACATCTCTCTCTTCGGCGTCAAGTTGGGCGACCCGGAGTCGAAAGCCGTGGATCTGCTGGTCAACGAAAAGATCGCCGGCATCAAGCCGGAGCAGGAAGCCTCGTTCATCTTCATCCTGGACCAGCGCAAGCCCACTGGCCCGATGGCGGGGGTGCAACTGTTGGACGGCAAAGTCGCGTTGATTTTTATCAACAACCGGTTTGCCTACAAGACGCGCGGAATCTTCCGGGCCGTGCTCAACAGCGAGAGCCCCGACGACATCCGCAAATTGCTGGGCAAGGAAGACTTCGGGGATGAAAACGTGATGGGCGCCGCGATGAACTACGAGAAGCAAGGCTTTGTGGTGAACTACCTCGGCAAGGACGTCAACATCGAATTCTCCCGCCCCTAATAGCCCACCGCTTTCGACCGTTACAGGATGCTCAAAAAGGCTGTCGTCTCACCCGCTTACCCCAGGCGCGCCAAGACGCGCCCGTACCATGGGCAAGGCCGCAGCGAGGGAAGGATCGAGGCGTCTGAGGAAGTACGGTGAGGGCCGGAGCGAGACGAACACGACGCGGGCAGACTATTTGAACCTGCCTCAGCGCTGCTGGAGGCCGTAGTTGATCAGACTGGCCGCCGTGTTCCAACGGCGGTTGGCATGCAGCAGCACCAGCAGCAATTCTTTCCCATCCTGGGACACTTTGGCGATCAGGCAGCGGCCCGCGCGCGAGGTAAACCCCGTCTTGACCCCCTCCACGCCGGGGAACTTGCCGAGCAGCCGGTTCGTGTTCTTCAGCAAATAGGTGCGGTTTGCATTGACCGGGCTGATCAACTGGATCTCCTCGCGCACCAAGGACCGGAACACCGGATCTCGCAGCGCCACTTCGCTGAGCTTCGCCAGATCGGCCGCCGTCGCGTAATGCTCCGGCGCATCGAACCCGCAGGCGTTGCTGAAATGGGTGTCCGTCAGCCCCAGGGCGGCGGCCTTCGCGTTCATCAGCGCCACGAACCGCTCTTCCGATCCCCCGACATGCTCGGCCGCGGCCAGACAGGCATCGTTCGCCGAGGTAATCAGCATCGCTTTGAGCAGATCCCCAAGTTGATAGACATGCCCAGGACGAAGCCGCAAGTGGGTCTTGGGCGCCGCAGCGGCGGTCCGACTGACCGTCACCAAGTCCTCCTGTCGCCCAGACTCCAGTATGACCAACGCCGACATGATCTTGGTCAGGCTGGCCGGCGAGAGCCGCCGGTCGGAACCATATTCGTAGAGGGTGCGGCCCGTGTTCAAGTCTTTGAGCAGTATGCCGTGAGCCGAGTGCTGGCTTTGCAGTGTTCGGGCGGACCGCGACCGGTGGCGCAACGCGACTGGGAAATCATCCTCGGGCTCCGCCATGAGCGCGCGATTGACGATCGGTTGGGCTACGGTCGGGGCGGGAAGGGCAAGCGGGCCGGCCACCATCAAGGCGGCGAGCGCCGGGAGGATCCAACGATGGGCCCTGCGGACGCTAGAGCGTGAAGGTTTCTCTGGTTTTGTTTCCACGTACCCCGCTGTCAATGACCTTGTGAAAAAATCTGAGGAGATCGGCCAGGTCCAACCAAAACCCGCAATTGAGGCACCGGGCATAGAGACGCCGATTGAGCAGCGTATAGTGCCGCTCCACCATCATAAATCCTTTGCACTTCAGACAATTCATGAACTCGCTCGACTGATCGCATCGTCACCACATCCAGAGCCCGCTCACCGGTGCACTGGCGAGCTTCTACCTCGTCTCGTGGCTCCTGTCAAGCAGATTGTGCGCTCGCAGGCTTATGAACAAAGGGTTCCTCTCTCGTTGTCGGTCGATTTTTTCCAGAACTTAAGGGGCTCCCCAAAGATTTTTCGATCGCCAATCGGACGCCGCTCCGTCAGCGATCTTCGTTCGAGTTAGGACTTGGCCGGAGCGGCCGTCGCCCCCGGCGCTTTCAACCCCCGGTGAAGAAAGATTGAGACGCTGCCGGTCCCGTTGTTGGCAATGGCCAGCCCAGGCTCTTCGGCGGCGTGCTTGGTGGTGAGGGTGAGCGAGGCGATGGCGAAGGGGCCGCCCTTCGTCTTGTAGTTCTGAGGAGGGTATTGGAAGGTCCCGTCGCCGCGGCCGTATAGGATGGACAGGTCATTTGACTGGACATTGGCGACGGCGACGTCGGGCAGGTGGTCCCCATTAAAATCACGGGCCAGCCCGAATACGGGTCCCGCATCCGCCCCGGCTTCCTTGCCGGCCTGGAATGTGCCGTCCCCGTTCCCCAGAAAGATCGTGAACGTGTCCATCTCCCCGTTCATCACGAGCAGGTCGGTCAGCTGGTCATTGTTGAAATCGGCGAAGGCCACCGCCAACGGCCGCTTCCCGGTCCGATAATCCTTGGGTTTCTGAAACGTGCCATCGCCCTTTCCCAACCAGATGGACACCGCGCTGCTCATCGGCCCCCCGTTGGTCACGGCCAGGTCCGGCTTGCCGTCTCGGTTTAAGTCCGCCACGGCTAGGGACGTCGGCGTATCCCCGTACTCATAGAGCACCCCTTCGGTAAACGTGCCGTCGCCGTTGCCGAGGAACACTTTCACCTTGTCGTTGCGAAGAGCGACAACAAGGTCCGGTTTCTGATCGCCGTTGAAATCCCCGCTGGCGATGGAGACCGGTGTCTTGTTCACGGCATAGCGCTGGCCCTGCCCGAAGTGCCCGTTCGCCAAGCCCAGAAAAATGGCCACATGGTCGCTGCCGGCGCAGGCCACCGCCAGATCCATCCAGCCATCCCCGTTATAGTCGTTCAACGCCAGAGCTCGGGGCTCCTTAGCAACCTCGAGCTGGACCTGATCCTTGAACGTCCCATCCCCATTGCCGAACAGCAGCGACAGGGAATTGTTTGCAATGTTGGTGGTAATCAAATCGGTGAGCCCGTCCTGATTGAAATCGGCCGTGGCCACCGAGGTCGGATTCTTGCCGACCGGGTAAGTCGCAAAGAGGTAAAAGAGGTCCGGCGGGACGTAGGAGTCTTTTTGGACACAGCCGACGAACGCCAGCAGTCCCAGGATGAGCGTGATGCGGAGCCCCATCGTGGCGGCACGGCCCTGCCGGACTGCCTGGACTTGCCTCACGGGAACTGGCCTTTCTACGCTGCCGATGCAATCAGCAGGACAGGAAGAAGGGCGATGCCTTGGGCGCCCGCACCCCTCCGGAAGATCGCCACCGCGCTCTTGCGTACGGATTGAGTATACAAAGCCCCTGCACGCTTCGCAATGGGCATTCCCTATGGGAAGGCGCAGCCCTACGGAGCTGACGCAGTCCTGCCCCAGCCGACAACGGATGGAACGCCGGCGTCGGCCGGCGCCTGCCCTCTGAAGATTGATGCGATTCCCTCTGGAAGATGGGCGCAGTCCTGGGGTAGAATGCACCCCTGATTCAAGGAGGGGCTTATGGCAGAGAAAGTTAAAATCGAGTTGACGATGTACGGGATTGCGGAGGTTATTAAGTGGTGCATCGACAAAAATCATGGCCGGGTTCCCGTCGCAAACACGGACGGCTTCAAGAAGATGCAGGCCTTGCTCACGGAGAAACCGCAATCCAACGACTACTTCTCGTTGGACCAGTTCTGGAAGAAGCCGGTGGTGATGGAGTTGACGGAAGACGAGGTGGCCACGATCGACCGCTGCCTGTATGACATTCCCAACATGGACAACGTCCAACTCCCCCAGATCAGGCACAAGTTCTGGCCGAAACAGACGACCGCCCACTGACGACCCCTTCAGAAAGGAACCGGTCCTCGGCTGAATACGTGAACAGCCTGAGGAGCGGCTGGCCTGAGGAAATGCTTTCCTCGCTCATCAATTGGACGGGGTAGTCGGCGGGACAGCCATGACCGCCACCCGGGCAAGGCGATCGGAACAATACTTCGTGACCGGGTCCGTCTCGGCATCCGGATCGGTTCCGTCCCAGAAGACCGCGTGGATATTCCAACGGATGACGGGATAAAAGATCACCCCCGGATTTGTGATCAACACCGCCCCGACCTCCGTCAGGATTTCCTCTTCGTCTATCCTGGTGCGCACGCGCTTATACACCTTGTCATACCAGTCCAGCGTCGGACGATGGGACGCCTTGGCTTCCACGAACCGTCGGTACGCTTCTCCCGCATCCAGCATGCCGTCCTGACGGCGATCGCCGAATGCCCCGTTCAGCGCCGCATCGCGCCGAAGCATCGAGGCGCGCCAAGACGCTTCGAGCTGTTCCAACTCTTCTTGGGCTTGGAGATAGTCGGGCGTGAGGCTGGCCAGGCAGCGCCCTTCGTGTTTCAGCGCCGTGGCGCAGCCAGCCAAGAGGAAACCTACCAGCAGCAAGCCTGCGAGCTTCATAGCACTCTCCGGCCCTCGATGGCCGGCAGCTCCTACAGCGAGCCTTCGCCTTTGAGGTAACTCCGGAACCGATCCATCAACTCGGCGCCGAGCGTGCCCCCCTCCGGCTTCTTGGTCTCCGGATCTTTGAAATGATCCCGGATTTCCGCGAGGCGCTTCTCGGCTTGCTCGTTGCCCTGCAAACGCTTCGTTTTTTGCAGCGCGGTGTCGAATGCGTCGAAGGTCAGCTCCTTGTAGCCGAAGCTCCGGATGCGTTTCACGGCTTTCATCATGGCTTCGTTTCGGAACTTCGTGAGGTGTTCCGAATCGATCTCCTTCAGGCCCAGCTTGCGGGCCCGGCGCTCGGCGGCTTTTCGGATCCCGCTGCGCACGAAGTCCGGCGACGTCTGCAGCCGCTTCCAGGATTCATCCGTCCACGCAACCCGTTCCAGCGGCGCATCCCACAGCTGCGTCAGCGCCGCCTCGTCGATCCGCGCGAGCCCTTTGTCGCGGGCCATGTCCTCGGTGTCCCGCTTGAGCATGTCGGTCACGAAATCCATGGCGATCGGGGGGGCCTGCTTGATCTTCTCCTGCAGCCGGCCCAGGGCTCCTTCGCTCCACTCCATCGGAGGGCGCGCCGCTTCCTGCACATCGCCCAGCGCTTCGACGCGTTCGAAGAGCTCGATGTTGACTTCCAGGTGGCCCCCTTCGACGGCCAGTTCCTCCGCGATCTGCTTGATCATCGACTGCATGAATTCCGGCACCGCAGCCAATCGTTCCCGCGCCGCAGCGGTCCAGGGCAATTTCCCCTGGGCCATCTGGTCGGCGGCCGCGGCCATGCCCGCCTCTCCACCCATACGCCCCATCATCTGGCCCTTGAACTGGTCCAGAATCGCGCCGGTGATCTCGGGATAGCCAAGCTCGCGGGCTTTTTTCTCGGCCAGTTTCTTCACCATCCCGCGGAGAAACACCGGGGCCCGTTCCATGCGCTGCAGCGCATCCTCGGTCCAGAGAATGTCGGGCGCGGCGGCCTGATCTTGCGAATCGAGAGTTCCCATGGTGAACCTTTCGGGCTGCTTTATCGGTTTAACAGCTCTTTCAGTTCCTTGCCGGCTTTAAAGAAGGGCACGCGCTTGGCCGGAACCGCCACGGTCGCGCCGGTCTTTGGATTGCGGCCTTCTTTCATCCGGCGGGCGCGCAGGCGAAAGCTGCCGAATCCCCGAATCTCGGTCTTGTCGCCCTTCTGGAGCGAATTGCGGATGCTGTTGAAGATGGTGTTCACGACGATCTCGGCCTGGCGTTTGGTCAACGTCGTGACTTGCTCCGAAACTCGTTCGATGATCTGTGCCTTCGTCATGTCGTGGCCTCCTGGAGAGAAAAATTGCGCATGCCTTCACCGCATGGATCAGAATGCCATCAAATACTTGAGGCTGACTCCGGTTTGAAAGTCCAATCGGGGCAGCGTGCCGAACACATGGCTTTCGAGCAGTTCCCTGACCGAGAACCGCCGCCGGGGTTCCACCACTTTAGGCTCCCCTTCGATGCCGCCCATCTCCGCGGCAAGCTTGATGGCGTCTTCCAGGTCGCCCAGCTCGTCCACCAGCTTGGCGGCCTTGGCCTGCCGGCCGGTAAAGACGCGCCCGTCGGCCAGCATGCGGACCTCGCGCACATCCAGCGCGCGCCCGTCGGCCACGGCCTCGATAAACTGACTATGCACATCGTCCATCACGGCCTGGAGGATGAGACGGTCATCCTCTTTCATCTTCCGGAACGGCGACCCGATGTCCTTGTGCTCGCCGCTTTTCACCACTACGCTCTCCACCCCGATTTTCTTGAGGAGGCCTTCGAAATTCGCCAGTTCCATGATCACCCCGATGCTGCCCGTCAGGGTGCCGGGATTGGCCATGATCCGGTCGGTCGCGGCGGCGATGTAGTAGCCTCCCGAGGCCGCCACCGTCCCCATCGAGGCGACGACGGCCTTGTTGTTCTTGCTTCGGATGCGCTTCACCGCGTCATAGATTTCCTGTGACGGCACGACCCCGCCGCCGGGGCTGTCGATCCGCAGCACGATGGCTTTCACCGCGGGTATTTCTGCGTACTTTTTCAAGTCCCCCACAGTCTGCTGGGCGTCCAGAATCACCCCCTCGACGCGGATCAGGGCAACCCGGTCTTCGCCGGACAGGTCGAGATCCGGCCCCAGAATATTGGCCAGCGTCAGGAGTAGGAATCCACCCAGCACAAGCCAGAAGAGGATCCGCAAAGGCCTCCACCGACGCGGCTTCTGAGAACTATCGTCTGTCATAGACGTATGCGCCATTCGCTTCCAGTCGTCGGCGGCCGGCGCTGCGCCGATCGCCGACGACTGCGGAACTGTCGTTCGTTACCCGTTGTCCGATTCGTCGTCGTTACGCTTCTTGGTCTTCTTGGCCGCCCGCCCGAGGCTCTGATCCAGGACGCCCTGGGTGGCGTGATACTCGTCCACCTGCCTCCGTTCCGAGTCCATCGCATGCTCCCGCAGGCTCAGGGCGATCTTCCGCTCATCCCGGTCCACCTTGATGATCTTGGCCGCCAGTTCGTCCCCGACCTTGAATTTCTCTTCCATGCGCACCGATGGCTCCAGCCCCGTCTCGCTGATATGGATCAGCCCTTCCAGACCACCTTCCAGTTCGACGAACACACCGAAGTCCGTGATCTTGGTGACCTTGCCGGTCACGGCGGTCCCGACCCGATACTTCGACGGAATCTCGTCTTCCCAGGGATCACGGCTCAACTGCTTGTATCCCAGCGACAGCCGTTCCTTTTCCTTGTCGATCCGCAGCACGACCGCGGACACAGGCTGGCCCTTCTTGAACAGCTCGGACGGGTGCTTGATGTGCTTGGTCCAGGACATATCGGAAATGTGGATCAAGCCGTCGATCCCCTCGTCCAAGCCGACGAACGCCCCGAAATCGGTCAGGCTCTTCACCTTCCCCTCGATTCGCGTGCCGCTCGGGTACTTGGCCTCGACCATGTCCCAGGGATTCGGCGCGGTCTGCTTCATCCCCAGCGAAATCTTCCGGCTGTTCGGATCCACGTTCAGGACCGCCGCTTCAACCTGATCCCCGACCGAGACCAGACGGGACGGATGCCGGACCTCGTGCGTCCAGGACATCTCGGACACGTGCACCAACCCTTCGACTCCCGGCTCCAGCTCGATGAACGCGCCGTAGTCGGTCAGGCTCACAACCCGCCCCTTCACCCTGGTCCCAATCGGGTACTTGCCGCCCACATTACTCCAGGGGTCCGAGCCCTTTTGCTTCAGGCCGAGCGAGATGCGCCCAGTCTCTCGGTCGTACTTCAGCACCATAACTTCCACCTTGTCCCCGATCACGAACAGCTCGGAGGGATGGCCGACCCGCCCCCAGGACATGTCCGTGATGTGCAGCAAGCCATCGATCCCGCCCAGGTCGATGAAGGCGCCGTACTCGGTGATGTTCTTGACCATGCCCTGGATCAACTGGCCTTCCTTCAGCGTCGAGAGGGTCGTCTGCCGTTTCTTGTCCCTGGCCTCCTCCAGCAGGACACGGCGCGATACGACCACGTTCCCCCGACGATGGTTGATCTTGATGATCTTCAGCGGGAAGGTCTTGCCGACCAACCCGTCCAGATCGCGCACCGGATGCAGATCGATTTGCGAGCCGGGCAGGAAGGCTTTGACGCCAATGTCCACCATCATGCCGCCCTTGATGCGGGAAATGATCCGGCCCTCGACGACTTTCTCGTCCTTGTGGGCCTTTTCCAGTTCCTCCCACACTTTCATCTTGTCGGCCTTTTCCTTCGACAAGATCAGGTTGCCGTCGGCGTCCTCGCGCTCCTCGATATAGACCTGCAGCCGGTCGCCCGGCTTCAGCCCTTGTAGGTCTTCCGGCACAAACTGATCGGTCGGGATGATCCCTTCCGATTTGTACCCGATATCCACGACCACCCTGTCTTTGCTGACCGCCACTACGCGGCCCTCGATGATCGTGCCCTCTTCGAAGTTCCGGAAGGTCTCTTCGTACAGAGCCTCCAGGGCCCCCCGGTCCATCACCTCGCCTACCTGCTTCGTTGCCATGTCCATGCGTTATGATCCTAACTTTCTGAACTTCCGACTCCCGTCGGATGCTGATGGTAAACGCGATGGCGGTGCGACCCTCTCCGGGCCGTCATGCCCGCCGAAACACCCGGTCTCACTCAGCGCTGAGAGACCCGGCTGCCTGACCGGCGGACCGGTCCGCCGGCGGGGGTACCTGCCCCAGCTCGGCGATCCGCTCCATAACAGTCCGGCTCACGTGTTTGTAGAACTCCTTCCCGGTCATCCGCTCCAGATCCTTCGTGAAATCCACCGGCGCCCCGAATCGTATATCGATCGGCCGGAACCGCACCCAGGTCCTGCCCATCGGCAGCGCGTCGAAGGCGCCTTTGACATACGCCGGTACCACGGGACACCGGGTTTCTTCCACGATCACGCCGATCCCCGGCTTGCCTGGCCGCAAAGCCCCATCCGGCGTGCGCGTACCTTCCGGAAAGATCACCACGACCTGCCCCTGCTTGATCAGGCTGATCGCCTTTCCGAACCCTTCTCGATCCAATCGGCCCAGACGGATGGGGATCCATCCCAGCCAGCGGCAGACCGCTTTGACCCAGTTAGGGCCGAACAAGTCCTGACGGCCCAAGTACCAAGCCCGCCGCCTGAGTCCACAGCCCACGAGCGGAATATCCAGGTAGCTGGCATGGTTCGCCGCGATCAGCAGCCCCCCCTGTTTGGGCACCAGTTCCAGCCCTCGGACCCGAAACCGGAAACAGAGCCGGGCGATCGCTTGGCAGGCCACCCACAGATACGCATACGCGATTCCGCTCACAGTTTGGTCGCGATCACATCCAACAGCCGGTCGACCACCTGCTCCACCATCAGCGCCGAGGAGTCGACCCGGACTGCATCCGGCGCCGGGACGAGGGGAGCCAATTCCCTGGTCCGGTCCTGCCTGTCTCGGATCTCGATCTCCTGACGGGTCTCTTCCAACCGCGACGCCTGGCCGGCCTCGGCCAGATCACGATGTCGCCTGGCCGCTCTGGTCGCCACATCCGCGTCCAAAAAAAACTTGGCCTGGGCCTGGGGGAAAATGCGCGTTCCCAGATCCCGCCCCTCGGCGACAATCCCGCCTGCCGCGCCGATCTGCCGCTGGACAGGGAGCAGCCATTCGCGCACCGCCGGAATCGCCGAAACCAGGGAGGCCAGCCGGCTGATCTCGGGCTTGCGGATCTCTTCCGTCACATCCCGCCCGTCGACCGACACCAGGGGCCGGTCGGGCCGATACTCCAACGCGACCTTGGTCGTGGGCAGCAACCCCGCCACCGCCGCCGCATCCGATGGATTGACGCCGGCCTCGCGCACTTTCCACGCCACCGCCCGATACAGGGCGCCCGTGTCCAGATACAGGTAGCCCAGTCGCGCCGCCAGGAGCTTGGCCACCGTGCTCTTGCCGGCGCCGGCCGGGCCGTCCAGGGTCACGATCAGCCGCCGCGGTGTCGTTGGCGCAACCGACGCGCCTTCGGATCGGGCCTGCATGGTGGACCGGGTCATGACGGTGTCGTTACCTCCACAAGCTTGCGCTCGAATTCCGGGAACGAGGTCTCGATGCAGGCTGTGTCGTCGATCCGCGACGGGGCGTCCGCGACCAGCCCGGCCACCGTCATGGACATGGCCACACGGTGGTCCCCATGGCTGTGGCAGGCGGCTCCTGTGAACGGTCGCCCCGCCGTGCCTTCGATGACCATCCCGTCTTGCGTCTCGGTGATTGTCGCGCCCATTTTGCGCAGTTCGGACGCCATCGTGGCGATGCGATCGCTTTCCTTCACGCGCAACTCGCCCGCACCGCTGATCACCGTCCTGCCCTTCGCATAGGCGGCCGCCACGCAGAGCACGGGGAACTCGTCGATGGTTTGCGGAATCTGCGCCTCTCCGATCGTCACGCCGCGCAAGGACGCAGCCCGCACCCGCAGGTCCGCAATCGGCTCTCCCGCCTCTTCCCTCGGATTCAGCACCTGAATATCGGCCCCCATCTCCTGCAAAATCGTGAGCAGGCCGATGCGGGTGGGATTGACGCCCACGCCGCTGATCGTCACGTCGGATTCAGGCACGAGCGACGCGCCCACCAGAAAAAACGCGGCAGCCGAAAAGTCTCCCGCCACGGGCAACTCTTTGACCCCTTGCCAGCCCGTGGCCGGCCGCCCTTCGAGCACCAGGGCCTGCCCCTGTTCTCTGATCGGAATGCCGAAAAATCGGAACAGCCGCTCCGTATGGTCCCGTGACCGTCTCGGTTCCGTGATGGTGGTCTGCCCTTCGGCGAACAGACCGGCCAGGAGCAGCGACGACTTCACTTGCGCGCTGGCCACCGGCGATTGATAGGCGATCCCCGTGAGCCGGCTGCCGGTAATGGCCAGAGGGGCCAGCTCGCCGCCCTTGCGGCCGGCGATCGTCGCGCCCATGGCGCGCAGCGGTTTGACCACCCGGCCCATCGGACGTCGCCGGATGGATTCGTCGCCGGTCAGGACCGTGAAGAAGTCCTGCCCGGCCAGGAGCCCGGCCAGCAACCGGATGCCCGTGCCGGAGTTCCCGCAATCGATCGGCTGGGACGGCTCGGAGAGGCCCCACAGGCCCTTGCCGGATACCAGCAGCCGGTCCGTCTGTTCCTGGATGGGAATGCCCATCGCTTGCAGTGCCCGCATCGTATTCAGACAGTCTTCCCCTCGACAATACTTGGTAATCAGGCTGTTCCCTTCCGCCAACGCACTCAAAATCAGCGCCCGGTGCGTGATGGACTTGTCTCCCGGCACCGTGAGCGTGCCGCGCAAGGGGCAACCTGGCTTGATGGTCAGCGAGGTCATGATTTGTTCAGCCGCTCCCGCACGTCTTTGGCCCGCGTCAATTCCTTTTCGATGCCCGGACCGTCGCCCGTCTGAATGAGTCGCTTGAGTTCCTGAAGATGGCGGACATAGATATCGATCTGAGCCACCACGTTATCCCGATTCCAAAGAAAAATGTCCCGCCACATCTCCGGCGAGCTGGCGGCAATGCGGGTCGTGTCGCGCAATCCGCCTCCCGCATAGGCCAGCAAATCCAACTCCGGCGTCTGGCGCTCCTTGACCTCCGTCAGGGCGTTGATCAGGGCGAAGGCCGCCGCATGGGGCAAATGGCTGACGGCGCCCAGGACCCGATCGTGTAGAAACGGATCCATCGAGAGCACGACGGAACCGGCTGTTTCCCAGACTTCGCGGACCGTGGCCAGCGCGCGCGCATCGGTGCGTGCGGTCGGCGTCAAGATACAGCGGGCGCCCTTGAAGAGATCCACGGAACCGGCAGCCACGCCGGTTTTTTCCTTCCCGGCGATCGGATGACCGCCCACGAAGCAGGCCCGTTCCGGCACCAGCCCTTCCGCTTGCGCGACCAGAGCCCCTTTGACGCTTCCGACATCGGTGACGATCGCCCCCTCGTCCAGGCACCCGGCCCAGTCCTTGAGGTGTCGTTCGTAGGTATCGACGGGCGTCGCCAAGACCACCAGGTCTGCGCCGGCGATTCCTTCCTTGGCGTCCGCCACGTACCGGTCGATCGCGCCCAGCGCCACGGCGGTTTTGAGATTCTCCACGCGCCGGCCGATACCTACCACCTGATCGGCTAAGGCCCGACGCTTGAGAATCATCCCCAGCGAGCCGCCGATCAAGCCGACCCCGACGATCGCCACGTGTTTGAAATGGATGCCCATAAGACTAATTATGAATGTTGAATCGTGAATTTTTCATTGTGGGCCTGGCCTCGTCAATCACAGGCCGAGCAAATCATCATTCAACATTCACAATTCAACATTACTTTCAGATTTCCCGCCCGACCGCCGCCGCGATTTTCTTGAGATCTTGCATCAATTCCTTGAACTTGCTCGGCTTGATAGATTCTTCCCCGTCGCAAAGGGCGCATTCGGGGTTGGAATGGACCTCGATCAAGAGACCGTCCGCGCCGGCGGCGATGGCGGCCTTGGACATCGGCGCCACCAAATTCCACTTGCCCGTGGCATGACTGGGGTCCACGATGACGGGCAAATGGGACAGTTCCTTGAGCGTCGGCACCGCGGCCAGATCTAGGGTGTTCCGGTACTGGGTTTCGAACGTGCGGATGCCGCGCTCACACAGCATCACATTGCGGTTTCCGCGGGACATGATGTACTCGGCGGAGAGGAGAAACTCCTTGATCGTGGCCGAGAGCCCCCGTTTCAGCAACACAGGCTTGTCATAGGCGCCGACTTCCTTGAGCAGTTCGAAGTTTTGCATGTTGCGGGCGCCGATCTGGATGATGTCCGCCTTCTGCAGAAACAGCTCGATGTCGCGGGTGTCCAGAATTTCGCTCACCACCGGCATGCCCGTCTGCTTCTTGGCCTCGATCAGGTAGTCCAGCCCTTCCCGTCCCACGCCCTGGAAGGAATAGGGCGACGTGCGCGGCTTGTAGGCTCCGCCCCGCAGGATGCTGCCCCCGGCGGCCTTCACCTCATGGGCAATGCCGACGGTCAGCTCAAGCTTCTCGACCGCGCAGGGCCCGGCCATGATCACCACCTTCTGGCCGCCGACCTTGACGCCGTTCACATCGATAACCGTGTTGTCCTTCTTGAACTCGCGGCTGACGAGTTTCCACGGGGCCAGGATGGGCGTGACGCTTTCCACGCCGGGAAACGCGGTGATCGGCTGATTCTGGAGGATGCGATCGTCGCCGATGACGCCGATGATCGTCCGCTCCTCTCCCTGCGTCATGTGCGATTTCAGGCCCAGCTCGCGCAGCCGGTCCAGCAAGTGATCGATCTGGGGCTCGGTGGCTTCGGGTTTCAGCACAATAATCATGACAACCTCATGCGCTTGATATATCCGACCCTTTTGTTCATGTTCCGACGACCTTCTTGAGAGCGGCCAGAAACTGGCGGTTCTCCTCGGGAAGACCGATCGTGACGCGCACCATGCGCCCTTCGATATGGCGGACGATGACGCCCTCACGCAGGAGGGCTTGAAAGACCTCCCGCCCGTCGCGGCCGGCGTCGAAGTAGAGAAAATTTGCTTGGCTCGGCAGCGGCTGAAAACCCAGCGCGGCGAGCCCGGCCCGAACCGCACCCATCTCCGACTGGTTCAGCGCGCGGCTGCGCGCCACATGCTCCTCGTCGGCCAAGGCCGCCAGGGCCGCCCGTTGGGCCAGACTGTTGGCGTTGAACGGAGGTCGGAGGCGATTCAGGTATCCGGCAATCTCGCCCGTCGTCAAGCCATAGCCGATGCGCAGACCGGCCAGGCCGTAAATCTTGGAGAAAGTACGGAGCACGATCGCGTTGCGCCCTTGCTTGACATAGGCGAGGCTGTCCGGAAACTCGCGGCTCTGCACATACTCGTAATAGGCCTCGTCGAACACCACGATCACCGACTCCGGCACGCGCGCCATTAACCGGGTTACCTCGTCCGCGGTCACCATGGTTCCGGTGGGATTGTTGGGATTGCACAAGAACAGGAGCCTGGTCCTCGGCGTGACGGCCTCCACCATGGCGGCCAGGTCATGGCGGCCCTCCTGCGTAGGCACGATGACGGGTTGCCCATGCGCGGCGGTCACTTCCATCTTATAAATCACGAAGGTCTGATCGGCCATGACCGCTTCGTCGCCGGGTGCCAGGAACGTCCGCGCCAGCAGGCCGATGATCTCGTCCGACCCGTTGCCCAGGATGACCTGCTCCGGCTGAACCTTCCAGCGATCCGCCAAGGCCACGCGCAGCTTGTGGGCGCCTCCGTCGGGATACCGATGCAACGTAGCCGTGGCCTCGGCAAGCACGGCCAGAGCCTTGGGCGAAGGCCCAAGCGGGTTTTCGTTGGACGCCAGCTTGATAGCCTTGGGAATCCCCAGTTCACGTTCCAGCTCTTCCACAGGCTTGCCGGGAACGTAGGGGGTCAGGGACGCGATATCGGGATGAATTTTGAGCGGCATAGCGTTTAGTTGTGGGCCGGGTACGATCCGAGAATCTTCATGAACAGGCACCGGCCCTTGATCTCCTCCAGTGCCTTCTTCACCGGTTCCTCTTCGATATGGCCTTCGACATCCACGAAGAAGATATATTCCCAGGCCTTGCGACGGGACGGCCGGGATTCAATTTTGGTCATGTTGAGGCCGTGGGAGGCGAAGGGCCGCAACAGATCGTAGAGCGCGCCGACCTTGTCCTTCACCGAGATCATGACAGAGGTCTTGTCTTTGCCGGTCCGCTCCGGCGCTTTCTTCGAGAGGACCAAAAAGCGGGTAAAGTTGTGGACATTGTCCTCGATCCGCGCCTTGATGATCTTCAAGCCGTAGAGTTGCGCCGCCAACTCGGAGGCAATGGCCGCAACCGTGGGATCGGTGGCGCAGATTTCGGCAGCCCGGGCCGTGCTGGTGACTTCCGAGACCGGCACCTGCGGCAAGTTGGTCTCCAGCCAGTGACGGCACTGGGCGATCGGCTGCGGATGCGAATAAATTTTTGTGATGTCTTCGAGACGCCCGGTTTTCGACAGCAAGTTGTGGGACACCTCCAGGAGCACCTCGCCATAGATCAGCAGGGTTGAATCCACGAACATGTCGAGGGTGTAATTGACGACGCCCTCAGTCGAGTTTTCGATCGGCACCACCCCGAAGTTGGCCCGCCCCCGCTCCACCTCGTCGAATACATCCTTGATGCTGTTGACCGGGACATACTGGGCCGAAGCCCCGAATTTCTTGATGCAGGCCAGGTGAGTAAACGTGGCAGCCGGCCCGAAGTAGGCGACCTTCTGAGGCCCTTCCAGCGAGAGGGAGGCAGACATGATTTCCCGGTAGACGGGGCGGATCGCATCGTTGGGGAATGGGCCCTGATTTTGGGCCATGAGGCGGTTCACAATTTCCGCTTCCCGACCGGGCGTATGCAGGTTCGCGTTGCTGTCCGATTCCTTCTTCAGTTTGCCGATTTCGATGACGGACTTGGACCGTTCGTTCAACAGACGCAGGATCTCGTCGTCGATCCGATCGATCTCCTTCCGGAACTTCTGGATGTCCTGCTGGTTCACCATAGGTAGCTCAGCCGGCCACAGCCTGTCACTGCCTGCGACCAGACAGGAAATGGTACAGGAAGCAAACTGGCTTTGCAAGATTTATCAATAGGATTCGAATGGTTGGGGGGGCCGCAACTCTGAGCGTTCGGCCACCTTTTCGGAGCCGGTTCGCAGAGGATTTTGACTGTGCACGCTGACGGCTGCCGGCTTCTTGGCTACGTCAGTAAATCCTTAGTCTTTCCAAAGTGTTCAAACGTGAGCCTGGTGGCCTGGCGGCCGCGTGCGGTCCGCTCCAAGTAGCCGGATTGAATGAGGAATGGCTCGTAGACGTCTTCCAACGTGCCTTTTTCCTCGTTGACGGCTGCAGCCAGGGATTCGACCCCGACCGGCCCTCCGCCGAACTTCTCGAGGATCGTCAGGAGAATCTTGCGATCCATGTCGTCGAACCCGGCCTGGTCCACTCCCAGCCAAGCCAAGGCGTCGCAGGCCACTTGGCGGGTGATTCGGCCCTCCGCTTTGATCTGAGCAAAGTCGCGCACGCGCTTGATCAAGCGGTTGACGATGCGCGGGGTTCCCCTGGCGCGACCGGCAATCTCCGCGGCTCCTTCAGGGACGATCGGAATGCCCAAGAGGCCGGCCGAACGGGTGACGATGGTTTGCAGATCGGCCGGCGTATAGAAATCCAGGCGGTTTACCAGCCCGAAGCGTTCCCGGAGGGGCGAAGTCAAGGCGCCGGCCCTGGTCGTCGCCCCGATCAGGGTGAAACGCGGCAGGTCCAGCTTGATCGTGCGCGTCGAGGGCCCCTGCCCGACAACCAAGTCGAGCTGGTAATCCTCCATGGCCGGGTAGAGCGCCTCCTCGACGGAGGCCGGCAATCGGTGGATTTCGTCGATGAAGAGGACATCGCGCTCCTGTAAATTCGTCAGGATCGCCGCCAGGTCCCCCGCATGGGCCAGGACCAACCCCGAGGTCGAACGGATCGCCGCCCCCATCTCCCGCGCGATGATATGGGCGATAGTGGTCTTGCCCAAGCCGGGCGGCCCGTAAAAGATCGCGTGGTCCAGGGCTTCCCCCCTGCGTTTCGCGGCCGCGATGCAAATGCGCAGGGATTCCTTCATCCGTTCCTGCCCGACATATTCGTCGAGCGTCTGAGGACGGAGCGTGGCCTCCAGCCCCCGTTCGTCCTCCGTCAATTGACTGGTCACAATCCGGTCGGTCACGCCGGCACCTCATGGCTCATTCCCCAAAGACAAGGCGGCCCGTTCACTTGCTCTCCTTCGCCGCATCTTTCGGAGCGGGCACGTATTGGGGCGGAGGCGGCATCGCCCCCTGCCCCGGCGTCGGCATCGTGCCGGCGCAATTCGGCGGACAGAAGAGCCCCCCCTGGGTCGGGTCTGGCAGGCGGTTCTCGAACTTCTCGAGCTGGCACTGACTCATACGCCCCCCGTCCTCGCTCCCACAACGGGCCGGCAACGACGAGTAGCCCGCCTGGCGATAGCCCTCGGGACAAGACCCGCAGACCGCCAGCAAATTCATCGCGCCGATGGGCACGCATTCCACCAGGATCGGATCGCCGTCTTTGCAGATCTCCGGCGCCTGGGTGACCCCCGTCTTAGCATAGCCCGACGGGCACGTTCCGCAGGTCATCCTGATGCTCTTGGGCGATCCGTCCTCGCCCGAAGCGGCAGAGGGGAACGCGGCCCAGGCCAGGACCAGCAGTCCGCCGACGGCCAGGACCTTCGACCCGATGCTTTGCCCCATAGACTATCCCCTTGCCAGGTCCTTCAGGACCTCTCGAATAACCTCTTTCAACGTGCCGGCCGCCGACGGACCGGCCGCCACGCGTTTGAGGGTCTGTTTGACCTCGGCAGGCTTGTACCCCAGATTAACCAGCGCGGACAAGGCGTCCTCCTGGAGTTGATTCAAGGGTTCGGAAGCGGGTTCCGGCAAGGCCGCGGATCCAGGAGCCAGCCGCTCGACCTTATCCTTGATCTCCAGCGCAATCCGCGCTGCGGTTTTCTTCCCGACGCCGGGCACCGTGGCCAGCTTGTCGACATCGCCGGCTCGTACCGCCGAAATCAGATCGGCGACGCTCAGGGCTGACAGGACGCTCAGGGCCAGCTTCGGGCCGATGCCGGAAATTCCCGTGAGCAGGATGAAGGCCTCCTTCTCCAAGAGGGTTAGGAAGCCGAAGAGCTGGATCGCATCCTCCCGCACATGGGTATGCACGCTGAGCGAGGCCAGCTCGTTCAGCTCCGGCAGGGAATAAAAGGTACTGAGGGGGATAAGCACTTCATACCCGACGCCATGGACATCGAGCGTAATGTGGGAAGGAGCCTTGAAGGCCAGCCGGCCGGTCAGTGAAGCGATCATCGTCGAGGCAACGCGGAGTGATGAATGCAACCCGCTGAATGAAGGGCGCACAGCCGTCGCTCAGCGTTCATCGTTCAAGCATTCATCGTTCGTTAACCGGCCGCCGCCACTTTCTCCATGATCTCGTCCGGAATGTCGAAGTTCGCATGAACTTTCTGGACATCATCGTGCTCGTCCAGGATCTCCATTAGCTTGAGCATCTGCTCGGCCGCCTTCTCTTGAAGCTTTACATTATTCTGCGGCACGAAGGTCACTTCGGCCAGAGAGGATTCGATCTTCGCGTCGGTCAAGGCCTTCTTGACCGTCTCGAAGTCATGGGGATCGGTGATCACCTCGAAGGCCTTCTCATCCACCTTCACATCCTCGGCCCCGGCCTCCAGAGCCAGGGACAGGAGCTTATCCTCATCCACTTTTCCCTTTTCCACCACGATCAACCCCTTCTTGTGGAACTGCCAGGAAACGGCGCCGGCCTCGGCCATGTTGCCGCTGTTCTTCGTAAGCAGGTTCCGAATTTCCGCAACGGTGCGATTGCGGTTGTCGCTGGTAATCTCGAGCAGCACCGCCGTGCCCCCCGGCCCGTATCCTTCCAACGTAAACTCTTCGTAGGTAACGCCGGGAAGCTCGCCCGTGCCGCGCTGGATGGCTTTCTTCAGCGTGTCCCCGGGCATGTTGGCATCTTTGGCCTTGGCGATGGCCAGACGCAGGCGCGGGTTTCCGTCCGGATCGCCGCCGGCCCGGGCCGCAATGGTGATCTCGCGGATGATGCGGGTAAAGACTTTGCCGCGCTTGGCGTCCACCGACGCTTTGTGCCGCTTCGTGGTGGCCCAATGGCTATGGCCGCCCATGATCGCTCCCCTCCAAATAGCGAAAATCGTCTGTATTTATGCGGTGGTTCTAGCACACCGCCTGGAGAAGTGTCAACGGCGCCAGGCCGGTGTGCCTCAAGCACGGGTGCCGGGCAGACTTGCCGGAGATGCGAAACGCCGCGCCGTTTTCGCCGCATCCAGGATGCTCCAGATCGAAAGGGCCAACAACGGCAGCGCCCGAAGCAGGATGGCCCAACTGTCTTGCGGCGGCGCGCCGGCAGCCAGGCCTTGCACGAGGCCGATGAGTCCGACGGAGACCCCCAACGCCCCGTCGATGACCAAGCCGGCAATGAGCAGCGCCGCTCCCGTTCCCCATTGCCGGCAATAGAATTGACCGAGCCCGGGCATCAACCCGGAGAGGATGGCGGCCAGCATAGGACTTTTCGAGCGGTGGGAAGAAAGAGGCATCGTCATCGCCGGACGACCAAGCCGAGCGTTCCTGCGTCGGCTATGCAGGGCCTCGTGCCTTGCGGAATGCATCCATGGCGCTCCAAATGATGCAGCCGATGAGGAACGGCCCGACGGTAAAGACCATGTCTTCGCGGCTCCAGAGCGGCGTCTGGTTGTAGGCGAGATTGGCCTTCGACAAGGTGCGAAGGCCGTTGGCCAAAATGAGCACGGCGCACCCGGCGCCCAAGAGAAAGCCCACTCCCTTTCCGATTTCGCGATTATAAAACTGGCCGAGGCCCGGCAGGAGCACCGACAGTATGGCGGCAAGGAGGGGGTTTTTGGGGGGTGTCTTGCGCGATTGGCGTCGTATGCGTGCCATGGCCCTTCGCCATTGCCGGTGGGTCGTAGTCAGCGGCCCCCACCACAAGGCCCCAAATCTTTCTCTGCGGGAACGATCCGGCCGCTACATGAACTTCATGAACTTGTCTTTGGCCTCGTCCATCACCTGCGCCGTGATCGTGGTGGCGCCGCGCTCCTTCGCCAGTCGCTCGATCTCGCGGCGGGCCATGGGGCGGATGAAGTCCGGGATGTTTTCCAGCCGTTTCTCCGCGTCGGCCGACCAGGTGACGCCGTTCGAGTCGTTCTTGGAATCGTCCATCACCTGCAGCGTGATGGTGGTTAGGCCGTGCTTGCGGGCATAGGCCTCGATGCTGCTCTGCACCATCGGCTTGACGAAGGAGGGGAGCCGATCCAGCTTCTCTTTCGCATCCGGGGTCCAGGTAAAGTCCGACGTGCCGGGCTGGCTGCTGGACGTCAACCCCATCTGCGCCACCATGGCGGAGAAGGGACAACCGGCCGCCTTCTCGCCTTCTTTCGCCGGCGTCTCAGCGCTCGCCGTGACGCCCGCCGCAGATGCGGCCGGCTTGCCGGCTTGAATCTTGTCATTCAAATAGGCCGCCATCTGACCGGACCCGGCGAGGGCCTCGTCTTTGAGCGTGCCGCGGGTCATTTCAAAGGGTTGGGCCGCCTCGGTGCGGCCGCCCAGCTTGACGCCGAGCGAACTGACCATCTGCGTCTCGCCCGGGTTCGTCACCATCGAGAACTTGGCGCTGCACGAGGGGCAGGCGAAAAAAACGCCCAGCGACCCTTCCGCAGGCTTTTCCACCTTTTCGAAGGTCATGTAGGTTTCACAATTCAAACAGACGAATTTCATATGGAACTCCTTGGGGAAGTTGTCAGTATTCAGGTCTCGGCCTACTGAAGACTGATCACTGAGAACTGTCTACAACTTTTCCGCCAGCACTTTCTTATAGTCCAGCATCGCCTGGACCCGTTCCGCGATTTCCTGATAACGCTGGATAGTCGGGTACGTAGCATCCAACAGCGGCAGGCCCTTGTCGAAGGTCCGAGCCAGCGTCCGATCGAAGGGCACGCGGCCCAACAAGGGCACGTTCAACGCGTCGCACATGGCGTCCGTATCCCCCTCGAACAGTTCGTGCTCGACGCCGCAGGACGGGCACCGGAACCGGCTCATGTTCTCCACCATGCCCAGCACGTGGATCCCCATGTCCCTGGCATAGGTCACCGATTTCTGCACGACGTCGGAGGCGACCTCGGAGGGCGTGGTCACGACAATCGCCCCGGCCAGGTCCGGGATGAATCCGGCGATGACCGGCGGCTTGTCCGCCGCGGCCCCAGGGGGCAAGTCGGTCAGCAGGTAGTCCAACTCACCCCATATCACATCCGCCAGGAACTCACGGATCACGTTCATTTCCATGAGCCCAAGCCAGACCGGGCTCAAGTCCATCGGCCCTTTCCAGCGCACGGGAGAGGCGGCCCCCAGGAAAAAATCCATGGAGGCGACTTTGACCCCTAGCGGGCCGACCGGCGGGATCGCCCCTTCCGGCGTGATGGTCAGCGCTTGCCCGTGCATGCCCAGCATGCGCGGCACGCAGGGCCCGTTCAGGTCCACATCCAACAGCCCCACTTTGTGCCCCAGACGGGCCAGCGCGAGCGCTAGGTTTACCGTGGTCATGCTCTTGCCGACCCCGCCCTTGCCGCTCATGACTACCAGCTTGTGTCGGATGCCGGCCATGCGGGCCTGCACCTGCCTCATCTGCGCGGTAATCTGCTGCACGACCTTGGCGTCGTCGCTGTATTGGAGCTTGCCGAGGATCGTTTTGAGGTCATGACCGGCCATAAAACACTCCCCAGAGGTTGTCGGCCGTCGGTAACGGCCCGCTCTTAATCGTCGTAGGTCAGCTGCTGATTGCTTCTTAGCATCGGCACGGTAACACAGGGGTTTCGAGGGAGTCAAACCAGCTCCGCGGGATCAGCCATCGGCTGTCAGCTCTTGCTTAAATCGAGTATTGAAACGTCGGCTTGCCCCCGATCGCCTGCGCCAAGACGCCTCGTTTCTTGAGTTCTTCGATGATCCGGCGCGCGGCCTCATCGAAATCCTTCGGCCCGGCGAATTGAAGGTCCGTGTCCGAGGGGGGCTCCTCGGCCACCTTGCTCATGTGCACGGTGATGACCGGAGCCGGATGCACCAAGGTACGGATCGCTTGGGCGGCTTGCGCATAGGCCGACCCGAACGCCTTGGTGGTCGAGACCACGATCAGACCCGTGTCGATGAGCAGCCTGGCCACTTCGCCATACCGGCGCGCCATCTCATCCGTCCCGGCCAGGTCCGATCCGGCCAGGTCCGCATCCAGCCCGCGTCGGAGGTTTTCCCCCTCCAACAGATAGGCATGGCGGCCCTCGGCCACCAGCACCGACTCCAGCTTGCGGGCCAGGAAAGACTTGCCGGTCTGCGGCGCTCCGGTGAGGAGCACTACCGCCGCCCGATGGCCGTAATGCTGCGCCCGTTGTTCCGCTCCGACTTCCCCTTTGACCCAGGCAAAATCTCTCCGCCGGGCTTCATCGCGCAGAAACTCCTGCTCGTCATGCACCAGCTCGGTGATAATGCCCCCGCCGGCGATATCGTACTCGTCTACGAGCACAAAGCGACCGGTGGACTCGAACGCATGATACGGATCGAAGGCGATCGGAGATTTCGTCCGCAGGGTCAATTCCGCTACCTGGTTTCGTTCGACGACGTTCCCTCCCTGCCGTTGGTCCAAATCCGCCGTGTCGACGATCCGGTTGATCGTTGCCACTTCACAGTCCACCTCGTGGGTGGCCAGACGAAGCTGGTACTTCCGGCCGCGCTCCAACGGACGCCGGCCCAGCCAGAACAGATTGACCCGAAAGGAGGTGGACACGAGCGGGATGGACTCCTGGCGGGACGCAATCTCGCCGCGCTCGATGAAAATCTGCTCGTCCAGCGTGATTCCGACGGACTGTCCCGCTGTGGCCTCGGTCGGAGAGGGTTCGACGTTGAAGGCTTCTACGGATTTGACGTTGGCCGACTTGTTGGACGGGGAAAAGACCAGCCGGTCGCCGACTTTCAAACGGCCGGCGGTCAGCCGGCCGGCGATGATCCGCCGCGCGTCGAACTTGTAGACGTCCTGGACCGGGAACCGGAGCGGTTGCTCGCCGCGGGCGGTTTCCTTGCGAAACGCCTCCAGCGTCTCAAGCACGGTCTGGCCCTGGTACCAGGCCATGTGGGTGCTGCGGGAGGCAATGTTGTCGCCGAGCTTCGCGCTCACCGGGATGACGCGCTCCGGCACCACCTTCAACTGGCCCAGGAAGTCCCGGTATTCCTTTTCGATGCCGTCGAACACATCCTGGCGGTACCCGACCAGGTCCATCTTGTTCACCACCACCGCGACCTGCTTCACGCCCAGTAGCGACAGCAGATATCCGTGCTTCTTGGACTGCTCCTTCACGCCCTCCAGCGCATCGATCAGCAGCAGCGCCGCCTCCGCGCGGGCGGCGCCGGAGATCATGTTCTTGAGGAACTCCTTGTGGCCGGGCGCGTCGATGATGATGTATTGGCGCCCCTTCCACGTGAAAAACGTGCGGGCCGTGTCGATCGTAATGCCTTGCTCTTGCTCTTCCAGGAACGCGTCGAAGAGGAAGGCGTATTCGAACTCCTTGCCCTGCTGCCGGCAGATGGCCTGCACCTTCTCCAGCTTCCCGTCGGGGAGCGAGCCGGTGTCGGCGTAGAGTCGCCCCAGCAGCGTGGATTTTCCATGATCCACATGCCCGACAATCACAGTGTTCAGGTTTTCCGTCGGTCTGGCTTGTACGGTCGCCATTTGGTTATCCAATGAATTCTGTCGCGTGGCGCGACACCTTTTCATGGGCCAGGGAAATCATTGCCTGCTGGTACGACTGGCGCGCCACTGCCGGTTGGCCGACAAACCCGGCATTTTCGATCGCGCCACGGTTACATGTACCCGTCTTTGCGTAGGAGTTCCATCCCGCGCCCTTCATCCTGCGCCCGTCCAGACCGCTCGGCCACCGTGGTATGGCGCAGCTCTTCGATGATGGCATCCACGGTCTTGGCCGTGGACTTGATCGGGGTGGTGCAGGGGGCGCAGCCCAGACTGCGGTACCTCGTGCCGTCGCCCCTATCGAGATAGAGGTCGATAAAGGGGATATTCTCGTACTTGATGTATTCCCAGATGTTGATCTCCGTCCAGTCCAGGAGCGGGTGAATCCGGATGTGCGTGCCCGGCGGGAAGGCGGTCTTAAACTGATCCCAGAGCTCCGGCGGCTGATCCCGGAAGTCCCAGTCCCCGTGCTTGTCGCGCGGCGAGAAGTATCGCTCCTTGGCCCTGGTACCCTCTTCATCGGCCCGCACGCCCAAAATGATGCCCGTGTAGCCCTTTTGCTCGATGAGCTGTTTCAGCCCGTTGGTCTTGAGCGCCGTGCAGCAGGTCACACGGCCCATCGTATGGTTCATGCCGGCCGCGAGGGCCTCCTTGTTCTGACCGACGACCAGATTCAACCGCCATTCACGGGCCAGCCGGTCCCGGTACTCGATCATCGCGGGAATCTTGTAACTGGTGTCCACATGGAGCAGCGGGAACGGCACGTGGCCGAAGAAGGCCTTGCGGGCCAGCCACAAGAGCACGGTCGAGTCCTTCCCCATGGACCAGAGCATGGCCAGGTTGTCGAAGTGCTTGTAGGCTTCGCGAAAAATGTAGACGCTTTGGTCTTCGAGCTGGCGGAGATGCTTCATGCGCGCTCCTCGGAGCTGATGGCCGATAGCTGATGGCTTCCTGACAATTCCTCCAGCTTCCGTGCCGCCGCTCCGCTGTCCAGCGTCTGCTGCGCCAGCGGAACACCGGCTGTAATGGATTGGGCCTTGCCGGCGGCATAGAGCAGCATGGCCGCGTTCATGACCACCCAGTCTCGCTGCCCACCGCGCACCTGATTGTGCAGGATGCGTCGCAACAAGGTCGCCTCCTGATCCAGTTGCCCCGGAGGAAACCCGGACATGGCCTGAAAGCTCCCCGGCGGAAGGCCACAGTCCTTGGGCGTCAGCGTCAAGGGCACAATGCGTTCGTCCCGCACTTCGAGCAGCCTGGTTACCGACGCAATGGACAGTTCCGGCTCGCCCTCCGACCCACGGACGATCAATGCCCGCTTGCTGCCCAGCATAAGGAGCGCCTCGGCGGTCTTTTCGAAGTAGGGGGGATGGCTCAGGCCGATCACTTGCGAGGCAGCCCGGGCCGGGTTCAGCATCTTGGCCACCGGATGGAACAAACTCCGCACCCCCAACTCGCGCCGCAGATCCAGAAACCGGGCGACCGGCGGATGGTAGAGGGCGATATCCAGATAGACCAATCCTTTTGCCGTCAGTTCTTCGGCCGCCTGCTTGGGCGGCAGGTCGGTCGGAAGGCCGAGCTGGGCCAGAATTTCGACGGTCCCGGGCCGTTCCGGAATGCCTTCATGCCCATGCATCAGGATAGAAGCCCCGGCGGCGGCAGCCACGATCGCCGCGCCTGCGGACACGTGAAAGGTATCCTGTTTCCCCGCATACGTCGGCAAATCCACCAGCGGCAGGTGACGCGGCACCGGGAGGGGCGGCACATACTCACGCACCGCCGAGGTGAAGGCCGCCAACTCCGTGATCGATTCCATCTTTACGCGCATGGCGAGGAGAAAAGCGCCGACCTGCACCGGAGTGGCCTGGCCCTCGACGAGCATCCGCATCGCCTGTTTGGCCTCTTCCCAGGTCAGGTCCTTGGAGGCCTTCTGGCCCTTGCCGATTTTGGCGATGCATTGCGAGAATTCCGTCATGCGGGGTCAATCCTCTCCGCTCGAGTTAAAACGTCAACACTTGGTCCGCCGGCGCGACCGCTTCCCTCCAGAAGGCCTCGGCCTTCTGCACCTCGTCCAGCTCGGGCAACAACTGATCCACGGTGATCTCGAAGAATTCGATCGTCTCGCGGCAGATCGAGAGCTTCACGTCCCCCGCCTCTTTGACCTCACGCAACACCGCCGGCAAATCGAGCCGTTTCCGCTCCTGCAGCATGTTGCGCACCTTCGACTCGCGCCCCTTATAGGCATCCGAAAACGTCAACTGCTTCAGCCTCTCGTGCGTCAATTTGGACGCCGCCTCGTCTCGAAACAAGACGTTCACGTGCATGCCGGACGCAGCGGCGACACGAATTAATTCGCAGGCCTGCAAGAGATTGTTGTAGCTTCCCCCGGTCACGATCACGGCCAGCTTCTTCATTCTTTATCTCCTGCCTCGATACGCTCGGCAATCAGCCTTCAGCTCTCAGCCTTGCTACTGGCTGACACTGAAAGCTGACAGCTATTTGTGCAAGCCACACTCGGTTTTGGCGAAGTTCTGCCACCGGCCCGAGCGCGGATCGGCGCCAGGCGCGACCGGAGCCGTGCAATGGGTGCAGCCGATGCTGGGGTAGCCGCGGTCATGCAACGCGTTGTAGGGCACCTCGTAGACCTTAATGTAGGCCCAGACCTCCGCCACCGTCCAACGAGCCAGCGGGTTGAACTTGACCAATTGAAATTTCTTGTCCCATTCCACCAAGCCCGCATTGGCGCGTGTCGGCGCCTGATCGCGCCGGATGCCGGTGATCCAGGCCTCGTAACCGCCCAACACCCGGGCCAACGGCTCGACCTTGCGCAGGTGGCAACATTGGTCCGGCTGTTTGGCCCAGAGCTCCGCTCCATATTGCGCCGCTTGCTGTTCGGGCGTCAGCAGGGACTTCACCTGGATCACTTGCGCGGGGCGCAAGCCATACTTGGCGACAATCCGGTCCCGCACCTCTTGGGTCTCCGGGAATAAAAAGTCCGTATCCAGGTAGAATAGAGGCGCACCTGGATCCAGCCGGTGGATCATGTCCACCAGCACCACGTCTTCCGCCCCGAAGCTGCAGGCCAACACGATATGCCCGCGATACCGCTCTAGGGCATAGGCGAGCACCTCTTGCGGCTGCTTGGACTCGAAGGAGTCGCTCTGCGCCTTCAAATCCTCATCGGAGGGTCTGGTCCGGACCGCCTGATCCGCCACGGTTTCCCTCTAGCCTTCGACCTTTTCCACCAGCACTTTGAAATGGGCTGCTTCCGGCTCCAACGGCTCTTCCAATAGAATCTTGTGTCCGTCGTTGCGCAGACTCATCGGCACGTTTTTGATCGGCTCGCCTGCGTCCAACCAGACTTCCAGCCGCTCGCCCACATCCATCATCTCCAGCTTCAATTTGGTCTTCACATAGTTGAGCGGACAGGCCACGCCGCGGAGATCGTACACCGATGCGTCCGGCCCTGCCGCAACGGACTGAGCCGGGGCCGAGGGCTTGGCCTCTGCCGCCTGCTTCGCGGACACCTCGGCCTCGCCGGCTTGCGCCAGCTTCAAGTCCTTGCCGATCTGCTCGGTTGCCGCCCGGCACACTTCCACGAAGCCGCGGGCGAAGGCGATCTTAGCCTGCGCGAATTCCGGACTGCTATCCTTCTGACCCAAGTCACCCGCCTGAGCGCCCAGGTTCTTATACCGGGCCAGCACGAGGCTGCGCTGGCCCAGCCGCCGCTCGAACTCGATAAAAGTTTCGGCATCGGTGGCAGGATCCAGCCCCTCGGTGACCAGCAACGCCTTGGCCGCGGCCAGCACGGCCCGGTAGGCTTTGTTGACCGAGACGGAATACTGGTGCTTCTCGGCCAGCAACTTGGCCTGATAGAGCTCCTGCTCCGCCTCGAGGATCCGATCGCCGATCATCTCCAGAGCGCCGCCGGCGCATTCGCCCGGTCCCAGATCCTCCAGGATAAATTCCTCTTCCCCTTCCCAGTCGTAATAAAAGGTCGGGTCCTCTTCGAAGGTCGGCACGATCGTATAGGGAATCAGCTCTTCTTTCAGCGCGACCTTGCCCGCCCGCGTGATGAAAGAGGACAGGCTCTCGCCCTGACGCCGGTCCCGGCGATAGACCGAGAGCAGATGCGTGATGGCGGCCGGCACGCTCTTGGCCGGCAGTTTCACGGTCATCTGACCGATCTTGGCCGTCCCGTTCACCTGTCCGCCCAAGTGCAATTCATAGTGGGGCGCCACATGGTCGCCCAGACGCTTGCCCACGCCGTGCAAACCGATCGTCGCGATGTGATGCTGGGCGCAGGAATTATGGCAGCCGCTGATCTTGACGCTGACCTCCTTCAAGTCTTCGGGCACACGACCGGGTGGAAAGACCTCCGCCATAGCCCGCGCCAATCCCTTGGATGAGGTAATGCCCAGTCCGCAGGTGTCGGTGCCAGGACAAGCGATGATGTCTTCCACCAACTCTGCGCCCGGATCGCCCAATCCCTGTGAAACGAGGTCTTCGTAAAGGGCCGCCAGCCTTGATTCCGGCACCCACCGAAGCACCAGGTTCTGGTTGATCGTGGTCCGCAAGTTCCCATTGGAATAATCCTCCGCCAGGTCCGCGACGAACTGCATCTGCCCGGCGGTGAGGTCGCCCATCTGGAGCTTGATCGCGGCCACCGCATAGCCCGGCTGTTTCTGGGGAACCACGTTGGTCCGTTTCCACATCTGATAGGGTGTTTCAGCTGACCCAAGGCCGTGGCCCGATGATCCGTTGCCATTGCCGTTTCCATTGCCCGCTGAAGCGGATGCCGGAGTCGGCATGATGAGGGGCACCGGCTCGTCCGCATACGGGAGTAGCTTGATGGGGGCATGATCGGGCCTGGCATGGCCTAGACTGACGTAGGCCTCTTCCCACCGCCGCTTGAATTCCTCAAAGCCCAGCTTGTCGATCACGAACTTCATCCGGGCCTTGTTGCGGTTCTTGCGATTGCCCAGCGTATCGAACACTTTGATGACCGCCTCGACCGTGGGGATCAATTCGTTCATCGGGACGAACTCCCGCAACAGCTGCGCGATGCGCGGGGCCGAGCCGAGCCCGCCCCCGACGACCATGCGGAATCCGATGGCGCCGTCCTCGCGCTTGGCCGCCAGCAGTCCCACGTCGTGGATCGGCGTCAGGGCGCAGTCGTGCCGGCAGCCGGAGAAGGCGATCTTGAATTTCCGCGGCAGGCTCTGGTTAAGCGGGTTCCGCAGGAGATGCAAGGCCACGGTCTTGGCATAGGGCGTCACGTCGAACACTTCACCCTGGCAGACGCCGGCCAAGTGACAGGCCGTCACGTTGCGCACCGTGTTCGCGCAGGCTTCCCTGGTAGTCAGGCCGACTTCGGCCAGCCCGCGCATGACCGTGCCGACATCCTTCAGTTCGACGAAGTGGAGCTGGATGTCCTGGCGAGTCGTGACGTGGCCGACGCCGGTCCCATATCGGTCGGCTAGTTCGGCCACCCGACGCAGTTGATTGGCATTCAGCCCGCCGAAGGGAATCTTGATCCGCACCATTTGCACGCCGGGCTGGCGCTGCCCGTAAATGCCATGTTGCAACCGAAAGGGCTTGAACAGGTCGTTGGACACATCCCCGGCCTGCAGCCGTTGGGCTTCGCCTTCGAAGGTTTCGATCTCTTCGAGAATGTCAGGCGGAATCGGGGCGGTCTGTATGACCACCGGCTGTATAGTCCGTGGAGTGCTCATGAGAATTGCTCCAGTTTAATATTCGGTCATTGTCGATGGACGTAGTCCTCGTCAATCGACAATCCAGCCACCGTCAATGATTCAAATGTGGTACATGAGGGTCCGCTCGCGATCGAGCTGCTGGTGCCGTTCTGCCAGCTCGCGAAGCGTCACGCCATTCAACACACCCAGCTCCGCCTGACGGACCCGTTCCCAGACGTCGGCTAAGAGCAGGTCCGGCCTCGATGGCCCCGTGATGTGACGCCCCGCCCCCCGATGGCTGCTCGGGGCCGAAAGGGTGCCGTCCAACGCCTCCACGATATCCGCCAGTGAAATTTCTTCCGGCAGTTTGCCTAAAAGATAGCCTCCCTGAGCGCCGCGTAGGCTATCGACCAGTCCGGCGTTCTTCATCGCGTTCAGGACTTGCTCGAGAAAACGGAGCGGGATGGCCTGACGCCGGGCGATCGCCTTTGCCTGAATAGGCGAGGTGCCGTCATTTAAGGCCAAATCCAGCGCCGCCAGCACTCCATATGTAGCCTTCAAGGATATTTTCATGAGTCGCGATTCATGAGTATTCCGATGGGAAATGACATTGGCCTATCTATACAGCCCCATTGCCTGAAATGTCAAGTCGGTTTTTCCTCGCGTGGGGCAGGGTTTGTCCCTTGCCTCATTTCCATGGTTCGGAATCGCTGTGCCATGGTTTCTGCTGGGGAGACTAGGTCCCCGTCCCCAAGTTTTGGCACCAAGGCCAGGGGAAATACCCCTCTCGTTCCACGCCGCCACGAGCGATGAAATATTTCTGACTCCTCAGCTCCGGGACAACAAAAACCGGCACGGCTGACCAATTTTTCGGCCAGCTCCTGAATTTGATTCGGAAGGCACCCAAAGAAATCCGGCCGAATTGTAAGAATCGACGACCGCGGCATCGTGGCACTACTGTTGCTTCTTCCCAACCGACTCGTTCAGCCGAGTCGGTCCGATTTATCCGTTGACTTGGCGGAATCCGGTGGAGGATAATCCCGCCCTCTTCTTCTTGGTGCCTGCATGCCGACCCGAACAGCCGCCGTCACCATTCTTTTGCTCACTGCCGATCCTGACCTCCAGGCCCAGATCAAGCGTGACTTCAAGGACACGGCGGTTACGGTGGCCAAGGATCTGGCATCGTTGCCTCGGGCTTCAGCCAAGCGCACGTTCGACGGCGTGATCATAGAAACCAAACGGAACCAGCCCCAGGAATTGGCGGAACTCTCCCGACACATCGACCCGACCAAAACGGTGGTCGTCGCGGGATCGCGCGCAGTGCTCCGGCAGACCCACCGCATGTTCCACACCCTCTCGAACGGCGCCGGCCCCTCGGCCAACCATGCCGATCCGAACTTCTCACTCGACGACTACATCAAGTCAAAATTGGGAGATTTTGTCAGGGGAATGAAGAACGGCTCCGCCCGTGATTTGCATCCGATTTTGATCAAGGCGGTGGAAGAACCTTTGATTACGCTTGTGCTGAGGGAAACCAACGGCAATCAGATGCAAGCGGCGGATTTACTGGGCATGAATCGCAACACCCTCCGCAAGAAAATCACCGAGTTCCGGATTTCCGTCAAACGAGAGCGAGCGCGGCGAACGTAGGACGCATCCGCCTGCAACAGAGCCGGCTCGATCAAGGACGGGCTGCATCCGCTTGCCTGCCCCTATCCAGGCGAAATTCTTGACAGTACCGCTTGGGCTATATTAGCATGGCCCCTGACGTTAGGCGCGTAGCTCAGGGGGAGAGCGCTACCTTGACACGGTAGAGGTCGACGGTTCAAGACCGTCCGCGCCTACCATTTCGCGGAACGAAGGCATCAGGTCGCCGGGGACGAGAACCCATTCGATTGCGGGAGACGGAGTCAGATGCGAGGTCGCAGGCAACAGAGAACCACAGGCGCAGTGACGTGCATGCGTTGAGGGTTTCTCCAAGCCGGTCCGGCCGCAGATGATTTCGGGACGCTTCCCGCAGGAACGAAGAGGTTCCGGAAGACAGGTCCCGCGGCGATCGTGATGCCTTTTCTTATTTGAACCCTATGCCTATCGAGACCCAACAGATTCAGATCACCTTGACGGACGGAACCACCCGCCAGGTCCAGAGCGGCTGTACCGTCGGCGAAGCCCTGAGCGGAACAACCGGCCGTCTCGGCCCGGACATCCTGGCGGCGAAGGTCAACGGTACGCCCGTGGACCTGAGCAAGGCCCTGACCGAACCGGCGACGGTGGAACCGATCACCTTCGCCTCCCCGGAGGGCAAAGAAGTCTACCGGCACAGCAGCACCCATATTATGGCCCAGGCGGTCAAAGAAGTGTTCCCCTCGGCCCAAGTCACCATCGGCCCGGCCATCGAGGAAGGCTTTTACTACGACTTTGCCTTCGAACGGCCGTTTACCCCGGAAGATCTGGCCAAAATCGAGGCCCAAGCCTTGGAGCTTATCAAGGCCAACCGCCCCTTCAAGCGTGTGGAGATGCGCCGCTGGGATGCGATCAATTTCTTCAAACACCGCGGCGAGTTGTACAAGGCCGAAATTCTCGAAAGCATCGAGGATGAGACCGTCTCACTCTACGATCAGGGCGATTTCATCGACCTCTGCCGCGGACCGCACCTGCCGTCCACCGGACGGGTTGGGGCCTTCAAGCTGCTCTCCAGCGCCGGCGCCTACTGGCGGGGAGACGAGCGCAATCCGATGTTGCAGCGGATTTACGGGACCTCTTTCCCGACCCAGGCGGAGCTGGATGCGCACCTCGCCAAGCTTGAAGAGATCAAGCGGCGGGACCACCGCAAGCTCGGCAAAGAGCTCGACTTGATCTCGCTGCAGGACGAGATCGGGCCAGGCCTCGTCCTCTGGCATCCCAAAGGCGCCCTGGTCCGCCTGCTGATCGAGAATTTTTGGCGGGAGCAGCACATCAAGCAGGGCTATGAGCTGGTCTATTCGCCCCACGTCGCGCGCCTGGATCTCTGGAAGACCAGCGGACATGTGGATTACTACCGGGAAAACATGTTCGCCTCGATGAAGGTGGAAGCCAGCGAGTACCAACTCAAGCCGATGAATTGCCCGTTCCACATCATGATCTACAAGGGCCACCTGCGCAGCTACCGGGACTTGCCGATCCGGTACGGCGAGTTGGGCACCGTGTATCGGTACGAGCGAACCGGCGTGCTGCACGGCCTGTTGCGGGTCCGCGGCTTCACCCAGGACGATGCCCATCTGTTCTGCCGGCCGGACCAGATCGAGTCCGAAGTCAGCCGGGTCCTGGACTTTACCTTCTTCGTGCTCCGGACGTTCGGCTTCTCGGAATTCGAAGTCTACGTCTCGACCAAGCCTGAAAAATCAGTCGGCGCGCCGGAAAACTGGGCGCTGGCGACCAGCGCCCTGGAAGCCGCCCTCAAGGGACGGGGCGTCGCCTACGAGATCGACCCGGGCGAGGGGGTCTTCTACGGCCCCAAGATCGACATCAAAATCAAGGACGTGCTTGGCCGGGCCTGGCAATGTTCCACGATCCAGATCGACTTCAACAATCCCGAACGGTTCGGACTGGCCTACACGGGCGAGGATGGGAAAGCCCACCAGCCGATCATGATCCACCGGGCGTTGATGGGGTCCATCGAACGTTTCTTCGGCATTCTGGTGGAACACTACGCCGGGGCCTTCCCCACCTGGCTCGCGCCGGTTCAGGCGATGGTGCTGCCGATCAGCGAGCACCAGCATGCCTATGCCGTGAAAGTCACGGAACAGCTGAAGGAAGCTGGGCTACGCGCCGACGTCGATCTGCGGAACGAAAAAGCCGGCTATAAAATCCGCGAAGCCGAGAAGGCGAAAATTCCCTATATGCTGGTCGTTGGCGCCCGCGAACAGCAGGCTGAATCGGTGTCGATCCGCAAGCGCGGCGGCGAAGATAAGGGCAGCCAGCCGGTGCTGGCGGCCATTGATCTGATCAGGGCCGATCTGGCGCAGGCCCTGTCGTGACCATAACCCTTTTTCTGAGAGGTGTCGTATCGTCCCCAAACTGCGTGTAAATCGGGAAATCCGAGTCCGGGAAGTGCGCGTGATCGGGCCTGAAGGCGAGCAATTGGGCATCCTGCCCACACCCGATGCGCTCAAGAAGGCCCAGGAACTGGGCTACGATCTGGTCGAGGTGGCGCCCACGTCGGCGCCGCCGGTCTGCCGGATCATGGATCATGGAAAATACAAGTACGAGCTTCAGAAAAAAGAACACCAGAGCCGGAAGCATCAAAAATCCACGCAGGTCAAAGAGATCAAGCTGCGGCCCCGCACCGACAAACACGATCTGGAGATCAAAATCCGGCAGGTCAAGGAGTTCCTGGCGGATGGCAACAAGACCAAAGTCACGGTCACGTTCCGGGGACGCGAGATGGCGAACCAGGAAATGGGACGCACGATGATGAACAGCGTGATGCAGCAATTGATGGAAAACGGGACGATCGAGTATGCGCCCAGGATGGAAGGGCGCAGTCTGATCATGATCGTCGCGCCCAAGTGATCCGCGTGCCGGGAAGGGACCGGGCACTGAGCCGCAGCCACTGAAGAGCAAGCAACTCGGGAAGGAGAACGACGATGGCAGGGCAAAAATTGAAAACGCACAGCGGCGCCAGCAAGCGCATCGGCCGGACCGGCAGCGGCAAGCTGCGGCGGCGCAAGGCCGGGAAACGGCACATCCTAACCAGCAAGGCGCGCGACCGCAAGCGGAGACTCAAAGGCACGACGCCCGTGGATCACACCATGACCATGTCGGTCAACCGGCTGCTCCCCTATAACACATAGCTGTTAGCTGTGAGCCGACAGCCCTCAGCGTCCGACCACGCTTTATAAATAAAGGTAAGGAGAACAAGACATGCCACGCGTAAAAGGCGGTCCCAAGACCAGGCAGCGGAGAAAGAAACGGCTGAAGCTTGCTAAAGGCCAGTACGGAGCGAAGAGCCGGCTGTTCAGAAGCGCCACCGAATCGGTGGACAAGGGCCAGACATACGCCTATGCCGAGCGGAAGAAGCGGAAACGGAATTTCCGGCGCCTCTGGGTCACCCGTATCAGCGCCGCGGTGCGTCAGCACGGGATGACCTACAGCCGTTTTATCAATGCGCTGAAAAAAGCCAATGTGCTGCTGGATCGGAAGGTGCTGTCGGATATGGCCATCAAGGACCCGGCAGGATTCGACCAGCTGGCCACCCTGGCGAAGCAGACCGCCTCGGCATAGCCCGCTCACAGGTCGGAAAGTCTGAAAGTCAGAAAGTCCGCCCCGTTTCAGGACTTGACGACTTTCAGACTTTATGACTTTTCGACAGTCCCTTCGGCCAGCCGATCCACTTCCAGTTCGAATACCACCGCCGGCATCGTCACCTGCCACTGCTCCAAAACTTCGGGGTGCAGTTCGCCGATCAGGCCGATGGCGTGGCCCTGCAGCAGAATCCGGCCGGCCCGCCCGGGCAAGAACGAAGGGTGAGCCACCGGCTCCAGGCTGTAGGGACAATTCAAATAAAACAACAGCAGGTCCAAACTGGAATGGACTTCCGAGAAGTTCGCGCTGGCATGGGCGATCAGCGCACCGAGCGACATCCGAGTACGTGATCCGTGCTCCTCTGCCTGATCAGGCACCGCCACTTCCCCGACCTCAAAGAGCCGGTGCGGATAGAAGGAACGGGTGGACGCCGCCTCCACCCGCAGGAGGGACGGCACAAGCCACTGCCTTAGGCAACTGAAGGTCTGAGACATCGCATTGTCCACTTCCACGATACGGTCCCACTCGCTTCCGGTCAGCCCCATCCGCTCGATCAGTTCTTGCCGCGAGGCCAAGATGTTGGCCATGATTTCCTGGAAGCCCAGCCCGACCATCAGATCGCGCACCCGGTCGGACATCTGCTCCACGCGGGACAGGCCGCCCACGGTGAACTGGGACGGCATCACAGGCTCGAACGAGCCGTACCCGCGGCTGATCGCTACGTCTTCTACCACGTCGACCGCATGCATCAGGTCGTTCCGGTAGGGCGGCAGCTTCACCGTCAGCTTGTCCTTCGATCCTCGGACTTCGCACCCATAGACCGACAGAGCCTCGCGGATCTGCTTCGGCTCCAACGGCACCCCCAGAGCTTCCCGAATCACCTGGACTGCAATGGCCCGTGGCTGGCCGAAATCCAGCGGGGTGAGCATGGATTTCCCCAAGGCCGTCTCATAGGGGTAGGTCATCTGCACCGGCTCAATGGCGGCGCCCCGATCCGCCAGATTGACCGCCAGAATGTTCAGGGTCAGCACGACCATCAACAGATCGGTGCCGGTGACTTCCACAAAGAGGTCCCGGTCTCCGATCCGCACTTCCCCAATCTCCCGGCTATTGATGATCGGAGGGAGCGACAGCACCTGCCCCTCGTCATCCCGCAGGAGAGGCACCCGGTCATGGCCGGCGATCAACGCCCCGTACTCTAATCCTTTGGGATGCACGGCGAGGATCTCGCGCAGCGACATCTTGTCGTCGAAACCCAGCGGCGTGAACCGGGCATCATCAGGCTTGACCAGATCGTAGGTCACCGGAAAGACAATCGCCGGGAGGCGATAGAGCCCGATGGACACGGTGCTGCGCTTGCGCCCGAAGATGTCGGCCAGTTTTTCCTGCACCTGGATCAACTGCGCCAGACCGACCTCGGTCACTGCATAGCCGCAAGCCGTACAGGCCGCCACATAGGGGCGAATCTGCTCCAGGCCCGGCGCAACGAGCAGGCGCCGTCTCGCCTGGGGCTTGGCGCCGAAGAACGGATAGGCCGGCGCGGCGCCGGTCAGCTTGATCCGAATCTGCCGGGCCACGCCCTCGGCGGACCAGAGATCGGGCCGGTTGCTGTCCTGCAATTCGACCCGCACCTCGCCCGTCTCGTGGTCATGATCTTTCAGCTCACCCTTGACCAAAGACAGCCAGGGCTCCAGGCTCTCGGCGGTCAGAACATTCCGCCCCGCCGTGGCTTCCCCAAGCGCAACGGTGCCGAGAAGCTGCTCGAAATCTTTGAGATTGATGGAAATGGTCGGCATAGAAAGAAGTTATCCGTCGTCAGTTCTCAGTAAAAATAGGCCCTCTGCCTGAGCTCGTTAGCCCCCGCCTCGCTCCTTACCGACCACTGAATACTGTTTACCGACCACTGCTTAGAAGTGTCCGCGGGTGGTCCGCAGCATGTCCAGATCGGTGGAGAATAGGTCCCGAATATCGTGGATGCCCAAGGCCACCATGGCCATTCGGTCCAGCCCCAGTCCCCAGGCGATCACCGGCACCTCGACGCCCAGCGGCAGCGTAACCTCCGGGCGAAATAACCCGGCTCCGCCCAGCTCCATCCACCCGAGCTTGGGATGCCGGACATGCAGCTCCACGGACGGTTCAGTGAAAGGGAAGTAGGCCGGCAGGAACCGGCTTTCCTTTGCCTGCGCCATTTCGACGGCAAACAAGTTCAGCAGCCCCAGCAAGGTGCGAAAATTGATGTCAGGCCCCAGGACGATCCCTTCCACCTGAAAGAAATCGGTCGCATGCGTCGCGTCCACTTGGTCGTAGCGGAAGCAGCGCGCGATGGAGAAATACTTCCCCGGCACCGCAGGCCCGGACGCCAACCGATGCGCCGACACCGCCGTGCCCTGGCTGCGCAGCACCAGCCGCTTGGCTCGCTCGGGATCATAGGCATAGCCCCAGCCGGCGGATCCCGTGTCGTCGCCGCTGCGATGCGTCTCCGCCACGCGCGACAGAAAGGGCTCGGCGATTGCCCGCGCATGCGTGGGTTCTTTTAGGAAATAGACGTCGTGAATGGCCCGCGCCGGATGGAACTGCGGCATGTACAACGCGTCCATGTTCCAGAACTCGGTCTCGACCAGAGAGCCCCGCATTTCCTGGAACCCCATGCTGACCAGCTTGCGTTTGACCAAATCGAGAAACTCGCGGTAGGGATGCCGCCGCCCCGCCGACAGGCGCGGCGGCCGCAGGCTGATCGTATATTGCCGGAAACGCTTCGTCCGCCAGGACCCGTCTTTGAGCAGTTCCGGCGTGAGCTGCGAGACCTCGTCGCCCAAGCCCTGGGTCGCGATCGTCTGCGCAGCTTCCTGCCCGGTCGGGGTCAATTGATAGCGGCGCTCGACCCGGTCGTCGATCCGAAAAGGCTCGTTGGGATTGCCCCGTTTGACGGCATAGTGTTCGATGACCCGGCGCAGGGGCTCCGAAAACGCGTGGAGCTCCCTGGGCGCCCCGTGCAGATCCTTCAGCAAGGTGCGCAAGGATTCGGCCAGGGGGCTGGGCGCGCCGGTGGCTTCGACGTGCCCGCCCGGCACGATCCGAATCGCGCCTTCCTTCTTCAGACTCCCGACAGCGCCGCTCATTTCGCTGGGCTCCAACCCTTCGCGGGCCTGGAGGTCCTGAATGGTGATGCGCTTGCCGGTCTGCTTGGCGTCCCGGACCACCGACAGAATGCGTTCGATGGGGGCATATTTCTCGAAGTACCGCTCGCCCACCTTGCTCAACGACACGATCGGCGTGACGACTTCGGATTCTACCCGGATCAGCGCTTTCGCCAGCAACCACTCTACGGCCATGCTGAGTTGTGAGGGCTCCAGGCCGGCGGCGTGTCCGATATCTTCCTGGCGAAGAGGACGAGCCTGCTGCGTCTGGTGCTGGCCGAGCACGGTCAGCACCTTGATCTCGAGGGGATGGAGGCTGCCGATCTGGGAAAGGGTGTCCACCGAATCTCCCGATCAGGACCGACGAGACGATCGGCCGGCCGGAGCCACGCCGGTTGCAGGAGCCGTACGGTGAGAGGCCCGACGCAACGCGCCGATCACCGCGCCATAGTCCGCGCTGCAGAATATCGCCGAGCCGGACACGAGCACGTCGGCGCCGGCCTCAATGATGTGCCCGGCATTGTCGACTTTGACGCCGCCGTCCACCTCCAGCAACGCGCCGCTGCCGGTTTGATCGATGAGCTGCCTGGCCCTCATAATCTTGTCCAGGACCGACGGGATGAACTGTTGCCCGCCGAACCCCGGATTCACCGACATGATCAACAAGAGGTCGGCCTCGACGAGTATTTCCTCCACCGTCGCCAGCGAGGTCGCCGGATTCAGCGTCACCCCGGCCTTGACGCCCCGTTCCTTGATGGACTGGACCGTGCGATGGAGATGCGGACAGGCCTCCACGTGGACCGTCAGATAGGTCGCGCCGGCCTGCGCAAACTCGGCAATGAAGGCATCGGGGTTCGTCATCATGAGATGCACATCCAGCGGAAGCTTGGTCGCCTTGCGCAAGGCCTCGACGATCGGCGGGCCGACCGTCAGGTTGGGGACGAAGTGGCCGTCCATAACGTCCACGTGAAGCCAATCGGCCCCGGCCGCTTCCACGCGGGCCACTTCCTCGGCCAAACGGGCAAAGTCCGCGGAGAGAATGGACGGAGCGATCCGCAGGGAAGGCCGTGCCATCACGCACCCGCCTTTCTGAGCCGGGCGGCAAAAAACCCGTCCATCGAAAAACGATTCACCGCCGTCGACAAGTCGCCTTGTTGGGTGATCAACTCCAGGCCGGTCGTCGGCAGGAGAGCCGAAACTGGTTCCCTGCGGAACTCCGCGTGCTTGCTCAGGAATTGATTGATCACGTCGGTCGTCTCCTCCGGCTCTGTGGAGCAGGTACTATAGACCAAGCAGCCGCCGGGCCGCAAGAGACGGCACGCCGACTCGAGTAGCAGGAGCTGCTTTCTCTGGTGGGCGGGAAGCAGCACGGCATGCTTCTGCCACTTTCCCTCCGGATGACGCCGCAAGACACCCAGCCCGCTGCAGGGAGCATCCAGCAAAATGCGATCGAACGGCCGAGCGGCCGCCGGCTCTCCTCGCGTCACATCTCCCTGTACCGGGGTGACGATCTGGACGCCGAGCCTGGCACAATTTTCCCGAAGCCGCCGTAACCGGTCCGGGCTTTGGTCCATGGCCACCACCTCCCCCCGATTCTCCATCAAGGCCGCCAGGGCCGTGGACTTTCCTCCCGGCGCGGCACAGGCATCCAGAATCCGCTCGCCCGGCTGCGGGGCCAGCAGGCCGGTCACCAACTGGGCCGCCTCGTCCTCGACGTAGAACAGTCCCTCGCCGAACTGGGGGATGTCGGTAATCAGCCCGCACTTGTCCAGCACCAGGCCAAGTGGGCTGACCAAGGTCGGGGTGACCTGGTAGCCGCTCAACCGCAGCGCCTCGGCCAAGGCCTCGCGGGTGCTCCGCAGGCTGTTGATTCTGATCGTCAACGGCGGAATGGTCAGGGTGGCTTGGCAAAGCTGCTCCGCTTGGGCCATGTCGAAACGCGCGGCCCACCGCTCGGCCAGCCAGGCGGGGCAAGCATAGCGAATGGAGAGAAACGTCGCTGGCTCTTTGTCCGGATCGGGCCAGGCTGGGGCCGATTCCCGGATTAAGCTGCGGAGCACCGCGTTGGTATAACCGGACCATCGCGTTCCCGCGCCTGGCTGAGCTTTGATAAGGGCCACCGATTCGTTGACCGCGGCGGACTGGGGGATCCGGTCGAGGTAGAGCAGTTGGTAGGCCGCCAGGCGCAGGGCCGCTTGCACGGGATGGGGGAGGCGCTGGATCGGCCGGTCCGCCACATGATCAAGCCGCCAGTCGAGGGTCAATCGATGCCGGAGCACCCCATAGACCAGTTCCACCGCGAGAGCCCGATCGCGGGGATCCAGCGAGGCGCGGCGCAAACTCTGATCCAGCGCGTCGTCGGCATAAACGCGCGCGCGGTCGACGGCCAGCAGCGTCTCCAGCGCCGCCGCTCTCGCCCCTTGCAATGGTTTCATGAGGGCACAGTCGGCGGAGGAGGACCGAACTGGAGGCCCGGCTCAAGCGCATGGCCGGCCAGGTATTGGGACACGGACATCCGCCGGCTGTTGGCTGGCTGCACCTCCGTGATACGCAGCAGCCCCGAGCCGGTTTGCACAAGCAGCGCGTCTTTTCCGACAGCCACAATGGCGCCGGGAACAGCCGCCGGGGCGGTCCCCGAGGCAACCGGCGCGACGGCCTCGGTCTTCCAGAAGCTCCACCGATCCGCTCCAAGATACGTATAGGCGCCGGGCCATGGCGACAAGCCGCGCACCCGGTTGGCCAACGCTGCGGCCGGCAAGGTCCAGTCGAGCAATCCATCGTCCTTCTTCAGCAACGGCGCCATCGAAGCCTGGCTGGAATCCTGTGGGCATGGAGTCAGACTTCCCGCTTTGAGGCGACGGAGGGTCTCGATCAGCAGTCGGCCCCCGACCGCCGCCAGCTTGACCGACAGAGAGCCGGCCGTATCGTCCGGAGCGATGGCCACCGACTCCTGCAACAGAATCGCGCCTGTGTCCATCCCCTCGTCCATCAGCATAGTCGTGATTCCGGTCTCACGCTCCCCGTTGATGACGGCCCACTGGATCGGTCCGGCGCCGCGATACTTGGGCAGCAGCGAGGCGTGGACGTTCACGCAACCTTTGGGCGGGAGATCCAGAATCATCTTGGGCAGGATGCGCCCGAACGCCGCCACCGCGATCAAGTCCGGCCGCCAGGCTTGCAGCGCCTCCAGAAACGCAGGGTCCTTCATCTTCAGCGGCTGCAAGATTGGAATCTGCGCCCGTTGGGCAACGAGCTTCACGGGAGACAGCGCGAGATCCTGCCCTCGCCCCTTCGGGCGATCCGGCTGCGTGACCACGCCCACGACGTCGTCAGGCGAATGACGGAGTGCGTCCAACGACGGCACGGCGAACTCCGGCGTGCCCATGAAGACAATACGCATGGGGCTGTGTTAACACGCCACCGGCACGAAATCAACGACCGGCCTTACCTTGACTTCGCTTCGACCGCTTTGTTAGTATCCGGCCGCGGGGTGGAGCAGCCTGGTAGCTCGTTGGGCTCATAACCCAAAGGTCAGAGGTTCAAATCCTCTCCCCGCAACCAAACGAACGCGATGCTCGTCAAGGCCCTGGCCGCTAATCGGTCGGGGCTTTTGTGTTTTCACGGGCCGATGGGAGAGGGGATCGGGGGGCGCCTTTAGCGGCAGGATTGCGGCGGCCACTCCTTGACGGTCCATTCCTGGAGAACCTGCTTCCGGTCGAAGGTCAGCACGTATTCGACGCAACTTGAGACGCCGAACGGAGGGTTGTGGGAGTAGTTGAGCTCCCGGTAGACCCAGATGTCCCCGCTTTTGTCCGGCGGGAAGATTTTGAGTGGCGGGCCGATATCCCGCTTCACGTCAGCCTGAGTCGCCACGCCCTGGACGGAGGGCAGGTACTCGACCAACCGTGGACCGGCGCATCCGGCGAGCAAGAGGATGAAGAGGATGGCGGAACGCATGGAGGGGAGCGAGAAAACCTGCACGAGATTCGTCCTAGGTCAAAGCTTGACGTTGCAAGAGATATCGATTTGCCGCAGACCGATTAGTCCTTCAACAAGAACGACATCTTGACGCCTGCGACTTCCAGCAGATCCCCGTCCTTCAGATCGGCCCGTCCCTGGATCGGCGTGCCGTTGACCAACACCTTCTTGCCGTCTTCCGAGAGGCTGATGTTGTAGCCGGCCGGCCGACGGCTGATCATGGCCGCCACCTTCGGGGCAAACCAGCCGGTGAGCTTCACCGTGGAGCCATCCTGCGAACCGATGAGGACGATGCGGCCGGTAAGCTGGTATTCTTTTTTATCCGTGCCGCCCGAGAGGACCTGCAACACCCCGATCTGTTCCTTTGGCTTGGGCTGCGTGGTCTGCTCGGCTTTGAGCAGCTCCCGCTGTTTCTGGGTGTCCAGGATCATCGTCTTATCCGTATCCACGGCCTGAGCAGGCGGCAATGCCAAGCCCTTCGCCTCGTCTTCATAGAGCAGCACGTGTTTCCCGATGGTGACTCGGTCCCCGTCCTTCAACTGGCGCTTATCGATTTTCTTCTCGTTGACGAAGGTGCCGTTGGTGCTGCCCAGGTCTTCGAGAAAATAAACCGCTTGCACGCGGGACAACTTGGCATGGTGTCCGGACACGGCCGGATTGTCGATGACCACGTCGTTGTCGGGCTTCCGGCCGATCGTGAATTGCTCGCGATCCAGCGGCACGTCCTTGATGACCGCCTCGTTGAATTTCACAATGATCTTTGGCATACCCTCTTCACCTTGGCCGGCCCCATGAATGTGCGACGCGATCCGTCATCCCCACACCCGACGCCAGAGCCCCCTCAGCCCGCCTTCACACAAGGCGATCAGCACAACCGTCGTATTATCCTCTCCTCCCGCGGCATTAGCCAGCGCCACCAACCGTTCGGCCGCGGCCTGCGGCGTCGCCCCGTTGCGCACCGCGTGCAGAATCTCATCCGGTTTGACCCCGCGTGTCAACCCGTCCGAGCAGAGCAGCAGCACATCGTTCACCTCCAGGGGCAGCTCGTCGAGCGCGACCTCCACCGTTTCCTCGATGCCCAAGGCCCGCGTCACGATGTTCTTCTGGGGAGACCGCTCGGCCTCCTCCTCCGTCAGCAACCCCCGACGGACCTGCTCCGCCACCAGCGAATGGTCTTCGGTCAAGGGCTGAATGCCGCCGCCGCGGATCAAGTACAGCCGGCTGTCCCCGATGTGCGCGACGGACAACGTCTGCCCGCTGATCAGCGCGGACACCACGGTCGTCCCCATCCCGGCCTGATCGGATCGGCTCCGCGCCGCCCCATGCACCACTTGATTGGCCAGGCGGAGCGCGCTCGCCAGCCGGTTGGTCTGCGGCGAGAACCCGGCATCGGACGGCCCGACCATCGGCAACGTCGCATTCAGGCCAGCATCGCGAACATGCTGCTGGATCACCTCCACCGCGAGACGGCTCGCCACCTCCCCCGCATTGCGCCCGCCCATGCCGTCACAGACTAGATAGAGACCCAGATCGGGCGCGGCACAAAAACTGTCCTCGTTGTGCCCCCGCTTGAGGCCGACGTCCGACTTGGCTCCAAACCGGGTTTCCATAGCTGCCGCCTATCTGCTCCTCCCGCAACCGCGCCTACGCTACATCCCCTGGAGGCAAGCCCGTAGGGCTTGGGCCATCTCGCTCCCACGCTAGTACCGCAAAGCGACATCCTTTTGCAAGGCCCTGCCGAGCACCGCTTGGCAGGCGGCCGGCAAGTCGGGCCGGATCTTGGTCGGCGACTGGTGGGGTTGGTTCGCTATCTGAAACAGGAGGGTGGCCACGCTGTCGGCCTGGAACGGCTTCTCGCCGGTCAGCAGCTCGAACAGGACGACCCCCAACGAGAACAAATCGGACCGGCCGTCCACCTTGGCGCCGGCCAGCTGCTCCGGAGACATGTAACTGGGCGTGCCCAGCACCACGCCGGTCTGGGTCTTGGAGGAGGCCGCGATCCGCGCAATGCCGAAGTCGGTCACTTTCGGCGTCCCGTCCTTCATCAGCATGATATTCGCGGGCTTGATGTCCCGATGCACAATCCCCTGGTGGTGCGCATAGTCCAGCGCGTCCGCCACCTTGGCCACGATTTCCAGGGCGCGTGGCAGCGGCAACAGGTTCTCTTTCCGGCAATGGCCCTTCAGATCGGTCCCCTCCAGCACCTCCATGGCGATGAAACCCAATTCCTGCTCCTCGCCCGCATCGTAGATCGTGACGATGTTCGGATGCGAGAGCCGGCCGGCCGACTCGGCCTCGCGGAAGAACCGTTCTTTGACCTCGGCCGACTGTTCCGGCTCCACGTCGTCCAGGCGCATGGTCTTGATCGCAACGGACCGTTGGATTTTGGGGTCCTTGCCCAAATAGACGACGCCCATGGCACCGCGGCCCAGCTCCTTGACGACCTCGTACCGGCCCAATGTCGGTTTCACCCCGCCGTCCTCCAAAACGACGGTCCCCTCGGCTCCGCCTTTCTTGAGGCCGCCCGATCCGAAGATCATGGTCTCGCCCGCTTCTTTCAGGCGCTGCCTGCGCGCGTCGACGTCTTTGAACCGGAGCTCGTTGGTCTGAATATGCTCGTAGACCGCCACGGCCTTGTTGAACATGCGCTTGCGTTCGAAGTCGAGGGCGAGGTTGTAGAGGAGTCCCATCATGGCGTCGTCCAGCGGACACTTGCGGAATTTTTCGAAAGCCAGGTCCAGCATGCCCTGCCCTTGGAAGGAGAGGCCCAGCATCTTATTCGTCTCGATGCTGTCCGCTTCCGCCAGCTCCTGCCGCCACTCGCTGAGCATCACGCGTGTGCCAACGGCAACCGCATAGCCCAGCCCCAACAACAGGCAAGCCGGCAGGACAGAGACCACAGCGCCGGACATCGCAAAGAGCGCCGCGGCGATGCCGGCAAGGAGCAGGATCGCAGCCCCGGTCATAATGCCGCCCCACCTGATGCTCAGCCGAGGCAGGCCCCCGACGAGACACGCGCCGGCCAGCAGCAGAGCGACGAGTTCGAACGGGCCGGCCCACAGGGGGACAAAGATGAACTGCTGATCCAAAAGATTCTGCGCGACGCTGGCCATCACCTCGACGCCGGGAACCGAGGCCGCGAGCGGCGTGACGTACCGATCGGCCAGTCCGTCCGCCAAGGGGCCCAGCAGAACCAGTTTGTTGCGGAACGTTCCGGGCAGGACCTCTCCCGAGAGGACCGCATGCGCCGAGACGGTCTTGAATGCATGGCCTGCTCGAGCAAAGCCGACGGGCAGCCGCAGCCAGGGGTCCGTGGGAATCTGGACTGAGCCGAGCGACACCTGTCCACCCAGCTGCACTTGCACCTTGCCCGGCGGGACGTTCAAAAACACGCTGACCGTCCGCAGGGCGAACGAGGGATAGACGTGTCCGTGATAGTCCACCAACAAGAGCTCGCGGCGCACCACGCCGTCTTCGTCCGGACGCAAATTGACATGGCCGACGGCCATTCCATCCCGCTGGAAGGCCGAGAGGGGCGGCGTGAGCCGCCGGGCCTCGGTCGGCGGAAAGACGTTCCGGTCCGGCGGATTGCTGATGGCGTCCATGGCGTTGGCCAGAATCGGCGCCGGGGGATCGGCAGCCTCTGCGCCCAGCGGGGAGCCGATCTCAAATACCATCGGCAGCACCACTTGGGGTGCCCGTTCAAGCGAGGCGGCCAGCTTGGCATCGTGGTCCAGACGGGTTTCGGCCTCGGTCAGGTCTTGCAGCAGCGCAGCATATATCTCCTGCGCCCGTAGGTCCGCCTCGGCCGGTTTCTTGGCCGCCTCCAACTCCGTTGCCGCGACCTGGGATTGCAGAAGCAGCTCTTTTTTGAGCCCGCGGATTTCCTGCAACCCTTGCGTCTGGTCCGGTTCGGACAGGACAAAATCCACGCCGATCACCGCGGCGCCGCTTTCGCGCAGAATGTCGATCAACTCGCCCATGGTGGACCGGGGCCAAGGCCAGCGACCGACCCGCGTCAGACTGTCGTCGTCGACGCCGACGATCACGATCTGGTCCGACGGTGGCGCGGACGCCCGCAGGGGCATACGAAGATCGTAGGTGAGATAGTCGAGGTGACGCAACACCGGCCAGTCGGCCAGGTACCCGACGACGAACAGGAGGGTAAGGCCCCCTCCGATGACCCACTCGGAGAGTAGACGGTTGGACGATGCGACGCTCATGGCCCTATCCAAGACTGCCTGTGGCAAGTTCAGTCAGAGTAGTCAAACGGTCCATGCAAGTCAAATAAAACGCGAAGTTACGCGAGGCGAGGAGGATCGGGCCGGTTACGGCCGATCGAGAGGTTGAACCGGAGCCGGAGATTGGACCGATGCCAGCTCGTCGTAGAGTCCCATCCGGTCCCGCACTTGTCTGAGGTAGAGCCCGGTGTCCTCCGGAGCCCGCTGCGCCAGGAGGGTGAGCACTTGCGTGTCGGTCAGGTCCTGGACCCGCACTTGCTTGAGGACCTTGTTCTGGACGTTGGCCGGGCCCCATTTGTAGGCGCAGATCATCAGGGAGGTTTGCTTGTCGCCGGCCTCCAATCCCCCGACGAGCTGCTTCCGCAACAGGCGCAAATAGGCGGCGCCCAGCTCGACGTTGTGGGCCGGGTCCAGGAGGTATTCATCGTCCAGCACCCGGTCTTCTTTGTAGAGAAAATTGTAGGCGTCCCGCGCCGCCGCCCGGGGCACCAACTGCATCAACCCGTAGGTCGGCGAGGGGGATTGGGCCCGGGGGTTGAAAAACGATTCCGTATGGATCACCGCATAGAGCAAGCGCGGATCGAGCCCGTGCTGCTTCGCGTACAGCGGCACCACGTCCTGATATTGCAAGGCGCGCTGCGTGATATGGTCGGGCGTCATCGCGATCTTGGCCGTGACCTTCACGCGCGCAACCCCATCCCGCGATTCCACCGGCTTCTGCTCGACCACCGCGGCGGGCAGAACCTCATCCTGCACGAAAGCCTTGACGGTCTGCCGATCCACCGGTTTCCCCTCGCGACTCACGACTTGACCGGCCAGCGCCGTCCGGCCCGGCGCGGCTTCCTGGTCGAAGACCCGCTCGAGCTGATGGAGGAGCCGGCTCCAGGACCCGGGCAGGGCGATCAGGCGCAACTGCGCCTGGTCCGGAAGCGGCGCCAGCAAGGCCGGCACCGCCCGCAACCCATTCAGCGTCAGGCCGACCCTGGTCAGGGACAAAAACCAGGCTGGCTGCATGGCGCTGACTTCGGCCAGGGGCACCAACGCCGCGACCTCGACCGTCCCTTGCTCGAAATCCACGATGCTCCTGGTCTCATGGGTCTGGGAATAGTCAACCCAGTCCTTCGGGGTGGACCGCAACGCCCGGTCCCACTTCTGTTCGATGGCCTGTTTGGTCCGGTCCCAGCGAGCCTCGATCTCCCGCTCTCGCTGCTTCCACTGGGATTCCATGGCCTGCCGCTTGCCCCGATACTCCTCGTGAAGGCTGCGGAGCGCATCCTCTCCCTGCTGCTGCCGCTCTTGAAACCGCCGGTCGATCTCTTGAAACGGGTCGGCGGCCAGGGCGGGACCGGGAGTCACGCCCCCAGCTGCGATCCCCATGACGACACCGACCGCCAGCATCCTCCGCCCTATCCGCTTCATCGCCGGCTCCTCGCGCAACGGGCCTCGATTAAATTCCGAATTGCCGCTTCAACTTGTCGATCTCGGCCGGATCGTACTTTTTCCGAATTTCAAATTCTTTCTTGAGCGCCGACACTTGCTCGGACAATTCGAGAAAATCCTTGATCCAGTGGCCGGGCACAAAGGCTTTGACATCGGTAGACTTGTAGATCGGACCGTAGGGCGTCGGCTCCTCGATCAGGTCGATGGCCAGGAGCGTGGTGCCGGCGTCATTGCAGAAGGAGAGGAGCGTCGGCGCGCGAAGCCCCTTCGTCGCCCCTCCGTTGCCTCCGACCCCTCGGCTGAGGCGCAGCGTATAGCCATGCCGATTCTGATCGAAATGGAGGATCTCTTCTTCGCAAGCCTCGGGCTGGACCGTCCGGGAATCGTCGGTCGCATTTTGGAGCGTTTCCGCCGCAGGCGCATCGCCGGCGACCGCGGGCGCAATCTTATCCCAGCTGGGAGAACCCTGGACCTGCTCGTACATGTCCAACAGCCGCCGGCTCAGCTCCAAGCTGCGGGCCAGCGCTTTGCGTTGCTCCACTTGGGCATGGATGTTCCCGGTCATTTTTTTCAAGTCCTGTTCCAACCGGTGGAGCCGGTCGTCGAGTGCCCGACGAAGCGAGACCAGGTCGTGAAATTTCGGTTCGTCTTCCATGGGGTCCGTCGCAAAGGCGGCGCAGCCGTTCACGCTCCCGGGTCGGCCGCAACCGGGCTCCAGCTTAGCATTGAGGCGGGTGGCGTACAACTCCTCCGCAGGATTCCTCCGGTCCGCGGCGCCCACGCAGAAGTCGCGGTTGCGCCTTCAGCGGCAGCCGGGTACAGTACCCCCAATGCAGGGGACGGTCCGCAGAGGAGGGTGGGTATGCAGTATCGGCGCCTGGGGAGAACGGGGTGGCAAATCTCCGAGGTCGGCTTCGGTGCCTGGGGCATCGGCGGCACCTTCTGGATCGGTGCCCAGGACCAGGAGTCCCTCTCGGCTCTCCACGCTTCCATCGACGCGGGGTTGAATTTCATCGACACGGCTTTGGTCTACGGCGACGGGCACAGCGAAGCTCTCGTGGGCCAGGTGGTCCGGTCCCGCAAGGAACGTCTCTATGTCGCCACCAAAGTCCCCCCGAAGAACCTTCATTGGCCAGCCTTGACCGGCGATACGGTGGAGACGACCTTCCCGCCGGCCCACATTATCGACTGTACCGAGCAGAGCCTGAAGAACCTCAAACTCGAATGCATCGATTTGCAGCAACTGCACGTCTGGCGCGACGAATGGATGGAAGACCAGCGCTGGCTGGAGGCCTTGCTCAAGCTCAAGAGCCAGGGAAAGATTCGGGCCATCGGCGTGTCCATCAACGATCATGAGCCGGACTCGGCGCTCCGCCTGGTCGCCAGCGGGCTGATCGACACCGTGCAGGTAATCTACAACATTTTCGACCAGTCCCCGAACCGTGCGCTGCTCCCTGCCTGCCTCAAGCACGACGTCGGCGTCCTGGCCCGCTGTCCCTTCGACGAGGGGGGCTTGACCGGCAAGATCACCCCCGAGACTCAGTTCCCCGCCGGCGACTGGCGCAACGACTACTTCAAGGGCGACCGCAAGGCGCAGGTCGCCGCGCGAGTCGAACCGCTCAAGAAGCTGCTCGGCCCCGAAGCGAAGACGCTGCCGGAACTGGCGCTCCGCTTTTGCCTGGCCCATCCGGCGGTGAGCACGGTCATCCCCGGCATGCGCACCCAGGCCAACGTGCGCGCAAACTGTGCCTGGGCGGACGGGCGGCGCCTGAGCGACCAACTGGTGGCCTCGCTCAAGGCCCATGCCTGGAACAGGAATTTTTATGATTAACGCGAACCGGATGAGGTGGCGATGGGCAATCTGAAGGTCGGCGATCCAGCCCCGGACTTTACCGCAAGAACAGGCACCGGCGAGACCATCTCGCTCAAGTCCCTGCGCGGCAAACAAATCGTGCTCTACTTCTATCCGAAGGACGATACACCAGGCTGCACGATCGAAGCCTGCGGGTTTCGTGACGCGACAACCTCATTGGAACAGGCGGGGGCGGTGGTGCTGGGAATCAGCCGGGACGGGCAGGCTTCCCACCAAACGTTCAGCAAGAAATTCAACCTGCCGTTCCGCCTGCTCTGCGACGAGGACGGAACGATCGAGCGGGCCTACGGAGCGCACTGGCCGATCCTGAGCTGCCTGCCGGTCATCGGCCGCTTGATCGGCTCCAAACGCAAGACATTCGTCATCGACGCAACCGGCCGCCTCAAAGCCATCTTCCCGAAGGTCGACGTGAAGACCCACGTGGATGAAGTCTTAGCAACCCTTTGTGACTGAATACAATCCAGCCTGCTTTCTTCGCAGAGTTAGCCCTGACCATCAACGTAACCCTGAGCGATCCGTTTCACCTCTTCCGCAAATGATGGATCCTCCGAAAAGGAGGGAATCTCCATCAGTGCGATGAGCGCAAAGGCGTTTGCAAAGGTCAACACATCTTCTATATCTTCCGGTGATTAGTTCGGACCGATGTATTCAGGTGCATTTCGGCTCACTACTTGAGCATTACCACCATGAACATAGTTGCTCATCGGCTTCCAGGCCTTATCATAGAAGCTCTGTAGAGTGACCACGTAATCACCATCGCCCTTGGGCCTGAGGCGTCTAATGACTGAAACTGGTTTGATCGTAAGACGGTCCTGCTCGAGCCGTTCAAGTTCACTCTCAGTTGCTAGATATGTTGCCCACAGTCCAGTGATTCACCCGTCAAACATAGGGCGAAGCAATGAGAACGCCGAGCCAACAAATCAGCGCTCGACAAGAAGAATGATGGAACGATGGCGCTCAAGAACCGCGTCGAAGCTTCCCCCGGCAATGCTCCTTCGTAGGGAAGTAGGGGCGCTTCGGCCATATATGACCGTATAGATTTTGCGCGAAAACGATTGGGATCGGTGAAGAATGTCCATAACAAGAAAGAGAGACTACCTATGAGTAGATGACATTTCCAAGCCTCACAGGCTGTTCAAAAATGGCTTGTCACACCCGGCCCACCCCGCGCGCGCCTAGACGCGCGCATTTCCCGTGGCGAGGCCGCAGGGCGTGAGGACCCCGAGGCGTACTGGAGAAGTACGTTGAGGGGTTCGAGCGCCCGAGAACAAAGTTGGGGATTTTTAGGACAGCCTGTCAGCGGCCAATTTCGGCTAAGGGTTCCTTCGTCACATGAATCGCGCCGCGCGGGTTGGCGTCCAACTGATTGGCCGCAGCCAGTTCTTCCCTCGGCGGCGACGTCGTACATTCCGGCGTGGTGACCAGGCCCCAATGCTGGTTGTCTCGGCAGACGTTGCTCAGGACCATGGCTTCGGCATTGTGGAAGAGCAGAATGCCGCTGAGCATGTTGTCCCGGCAGACATTGCGGATGAGGTCCGGATGCGTCCCCTCGTCCCGGACGGCGAGTCCGAAATGGTGGTTGGCGAAACAGTGGTTTTGGGCGAGGTAGGGGCGGGCGCCGGCGAACGAAAAGATGCCGGACTCGCGGTTGTGGCACACTTCGTTGTCGATCAAGGTGGGCCGGCAGTCCGGCCCATAGATGACCACGCCGGACAAGATGCCTTCCGTCGCGCGGCAGCCGGCGATCGTGCAGGTGCTGTCCAGAATATTCATCGCGGAATTCTGGTCGCTGCCGACGTAGCGGAAGGTGATCCCGCTGATGCGACCGCTGGGCACCCGCTGCAGATAGAGCGGGCCGCCACGCCGGCTGAAGATCTGCACGACGTCGCGCCCGGCCCCGATCAGCAGGATCGGCCGCTCCGACACGAAGAGCTTGTCCTCATATCGTCCCGGCCTGATAAAAACCTGATCCTCCGGGCCTGCCTCTTTGACCGCCGCGCTGGGACGTGGATAAGCCTCGGGATCGGCCGCGTCCACGATGAGCGTCCGGCCGCCATTCGGGTTCGGCGGCGGCTCTTGCAGAATGGGCTGGACATAAGGTTGCTGGTCCGGGGAGCCGGAGCCAGACGCTTTCGCGGACTCACCTGACGATCCATTCGCCATACTCTGGCCTCAAGCCGGGCCATTCCGGCTATTACTCGGAAGGAATGCGACGGGCTACGACGCCGACTTGCAGTTGATACTGTCCCCGGCGGCGATCCTCCACGTATCTGGCCAGCGCTTCATGAATGACCGGGAAGGCGAGGCGATCCCAGGGCATCTTGTCCCAGGGAAACAGCTGCACCTCCAGGCTTTCCGTGCCGGCGCCGAAGTCCAGGTTGCGGAGCGTTCCCCGGAATACCACATAGACCTGGCTCACATGGGGCAGGCTGAGCAGAGCATAGAGCGAGGCGATCTCCACGGAGGCCTTGGCTTCTTCGAGGGTCTCGCGGGCCGCGGCCTGAGCCGTGTCCTCGCCGGCCTCCATGAATCCGGCGGGAAAGGTCCAGAAGCCAGTGCGCGGCTCGATGGCCCGACGGCAGAGGAGAATCTGATCTTCCCATTCGGGAATGCAGCCGGCGACGATCTTGGGATTCTGGTAGTGGATCGTCTGGCAGGCCTCGCACACATGGCGGGGCAGGTTGTCCCCCGGAGGCACCTTGAGCACGACAGGACGGCCGCAGTGGCTGCAATAGTTCATGGCCGACTCACATCCGATCCGCCGCCATGGTCCAAGAACTCCTGCAAGGCCTTGGGCGAAGGCTTCGCGAACGTGGCCGCCCGGCTGACTGTCGTGCCGTTGAGTCGGCGGAGGGTCACCGCCAGCTCGGCCATCTTGACCAGCACGGCCAGGCCGTTCAACACCACCGCGTGGCCGACGGTGAACTGCGCGACGCGGGAAAAGAGGAGCATCGGCAGGCCCCCGGCCGGGATGATCACTTCCACGCCGCTGTCCGCCAGCGGCTGGGCCTGTTCGCGGAACTGCCGGAGGATGCGCTCGAACGCCCCTGAGTCCGTAAAGGCCCGGTTGAGTTCCTCCGGATCGGTCGTCAGGGCCTTGACCGCCACCACCCGCTCCGTCAGCCCATAGCGGGCGATCTGCTCTTCGTGAAAGGGGATGAAGACCGGATTGATGGTCACCAGGGCGATTTTTCGTCCCAGTGTACAGGCATAGAGCATGGCGGTTTCGCCCAGACCCAAGACCGGGACATCCACCGTCGCCCTGGCTTCGTAGAGCCCCCCGTCCTGGAAATGTCCGATGACGAAGGCGTCGTAGCCCTGTTGTTGCGCCGTGACGGCGTTGCGCAACACCTGCGCGGCGCAGCGAAATTCCGTGATGCGATGCAGCTCGAGATCGGGCGGCGTGATCCCGTGAATCTCATAGATGACCTCCGGATCGGCGCAGGCCGTCAGCGCGCTCTGCAAGTCGCGGATATACCCGGTCTGCTGGTCGGGGTCGACGAAGCTCTGATACCATATTTTCATCGGACGGCGCATTGCAGCTCCGCGTCCTGAGTCCCGGGAGGCAGGAATCGGTCACCGGGGACCGGTTGCCCCCTCCGAGACTGTGTACCACAAACAGCCGCCGCCGGTCACGGCTCCCGCCCGATTCAAGTTTCCCGGCGATCCGACCGCTATACGTCCATATCTATCCACGTCACTTGGGCATTCGAGTTCGGCGAGGGGGCGCCTGCGCATGAATGCATTTGTTTCGCATCTCAGAGCCCATCAAGCCCAGGAACGGCCGGCTGCCCACCGGGACACCCCGCTGGCGGAGGCCCAGATGTGGCACAATCGCCGGGTATATCCGCGTATAGCCGTCTCCTTTCCCGTCGAGTTTGGGGTCCTCCCCTGGTTCAGACACTGGCTGTTGCGTCCGACCTATAAGACGGTCCGCAGCATCGATCGCAACCCAACCGGCAGCCTGGCCCTACCGGACCCTGAGCCCTGGGCCCATCCCTATCTGGCCGTGGCCCGCTACCTGGGCGAGCTGCTGTTCATCAACGGAACCCGCTGCTGGAAGGACGTAGGAAAAATTGCCTTCGCCAACGGGCTGGACCTCAGCCAGAGCGGTCTTCGCATGGCCACTGCCTATCCGCTCTGGTTGGGCGCATCGCTCCATTTGCGCGTGCCGGCCAGCGAGCTGACCCCCTTCGGATACACCATCCTGGGCAAGGTGATGCGCATCATACGAATGGATCGCTACGAGGTGGAGGTTGGCGTGGCCTTTACCGGAGTCCACCCATCGGACAGTCATGAACTCCCCCGGTTCCTCCTGACCCCACAGCCGAAACTGGCCACCCTGCGACAGCAGGGACGCCGTACCCCCCAGCCCCAGGTCGACGAGCCGGCTGGAATCGCAGCGCCCTGAGCCTGCCATAGGTGCCCGCAGGGTGTCCGTTGCGGCAGAGGTGTCAAGATCGGGACGCCTCACTATGCTGCTGCATTCGCCCGCCAGGCGAGAATCGGCTCCAATCTTGCCTTCTGGCGCCGGCGGACATACACTCGCCCCATGCGACTCCTCTTCATCCTGGCTCTGGGCTTGGCCCTCCAGAGCTGTCAGACAGCCCCGGAGCCGGTCGACACACCGGCGACACGCGCCGCCAAGGCCGCGGTCCTCGCAGCAGCTGCCAAGGACGCCTACGAGCATCGGGAGTTCACCCAGGCGATCGAGCAGGCCAGGCACGGGCTCCAGTTGGACGCAACCTCCTTGGACTCCTGGTATTGGCTGGGGATGGCCCTGTTCGCCAGCAATCAGGACGACGAAGCGTTCACCACCAGCAAACGGTTTGTCGAGCTTGGGGCCGCCCGTCCCGACCGGGAAGGCCAACTGGCGCAAGCTTATGACAGACTGGGATGGATCAGCTTTCGGAAAGGCCGCATGGACGACGCGGCCAAATATTTTTCCCTGGCGATCGAACGGGCCCCGACCCTCGCGCATGCCCTGGACGGGCGAGGGCAGATCGCATACTTCAAGAAGGACTATCCAGCGGCCATCCGGGACTTCTCCAAGGCATTGGGATTGGGGTCCACGGCGCACCAAATTGCGGTGGAATCCCGGGGACTGGCCTACTATTGGATGGGAAACTTTGCCAAGGCGTTACCGGATCTGAAGGCCGCGTTCGAATCCACCGGAGCGGATCGGAGGACCGATCGGAAAGATTTGTTGCGGGCCAGAGCCTTCTGTCACCTAGCACTGGGGGAACAGGAGACGGCCACGAATCTCTTTGCCCGCAGCCAGGACTTCAGCGAGGAAGAACGCCGCTACAACTTCGCCGTGATGACCTATCTCACGGGAGACAAGGAACTGGCTCTTCGCCAGGCTGGTAAGCGCACCGGCATCGGGCTCAAAGAAGCCAAGCTCAACGCCGCCACCATCGCCCGCGTGGACAAGGTGGCGCCGGGAAGCCCTGCCGAGAAGGCCGGCGTCCAGGTCGGGGACGAGATCACGATGGCCAACGGAGTCCCGGTCTCGAACCTCGAGCAGTATCGTGAGGTGATGCGCTCCATTCCCCCTGACACCAAGTTTACGCTCAGTATCGTTCGGAACGGGGCCAAACGGGAGCTCAGCCTGACGATGGGCGACGCCGAATACGTCATCAAGTCGGACCCCTACCTGGCCCCGCTCCTGGCCAAGCCGTTACGATCTAAAAATTAACCGACGTGATCCCCCGTCCGTTCTTCTTCAGAAAACATCGTCCCGTTCCGACAAAGACAAGAAGGAGAAAGCAGACCTATGGCTCAGCCCAAGACCCACGAACATAGCAGCCCGGCCCGCGGCCCGTCCGAACCAGAAGTCCCGGAGCCTTCGCTGGCCGAGCGGGCGCGAACCCTCATGCACCTGGGCCCGATCGGGAGCCTCTGCACCCTGTCGCTCAAGCGACCGGGCTGGCCTTTCGGCTCGATTATGCCCTATGCCTTGGACAGCCAGGGACGGCCGATCTTTCTGATCAGCACAATGGCCATGCACACGAAGAACCTCCTGGCCGATGCCCGCGCCAGCCTCCTCGTCGCCCAGCCGGAGGTCGCAGGCGATCCGCTGGGCGCGGCCCGCGTCACGCTGATGGGACAGGTGGATCGGGTGCCCAAGGACGAGAGCGACGCCGTACGGCACACCTATCTGGCTCGCCACGCGAACGCGAGTTATTGGGTGGACTTCGGCGATTTCGCGTTCTATCGCATGGCCATCGTGGATGTGTATTACGTCGGCGGGTTCGGCGTGATGGGCTGGGTCACCGCGGAGGACTACCAAGGGGCCTGCGTGGATCCGCTGGCCGACCAGGCGTCCGGCCTCTTGCAGCGGATGAACGCCGAACGGGCCGGGGACTTGCTGGCATTCGCCCGTGGCTCCGGCTACGCCCAGGCGGAGGACGCCAGGCTGACGGCGATGGACCGTCTGGGCCTTCACCTGCGCCTGCGTACCGGGGAGCGCGTACAAGGGGTGCGCCTCGCCTTTCCCTGCGCCGTCACCAACGCGCAAGACGCCGAACAACTGTTGGATGAGATGATGCGGCAAGCACAGGCACAGGCTTAGTGTGCGGCATCGGCTCGCCTGACACGTTTGGGCGAGAAGAAGACCGACAGGAAGAACACTGTGGTGGCCAGCAGCACGATGGCCGGGCCAGAAGGCAAATCCCACCAGTAGGAGACCATGACGCCCCACACGGCACACCCCACCCCGATCAGCACCGCATAGACCGTCATCTGCTTCAGACTATGCGTCAACTGGTAGGCCGTGGAGGCGGGCACCAAGACCATGGCGAAGACCAGAATGGCCCCCACGGTTTTGAGCGAGACCACCACCGTAAGGGCGATGAGCGTCAGAAGCAGGTAGAAGATCCGGCGAGCCGGCACGCCCGACGCCTCGGCCATGTCCTGGTCGAACGCGATAAAATACAGCTCCTTCGAAAAGATGAAAATCACCCCGACGACCAGCACGCTCAGCAGCCCGATCACGCGCAGTTCCTCCGGCGTCACCGAGAGCACGCTGCCGAACAGGTAGCCGTAGACTTCCGCGTTGTAGCCCTTCATCAGCCCGATGAACAGGATCGCCAGGGCCATCGTGGCCGTATAGAGGATCCCGATCGACACGTCCAGCTTCATCCGTCCTTGTTCTTCCATGACCCCCGTGATCCACACGGTCGCCAGGCCGAACACAATGGCCAGCGGCAGCGGCGGGACCCCGAGCAGGTAAGCCAGCGCCACACCGGCAAAGGCCGCGTGGGCCGTGCCGGCCCCGATGAACGCCAGCCCCCGCAAGACGACGAACACGCCGATGACCGAGCAGACCGCTCCCACCAGCACCGCCGCCAGCAGCGACCGCTGCATGAAATCGTATGTGAGCATCTCGATCATCTCGGCTCTTTTCAGTTCTTTCCCAACAGGACGCTCAAACAGGTCATCCAGCGAGGCCTCAGGGAGGCGAGGGCCCGAGGCGTACCGGATAAGTACGTTGAGGGGCCGAGCAACCGAGAACAAAGCTGGGGGCCTGTTTCAGCATCCTGCTAGTGGTGGTGGTGATAGTCTTCCACAATGATCAGGTCCTTCTCCGTGATCACGAGTTCCTTCCCATAGACCTGCTGCAGCACGTCCTGGCGCAAGACTTCTGCCGGCGGACCGGCGGCATAGAGGCGGGTTTTCAGCAACACCAGCCGGTCCACGTAGGACCGGATCATGTTGATGTCGTGGGTGATCAGGAGCACGGTCAGCTTCAGGTCCCGGTGCAGGTGTCGGATGAGATCCAGCACCGCGTGTTGCGTGGTGATGTCGATGCCGGTAGTCGGCTCGTCCAGGAGCAGTACTTGCGGCTGCTGCGCGAGCGCTCGCGCAATCAGGACTCGCTGTTGCTGCCCGCCCGAGAGGTGCCCCAACGCACTGTTCCGGTGATCCTGCATGCCCACATGGTCCAAGGCATGCAAGGCGATCTCCCGATCCTGCTTGTCGGGCCGCGTGAAAAGGCCCAGCGCGCCGTAGCGGCCCATCATGACCGCTTCCAGCACCGTAATGGGGAAATTCCGGTCCAGGACGCCCTTCTGCGGCAGGTACCCGATGCGGGCCCGGTGGTGACAGCGTAGTTCCTGGCAGGCACAGTCGAAAATCTGAAGATGGCCGGAGCGCGGCGGTAAGAGGCCCAAGACCGCCCGACAGAGCGTGGTTTTGCCTGAGCCGTTCGGTCCGATCACGCCCACGAATTCCCCGTCGGCGATCTCCAATGAAATGTCCTCCAACGCGGTGACGCCGGGGAAACCGAAGGTCGCGTGGGTGAACCGGATGATCGGAGTCGCCATCATAGGGTCCGCGGGTGAAACCGGCTAGGGCCGAGCCAGCGAGTGAGCCAATTGCCGGCCATTATACCGCAGCATGTCGAGATACGTGGCCGTGCCGGGCAATCCGCCGGGCAGCGGCGTCAAGACCACCACCCGGACCCCGGTCTCGCGTGCCAGGACCTCGGGAATTTGTTGGTTCAATTGGGGCTCGGAGACGACGACGCGAATCTTGTCCTTTCGGATTCCCGCGATCAACTCCTGAATGTGATACGCCGAAGGTTCCGCACCGGCCTGCGTGACGATCTCGCCGACGATCATGAGTCCAAACCGCCGCGCGAAATAGGGCCAGGCCGGATGGTGCACGATGATCCGCCGGTCGGGCACCTGCCGGAGCTGCTCGGTCAACTCGGACTGTATCTGCTCGATTTGGCGGATATAGGCAGCCTCATTGCGTCGATACTCGACGGCATGGGCCGGATCCGCCAGACTGAAGGCCTCGGAAATGTGTCGAACCATGACCGTGGCATTTTCCGGGTCCAACCAGACGTGAGGATTCCCGGATGGGCGCCGATCGTCATGGGCTTGCCGAGTCCCCCCGTGGGCCTCGTGCCCGTCGATCAGTTCGATTCCCTCCGAGGTCGTCACCACCAGCAAGCCGGCGTTGCCGGAATTCTTCACGAGCGAGGACACCCACACTTCTAACCCGATGCCGATCTGGAGGAGCAGGCGCGCCTTGCGAAGCGCGATCAAGTCGCTCGGCTTCGGCGAATAGCTATGTTCGCTCTCGAGACCGGAAATCAAGGACCGGACCCGGACGTGGGCGCCTCCCACCTGCTCCGCCCAATCCTTCAGGACCGGAATGGTGACGACGACCGGCAGCGGCTCCCCCGCCCAGGCCGGCCCGCCCGATCCCAGCAGAAGGCAGGCCGCAATCATCCAGGCCTGATTCGTAATTGCAAACGGTTTGCGCATGGGCGGGACGGTAGCATCGCCCGCCGATGAAAGTCAAACCGCTCCACGGCCCTCGCTTGACCCCTCCACCGACTTCGGTTAGCCTGCACGGATGCGCGTCCCACGAGCCGACCCAGGAACCAACGCGGGATGAAGGTTGTCGGCCTCATGTCCGGCACATCCGGCGACGGGGTAGACGCCGCGTTGGTGGATATCCGCGGCGGAGGACTCGCCCTCAGAATCACCGCGCTGGCGTTCGCCCCCACGCCCTATCCGGCAGACTTGCAGCGGCGGGTGTTGCATCTTTGCTCCGGCGGATCCGTCGCCGAGGTCTGCCATCTGAATGCCGTCTTGGGCGAATGGTTCGCCAGGGCGGCGCTCCGCGTGATCAAGAAAGCCGGCCTGCGCCCCGCCGAGGTTGGACTCATCGGGTCCCACGGGCAGACCGTCCAGCATCTGCCGCAAGGCATCCGCGAACGAGGGCTGGGCGCAGTCCGCTCGACGTTGCAGATCGCCGAGCCGGCGGTGATCGCCGAACGGACCGGCATCGCGACGGTGGCCGATTTCCGACCCCGCGACATCGCGGCCGGAGGACAAGGGGCTCCGCTCACCCCCTATGTCCACCATCTCCTGTTCAGGCATGCGACGCGATCACGCCTTATCGTCAACTTGGGCGGCATCGGCAACGTCACCCACTTGCCGGCCGGAGGCGCCCTGTCCTCCGTGCAGGCCTTCGATACGGGTCCGGGCAACATGGTGCTGGACGGGTTGATCCGGCGGCTGACCGGCGGCCGACGGACCATGGACCGCGACGGACGCCTGGCGGCCAAAGGCGCCGTGGATGCCCAGCTGCTGGCTGAGTTACTGGCCCACCCCTTTTTTAAGCAGCCGCCGCCCAAGTCCACGGGCCGGGAAGCCTTCGGGGAGCCCTTCGTCGCGCGGCTGCTCGCCATCATGCGCAAACGCCGCCTCGCGGTGAACGATATCCTGGCGACGTGTTCGTTGTTCACCGCCGTGACCGTGAGCAGTGCCAGGCGCTGGCTGGGACCGAATCTAGACGAAGTGATTGTCGCCGGCGGCGGCGCGCGCAACCGGACGTTGATGGGAGACCTGGCCGCGGTGTTCGAACCGATTCCGGTGCGCACGCTGGAAGAGATCGGCTGGGACAGCAAGGCCTTCGAGGCCGTGGCCTTCGCCGTCCTAGCCTATCAGACGCTGCAAGGGGAATGCGCCAACGTCCCGGCCGTCACCGGCGCCACGCATCCCGTGCTCCTGGGCACGATCGTGCCGGGCACGCGGGACCCGCGATCCTTGTTCCGCAGAATCGGCGAGAGAAGCTGAGGCCTCGTGGACGATCCTCTGATTTTGACTGTGGCCGGAGGGATGCTGCTGCTGGGATTGGGCCTATTCTTGCTGCTCCGGTCCAGGACCAGCCGCCGGCAGACAGGCAGGGGAGGCGGCCAACTGCAACACACAACCTCACCCATTCCGCCCGGGCTCACCCTCACCCCGCAACCGCTGCTCTCGGAGGCCGAAGCCGCCTTCTTCAATCTGCTGCGGCTGGCCGTGCAGGACCAGTTTCTCGTCTTCTCCCAGGTGCCGGTCTGGTGCCTGGTCGCCATCCATACGCAAGACCGCCAGGCGCGTGGCGCGTTCCTGAATCAGGTGGCGCTCAAGCGCGTGGACTTCGCCCTGGTGCATCCGGGGAGTCTGTCGGTTGCCAAGGTCATCGAGCTGCGGGACGCGGCCCCGCCTTCGCCGCAACGGCAGGCGCGGGACCGGCTGCTGGACGCAGTCTGTGGAACCGCCGACATCGAGTTGATCAGGCTGGACGTCCAGACGGCCTACACAGTGCCCACGTTGGCTGCACGCTTGGGCCTTGAGCCGGAGGAATGAGCGCCTCTCAGGGAACCTTCCGCGTCAATTCTTTTTTCTCTCCGCCTCGCAGCACCATGACTCGCGCCACGTCCCCCGATTTCAGATTCCCCAGCCGATCCCGGATCACCGTGGTGCTGGAGCCGTCGCCCACGATCGGGACCCCCTGCACCTCCAGCACGATATCGCCACCCACCAGGATGGCTTGCCCTTCGATCACCGCGGGAATCGAGCCGGGACGCAAGCCGGCTTCCGCTGCCGGCGACCGGGCCGAGATCCGCTGGACCAGCAGCCCGGCCGGCTGCGGAAGGTTGAACGCTTTGGCGAGATCGCCCGAGAGCAGAAATCCCTCGACTCCGCTCCAGTAGGGGTTCTTTTCCAGCAAGACCCGCCGAGCCACCGAGGAGGTGACCACGAACCCCATCCCTTCGAATCCGCCTGACTTGGAGAGGATATGGCTGACGATGCCGATGACTTCCCCCGCCATGTTGAACATGGGTCCGCCGGAGTTGCCCTGGTTAATCGCAGCGTCGGTCTGGAAAAACTCCGCCCGGGAAAGGCCTCCATACATGGTGTTGGGTTTGTGCCGCGCGCTGATATGGCCGACGGTCAGCGTATGCCCCAGCCCCAAGGGCGCGCCCACGACGAAGACTTGATCTCCGACTTCGGCCTCGTCGGAGTTCCCGAGCCGGGCCACTTCGTTGTTCGGCGGAACCCGTTCCAATTGGAGCAGGGCCACATCGGCGGAAGGCTCCGAGGTCACGACCTTGGCCTTCACCACCTCGCCGGTTTGGAAATGGACCGTGACCTCGTCGGCTGTCTGGACCAGATGGGCCGCGGTCATGACTTTGCCGTCCGCGGAGATCAGCACCCCCGAGCCCATCCCCGCGAGAGTGGTGGGTTTCTGTTCGAGCCCGCCCACGGTCTCCTTGCGGTTGGTCTTGATCACGATGACCGCGCCGTCCACCTCTTTGAACATCTGACTGAGCGTGTCGGCGCCGGCGGGCCTGCACGGCCAGCCGGCCAGGACCAATGACAACAACAGGATGACACGTATGGTCATAGACACCTCCAGCTGGGCCTTAGCGGGCGGGTCGGCTACGTGGGGCGACTCCGCTTCCAGTTTTCAATGGCATCGACCGCGCAGTGATACCCGATGTCCTCGATCCGGTCGATCGACTTCCAATCGAAGATGCTGATCCCTTCGGTCGGGACGTGGAGATAGAGATCAGCCTGTCGCTTGATCGTTTCGATCTTCGACAAGGTGTTCAACATCGTGGCGCGGGTCAGGATATTGAAGATGTTGGGCAGCGCCACGCGCTTCGCGAAGGGGTTCACCCGGTTCCAAAATAGCCGCCAGCCCGAGAAGAACGTATGGGCGCCGACGGTGGCCGTCAAATCCGTGCGGGCGCAGACGTCCACTGCGATCACAGACCCTTGGACCAGCTGGCCCATCACGTCGGCCGGCAGGTTGTTGAGAATTCCGCCGTCGATCAACAAGTCCCCGTTCGACAGGACGACGGGCGGAATGGCGCCGGGCACCGCCACGCTGGCCCTGGTCCAGAGCCACAGGGGCCCGTCCTGATGGACCATCATCTCGGCGCGGGTGAGATTCGCCGACACGCAAAAGAATTTGATCCAGAGGTCCTCGATCTGCCGGGAGCCGAACATCATTTTGAGCATCTTCGTCAGCTTGCGGCCGGTGATCATCGCAATGATCGGCAGGGTCTTGTCCCGGTGCGGCGCCAGCCCGACGAATCCTCTGCGGTTCATCTCGACGATCTCTTCGACGGAATGTCCCATAGCGTACTGTCCGGCGATAATCGCGCCCATGCTCGTGCCGCCGATGAGGTCGATGGGCAACCCGCAGTCCTTGATCGCTCGGATAACGCCGATGTGGGCGAACCCCCGCGCGCCCCCGCCGCTCAGCACCAGGCTCACCGACTTCCCGGTCAGGATCCTGGCCAACCGCTCATAATCCGCTTGCCGGTCGGCCCGCACATGGTGGTGGGCGGACACCCGACAGGCTTTGAGCCATTGCCGGGTCCCCTCCGGCGCTTTCGCGTCATCCGGATGCAGGAGGACCAACTCTTTCCTGGCGCCGGCTCCGCCGGCTTCCCCCGACCGCATCAACATCTCGATCGCGCCTGGGACGGGATCGGCGGCGGCGGTATGGACAAGGAGGATCAGGTCGGCCTGCCGCAGACAGCGCTTGGTCCAGGGTGACGGAGTCGAGTCGCACTCCAGGAGCAGATACCGGTACTGCGCTTCCTGGTCGTTCAGCCAGTCCACGATCCGGTTGTTGCCCAGAGCGCTCAGCGGCACCTGCGCCGCGCCCTCCCCCAGATGCCGGTCCAGCCGGCTGCTGTCCAAATGCACCACCGAGCCGCCGCACGTCCCAAGCGCCGAGACCAGGCGTTCGGCGAAACGGGCGTGCGGGACGGCCTGGTGACCGGGCACCACCGCGATCGTGGCGATGGGAGTCGTCTTCGTCCGCGACGCATCCGATTGCTGCAGACGCCGAGCCAACGTGCGGGAGAGTTCAACGGCGGCCTGCGGATAGTCGTGCAGCAGACGATCGAACGCCGCCCGAGAGAGACGGATCAGCTCCGAGTCGCGCACCGCGCGGACCGTCGCCGAACGCGGAGCATCTGTCAACAGCGCCATCTCCCCGACGCAGGTTCCCCGCCCGATAGGCCGCACCGCCGGATCGCCCCCGCCCTCGGACTGGATAATAGCCTCGAGCCGGCCGTTCACCACGGTGTAGAGGCAATCGGCAGGATCCCCCTGCCGAAACAGGATGTCGCCCCCGGACAGACGCAGCCAGGTCGAGTCTTGTATGACCTGATCGAGGGCCGCTCGGTCGATCCCGCGGAACAGATCCATCAAGGCGAGAGATTGGCCGGATTGCCGGCTGGTCGCCAATCGCTCTAACTGTTGTTTGATGTCCGGGTGCTGGACGAGAAACCGATCGAACCCCGCCTTGGTGAGACGCAGGAGTTCCGACGGCATGATAGCGCGGACGGTCGCCGACCGAGGCTGGTTTGCAAGTAGGGCAATTTCCCCGAGGCAGCCGCCGATGCCAATCTGCCCCAACACCTGTTCGGTGTCGTCGGCTCGTTTGAAGACCACCTGCAGACTCCCGTCCGCCACGAGATACAGACTGTCGGCGGGATCGCCCCGGCGAAAGAGCACCTCCCCGGCGGACACATGGACGGGCGTCATCTCGCTCTCCAGCTTCCGCAGCGTGGGCTGATCCAACCCACGGAACAGCTCCACGGAGGCCAGCAACGCGCTGGTGTCGGGACGCGAGCCAGGAGGTTCCGAACGCTGCATCGGTGTCCTTCTTCTGAAGCGCGATCGGGTCGGGGGTCTTTCGAGAACCGGCAAACGTGACGGACCAAGGCAACCGAGCTTACTGACTTATGCGTGAGGGGTCAACGGTGGAATGAGGGGGAGATCCGGCACGTAGGGCTCGCGAGGCGGTTCGGAACCGGGCACAAGCCAGCCCGCTTACAAGCGCCCTTCGTCCAACTCGATGGCCTCCACCCAGGTGGTGACCGAAGGAAGCGACGCGACCGGCACCCTCCGTTTGGCGGCGATCTCGGCGAGCCGGCCCTGAAACCGCTGTTGCGCCGCCTCGTCCTTGGGCGCGGCTTTCAAGAGGCCCTGGTTCCACAGCCGCATGTCCGTCTCCGTCAGCGGCTTGCCCTCGCGGCGGACCCAGGCCAGCAGCTCGTCGTCCGTGCCGCCGGCCAGCACCTGCCGCTCGAAGGCTTCGCCCGCCAAGCCGAGCAGGTCCAGCAGGTACTTGTCGAAGCCTGCCGTGAGATAGTTGTAGTCCTGGATCTGCCCCGCATGGCGCAGGCGCACCTTGTCGATCAGGCGCCCGAGATGCATGATGCCGCCGAGCGTCGCCTTGGGACTGCGGGGATACGCGTCGGCCATTTAATTCGCCTGCCGGCTCAATCGGACCACGATCGCACCCATCACATCGCCCTTTTTGAAATTGCGCCAGCGGCTTTCTGGGTGGCCGTTGTGGCAATCGGCGCAGGACTGGGATATGGCGAAGTCGGCCGCCATAGCCTTAAACTGCTTGCCGTCCGCAAACGTGATGATCTTCTTGCCAGGATCGGCCATGAGGCTCTTGAGCGCTTCCGTCTCGGCGTCGGTCTTGGGCAAGTTGCTCTTGTAGATGGGGGTCAGGCCGATGATGCCGATCTCGAACGTCTCGAGGTCGGAGCCGGCGGTTTTCACAAACTGGGCCGGCAGCGGGATCGCATGGGCGTTCTTGACCCAATCCTCCTTGGGCGTGATGCCCACCTCCTTCGTATGCTCGACGACGTGGAGCACGTAGGCGGAGCGGAAGGCGCGGACCGTTTCGAGCACATAGCGGGCCACCAGATCGTAGGTTTCCGCCTGCGCCACGGATCCCCACAGGACCAGGCCGACCACTCCTGCCCCCATCGCCATACCCGCAGATCGCTTGTTCATGACACCTGCTCTTTCTTCATTTCCTGTCAGTGGTGTCCGGTTAAGAACAGGGCGATTTTGCGAAACCCCAATAACAGTGCGGGTTCCATGAACTCTCAGGGTGTCTCCGATTTGAATAGACGCGAGCAGGTCTGCCAGCCTTTCGGCATTTCTT
>Ga0194120_10000417_pt1 | contig 80000 bp, 73 predicted proteins | sample TA2MahCa65mmetaG_FD_148642 | JGI IMG/M metagenome (GOLD analysis project Ga0194120, IMG submission 148642) | Freshwater microbial communities from Lake Tanganyika, Tanzania - TA2015019 Mahale Deep Cast 65m | ecosystem: Environmental > Aquatic > Freshwater > Lake | place: Tanzania: Lake...
GGCCTAAAGGGGTGGCCGGAGTCCGCCTGTTGCTCCAAGCAGAACGTCTCATCACCGACGAAATCGAAATCGGAGCCTTAGTGTTTACTCGCATTTGAACGCTCTCATAATCACTATCAATATCTATCAGACCTTGAATTCCAAAACAAGCTCTCAAAGGTAATGTCGCCGCCGTGATTGTGGGCGATGGTTTGGCACACCGACAAACCCAGCCCGTTGCCGCGCCCGCCCTCTTTGGTAGTGAAGAAGGGAGTGAAAATCTGGCGCGCGTCGGCTTCGCTGATGCCGCGCCCGTTATCTGCGACCGACACTTCGATATTATCGCCAGAGGCCGCCACTCGCGAGGACACGATCACCACCCCCGGCCGATCGTCGGCCAGCGCATCGCGGGCGTTCATCAGCAGGTTCACCCAAATCTCTTCGAGTTGATGGCCGTTGGCGAGGACATAGGGCAAATTGGGATCCAATTCCACTCGCAAGTCGGCGCCCCCGCGAGTGAGGTGCGCGCCGACGAGATCGAGCGCTTCCATCACGGTTTCGTTGACATCGGTGGGGACGAGTTCCCCATCATCCGGGCGCGAGAAATTCATCAGCCTCTGCACCACTCGCTGCGCGCGCCAGCCCGCTTGAAAGATGGCTTTCGCCGAAGGGTAGATTGGCGAATCGGAGGGCGTGGCCTTGAGCATGAGCTGGGCATCGGCAATGACGGTGGTGAGCGGGTTGTTGATTTGGTGCGCCACTCCGGCGGCCAGTTCGCCCACAGCGGTGAAGCGGGCCGCCTGCACCAACTGCGCTTGCGCGGACTGCAAGGCCTCGACCGAGCGCTGGAGATCGCCGAAGAGGGCGGCATTGTCGATAGCGATGGCCGCCTGCGCCGCCAACGCTTCGAGGAAGCTCAGCCATTCGGGATCGGAGTCCAGCGCCGAACGATGGAAGATTTCGAGCACGCCGCGCATGTGGCCTTTGGCCACCAGCGGCACGCCGTAATAGGCCACAAAGTTTTCGTTGGCCAGCAGGGGCGCGCGGGTGAGGTCGGCGGTGTCGTCGCGCAGATTGCCAATGCTGACGATGGCGCGTTCGAGAGCGGCCCGGCCGGCCAGCCCTTCGCCGAGCCGCAGGCGCGTGTGCCGCAGGGCGGTGGTGCGAAAGCCGCGCCCGGCGGCGTATTCGAGCAGCTGCAAATTCGGATCGAGCAGAAGAATATCGGCCGCGCTCACGCCGAGCTGAGTCGTCACTTGATACAACAACACGTCGAGGATGATATCGAGATCGAGGGTAGCGCCGATGGCCATATTGATGTCGTGCAGGGCCGAGAACCACTGCATCCGCCGGGTGGTCTTTTCGTGCAGGTCGGCGCGGTGGAGGGCGCTGGCGGCAATGTCGGCGATGGCGGTGAGCAGGCGCATTTGCGAATCGGTAAGGCAGTCTTGCGAGGCGATCCACAGCACGCCCAGCGCGCGATCCTGAATGATGAGCGGCACTCCGGCGGCGGCGATGGCCCCCTCGCGCGCTGGGGTTAACAGAACTTCCTCATCGGTGTGAAACTGATTGTTGAGATAGGGCTCTCGGCTGTGAATGATCCGGGCCGTGACTCCTTCGTCATCGCGGATTCGCATCCCGGCCAGGCCGCTCCACACACCCGTGGCCGATTCGATTGAGATATTGCCCGCCACCGGATCGCGCATGGCCAGCGCTGCGCCCTGCGCGCCAAGCACCGCGCTGGTCTGCTCGAGAATGAGGGGCTCTAAGGGCGCGCGCGCGGGAGCAACGCGCAACGCCAGCGATACGCAGCTCAACGCTTCCAGTTCGCGCGTGCGCTGTTGGGTTTCATCCAACAAGCAGGCTTTGGCCATCGCCAGCGCAATGTGCGCGGCGGCTTGCTCGGCGCGGGCGATCTCTTGCGCCGAAAAGCGGTGGTGAGTGTGGAAAGCAATGAAGGCCGCGCCCAGCTGAAGTTTTCCGGCAATCAGCGGCACGATCAACAGCGAGCGGGCCGGGATGGAGGCGGCCAGCCGCGGGGTGATGAGTGGGGTGTCGAAGATACTGTCGATGGCGATGGCATTGCCCAAGCGCAGCACGTTTTCGGCCAATGCCATATCGTCCATGTTCGTGTGCAGGGCCACGTAGTCATCCGAGCCGGAGGCGGCCAGCGCCAGCGACGACTCCCACCGCTCGCCGCCCCATCGTTTGATAAAACAAGCATCGGCGCTGAACAGAGAGACGAGGCGCTCCGAAAAGAGTCGGAGCGAGATATCGAGGTCGGACTGTTCGAGGCCGATGCGGGCGATTTCGTTGAGGGCGGTGGCGTGGCGGGCGTGCATCGTCGTTTCGGCAAACAGCCGGGCATCGTCCAGCGCCAACGCGGCCCGTTCGGCGAAGGCAAACACCGTGCGGCGCGCGCGTTTGTCGAACCCATCGAGGCGGGTGCTTTCGAGGTTGAGCACGCCGATCACCCGCCCGGCGGCCATGAGCGGCACGACGAGTTCGGAACGGGCATCCAAATTCCCGACGAGATAACGCGGGTCGTCAGACACATCGGGCACATAGATGGGGCGAGCCTCGCGCACGACAGTGGGGATGACGGATCGGCCGCCGAGCGATATGACGGTGGGTGAGCCGATGCTGGGGATGCCGGCCTGCCCGCCGAGATAAACATTGGTTTGATCCTCATCGATCAAGAGAACGCCGCAGTGATCACACTTGATCTCGTCCACCACCGTCTTCGCAATTTGCGCGGCCAACGCCGACAAATCTTTGTCCCGCGTAAACAGGTTGACCGAGGCGCGATACAACAGACTCGTTTCGGCGGCGTTTTGGCGAACGGATTCGTACAGCTGCGAATTCTCGAAGGCTATCGCCGCCTGAGCGGCAAAGGCGCGCAGACGCTCCAAATGAGCGGGCTTGAAATATCCGGCCGTGCCGCTGTCGAGGTTGAGGAAGCCGACGGTGCGGCCGCGGAGCGAAATGGGCGCCCCGACATACGAGCGTATCCATTCCAGCCCGGCGGCGGTCGTCCAATCGGGATCGTTGCGGACATCGGCGACGATGGTCGGTTGCCCGGTTTCGGCCATCTTCCGCAGGATGGGTGTGTTGGCGAGGCGGAAGCGCACGGTGTTGAGCGTGGCCAGCAGCTCCGGCTCAACATAGCCGGTGGATTTCGCCACGCGGACGATGCCTTCCTCGAGCAGCATGAGGGTGGCGCGGTCGTGCGGCACCACTCGCTTCATGTTGATCAAAATGCGCTCGAACAACTCATCCATTTCCAGATTGGCGCTGAAGGCCATTGCCACATCGCGCAGGGACTCGGCCATGGCTCGCTGATCGCGCTCCGAGTCGAGCAGAGAGGTTTTGTACACGGCCAGCGACACTTGCCGCGCGAGTTGTTCGGCAAAGGCGATCTCGTCGGGCGAGGCTCGCCGCGCGGCTTTGTAGCCCAGCAGGGCGGCGCCGAATTTGTGGCCGCCCGCCGCCAACGACAGCCCGGTCACAGACTGAAACGGGGGCCGCGGTTCTTCATCGCCCGCCTCGAAGAAAGACATCTGCGGATTGTTCATCGCCTCTTGGGCCGCTTTGAGAGTCGATGGGATCGAACGCGTCATCAACATCTCGGCGTACTCTCCGTAGGCGGCGCCGGGGATCATGGTTCGAGAGGCGGCGTCCCACATGAGAATGGCGCAGTCGTCCGCGTTGAGCAATTCGCCGAGCCAGCCGGCGACGGCGCGGAGCATTTCCGGGAGGGTGGAGGCTTCGAGTGTGGCGCGGGTGACGCTGTTGAGCAGAGAGAGTTGGCGGGTTTGCCGTTCGGTGGCGGCGAACAGCCGGGCGTTTTCGATGGCAATGGCCGCCTGATCGGCAAAGGCTTGCAAGCGCTCGGCGTGAGTCTGATCGAAGAAATCGGGCGTGGCGCTGTCGAGGTTGAGGAAGCCGATCGTGTGCCCTTTGGCGACGATGGGGACGCCGACGTAGGAGCGGATCCACTCGATGCCACGGCCCATCACCCAGCCATCATGGTGCCTCACATCGGGGATGACCAACGCCTTCCCGGTTTCCATCATCTCCCGGTAATTGCGAAGTTGGTCAATCGGCAACACCATGCCCGCCCACAGGGTTGCGTCAAGGGGAGGCGCGGCGAAGACTCGAACGGTGGAGGCGGTGTGGGTGGCCGGATCGATGAGAACAACGTTGGCGGCGTCGTGAGGCACAACGCGCCCCATCGTCGCCAGAATGCGATCCAGCACTTCGTCGAGATGCAATGTTCCGCTCAGACTGGCGGCCACATCGCTCAGGGCTTCGGCAATGGCTCGCTGTTCATGCTCGGCTTCCAATGAGCGCGCGGCTTTCGCGTGGAGCGCCGCCAATTCATTGGCGCGATGGAGCAAAGCCGCCTGCGATTCTTTTTGCTTGCGCTCCGACTCTCGCCGATCATCCGCCATGGCCCCCAACGTGAGGGCGAGGGCCGAGAGGGCCACCGAGAATATCTGCATCTCGATCATTTCATAGGAGGACTCGAGGGGCGCAATCAGAGAAACGACTCTCGCAGTAGCATTGATGACAACGGCGCCGATCACGGCCCCCTGCAATCCGTCATTCCACACCACCCAAATGATGCCGACGAAACAAAGATAATAAAGATGGATCTCGCGGGTGGGCGGCCAAGCCAACAGAAACCCGAGCAGGGCGGCGGCCAGCGCCAGCCAAATGGGTCGAAGAATGGATCCCCGTTTCGCGCGCGGGGTTCGCCCCCCCTCTATCCCCCCCAATGGGGGGGATGAAAGGGGGGGAGCAGTTCGGAGAATCTCCGCAAGCAATGGCTTGGCGATGACGAGAATGAACGGTGTGGCAAGAAAGATTCCAATCGTGTCGCCGATCCAGAAGTCATAAACGGCGAGCGCGTAATCACTGCTGGCGATCAGCCCGCCGTAGGCAAACACGGCGGCGGTGGAGACCGCCACATTAAGTGAGGCGAGCATCGAGATGCCGACGAACCACATCACGTCTGATCCATGCCGCAGATTGGCCCCGCCGAGAACTCGCCGCAGAATTAGCCCGCCGATGGAATACCCGCCGCCGACAGTGAGCGTTGAGAGCAAAGTGACCGGGAGCGGGAAATGCCAAATCAGCCAGCCGCCCAAAAACTCGGCGATGAAGATGAGAGGCGCCGCCGCGGGACCCACCAACAGAAGCAGAGCAATGCTCAAACCGGGCGGCACATACCACACGGAAACGATAGAGATGTTGGTGAAGAAGGTGGCGAGAGCCGAGAAGCCGAGGTAGAGTCCCCAATACGCCAGCGCAATCGCGCCATAGCGCAATGCCGCGTGCAGGCGCGCGCGCGGCAAGGGGGGGGCCGGGCTGGCTTCAGGCGTCACGGCAGGAATCGGTCAGACTTGAATGGTGTAGCCGTGCCCGGGCACGGTGGTGATGTAGATCGGGCTGCCGGGATCCGGCTCGATCTTTTCGCGCACGTTCTTCACGTGCACGCGGACGAGATCGGGCGAGCCGGCGTCGAAGGGATAATCCCATACATCGTGCAGGAGTTTGGCCGGAGAGAACACTTCGCCGGGGTGGCTCATGAGGAAGTAGAGCAGATCGAACTGCACCGGCGTGAGCGGCGCCGTGCCGCGCTGGGTGGTGGCGGTGAACGATTTGCAGTCGAGCACGAGATCGCGCACGATGATTTGCGAGGAAGGAGATTCGGCGATCTTGCGCGACACGCCGCGCCGCAGGATGGCGCGGATGCGCAGAACGAGCTCGTCCACGTTGAATGGCTTGGTGAGGTAGTCGTCGGCGCCGGCGCGCAGGCCCAGCACTTTATCTTCCACTTTGCTGCGGGCGGTGAGGAACAGAATGGGCAGATCGGCGAGGATGGGATCGGCGCGAACTTGCTTGCAGACCTCGAAGCCGTCCATGCCGGGCATGAGCACATCGAGCACGATGAGATCGGGGCGGTGGCGGCGGGCGGCGTTCAGCCCCTCCACGCCGGAGGTGGCGACGGTCACGTTGAAATCGTGCGCGCGCAGAGTCCGCTCGATGGATCCGGCGACGATCTCTTCGTCATCAACAACAAGAACGTGATTCTCATCGGCGGTGTTTGGCATGGTTCAAGGCTCCCTTCATGATGCTTTCCGAATCAAAGGCAAGCGCACCGTGAAACGCGCGCCCTCTCCGGGCTGGCTGTCGAACGTGATTTCGCCGCCATGATTGCGAATGATGGACTGGCACACCGAGAGGCCCAAGCCGTTTCCGCGCTCGGGCTCTTTGGTGGTGAAGAACGGGGTGAAGATCGACTCACGATCCTCTGGGGCAATGCCGTGGCCGTTGTCGCGCACGCACACTTCGACGGCGTCGCCGGAGTCGGCGGCCTGCGATTCCACGCGGATGAGTCCGGGGCGGCCCTCCACCAGCGCATCGCGGGCATTCATCAACAGATTGATCCATATCTCTTCGAGTTGATGGTCGTTGGCCTGCGCGGGGGGCAAGTTGGGCGCGAGCGACAGGCGCAGTTCGACGCCGCCGCGCTCGACGTGCGCGCCCACCAGATCGAGGGCTTCGACGACGGTGGCGTTGATGTCGGTGGGCGCGAACAGCCCTTCATCGGGGCGCGAGAAGTTGAGCAGGCGCTGAACGACTCGCTGCGCCCGCCACCCGGCTTGAAAGATGGCGTTGGCCGAGGCGTGCGCCGCTTCGTCGGCCGAGACGGTTTTCATCAGCAACTGCGCGTCGGCGATGACGGTGGTGAGCGGGTTGTTGATCTGATGAGCCACTCCGGCGGCCAGTTCGCCCACTGCCGAGAAGCGGGCCGCCCGCACTAATTGCGCCTGCGCCTGCCGCAGTGCTTCCATCGAGTTCTGCAAGTCTCGATAGAGCATGGCGTTTTCAATCGCCGCGCTGATCCGGTCGCTGTTCACGCGCACAAAGTCGGCATCGTCGGGCGCGAAGTGATGCCGCTTGCGCGAGGCCAACAGCACGAGGCCGGCTATTTTGCCTTTCACCATCAACGGTTGCGATAAGTATGCCAGCACATTCTCACGCCGCATCCATTCTTCGCGCCCGGCGGCGCCGTCGCTCCGGCGCGGCGACAACCACTCGGCTTCGGCCAGCGGCGACATCGTTTGTTGGAATTGGCGCGAGAGGCCGCGCGATGAGGGGGCGATGATCAATTGGCCGCCCTGCGGAGTGTAAATGGCCCCGCACTCGATGTCGAGCGCGGCGGTGAGGCCGTCGAGCGCGGCGTCGATCACTTCGGGCAGATTGAGGGAGCGGGCCACCGCCGCCGTCACGTCGCTCAGAGCGGCCAGCATTCGAGTCTGCCGCCCTATCTCGGTTTCCATTTGCTTGCGGCGGGTAATATCGCGCACGAACAATTGCACAAAGTCGGATCGATCTTTGCCCGAAGAGGGAACGAGCCGCGCGCTCACCTCCGCCGGAAACGACGAGCCGTCACTGCGGCGATACTCGCATTCGTAAATCTGCGTCTCGTGCCGCGAAAGGGTGCTCAACAACCGCTTGCCCGCTTCGGGATCGATCAGGCTGATGTGCTGGCCCACCAACGCTTCACGCCGATAATTCACCCAGCCAAACAGCGCCGGGTTCGCGTCGATGATGATGCCGCCTGCGTTGTAAAGCAGAATGCCTTCGCTGGCCTGCTCGAACAGATCGCGGTAGCGGGCTTTGGCCTCGTCGAGGGCGCGTTCTAATCGTCCCTGTTCGATCACTCGATTGATCACTTCGGGCAGGGTCTCGAAGTAGTTGCCCGTTTTGACGACGTATTCGGCGGCCCCGGCTTTCACGGTGGAGGCCGCCACGCGCTCATCGCCGTGGCCGGTGATCATCACCGTCGGCGTTTTGAGTCCTTGCGCGGCGAACTGTTGCAATACGTCCAGGCCTGTTCCATCGGGCAGGCTGTAGTCGAGCAGTACCGCATCGTAACTGTGGCTCTTCATCAGCGGCCAAATGTCGGCCACGTGGGTCACCGCGTCCAGCTCGTACGAGCCTCTCAAGCGCAGGAATTCCCGAATCAATTCGGTGTGTTGCAGGCTGTCTTCCACCAACAATATTCTGAGGGGTGCAGTCATTGAAGTGTGCCTATGAGCAATTCGTAGCGGCTTCGGAAGCGCCGCAAGAAAATTGTGAACAGATCATCGCCCAGTCAATGTAACATGTCCGCCGCAGAAAGTCCGTAAAAAAAACATAAAGAAGGCATATAGGCGCGATAAATCCTCGGCCCTACGGCGCGGGGGCGCATTGCGCGAGATACTCGGCCAGCGTGATTTTCCGCGAGACCAGCTCTTGAGCCAGCTCAACGCCCACGTATCGGAAGTGCCACGGCTCCCACTGGTATCCGGTCGTTTGCTCGGCCCACGCCGGATACGACAGCGTGAAACCGAATCGCGGCGAGTTGTCGTACAGCCAGCGGCCTTCGTCGATCTTGAAGAAGTCAGTGTGAAAGAGTTGGCCGTATTGCTCTTCCATGAACGGCGCGCTGAAATCGATGGCCGCGCCCAATTGATGTTCGCTGTGGCCGGGCGCGGCGCTGATGGTGTCGGCGCGGTCGGGATAGAGGCGCTTCCATTTTTCATAGGCCACTGCTTGCTCTTCGTATGAACGATAACCGGACACGGCCATGATCTGCAACCCAAACTCGTTAGCTTCCCCCAGCATGTCTTTCAACGGCTGGATGACTTCGGCGCGGATTCGGATGGGCACGATGTATGAGTTGCGATAGGCCAGCGATGGCGTTTCGAGATCGAGCGGCTCATAGTCGGCGGTCAGTGCCGAGTCGCGATCGACGATGGGGGTGAGCAGATGAGAGTCGGCGATGTACAGCGCGCACGCCGGATCGGGCGTGGCGGTGAGGGTTGTTTTGGGGATGGGGGCGAGCGCAGGATCGGGTGTCGGCGTCCCGGCAAAAGTGATTTGCACTTGCGGCGGCGGCGCGGTGGGAAGGGGAGCCGTCACCGTTGGGGAGGCCGCCTCAATCGCGCACGCCCACACTGCCATCGAAATGATCGCATACAGGCTGTATCGAATCGCCGGCCACTGCCAGCCGCTTGGCTTTGCCATTGTGAGCGATTACAGGAAAAGCAGAATGGCGGTGAGAATCAGAATCGTGACGCGGATGGCGACGGCGGTGAAACGCATGGTGTCGAAATCAACGCGACGGGCGGCGGCTTGCGCGCGGAGGAATCGCTCGGCGGCGAAACTGCCGACTGCGCCGATGAGGCCGAGCACGGCTTCAGCGAATATCACCGCCATCCAAAACGCGGCCAGCCCCAACAACACGATCTGCACAACGCGTGCGCCCCGCCCCACAGCAACAGCACACTGCCCGCCGCCGTGCCGGTGAACGGAAACGGCGCGCCCGCGCACACGCCCATAGCCGAGCGAGAGCACGGGCAGAGCGGGGAGGCTGGCAATGGTCGCCGCCGAGACGAGTTCGGGCACGCTCCACACGCCGTCGAGGGCCACTGTGACGAGGCTGCTCAGCGCGTGAAGCGGCGGCTGTGGAAACGCACTGCGCTCCTCGGAGGGCGGCGCTTCGCGGGCTTCTGCCTCCACAACCTCCGCCTCCACTATTTCCGCTTCGTCCGCTTTTTGTAGTTCGCGCCCTTCTTCGTCCATAGTTGCACCAATTCAATCAGCATCTTCACCGACAGTTCCATCTCTTGCACGCAGGCGTATTCGTGCGGGCCGTGCGAGTTGTGCCCGCCCGCAAACAAGTTGGGCGTGTGCAGTCCGCGCTCGGTGAGGCGCGAGCCGTCGGTGCCGCCGCGCGTGGGCGGGTGTGTGGGCACAAGGCCGACCGCCCGCATCGCCTCATCGGCCAAATCCACCGGCAGCATATTCTCTCGAATCCAGTAACCCATGTTGCGATAACTCGGCGTGATCTGCACTTTGAACTTTGCGCGCGGCTCGGCGGCGGCTATGCCTTTCACCAGCCCGCGCAGTTGATCGCCCTGCGCCTTCAATCTATCGTTGTCGTGGTTGCGGAGGATGAATCGAATCTCGGCGTGAGCCACGTTGCCGCTCATGCTTGTCGCGTGAATATATCCGTCGCGGGCATCGGTCGTTTCGGCGCTGCGGTTTTCCACCGGCAGGGCGGCCAGCAACCGCGCCGCCAGCATGAGAGCGCTCACCATTTTGTATTTGCGCCCCTCGCCCGGATGAGTCGAAACGCCGTCGATGGTGACCACTGCCGAATCGCCGGAAAACGTTTCCCAATTCACCTCGCCCGGATTCTCGCCGTCGAGCGTGTAAGCCACGTCCGCGCCGAGTTCCTTCAAATCCAATTTGTCCACGCCGCGCCCGATCTCCTCGTCGGGATTGAAGCACACGCGAATCGGCCCGTGTTCGATTTCGGGATGCGAAAGCAGAAACTCGGCCAGCGTCATGATCACCGCCACACCGCTTTTGTCGTCCGCGCCGAGCAGTGTCGTGCCGGAGGCGGTCACCAAATCCTTGCCCACCTGACTTTTCATCTCCGGATATTTCGCCATGTCGATCACTTGCGCCGGATCGTCGGGCAACACAATCGGCTTGCCGTTCCACTTCCGATGCGCAATCGGCTTCACGCCCTCGCCGCTGAATCCGGGCACGGTGTCCACATGAGCAAACAGGGCAACCACCGGAACACGTTTCCGCGTCGTCGCCGGAATCGTCGCCAACACATAGCCATGTTTCGCAATCGTCATGTCGCTCGCGCCGAGTTCGCGCAGTTCATCCGCCAGCATTCGCAGAAGAGTCCATTGGCGCTCGGTGCTGGGCGTGGTGTTCGAGTCGGAGTCGCTGGCGGTGTGAATTTTGACGTATCGCAAAAAGCGGCTGAGCACAGTTTCAGGCATTCAACTCTCCATCAATCGCGTCGTTCACAGAAGGATAAACCCGATTGGCAACTTTTTCCAATGCCAATTTCTTGGGGCCGCCGGGCGAGATGCCGACTCCGACGCACTCCCAATTTTCTCCCAACAGACTCGCCGCCTCGCGCACGCCCACAATGCTTCGCGCCGAATCTTCGAAGACGGTGACCCGGCCTTTGACTCCCCGCAATTCTTGCAACGGCGACAGCCACTCATTCCGCGCCGCGGCCTCCGCCGCCCGAAGGGACTCCGACTCCGATGCGCCAATCGCCGCGCCGATGGCGGCCAACGCGTGCACGGGCGACGGCTTGAGATATGCTTCGGGATCACCGCCGATAGTTTCGGCCAGCCACTGAAACGATCCGAAACCGATGATGGGCAAATGACTCAGCCCCACGAGCTGCGCGCCGAGTTCGGCTTCGGGCGCGTAACCGAGTCGCGGCGGCACATCGCGCGGCGGGCGCGTGGGGCGCGCGGTGTAAATTGCAGAGTTCGGCGGCGCGGGGCGGGCGAGCGCGGCGCGATCATGCTTCAGCAGAGTCGAGTGAGCCTCAATCGTTTTCGGCAGGCCGTATGTTTCCTCGAACGCATCGCCGAGCGTGAACTGCTGAAAGATGTTGAGCGCCGGCGAGCGGCGAATGTCGCGGGAGTGAAGGAGCAAATTCTCCAACCTCAAATTTCCATTTGAAGTTAGGAGTTTGGAGTTTGAGATTAGCCTGTGCGCTGCCTCTACCGGATATTCCCCTTTGCGCCATTCGGCGCTGACGCGCTGGACGAGTGAATGATAGTGGGGGCGTTGGCCGGTGAGGGCGATCTCAGCAATCGAGATCGGCGCGGAGTCCCATTCGCTGGTGATGCCCGCCGCCTCGAAGGCTTCGATCTCGTCGTGCGTCGGCGCGAGATCGCCAAACCCCATCGCCCGCGAGAAATGATTGACGGTTTCGATGAGCGCCGCCCGGTATCCGCCCGGATGGAGGAGAACGGAGTCCATGTCGAAAAGAAAAATATCAAGGAGCAAATTTCAAACTCCAAAATTCAAACTCCCAACCACCCAACCACCCAACCACCTAACCACCCAACCACCATCACTTGTGCCTCTTCTCCAGCTCCGCCTCTACGTCTGCCAGCGTCAATCCGCGCGAGGCGAGCAACACCAATGTATGATAAAAGAGATCGGCCACTTCGGAGATCACGCGCTCATCGCCCTGTCCTTTGGCGGCGAGGATGACCTCCACCGCCTCTTCGCCGATCTTCTTCACGATCTCATCCTCGCCCGCATCGAAGAGGCGGTTGGTATACGAACCCGGCTTCAGGTTTTGTTTACGGTCTCGAATGATTTGGTCAAGGGCGGGTAAGTTCATCTTGTCTTCTTGTCACCGTGTCATCCCATCAGGAATTGGCTGTTCGGCTTCAGTCGCATGGGGTTTCACTTTGATGAGCGTGAACCACATCTGCACCGACGGCCCGATGAGCAAGGCAAAAGCAATGGTGCCCGCGCCGAAAGGCCCGTGCAGCAGAATTCCGGCCAAGGCAATGGTCACGTCAATCGAAGTGCGCGCGGCGCGGATGCTCCATCCCGTTGTGCGATAGATCGCCAACATCAAACTGTCGCGCGGCCCCGCGCCCGCATTCACGCCAATATAAATTGCGCTGGCCAAGCCCATTGCGATCATGGCTATCGCAAAATAGGCGGCGCGCAACCAGAGACTATCTGTCCATACGCCGTCAATCGGCGGAATGAGGAACAGGAACAAGTCTTCCCACGGCCCGATGCTCACGATGTTAGCCAGAGTGCCCCAGCCGATCTTTTCTCTCAGCAACAGCACCAACCCCAACACCCACACGCCGTCAATGACCACCATCGTGCCGGGCGTCACCCGCAGAATGTTCGACATCGCCACTTCGAACACCGCCCACGAACTCGTTCCCAACCCGCACCGAATGAGCATGGCGATTCCAAAGCCAAAGAGTCCCAGCCCGATCTCGATCACCACGAAATCGCGGGGAAAGGTTTTCCAACGAATAGGTTTGAGCATTTTTGAATCCGCAGGTTTCGCAGATGGCGCAGATTTTGGGAAGCCATCTGCGCTAATCTGCGCCACCTGCGGATCGATTCAGTCCCGAATATGATAATCGCCAACGGCGACCCATTTGTGCGTTGTTAGTTCGCGCAGGCCCATCGGCCCGCGGGCGTGCAAGCGCTGAGTCGAAATAGCGACCTCGGCCCCCAACCCGAACTGGCTCCCGTCGGTGAAGCGGGTGCTGGCATTCACGTACACCGCCGCCGAATCCACTTCGGCCACAAACTTCTGCGCGTTCGCATCGTCGCGAGTCAGTATCCCGTCCGAGTGGCCGGTGCTGTGCGCGGCGATGTGGGCGATGGCCTCGTCGAGCGAGTCCACCACTTTCAGCCCCAGCACGAGCGAGAGCCATTCGGTGTCGAAGTCATCGGGCCCGGCAGGCAACACCGACTCCGGCAAGCGTTTGCCCACATTCTTCGCGTAGCGCAAGCGCTCTTCGCCCGAGTCGGGATCATGATCGAGATACGCGCCGGTGAAATGCTGATAGAGATACGGCAGGGCCGAGTCGTCGGCGCGAAAGGTGACTCCGTCACGCGAAAGGTAATGCACGAGATCGGGCAGAAAGGAGTCGGCCACCGCGCGGTGAACGAGCACGGTGTCGAGCGCGTTGCACACGGTGGGCCGTTGAGTCTTCGCGTTGTGGATCACGCTGTATGCGCCTTCGAGATCGGCGCTCTCGTCCACGAACAAATGACAAATGCCGATGCCGCCGGTCATCACCGGGATTTTGCTGTGCTCGCGGCAGAACTCGTGCAGGGCATTGCCGCCGCGCGGGATGATGATGTCAACGTGTTCGTGAAGGTTGAGAAGTTCGGTGACGCGGGCGCGATCGGGGTCATCGATGAATTGGATCGACTCGGCGGGGAGGCCGTTTTCTGACAGCGAGCCGTGAACCGCGCCGACGAGGGCGCGATTGGAGCGGATGGTTTCACTGCCCCCGCGCAGGATGGCGGCGTTGCCCGTTTTGATCGCCAACCCGGCCACGTCAATCGTCACGTTGGGGCGCGATTCGTAAATGACGCCGAGCACGCCGAGCGGCACGCGCTGTTTGTGCAGTTTGAGTCCGTTGGGCAGAGTCGTTGCGTCGAATATTTCGCCGACGGGATCGGGCAGTTCGGCCACGCGGCGCAAATCGTCGGCGATGCCTTTGAGCCGCGTCTCGTTGAGGGTCAGTCGGTCGATCAGCGCCGCGTCGAGTCCGGCGGCGGTGGCGTCGGCAATATCGAGGGCGTTGGCGGCGAGGATGTCGGCGCGCGAGTCCCAGAGTCGGCCAGCCAGCGAGAGGAGGGTTTGGTTTTTGATCTCGGTCGGCGCGCGGGCGATCTGTTTCGATGCGGCGCGGGCGCGAAGGCCGATCTGTTTGAGGTCAACGGTCATCATTGGAACGATGAGCGATGAGCGATGAACGATGAACTCTTTTCCGTTCATCGCTCATCGCTCCGCGTTCATCGTTTATAGCAACACTAAATCATTCCGATGAATCACTTCGTCGCCGTAATTGTATCCGAGCAGAGAGTCGATTTCATCGGAGCGGCGGCGGGCAATGCGGGATAGATCGGCGGCGGAATAATTGGCGATGCCGCGCGCGATTTCGCGCCCCGATGGATCGGCCACGCGCACGGTGTCGCCGCGTTCGAAATCGCCTTCCACTCCAGCGACGCCGACGGGCAATAAACTGCTCCCGCGACTCAGCGCGCGCGCCGCGCCCTCGTCCACCGTGAGACAGCCGGATGCGCCGCCTGCAAGAATGTATCGTTTGCGACTCTCGATGGCGGTGACTGCGGGGTGAAAGCGTGTGCCGATTTTTTCTCCGGCGGCGATGTGGGTGAGGATGTCGGGGTCGCCGCCGCGCGCGATGACGACCATGGTGCCGGAGCGCCGGGCAAGATCGGCGGCTTGCAGTTTGGTGATCATGCCGCCGGTGCCGAGTCCGGTGGCGGTTCCCCCGGCCGCTTCCCACAACGAGGCGGGGATGTCGGAGTCGGTCACATCGGTCACGAGTCGGGCCGAGGAGTCGCGGCGCGGATCGGCGGTGAAGAGTCCGGGTTGATCGGTGAGGAGGATGAGGGTGTCGGCGTCCACCAAATTGGCGACGAGCGCGGAGAGGTTGTCGTTATCGCCCACGCGAATCTCTTCAGTGGCGACGGTGTCGTTTTCGTTGACGATAGGGATGAGGCGCTGGGCGAGGAGCGCGGCGAGGGTGTTGCGGGCGTTGAGGTAGCGGCGGCGGTTGGCGAGGTCGGCGCGGGTGAGGAGGATTTGGGCGACGCCGACTCCGTAGAGGCCGAAGAGCTGCTGATAGAGAGCCATGAGGCGCGGCTGGCCGATGGCGGCGAGCATTTGTTTGGCCGGGACGTCTTTGGGCAGCTCGGGGTAGTCGAGAGCTTCGCGGCCCGAAGCCATTGCGCCGGAGGTGACGAGGATGACTTCGTGCCCAGCCTCGCGGAGGGCGCAAAGTTGGCGGGCGAGATCGACGAGGCGCGGAGGGGAGAGGCGGTTCGTTCCGGCGGTGAGGGTGGAGGTGCCGAGTTTGACGACGAGGCGCACAGTGGTGAGTGGATGGCAAGATGGCAGGGTGACAAGATGAGCCTCATTGGAATCATCGTGTCATCTTTTTATCGTGTCATCCCGTCAAGAATCACCCAATAAGCGATAGAAGCAAGATCGCTCGCCCGTGTGGCACGCCGGGCCTGCCGGATCGACTTTGAGGAGGAGGGTATCGGCGTCGCAATCCACTCTGATTTCGCGGACGCGCATGACGTTGCCGCTGGTCGCGCCTTTGCGCCACAACTCGCGCCGACTCCGGCTCCAAAACCATGCTTCGCCCGACTCTTGCGTGAGGCGCACCGACTCGGCGTTCATCCACGCCACCATCAACACCTCGTGGGTGGCCGCATCCTGCACAACGGCAGTGACGAGGCCGCGATCATCGTAGTTGAGTTCCATCGTTGGAACACAAAGGCACAAAGTCTCGAAGTCTCAAAGAAGTTTCTTTGTGGCTTCGTGCCTTCGCGCCTTCGCGGTGAAATTCAAAGCCGGACGGTCACGCCACTATCGGCCAAATACCGTTTCACTTCGGCCACGCTCAAGGTTTTGTCGTGGAAGAGCGAGGCGGCGAGGGCGGCGTCGGCGTTGGCGAGGGTGAGCGCCTCGGCGAAATGTTCGAGGTTGCCCGCGCCGCCGCTGGCGATGACCGGCGCGTTGACGGTGGATGTGATCGCGCGCGTGAGCTCGATGTCGTAACCGCTCTGCGTGCCGTCGGCGTCAATGCTCGTGAGAAGAATCTCGCCCGCGCCGAGTTCCACCGCCGTCTGCGCCCATTCGAGGGCGTCGAGTCCGGTGGGGGTGCGGCCACCAGCAACATAGACTTCCCAGTGAGGCGGAGAACCAGAGAATTGAGAATCGGAGGATTGGGAATTTGAGATTTGAGATTTGGAGTTGGAAGTTCTCTTCGCATCTATCGCAATCACAATGCACTGACTACCAAATTTTTCTGCGCCTTGCGTGAGCAACGCCGGGTTGTTGACGGCGGCGGAATTGACGCTCACTTTGTCGGCCCCGGCGAGCAGAATGTGGCGCATGTCGTCCACGGTTCGTATTCCGCCGCCGACGGTGAGAGGCAGAAAGACCTCGTCGGCCACCCGGCGCACCATCGGCGCAACGGTGGCCCGGCCCTCGGGCGTGGCCGAGATGTCGAGGAACACCAATTCATCCGCGCCCTCGGCATCGTAAGCGCGAGCCTGCTCCACCGGGTCGCCCGCATCGCGCAAGCCCACGAAGCGCACGCCTTTGACCACGCGGCCATCTTTCACGTCGAGGCAGGGGATGATTCGCTTGGCGAGCATTGGGCGGAATTGTACCAAAACGTGAGCGCGTAAAAGTATAATGCGAGTATCGTCCGCCTAACGCAACCCAATGCTTCCATATCTCGATAAAAAGATTCCCATCGCCTTCCTATACGACAACATCGAAAGTTTCTTTGAGTTTCTGTATCGTTCCGAAGCCACCCGCCTTCCCCGCCGCCAATACATTCCCAATCGGCAATACAGCAAAGGGGATCGCGGACTGCTCTCGCTCGGCGACTCGAAACTGGTTTTTGCCAGCGCCCCCGTGCCCCACGCCGATTATTTGCGCGACACGTTGGGTCTATCGCGCACCCAATACAGGCACCCGGCCAACCCCTCTCCGTGGTTGAGCCTCGATCTTTTGTAGGAGCCGCCGCTGATCAATGCGCTGGTGGATTACGCCGGGCCGAACCGCGCCGTTCAGCTCGTGGCCTACGCCGTCACGCCGCAGTTCATGCAGTTGGTGAGCAAACTACGAACTGATTTCGGCCTCACCGTGATTCTGCCCGAATGCCCTCTGCCGGGCAGTGAATGGGTGCGCGATTACATCGACACCAAATCCGGCTTTCGCTCGCTGGCCTCGCGCTGGCTGCCCAACGCCAAGGATCTTTTGCCCGAAGGCTTGGCCTGCAAAACGATACTGCAAGCCGCCGAAGCCGCGCATTGATTTTGCCAGCGCGGCAAACCCTGCGTGGCAAAAACCGACGGCGGTGAGAGTGGCATCGGGCATCACATCTTCCGGCCCGGCGGCGACGTGTCGGCGCAGTCGATCTTCGGTGAGATGGAATCCGATCCGTATCTGCGCAACGACATCGTGATCGTCGAGGAGTATATCGACTCGCCGAATCACCTTTCGCCGTCACTGGAAGTGTACGTGCCGCCGAGGGGCGAAGGCGAGCCGCGCATCACCTATCTTTCCAATCAACTATTCTTGGGCCTCAGCGACTTCTACGGCTTGCTCATCGACCGCGAACAGACTCGGAGCCAATGGTATCCCGCGCTGGCTGAAAGCGGATTGCTCATCGCTCGCCGTTTGCAAGAGATGGGCTACGCCGGGCACTTCGACCTCGACACGGTGGTGGACGACTCCGACCGCGTATATTTGCTGGAACTCAATTCGCGCCGCACCGCCGGAACGCACGTGCACGAGTTCGCCTGTCACTACTTCGGCCCAAATTATTTGGACGTGTTGTATCCGATGGCGGGCCAGCGGCGCGGCGTGATCTTCGCCGTCACGTCCATTCTCGCGGCCAACGAGTTCGGGTGTATCATCGTGGCCGAGTCCACCGGCGAGGCGCTTGCTCTGCACCAACAGCTGCGCGGCCGGATTCAGAACTCGCCGCGCTGAACGTGGTTCCAAGAGAAACATGTCGCGCACTGTTGCGATTCACTCCTTCCGCCGAGGCGCCGGCAAATCGAGCCTCACGGCCAACTTCGCCACGCTGTTGGCGAGAGGCGGGCGTTGCGTTGGAATCGTGGATATGGATCTCGCCGGGCCGAGCCAACAGAGTCTCTTCGGCATTGCCGACTCCGAAACGCCGCGCACGTTGAATGATTTTTTGTGGGGGAACTGCGCCATCGAGCAAACGGCGGTTGATCTCACGCCGCGCTTGCGCGCCGACATTGGCTCAGCGGGGAAACTCTTTCTCGTTCCGGCCAGCGCAGAAACCGCCGACATCGAACGCGTGCTTCGCGGCGGCTACTTCATTCATTTGCTCCACAACGGATTCGATCAGCTAGCCAACTCGCTCGGCCTCGATCTTCTCCTCGTCGATACGCACGCCGGACTCAACCCCGAATCATTGTTGGCCTTGGGCATTTGCGATTCGACGGCGATTCTTCTGCGGCATGATCAGAGCGATTATCAGGGCACGGCGGTCACAGTGGATGTGGCGCGGCATCTCGAAGTGGAACGCATCACCCTTATCGTCAACGAGGCCCCCGAGTCGTTTCCTCACTCTCACATTCAACAGCAAGTGTCGGCGGCCTACGGCTGTGAAGTGATCGGCGTGCTTCCATACTCGCGCGAAGTCGCCGCGCTCTCCAACGGAGGCATCTTCGCCCTGCGCCGCCCACAACACCCCATGACGCTCGCGCTGAAAGACATCGCCGCTAAACTTGCGGCATGATCTGTTCGCGCAGGGCTTCGGCCAGATCGATCTTTCCCTCGTACAGCGCGCGGCCAATGATCACTCCGGCCAGCTCGGCCTCCCGCGCGCGCCTCACATCGTCAATACCTGCCACCCCGCCGCTGGCGATCACACTCAGCCCCGACCGCTGAGCCAACTCGGCCGTCGCGCTCACGTTGACTCCGACACCGATCCCGTCCCGCGCCACATCGGTGAATACGATCGTTTTCACACCCTGCCCTTTCAATCTCTGCGCCAACTCCATCGCCGTCACCGACGATTCTTCGGCCCACCCTTTCACCCGCACCCTGCCTTCTCTCGCATCCACGCCCACCGCGATTCGCTCCGGCCCGAACTCGGCCAGCGCATCGTCCACCAATTTCGGAGTCTCCACTGCCGCCGTTCCGATCACCACCCGAGTGATGCCGATTTCAATCGCGTGTCGGATCGTTTCCAGAGTCCGCAACCCCCCGCCGAATTGAATTCGAGTCCTCTTGCCTACGCGCACGACGGACTCCAACGCTTTCCAGTTCGCCTCTGCTGATTCGCCAAACGCGCCGTCGAGATTCACAACGTGAATCCAACCCGCGCCCGCATCGTTCCAGCGTTGCGCTGTCGCCGCAGGATCATTGCCGTACACGGTCGCCCGCGCCAAATCGCCCTGCGCCAATCGCACCACTTTGCCGCCGCGCAAATCAATCGCCGGGAAAACGATGAATCCCTCTCCTCCCCTGCTCGGCGCTTTCTCGAATGGGGGAGGGCCAGGGTGGGGGTTGCCCGCAATACTATCCATGCTCCACAAAATTCCTCAACAGCCTCAGCCCCACACTCTGACTCTTCTCCGGGTGAAACTGAACGCCGTACACCCGCCCGCGCCCGACAATGGACGGATACTCGATGCCGTATTCGGTCGTTGCCAGCGTGTCTTCGGGCAATGCGGCGCAGTAGTATGAATGATTGAAATACGCAAACGATCCGGCGGGCAAATCGTGAAAGAGCGGACTCGGCTTCTGCGGCGCGATCTGATTCCATCCCGTGTGCGGGATTTTCAGTAGAGGCGAAAGGCCAGCCGCCCCTGCATTGCTGAAACGCATCACCTTCCCCTTCAACACACCCAGCCCCTCATGCCTCCCCATCTCCTCCGACTCCTCGAACAGCAATTGCATCCCCACACAGATTCCCAACAGCGGGCGCTCGGCGCGAATCACCTCTCTCACGACTTCAGCCAATCCTCTCGCCCGCAGGCCTTTCATCCCATCGCCGAACGCGCCCACACCCGGCAGCACCACCTTCTCCGCGCCAAAAATCGTTTGCGGATCATCGGTAAGGCTCACTTGCGCGCCGACGTGTTCGAGCGCCTTTTGCACCGAGCGCAAGTTGCCGATGCCGTAATCGACCAGCGCGATCACAGACTGCCTTTCGTCGAAGGCACGCTTCCGGCGCGGCGCGGATCGAACATCGCCGCCGCATCGAGCGCGCGGCCCAGCGCTTTGAACAGCGCTTCGCACTGATGGTGATCGTCGCGGCCATACAGCACGCGGGCGTGAACATTGGCGCGGGCAGTGACGGCAAACGACTCGATGAAGTGCGGGATGAGGCTAGTGGGGAACTGGCCGATGGCCGGGCTGTGCCATTCGGCTTGAACAACGGCATACGGCCTCCCCGATAAATCCACCGCCACAAAGGCCAGCGATTCGTCCATCGGCACATAAGCCGAACCCATTCTCACGATCCCTTTTCGGTCGCCCAATGCTTCGTCGAAGGCTTGCCCCAACACCAACGCCGTGTCTTCAATCATGTGGTGCGGATCGATGTGCAAATCGCCCTCTGCTTTCACGGAGAGATCGAACAGCCCATGCACGGCCACATGCGCGAGCATGTGATCGAGGAAGCCGACTCCGGTTTGGATGTCGTGCTTCCCCGCGCCATCGAGAGAGAGGGAGAGAGTGATGTCGGTTTCGTGCGTCTTGCGTTGGATAGTTGAAGTTCGCATATCGAGAAAGACTCACCGCAAAGACGCCAAGGGCGCGAAGTTCCATAGGTCATTCTTTGCGTTCTTCGCGCCTTCGCGGTGTTCTCTATTCTGACCGCAAGCGATGTAAGGCGGAGACCAGTGCATCGGTGTGTTCCGGCTTCCCGGCAGAGATGCGGATGCAATCAGTGAGGCCGGGTTTGTTGAAATAGCGGACGAGGATGCCGCGCCCTTCGAGATCGAGTTTGAGTTGTTTCGCGTCGCGCCCGACAACGCGGCAAAGAATGAAGTTCGAGCGCGAGGGGTAGACTCGCAAAAATGGAAACTCGCTTAACAAGTCGGTCATTCGATTCCGCTCGGCCACAAGTTTGCGAACGACATCGGCCATATAATCGGCGTCCTCCAGCGAAGCGATGGCTGCCGTCGAGGCCGCTACCGACACATTGTACGGTTGTTTGATTTTCCACAGGTGCGGCATGAGCGCCGAAGGAAAGACTCCGTAGCCCACGCGCAAACCGGCCAGCCCGCCGCGTTTGCTGAACGTGCGAAGGACGATCAGGTTATCATGTTCGAGTACCCATGAAGCGCGGCCCGGCGCGCCGGAGAATTCGATGTAGGCTTCGTCGAGCACGACGACGAGCGGCAGGGCAAGCAACCGGCGCAAAGCGGAGTCGGGGAGGAGTGAGCCATCGGGATTGTTGGGCGAGGCGAGGAAGAGAATCTTTGGGATTGGTAATTGGTGATTGGTAATTGAGGATTCGATGGCGGGAACATCTACGGAGAAATCGTCGCGGCGAGGGATGGAGAGGAGAGTCCCGGCATGGATGGCCGTGTCGAACGAGTACATGCCGAAGGTCGGCGGGCAGTCGATCACCCCATCGCCGGGGCGCAGGAAGAGGCGCAGGGTGAGATCGATCAATTCGTCGGCGCCCGCACTGCAAAGGATGTTTTGCGCGGGGAGGTCGAGATCGCGCGCGAGCGCGGCGCGGAGGGCGGTGGATTCGGGATCGGGGTAGATGTGCGCGTACTGAAGAGCGGCGAGGGCGGCGAGGGCGCGCGGCGAGGGGCCGTAGGGATTCTCGTTGGCGTCAAGTTTGATGATCGCGGCAGGATCGCGCCCCAGCCGTGATGAGAGAACATCGAACGGCGCGATGGGCGCGTACGAATCCATCGTGATAATTTCGGGGCGGATGAGGGTGGTAATGTCCATTTGTTTTCACCACAAAGACACGGAGCACACAGAGATCTATTCTTGAGTTTCCGTGTTCTCTGTGTCCCTGTGGTGAGTTCGCAGGGTCGCGGCATGCGCGTGCGCGTCGAGCGATTCGGCGCGGGCGAGGACGGCGGCCACCGGGCTCAACTGCGCGGCGGTGGCGGCGTCCAGCGAGATCATGCTCGTGATGCGAACGAAGTCCCACACGTTGAGCGGCGAGGCAAATCGCGCCGTGCCGCCGGTCGGCATCACGTGGCTCGGCCCGGCCACGTAATCGCCCAACACCTCGAACGAACGCTCGCCGATGAAGAGGCCGCCCGCGTTCGTGATTCGATCCATCCATTGCTCTGGATGTTCGACCGAGAGGCAGAGGTGTTCGGGCGCGTATTCGTCGGCGAGGCGCACGGCGATGGCGAGATCGGGCGTGAGGACAATGCCACTGCGGTTGGCAAACGATTGGGCGATGATCTCGGCGCGGGAGAGCGACTCCATTTGGCGGCCGAGTTCGACTTGCACCGCTGTGGCGAGCGCGCGCGATGGTGTGAGCAGAATCGCGGTCGCCAACGGATCGTGTTCGGCTTGCGCGAGGAGATCGGCGGCGACCCACGCGGGGTTGGCCGAGTCGTCGGCGATCACCACCGTTTCGGTCGGCCCGGCGAGTCCGTCGAGGCCGACGACTCCGAACACTTGCCGCTTCGCCAGAGTCACGAACAGGTTGCCGGGGCCGACAATCTTATCCACACGAGGAATGGACTCTGTGCCGAAGGCCATGGCCGCAATGGCCTGCGCGCCGCCAATGCGGTGCACGCGCTCGATGCCGCAGAGATGCGCGGCGGCGAGGATGACGGGCGGCGCGTCGCCATTGGGTTTGCCCGGTGGTGTGCAGACGATGATCTCTTTCACTCCGGCAACTTGCGCGGGGATGACGGACATAAGCAGTGACGAAGGTAGTGGGGCCGAGCCGCCCGGAACGTACACGCCGACTCGGCTGAGCGGGGTGACGCGCTGGCCGAGTGTTCCATCGGCGGTCATCCACGATTGAACGGGTTGTTGGGCGTGGAAGGCGCGGATGCGATCCGCGGCGAACGTGAGCGCATGGGTCAGTTTTTCGTCAACGGATTGAACGGATTCAACGGAAAAGGATTCAAGGCTTATGTCATCAATGCGTTTTGTCCAATCGCGGAGGGCGGCGTCGCCGCGAACGCGAACGTCGGCGAGGATGCGAGCCACAGCGGCGTCGGGCGAGATCGATTCGCCGAACAGCGATTGAAGTCGCGCCAGCAGTGACGGCGGGTAATCGTCGGAGAGAAGAGGCTGACGGGAGAGGAGGGAGGTGTCGGTGGTGATACGGAGCATGGAAAGTGACCAATTACCATTTACCAGTTGCCAGTTACCGATCGGTGATCAGTAATTGGTGATTAGTAATTGCGGTTGAGAGCATCGAGGAGGGCTTTGTACCGTTCGGGTTCTTCCTCAAAAATATAGGTGACGGGCGAGACGATGACTCCACTGCCGCCGATGGCGCGAATCTGCTGAACGGCGGGAGCGATTCGATCTTTGGGGACGATGATGTTGACCGCGTGCCACGCGATAGGGCTTTCGATGTGCGGGATGACGGGCGCGATGGTGGGGCCTTGCAGTCCGCGCAGATCGGGCTGGGTGAGCATGGCGCGCGAGATGGCTTGCGGCGACTCGCCGCGCATGTTGGCCGTGACCATGAAGTATCGTTCGGCGCGAAGGTGGGCTTCGATAAATTCGAGCAGTTCGCGGGCGACGGCGAGAACGTCGGGGCGAGTTTTGAGCGCGGCGCGGTTAGCGATGAGGCAGGCTTGCGATTTGAGGATCACGCCGTCGGCCAGCGGAACGAGTCGGTTGTCGCGCAGGGTTTGGCCGGAGGAAACGAGATCGGCGATGAGGTCGGCGTAACCGATGGTGGGCGCTACTTCGAGTGTGCCCTCCGAATCGATGAGTTGAAACGGCGGAAAGTTGTTGGCCGTGAGAAAGCGTTCGGTGAGAATGTGATATTTCGTTGCCACACGGACGGGACGATTAGAGATTAGAGACTGGAGATTGGAGATTGCTTCGGCAACGGTGTCGGCGCCCCAGTCTTCGGGGACGGCGAGGGTGAGGGCGCATTCGCCGAATCCGAGTTCGTCGTGCAGGATCAACACGTCACCGTCGGCGCCGCGCCGCTCTTCGATCACGTCGAGTCCGGCGATGCCGAAGTCGATACTGCCCGCGCGCACGCCGACGACAATGTCGCCGGGCCGTTGGAAGAGGACGTTGAGGCCGGGGATGGCCGGGATGACGGCTTGGTATTGGCGCGGGTTGGGTTTGTAAACGCGCAGGCCGCACGTGGCGAGGAAGTCGAGCGACTCGGGTTCGAGGCGGCCTTTGGAGGGAAGGGCGAGGCGGATGTCGGTTCTCATGGCGAATAGCGATCAGCGATTAGCGCGCAAACAAAAAACCCTCTCGATATTCCGAGAGGGCGTAGTGTGCTGAAACAAAACTAACCCAGTCTCGGGTGTCGGCGGGTTGAGTGATGATGATGGGTGAGGGTCAGCATGATGGGCAAAGAATAACACGGCGACGAAGATCGGTCAACGAAATTTTGCCGATGGCCTCCATACAACCTGCCCAACCGCGCCGCCCCTCGCTTGTCCTCTCTGCATGAGACAACATCGCCAACCGAAGGCGGCGCAAATCCAGCGGTTTGCATCTTTCGTTATGCTTGTCACAACCCTAAGATACTCAAATCCCTGTGGGCAGACTCAATCCGCGAGGAGCCTATGAATCGTCTGCACTCCTCAAACCGAAACCCGCCGCCCGCGAGTCGCAATCGCCTCGTCCCCGATTACGACTCGATGGATCGCGGCGCGTGCGGCATCGGCTTTGTGGCCGACCGATACGGCCGGCCCAGCCACGCTCTGCTCAACCTCGGATTGCAGGCGTTGATCAATCTTCAGCATCGCGGCGCGCTCAACGCCGACGGTGTCACCGGAGATGGGGCCGGGATTCTGACCTCGCTCCCCAAACCGTTCTTCGCCCGCGAAGCCGAACAGCTCACCGGTCATCCGGTGGACGCCGACACCCTCGCCGTCGCCACCCTTTTTCTGTATCCCGAAACCATCGACGACTGCCACGCCGTCTTCGAGATCGCCCTCGCCGCCGCCGGCCTGCATCTCATCGGCTGGCGCAGCGTGCCCACCGACTCGAGCACGCTCGGCCAATACGCCCGCGACACACAGCCCTTTATCACCCAAGCCCTCATCGAACACCCCAAAGGCATGTCCGCCGCCGAAGTGGAGCGCCGCCTTTTCATCACTCGCAAACGCTTCGACCGCGACGCCAACGGCCTCTCGCTCGCCGCCTACGTCGTCTCCTGTTCGAGCCAGACCATCGTGTACAAGGGCCTGCTCCTCGCCCCGCAACTCTCCGCCTTTTACGCCGACCTGCGCCATCCCGACTTCGCCCCCCACCTCGTCCTCTTTCATCAGCGATACAGCACCAACACCCTGCCCGCGTGGCACCGCGCCCAACCCTTCCGCGTCCTCTGCCACAACGGCGAGATCAACACCATTCAAGGCAACATCGCCTGGATGGCCTCCCGCGAAGCCGACTTACAACTCGACTCGCCCGACTATCACCTCCGCGCCGACGACCTGCACCCGATCATCGATCTCGACGGCTCCGACTCGGCCATGCTCGACAACGCCGCCGAACTGCTCACCCGCGCCGGGCGCGACATCCGCCACAGCCTGTCCATGCTCATCCCTTCGGCGTGGGAACAAACCGCCGATCAACCTCAGTCCGTGCGCGACTTCTATCGCTATCACGCGGCCATCGCCGAACCGTGGGACGGCCCCGCCGCCATCGTCTTCAGCGATGGCCGATACGTCGGCGCGGCGCTCGACCGCAACGGCCTCCGCCCACTGCGCTACATCATCTGCGACGACGGACTCATCGGCGCGGCCTCCGAAGTCGGCGCGATCAACATCCGCGCCAAACACATCCTCGCCAAAGAACGCCTCGGCCCCGGCCAAATGTTTGCTGTGGATACCGCCACCGGCAAACTCCTCGACGACCATCACCTCAAACTGCACCTCGCAACCCTCAAGCCTTACGGCCAATGGCTGAGCGAAAACCTCCGCCCCCTCACCAACCGCGCCTTCCCCCTCCACCCCAACCACCCAACCCACCTAACCACCCACCAAGCCGCCTTCGGCTACACCGCCGAAGAACTCGTCGTCGTCCTCCGCCCCATGGTCGAGAACCGCGCCGAAGCCGTGGGCTCGATGGGCGACGACACGCCCGCCGCCATCCTCTCGCCTAAACCGCGCCCGCTCTATTCGTACTTCCGCCAGCGCTTCGCCGAAGTGACCAACCCGCCCATCGACTACCTCCGCGAAACGCACGTCATGTCTCTGCGAGTCCGACTCGGCCACCGCCCCAACCTCCTCACCGAGACCCCCGAACACGCGAAAGTTGTCGAACTCGAAAGCCCGTTCATCATTGACGCCGCGCTGGCTCATCTTCGGAACGATCCCGATCTCCGCGCCACCACCCTATCGACTCTGGTGGACGCCGCCGTGTGTTCCCGGCCCGGCGGACTGGCCCACGCCCTTCGCCTCCTCTGCGCCCGCGCCGAATCGGCGGCGCGCTCCGGCTCGCGCCTCATCATCCTCTCCGATGTCAACGTCGATCCCAAACGCACCTTCATCCCCTCCCTGCTCGCCGCCAGCGCCGTGCATCATGATCTGCTCAACGCCGGACTGCGCGGGCGCGTGAGCCTCGTCGTTGAAAGCGGCGAGCCGCGCGACGTTCATCATCTCGCCTGCCTGCTCGCCTACGGCGCAAACGCCGTCCATCCGTATCTCGCCCTCGCCACTGCGGCCAGCCTCGCCAGCGGCGGCCTCACCCCGGCGCGCGCCATGCGCAATTATCTGCACGCCGCCGAGCACGGCCTCTTCAAAATCATGTCAAAGATGGGCATCACCACCGTCGACTCATACACCGGCGCGCAAATCTTCGAAGTCGTCGGACTCTCCAACGCCGTCATCGCCCGCTACTTCGAAGGCACGCCGGCTCACGTCGGCGGCCTCGATCTCGACGACATCGGCAAGATCGTGATCGCCTGGCATCGGCGCGCATTCTTCCGCGACAACGTTTCGCTGGCCTCGCCCGGCTATTACAAATTCAAGCGCGACGGCGAAACGCACGCCTTCAGCCCGGAAGTGGTGCGCGCCCTGCACGAGGCAGTGGAAGCCGACGATTACGGCGAATACAAAAAATACAGCGCCCTCGTCCACTCGCGCCCGCCGGTGGATTTTCGTGATTTGTTGGATTTTGCCGTAGGGGCGCCTCGCGAGGCGCCCCTACCCGCGATGGGCGTCGAACCCGCCTCCTCCATCATCCGCCGATTCTCCACTGCGGCCATGTCGCACGGAGCGCTCTCCAAAGAGGCGCACGAAACGATGTCGGTGGCCATGAATCGACTCGGCTCGTTCAGCAATTCGGGCGAGGGCGGCGAAGAGTCGAGTCGGTATCACAACCAGAGAAACGATCGTATCAAACAAGTGGCCTCGGGCCGATTCGGAGTGACGGCCAGCTATCTTGTCAACGCCGATGAATTGCAAATTAAAATGGCGCAGGGCGCGAAGCCCGGCGAAGGCGGCCAGCTCCCCTCGCACAAAGTGACGGCGGAGATTGCCGCACTGCGCTTCGCCCAACCGGGCATGATCCTCATTTCGCCGCCGCCGCACCACGACATTTACAGCATCGAAGACCTCGCCCAACTCATTTACGATTTGCGGCAAATCAATCCGCGCGCGGCGATCTCGGTGAAGTTGGTGGCGCAGGCGGGCGTGGGCACCATCGCCGCCGGGGTGGCCAAAGCCGGCGCAGATGTGATTCTGATCAGCGGGCACAACGGCGGCACGGGCGCGTCGCCGCTCTCGTCGGTGAAGTATGCCGGCGTGGCTTGGGAACTGGGACTCGCCGACGCGCAACATGCATTGGTGAACAGCGGGCTACGCGGCCGAGTCCGTTTGCGCGTGGATGGCGGACTGCGCACCGGGCGCGACGTGGTGATCGCCGCACTGCTCGGCGCGGACGAGTTTTCGTTCGGCACGGTGGCGGCGGTGGCTATCGGCTGTGTGATGGCTCGCGCTTGCCACCTCAACACTTGCCCGGCGGGTATCGCCACGCAAGACCCCAAACTGCGAGCCAAATTCCACACTCCGCCCGATCATCTCATGTCGTTCATGAAATTTGTGGCCGAAGAGGCGCGGGGGATTCTGGCGAGCATTGGGTTGAGTTCAATGCAAGAGGCGGTGGGCCGCGTGGATTTGTTGAAGCAAGTTTCGCCGGGCCTGCCCGGCAACCCGCCCGTTGATCTCACGCGGTTGACCACGCTTCCCGATGCCGAAGGCCCGCGCAGTTATGTGGGCCAGCCGAATCCGTTAGTGGGGTCGGCGCCCCTGAATCGGACTCTGCTGGTGGAAGCGGTGAGCGCCATCGAGACGCGCGATCCCGTTGAGTTGCATTATCCGATCACCAACCGCACGCGCGCGTTCGGCGCGTTGGTGGCGAGCGCGGTTGCGAAGCGGTATGGCGATGCAGGGTTGCCGCCGCACACCATAGTAGTGCGCGCGCGCGGGAGCGCCGGGCAATCGTTTGGCGCGTTCGCTGTGCGCGGGATGCACATGCACCTGCAGGGCGAGGCCAACGATTACGTGGGCAAGGGGCTGACCGGCGGCGAGATTGTGATCAAGCCTTCGCCCGATTATCACGGCGAGCATCCGGTGTTGGCGGGCAACGCCATTTTGTACGGGGCGACGGGCGGCTCGCTGTTCATCGCCGGGCGCGTGGGCGAACGGTTCGCAGTGCGCAATTCGGGCGCGGCGGCGGTGGTGGAGGGTGTGGGCGATCACGGCTGTGAATACATGACCGGCGGCGCAGTGGTGGTGTTGGGGCCGATTGGCCGAAACTTTGGGGCGGGCATGAGCGGCGGGGTGGCGGTATTGCAGATTGCAGATTTCGGATTGCGGATTGCGGATTGCATCAATGCCAGCATGGTGAGGATCGACTCTGTGGCGGATGAAGATGCGGAATGGTTGCGAGGGATGATCGCGCGGCACGCGCAACTTACGGACAGCGCCCGGGCGAAACACATTCTCGCCCATTTCGATCCGAGTCAATTCATCAAAGTTGCGCCGAGGGGTGAGCCGTTGAAGGAGCCGCTGAGGCCGGAGGTAGTGGCCGTGCCGGAGCCAGCGGTCGCATAACAAACCCCGCAATCGAAAAATATTCACCACAGAGATCACGGAGTCCACAGAGATTTGCAGATGTTTTCTCCGCACCCTCCGTGCGCTCAGTGGTGAAATTGTGTGCGGCGGGTTATGAACTCTGCCCAACATCTACCCGCCAAAATTTGTCATTGACGAGACGGCGCGCGCCGCGTATAATGCGCCCAGTTGCTGAGTAATAACAGCAATTCAACAGAATACTTTTCAGGCCACGACGCCTTCGCGCACATTAGTGTGATGCCGAAGGCGTCTTTTTTTGCTCAAGGAGTTTCAATGCTTTCGACCGTTTTCGCAGGAACCATCATCGCTATCTCGTTCGCCGCGCCGCCCGGCCCGGTGGCTATGGAGACCATCCGGCGCGGGTTGCGAGGCGGCTTCCACCCCGCGCTCCGCGTTCAACTCGGATCGATCATCGGCGATCTGGCGTGGTGCGCCGCCGCGCTCATCGGCCTCGCGCCGCTGGCGCAAATTGCAATCATCCGCACACTCATCGGCATCATCGGGGTTGTACTGCTTCTGTATTTCGGCGCGATAGGAATCCGCGATGCGCTTCGGCAATCCTCGCTCAATCTCGGCGCGGGGGGCGGGGAGAAAAAAGGCGCGTTCCGCGCCGGGGCGGCGATGGCGCTGGCCAACCCGATGGCCGTTGGGTATTGGGTGTCGGTCGGCGGGATCATGATCTCCAAAGGCATCATCGACTCGGGCATGAGTCAAACCGGCGCGTTCATCGCCGGGTTCATCGCCGGAATGATTTTGTGGGCCGTGGCCATGGCCGCCATCGTCCGCTTTGGGAAACGACTCGTCAACCCCCTCGCCTTCCGCGCCATCACCTTTGTTTGCGGCGCGGCCATGCTCTTCTTCGGCTTCGCGCTCGCATCGCAAATGATCAGCGCCATTCTGTAATCAGTCATCATCGAAAGGAGTCACCTCATGACACTCGAAGCAACCAAACCAGCAGAAACGGCTCTCGGAAAATTGGCGACCGCCAAAGAAGTGATTCAGTTGGCGCGCAAGCAGGGACTCAAGATCGTCGATTTCAAGTTTGTGGATTTGCCCGGCACATGGCAGCACTTCAGCGCCACCCTCGACGAGCTGACCGACTCCGTGTTCGCCGACGGCATCGGCTTCGACGGGTCGAGCATTCGCGGCTTTCAGGCCATTCACGAAAGCGATATGCTCCTCATTCCCGATCCGACCACCGCCGTTGTCGATCCGGTGTGCGCCGTGCCGACTCTGAGCCTCGTCTGCAACGTCGTCGATCCGCTCACCCGCGAGCCGTACAGCCGCGACCCGCGCCATATCGCGCAGAAGGCCGAAGCGCACCTCAAAAGCACCGGCATCGCCGACACGTCGTATTGGGGGCCGGAAGCGGAGTTCTTCATCTTCGACAGCGTGCGCTTCGATCAGAATCAGTACAGCGGCTTCTACGCGATTGATTCCGACGAGGGCATTTGGAACAGCGGCGCAAACGGAGGCCGTCCCAACTTGGGGCACCGCCCCCGTTGGAAAGAAGGCTACTTCCCGGTGTCCCCCGCCGACACCCTGCAAGACCTGCGCTCCGAGATCGTGCTGAAACTTGTCGAAGCCGGAATCGCGGTGGAAGTGCATCATCACGAAGTGGCGACTGCCGGGCAGTGCGAGATCGACATGCGCTTCGACACGCTGGTGAGCATGGCCGATCATTTGATGGCCTACAAGTACATCATCAAAAACATCGCTCGCGCGCACGGCAAGACGGCCACCTTCATGCCCAAACCCATTTGGGGCGACAACGGCTCCGGGATGCACGTGCATCAATCGTTGTGGAAAGACGGCGCGACGCTCATGGCCGACGCGAAAGGCTACGCCGGACTCTCGCCGCTCTCGAAGTATTACATCGGCGGATTGCTCAAGCACGCCCCGGCCCTGCTCGCGCTCGTCGCGCCGACGGTGAACTCGTATCATCGGCTCGTGCCGGGCTTCGAGGCGCCGGTCAACCTTGTGTATTCGCGCCGCAATCGTTCGGCGGCAGTGCGCATCCCCATGTACAGCGAAAACCCGAAGGCTAAGCGCATCGAGTTCCGCTGTCCCGATCCCTCATGCAATCCGTATCTTGCCTTCGCCGCCATGCTCATGGCCGGCCTCGACGGCATCGAGAAGAAGATCGATCCGGGCGAACCGGCGGATTACGATCTGTTCGAGCATCACGGCAGCAACGGGCACGGGCCGGTGAAGCAAGTGCCCGGCTCACTGCCCGAAGCGCTGGCCGCGCTCGAAGCCGATCACGCCTTCCTGCTCAAAGGCGGCGTGTTCACCAAAGACGTTCTGCAAACATGGATCGAAATGAAGCGGGCGAAAGAGATCGACCCGATCCGTTTGCGCCCGCACCCTTACGAGTTCCACCTCTACTACGATTGTTAGCCGCCACCGCGAATCGAAAACGCCCGACCCCGATGAGGCCGGGCGTTTTCGATCCACATCAGATTATCCGCATCCGCCGCCGCTTTTGTCGCGTTGCAGCTGCAATTTGATTTTCGGTTCGTACTCTAACGCTTCGTATTCGATCGGACTCGGCGCGGAGGCTTCGTAACGATCGCCCAGCGCGGCGGCGAAAGCAAAGCGCAGAGTCTCGGGTGGAGCGGAAGGAGTCGGCGTGATGGCCAGCTCGTCTTTGCCAAAGAACGCCAGCCAATTGTTGACGCCGCCTTCCAAAATATACACGTTGGGCACGGCTTCGGCGACGAGCGTCTTCCATGCTTCGGTGGCGGCGGTCTCGTCGTTGCTCATCACCACAATCACCCGGTTCGGCGCGGCGTGGGCAATGAGTTCGGGAACGAGAGTCTTTACTTCGGCGGGGCTGATGCGGCGCGCGCCGCGCAGATGAAACAGGTTGTAGTCGGCTTCACTGCGAACATCGAGCATCACCAACTGCAAGGTGTTGTCGTACATCGTGTGGAACAGTTCGGCGGGGACGATCTGCGTTTCGCGATTCGCCAGCGCCGCATCTTTGGCCGGGGCGAGGCGCGCATATTTTTGCTCGGTGGTGGGCGAGCCGATGAGGATCACGCCGACCGCCACGGCCAGCAATGCCGCGCCGCCCGCCAGCCGCAGTTTCGGTTCTTTCGCCAGATCGCGTTTGCCGAAGAGCCGCTCCAATTGTTCCGCGCCCCAAAACATGAAGAGCGCCATCGCCACAACGAGAGTCACGACGACGCCCGTCGGCAGGTTGAGCCAATCCATCAACGTGAAGCGGCCGAGATAGCCGCTGTTCTGCCACCAGTGGTCAAAGTAGATTTCGGTTTCGCCGAAGAGGAAGATGCCGAACAACACGCCGAGCACGAAGAACAGCGCGTCGAGTTTGCCGGTGACCATGCCCACCAGCGAGGTGCCCGGGCAGAAGCCGCCGATGATGAAGCCGACGCCCATGATCAGGCCGCCCACGATCATCGGCCAAAGGTAAGTCGTGTTCACGTAGATTTGGCCGTAATCCAAAATGCCGAGTCCCACCATCGTAAAGATCAGCGCCATCGCCGTGACGATCGCGCCGAACATCACTTTGAGCACGGTCAGTTCGGTGAAGTAGAATTGCGCGGCCAGTTTTTGGGAATTGCCGAAGCCCGATATTTCCAGCACGTAGCCAAAGGCAAAGCCGATGGCGAGGAAGGCCAGATACGACCACGGGTTATCGGCGCTGGTGGTTAGGAGAGAGGGGAGAGGGAAGTTCATGGGATTCTCCTTTTGGCTACAGCCAAAGTTTCCTCACAAAATAGGCGAGCATGTATGCGCCGCCGAAGACGGCGAACATGAACGCCCACGCTCCCACCGAAAGCACCGCGCCGCCCGATAGCGCCAACCCCGATGTGCAGCCGCGAGCCATGCGCGCGCCGTAGCCCATGATCGCGCCGCCGAGGAAAGCGAAGAACCATCGTTGGCGGGCGGTGATGTTGGGACCCTTGTTCGTTTCGATCTTCAAGCGCCCATTGAGCCAACCGGCCACGAAGCCGCCGATCATCGCGCCGACCACCACCATCACCACCCAATCGTCGAGCGGGTTTTTGTCGCCGCCAGCCAGTTTGAGGAGGTAGGGCGTGCGGTCAACATGCTCAGGGGCAATGGCATCTTCCACGAGGACGAGGTAGCGGTTCAGCCCGCCCGATGCGCCGAGTCCGTTGCCGGTGAAGAAGAAAGCGGCGAACAACACGAGGCCGAGCAACAGCCCCCCGGTGTACGGATGCGCATAGTCTTTTGCCGGGCGGCGGAACAGAGCCGACAAACGATCTTTGAGAGTGATTGGTTTCGATTGAGTGAGAGCAGTCATGGCAACTCCACAAGAAAAAGGTGGGCGAGCGATCAGTCGCCCGCCGCCGGTTGCGGCGCCGGGTCGCCGTCGGCCTGAGCCGAATGATCTTCCACTTCATCCCAACCCAGCATCATGGCCTTCATCGCGGCAGCGGGTTCGTGCCCGGTGGTGGTGAGGTACACGTGGGCGATGATGAAGGCGGCGAACGACCAAGCCACAAAGCTATGGAACGGCGCGAGGAAGGGCAATCCGCCAAACCAGGCCGTGATCTGCGGGAAGGACTGCACGCCCCACATCATCGCGCCGGTGATGATCTGCAGCGGCAGCAGCACGTTGAGAATGCCGAAGTAGGTGACTTGTTGAAGCGGGTTGAGTTTTTTCTGCGGCGTCTTCTCGAAGGGATGCGGCTCGCGCTTGAAGATGCCGCGCAGGTAGTATCCGGCCTGCGCAATCGCCTGATCGAAGAAGCCATAGGGATGCGGGATGTATTGTCGAATTTCGCCGCTCACCAAGTGATAGAACAGCGAGAGGGCGGCGTTCACCACCAATATCACCGCCAGCACGTTGTGCACGACGACGATGAACGGGAAACTGAGCGCGCCGAACATATCCGGGCGATGAATGATCAGCCCGGTGAGGATGAGCAAGAGGATGGCCGATGTTTGCAGCCAGTGCCAGAAGCGCTCGTACACGGAATACATGTACACGCGCTTCACGGCCGGCGCGTGGGATTTCGTTTTGAGCGAAGCAAAGAAGCGCAGGCCGCCGTGAGCCGCCACGCCCAACAGCACGCCCACCACCATCGCCGCGCCCAGCCAGTCAACCCACGAAACGCGGCTGTGGCCGAAGACGTAAAGGCCTTCGGTTGCGGGCGTGAAGAGGAGCACGCCGTCGCTGACGGAGAGCGCCCCGTCTGTCGCGGTGTTCGCGTCATTGACGAATTGGGTTGCCACGCCGGTGGGGCCGCCGCCCGAAAGAGCAATGGCCTGCCCCAGCCGTGAGTTGTCGCTGTGGCACACCGCGCACTCGCGAACCGCATACTCGCCGCGAGCCACGCTGTGATTAATGCTGTAAGGTTGAATCTCGCTGGCGAGGTGAGGATTCCGCAGGCCGAGGGACTGAAGGCGCTTAGCCACAACTGCCTGCTTTTCGAGCGTGTCGAGCCGCAGTTCTGCGCCAGTGAGAGTCGCATCGCCGTTGGCGTCGAGCGCTCGCAACACCTGAGGGCAATACGATGTATCGGCAGAAGTTGTCGGCAGGTTTTCGGGCGCGAGGTCAAACGCAATTGTTGCGATCAGGGCAGAGGCCGCCCCCGTCGAGGCAGGCGCGCAATCATCCTCTGCTTTGCTCACGAGGTAGGCGGCCTGCAAATCGCCGAGGCGCACCGGGCGCTCGCCGTTCGCAGAGTCGTAGAGCCAATACCACACAGTGACGAGATTGTAGGGAGCGAGAGTCGTCTCGCCGTCAATGCCGTTGCGTTTGAGCAAAACGGGCGTGTATCCGGTGACGAGATCATTGAGCGTGCCGCTCTCGCCCTCCACGCCGCGCCATTCGATCACGGGCTCGCCAGTCGCGGTCAACACCGTCCAATCTACTGATTGCACAGCGGGCGCGTGCACTGTAGGGATGTGGCAGCTTTCGCAAGCGACGGCGCTCATGTGTTGGGCCGTGTACGGCAGCCAACTGTGGCTCTGCGCCGTTTCGTGGCAGCTCTCGCATCGGCGCATCGTGCCTTTGAGATCGGGCGCGACGGTGAACTGTGCGCTCTGCCCGCGCGCGAATTGATGGCTGGGCTTCTGCAAGTATTCGCTGATGTCGAGACGGCGCGGGTCGAAGAGAATGCTGTCGGGTTGGGTCTTGGCGTTCGTCTGCGCAAGCACAGGGTTGTTGAGCGAGTAGTGGCAATCCACACACTGCAAGCCGCGTTCGGCATGAACATCCCACGCGCGAGCGAGTTCTTCTTTGCCCGAAAGATTCATGCCCGATTGCGAAATCTTTTGCGGCGAGACGATTTGGCCGGTGGTGGCGGTTTGCCATTGCGAAAGATCGCGCCCTGTGAGAGCGAGCGGATCGGGCGTGGAGTGGACGACGCCGTGACATTGCGCGCAGTTTTCGTTGGATGGATCCTGAATGGTGATGAAGGCGCGCTGCAAATTGCCTTCGGCATCGAAGGCATTGGCGTTGAAGGTATAGCCGCCACCGTTCTTTTCCACGATGCCCGTGCCGAGCAGCACAGCAGTGTTGGCCCAAGCGAAGTTGCCGCTTTGCAGTGTGGCGGCGCGTTCGGCATTGTTGGGGTTGGTGAAGTGGCAAAGGAAGCAATTCATCTCCACGCCCGCCGCTGCTTGCGCGGGGCCGCCGCCCACAATGCGCGCGCCGTTGAACTTCAGCCAATCGGTCGGGGTCAAGTCAATGCGCTCATCGCCGACGGGGCTAAGGTAGCGATAGAGAATCGGATTCCACTTCCCGTAGAGTCCGTTGGAGGTGTCCCACAGGCGGCCGCCTTCCACTTGGCCCGCCGGTTGACTTTCGCTGTACCCGAGATCGGCGTGAAAGCTGTGTGTGGTGATGTAATCGGTGTCGTGGCATTCGCCGCAGGTGTTGCCGATGGAAAGAGGCTGGCCGCTGTCGAGGACGTTGCGCCCGTCGGCATCGAGGATGGCGAAGGCGGGGTGCATGGCCGACGCCTGCGCAATGGGACGCGGCGCAGTGGCGGCGAGCGCCCCCTGCGCAACGAGGGCAATGAGCAAGCCGCCAATAATCAAAGTGTGAGAGAGAGTCAATCGTTTGAGCATGGGAACTTCCTATCACTGTTCGCCGCGAAGATTGTCTGATGCTTCTTTGCATCTTCGCGATTCATCATTCATCGTTCATCATTTATTCGTAAACCGCCCGCCCCACTCCATCGGATCGCCGGGGTAGCCAAGGGCTTGCCAATCGAGTCGCCCGTTGGCGCTGTGGCAGTCGTTGCATTGCAATGCGTTTTCCTTGGGCTGAACCATGTGAGTGGTGGGCCAATACATCCACGTTTCAGCAAAACTGTAATTGCCGCTGTATTTCAAACCCATGCGCTCCTCGGCGAGTCGGAAGGCGCTGTCCCAATCGAACGTCGTCCAATAACCGTCGGGGCCGGCAGTGACGGGCGCGAGCAGATAGTTGTAGCCAGTGTCGTAGGGCTGTTTGGCGACGTGCAACTTGAAGGGAAAGATTTTCGCGGCGGAGTCGTCAATGTCACCGGCGGGCAGGTTGATAGACGTGGGTTTGTTCGGGTCGATGGTGTCGCCGAGCAGATAACGATAAGCGAGGTTGCCGTTGAACCACAGATACGCCGGTTGGACGTTGGAGGCGTATTCGAACGAGCCTTTGATTTTCAGATATTCAAAGTGATCGTCGGGCTGGAGTCCGAGTCCGGCGGTTGACCAATCCCAATATACTTTGGTCGGGTCTTTGGTTGCCATCGAGGGAATGTGGCACGTTTGGCAGGCGACGGTTTGCGCGTGCGTATTGAGCCGCTCGTCGGCGTGAAGGTTGGCGGCGTGGCAGTCGGCGCAAGCCACTTGCTCATCGGGGCTGATGGTGTAATTGTCGGCGACGAGTCGGCCTTTGATTTGGTGATCTTGCGTGACGTGGCAATCGGTGCAGAGGAGGTTGTATTCGCCCATGTGCACGTCGGTTTCGGCGGCGGGATAATAAAGGGTCTCGTCGAGGTCGCCGTGTTTGACTCCGTTGCCGCCGCCGCCGTTAAAGTGGCACTTGCCGCACTGGTTGCGCGTGGGCGCGGCCACGCTTTGCGCGGCGGCGGCGAGGTCAACGCCGTCGGCAGGGTTGCCATATTGGCCTTTGGCGTATCCGCTCTGCGCGTGGCACACGAGGCAATCCACGTTTTCCGGTTTGGTGAGATTGGTGTTCTCTGCGCCTTCTTGCCAGTCGTAGCCCGCGTGACAGCTCATGCAGCTCTTTTGGTTGCCCTGCGCGCTGATGCAAAAGTTGTTGATCTGATTGATCTTGCCGATGGTCACCGGCTCGGGGCGGCCGGGCACGGTGAACGGCTGGCTCTCCCACGTCCAATGCGAAGTCGCCATCACTTGTGTTGCCGAATCGGAGTGGCATTCGAGGCAGGCTTGAGTCACTTCCTGCCCGGTGGCATAGGGGCCGGGCATGAGGTCGGCGTGGCTCACATGCGTTTTGTGTTGAGGCAGGCTGGCGCGAGGGTTGTCACGCGCCTGCACGGGTTTGGGCGCAAAGTAAATGATGGGGATGACGATGACGGCGAGGGTAACAATCAGACCCGTGACCCAGATGCGAGCATGGTTCATAACGACTCCTGAAGAGCGGTTTGAGGTTGGTTTTCGAGCAGGCTGGCGCGGTGGGCGATGCTGTTGCGGAGAACGAGCCGGAGCAGATCGAGGGCTTGAATGATGTGCGGATCGTTGAGGCTGTATTCCACGCTCATGCCCTGCCGCGCGGCGCGCACCAAACCCCGCTCACGCAGAACTTTGAGGTGGCGCGAGGTGGCCGGTTGGCTCAGCCTGGTTTCGGCAGCAATGTCGCCAACCGTGCGGGGAGATTCCGACAGAGCGTATAGAATCAGAATGCGGTTGGGATCGCCCAGCGCGGAGCAAATATCCGCATGCAGTTGAGTGATTTCGGCGGAGAGTTTGGCGTTGTTCATGTCGGTGTCGGCTTCCTTATGCGGATACGCGCATAATCACACGAGCAGAATACGCCCGTCCCTCACGCAGAGGGAGTATTTTTTGTCACAATCAGTATTAAATTTGGTGATGAATGAGGATTAGAGGAAGTGATAGAAGGTGCCGGGGATGGCCGTCACTCGCGGTTCAGCGCGTGCGCCGCCAACTTTTCGGCGATGGCCGCATGGTTGAGCTGCAGGAAAGACCAGAGCGCAACTTGAGCGTGAGTGGGAGTCGCGTTCACGTTTCGAGCAATGAAGAGCGAACGGCGCAAATCCAGCCCGTCCACATCCACCACCCGAATGCGGCCATGAGCCAAACCGCGCGCCGCCACGAGTTCGGAGACAAAAGCGATGCCGATGCCTTCTTCCACTGCCATCTCTATCGCTTCGGCGTTGCCAATTTCCATCACCACGTTCAACATCTCCGGGCGAATGTTGTGCTGCGCCAAACCGGCCAGCATGATCTCGGTGGTGCCCGCCTGCGGCTCGCGAACGATCAACGGTTGGTCGGGGATGTCGGCGGGGAGCGCGCGCCCGTAGTCGGCCCACGAATGCGCGCGCGGCACAATCAGCACAATGCGATCATCGAAGAACGGCTGATACTCCAACTGCCGATTCTCGATCTGTTTGCTCACCACGCCCAAGCCCAACCGCTCGTCAAGCAAGCGATCAATCACCGCCTGCCGCGAGAGCACGGCGATGCTCACGCGCACGGCGGGGTGCTCGCGCCGAAAGGCGGCAACCAGACTCGGCAGAATATACTTGCCCGACGTGGTGGAACAGCCCAACTCCAATTCGCCCACGACTTGCGATTGCAGAGTATTCATCGTATCCACGATCATGCGCGCATTGTTGAGGGAGTCATGCGCCAGCGGCAGCAGGGCCTGCCCTGCTTCGCTGAGATGAATGGAGCGCCCGTGCCGGATGAACAACTGCACGCCCAGCAAGCGCTCCAACCCCTGAATGTTTTGGCTCACCGCCGACTGCGAGAGGTGCAGTTTATCGGCGGCGCGGCTGAAACTGCCAGCTTCGGCCACCGCTAGAAAAACTTTCAACTGAGTCAATTCCACCATCACTGCTCGATCTCCGAGAGGATCATATCACAGCCATGATCACATCCCCGCCGACCTGCCTTCCATTTTGGACATTTACAACCACGCCATTCTCACTTCCACTGCCACCGCCAATTCAGGCGACGGCAATGCCGTCGCCTGCCTCATCGACTCGGCGCGGCTCAGTCGGCGAGCGCCAATTCATCCAGCCTTGCCATCCCTGCGCGCGCAATGCTCCACAATTGCCAGGCCACCGGGATGAGCGAGACAGCCCAGAACGCATAGGCCGCGCCATGCAGAATGGCTTGGTAATCGGTGATGAAGATGCTCGCCCACAGAAGGATGCCGCCAACGTGAGCGGCGATCAGGCTGAACCAACTGCCGCCGAGCCGGGCCTCTTCTTTCGGCAGAAAGAGGCGCGTGAACAGATAGGGAAGCAAGGCATAGCCGAACTGCAGAACCCACCCGTACACCAACGCTTGCGGCGCGTTCTGCTCGATGCCCGCGCCGGGGAAGCCGGGCACTTTGAGAAGGATGAGCGGCGCGACGAGAACCGGCGTCACGATCCACACATAGGATGTGATCAAATGCCAGAAGCCCGGCTGACGAGTGAGGCGGTCTCCCCACAGGGGTTTGACCGCGTTGAGCAGAAGCCAGAAAGTCGCGCTGAGGTGCAGGATGATGCCGGGGACGGAGAACATTTCGTTCTTCACCCACGGGCCGATCACCAACAGCAGTGCGCCCGCCGTCATCATCCAAAAGATCGCCGTGAGGGAGCGCGGCCACGCCAGCGGGCGTTGGGCAAAGCGCGGATACAAGTCCACCAACAGCCCAGCAAACACGAGCGACATGAAACCCCAGTTGTTGGCATGGATATGAACCTCGATGGGGACTTTGATTCGCAGTGCTTCGGGCCAACCGATCCATAACCCGGTGCCGACGATGATGCCGAGCAAAAGGTAGGCAAGGCCCATGAGATAAAACATCTGCCCGGCGCGCGGCCCCTCGGCGCGGGCTTGCTCATCGGGCAGCGCGCCGCGCAGATCGGCCAGCTGCTTCATCAGCAAGAGGGTGGCGACGAAGATCAGCGTGCCGCCGGTGAAGATGAGCACGCCGTTGACCAGCGGAATCCCGATCAACAGAATCGCCAACCCGCCGTTGAGCGTGAGCCAGATGTCCCAGCGAATTCTGGGTTTGGGCAGGCCATGTCGAATAGCGGTCAATGCCGGAGCAACGCCGAAGATGATCTCGGCCAACACGCCCAGCGTGATCAGATGCACTCGCAGCCAGCGCAGACCGTTGAACCACTGCACGAAGCCCCAACTCGCCAGCGAAGCGTCGAGCGCGGCTAACACCGCCAGCGAAGCGTACAGCATTGACATGAGGAAGTATGGATTGATCATGGGGCAGCCTTTCACCGCGCCAGCGCCGACACGCCGACTCCGAACGCGTACACCAACTCGCCGCCGAAGTAGCCCACGCCGATCAGCGCGGCCACGCTAATGGCTTGAATGGCGGTGTGCAGAATGCGCTTGCCCGTTGTGTATCCAGCGCGGTTGCGCCAATGGCACACAGCCTGCAAGCCAAACAAAACGAAGGTGATGATCCCCAACAGCCGATGCGGGTTCAGCGCCGCCAGCGCCGGGCTGTCGGCGGGAATGCTCTGCGCAGCCATAAGCCCGGAAAGGATCGTGAACGCTGTCGCGGCGAGGCCGAGCAACAGTGTGAGCCATCCGGCTTTGTCGAAGCCTTTGTCTTTCCAGATCAGCCCGGCCCAGTCGAGAGCCACGCTGGTCAACAGCAACGCAATGGGGAAGTGAACGAGTTGAGGGTGAAGCAAATTGAGCATGGCAATATCCTCCTTCGGTGAGTCATGCGGCGCGTGCGGCCAAAAAAGCCAAACGCGATTCGGCCTCGATGCCGCGCTTGGCCCCGTCGGGCGCGGTCACGGTTGCTCCGGCAGAGACGGCGAACCGTTCGTTGTTCACGGTCATCCACCCGCTGCCATCGAGAAAGTGATAGACCGCGAGTGTGGCCGGGTGCGGCGGAATCTTCTGCCCCGCCTCCAGCCCCACCACCACAACGCGGACCTTGTCATCCTCGGCCAACACCTGCGGCTGAGGCCCGTCGGGCGAATACACAACGATCTCTTTCCAGTTCAGTTTCATTCAATGCTCCTCGGTTGAAAAATGATCATGAAAGGCCGGGTGATGGCCTGAGTTGGGCAGATGCGCTCGCAGTAGCCGTGATATTGGCAGGCATCGGGCCGGGCGACGGCGGCGGTCTCCCCGCGCATTGCCAGCGCCCCGGTTGGGCAGGCTTCCACGCACAGTCCGCATCCATTGCATCGCGCCGCATCCACCACCGGCACAGGCCGCTCCTCGCGCTCAATCTCTCCCATAACGCAAACCGCTCAAGTGACGGCCACAGCATATCACTTGAGCGGCAGGGTGTCTCCGACTTTTGTCGGGTCTTACGACGCCAATCTTTCGAGCGCCGCCCGATCCCGAATCCGAATCTGATGGCGCTCGACTTCGATCACGCCTTCGGCTTCCAGCCCGCGCATGGCCCGCTGAACCACATCGGGCACAGTGCCGAGCCGCGCGGCCAACTCGGCCTGTGTGTACCAGCGCGGGCGGCGCAGCACATCGCCGATGGCGTCGTCGAGCAGCAGCCGCGCCAACCGCCCGGTGACGGGGCGCAGAGAGAGATCGGCCACGAGCGCAACCAACTCGATCACGCGGTCCGCCATGTTTTCGATCACCCGTTGGGCAAAGCCGGGTTGCTCGCTCAGCAAACGCGCAATCGCTTCGCGGCGGATCAGCCAAACCCCGGCGGCCTCCAAGGCAATGGCCGTCGCCGGGTTGGGCCGATTGGCGAACACGCCAATCTCGTTGAATACCTCGCCGGGACCGAGAAATCGCAACACTTGCTCGCGGCCCTCCGGCGAAGTCTTCACCGCTTTGAGCCAGCCGAACTGCAAATAGTGGAGGCCGGGCGAAGCCTCGCCTTCGAGAAAGACAATCTCGCCCGCGCCGTATTCGCGCCACGCCGCATGGCGAGCGAGACCGTCAAGACTCGAATCGTCCAGCCCATCGAAATACGAAACTGCGCGAAGGTGCTCGACCAATTCTCGAGCGTCGGGCAAACGAGTCATCGGTCAGGCCGTCAACCGATCATCGCGCAAGACTCGCGCCAGCACGCTCACCGCGCGCCGATACTCCGAGATCAAAATGCGCTCGTCGGGCGTGTGATCGAGCGACGAATCGCCGGGGCCGTAAGCCAGCGCCGGGCAGTTCCACACCGGCGCGACGATGTTCATATCCGACGTACCCGACTTCACCGTGAAACCGGGATCGCCGCCCTCGGCGCGGATGGCAGACAGAAACGATCGCACCAACGGCGTGTTCTTCTCGGCGCGATACGCCGGGACGCCGTCGAGCAACTTCACTCCGTCATTCCCTGCGCTCACAGACACGATCTCGGTCAGCCCCTCCACACTTAGCCCCAGCGGGAGCCGCAACCCGAACCGAAGCCAGGCCCTCTCCGCAAAGCCATCCGAGTCCGAGCCCATCTCTCTCAGCGTCGGCAGAAGTTGATCGAACATCTTCGGCTTGCCCTCATTCATCTCCGCCGCCCGCGCCGCCAGCCGATTCCAAAAACTCACCGTCGCCTCGCACGCGCTCTCGCTCTGCGCTGACGTGTGCGCCAGAGTCCGCTTCGCCGTGAACTCGTACCACGCGCTCCCTTTGTATCCCAGCGTCACTTTATCCCACCCGCTCGGCTCGCCGATGATCAGCGCCGCGGGCCGATATTTATCGGCCACGAATTTTGCCCCGCGCGAATCGCCTTCCTCCCCCACCGCGCCGATCACCGTGATCCGCCGCCCCGATATTTTTTCCACCATCGCGCCCGCCGCCACAAAACAAGCCAGCGGCCCTTTCGCGTCCACCGCCCCGCGCCCGCGCAGAACATCGCCACCACGAATCACTTCGATGAAGCCCGCCACCGTGTCGATGTGCCCGAGCAGAATCACTTCAGCGGGGCCGTCGCCCATCACCCCAACGGCGTTGCCCGCTTCGTCAATCGAAGCCTCGTATCCCATCGCCCGCATCTGCGCCACGAGATACTCCACCGCTTCGGCCTCTTGAAGAGTCGGGCTGTATATTTTCAACAAACCTTCGAGCAAACCAACTTCGTCCATCAGAATTTTCGCAATAAAGTGACAGTCACTTTGAAAAGTGACTGTCACTTTCATAGAACCACCCAATCACCACTCACAAATTGCCAATGATCGCCGCCGTCACTTCGCGAGTCGTTGCCGACCCGCCGAGATCGCGCGGCCAGACTCGATCAACGATCACGGCGTTCACCGCCGCGCGCACTCGATCCGCCGCCGCCCCCTGCCCGATGTGATCGAGCAGCATCGCCGCCGACAGAATCGCGCCGATCGGATTGGCGATCCCCTGCCCGGCGATGTCGGGCGCGGAACCGTGCACCGGCTCGAACACTGCGGCCCGCTCCCCGATGTTCGCCGACGGCGCGATACCCAGCCCGCCGATCAGCGCGGCGGCTTCATCCGAGAGAATGTCGCCGAACAGATTCGTGGTCACGATCACGTCGAAGTTTTCGGGATCGCGCACGAGCCGCATCGCCATCGCGTCCACCAACATTTCATCCACGGTCACTCCCGGGAACTCTGGCGCAACCTTCAAGCACGACTCGCGGAACAATCCATCCGTCACCTTCAGCACATTCGCCTTGTGCACCACCGTCACAGTTTGTTTTTTGGAGTTTGAAGTTTGAGATTTGAGATTTGAGATTTGGAGTTTTCGCGCATACGCGAACGCAACTCTCGCTATTCTCTCCGACCCCCTCGCCGTGATCACCCGCTCGGCAATCGCCGTGTCGCCGTCGCGCCGCTCGCGCCCGGCGTACATCCCTTCGGTGTTCTCGCGCACGATCAGCAAATCAACGTTCGGCCGAGAAAACGGCCCGGGCAGCGATCGCACAGGCCGCAAGTTCGCATACAGATCGAACGCCCTCCGCATCGCCAGAATCGGACTGCGGTATCCGGCCACCGCGCCGGTGGTGGGCGACGACGTTGCCCCGAACATGGCAACGCCCGCCGACTCGATCTCCGCTAATGTCGCATCGGGAATCGCGTTCCCCGATTTCTGAAAACGCTCGAAGCCGGCGTCGGCCTCCACAAACTCCAGCCCCAGACCCAAACTCCCCAGCACCTCCACCGCCGCCGGAATCACCTCTTTGCCGACGCCGTCTCCGGCAACGACGCAGATTTTCGATTGTTGATTGTTGATCGCTGATTGAAGCGGGTCGGCCATAAAGTCCAATCAACAATCCGCAATCTGCAATCTGCAATTCACTCCCCGCCTCCCACCGTCACTGCTTCCGTGCTCGTGATCCCCAACTTCTTGCGAATGTGCGGGATGAGTCCGCCCGCTTCGAGAATGCCGAGCGCGGTGGACGAAAGCGGCGGGAACGGAAACGCGCGTCCGTTCAGCCGCAACACACTGTTCGGCAAATCAATCTCGATCTCGTCGCCGCTCTGCGCCGCATCCACCGCCTCCGGACACGTGATGAGCAACAGCCCTTGATTGATCCCATTGCGAAAATAGATTCGCCCGAACGACTTCGCCACCACTGCCGTGATGCCTTTGTATTTCAGGCAGGTCACTGCCTGCTCGCGCGAACTGCCGTTGCCCCAATTGCGCCCGGCCACAATCACATCGCCGGGCCGCGCCGCCGCCGCAAAATTCGGGTCGAGGTCTTCCAATGCGCGCGCCGCAATCTCCTCCGGCTCGCGCAGAGTGTACGTGTGCTTCCCGGCGAAGATCAAATCGGTGTTCACCCCGTCACCGTACTTCCAAACTTTACCCATTCGGCAGTTTCCTCGCCACGATCATGATTTCGATCTCGTCCAATTGCACAGGCCGCCGCCCCCAATTGCCCGCTGTGCCACCCCATACGTGCTCCACCGCAAATCCTGCTTCGCCGCACAGCCGCACCAATTCCTGAGGCAGATGGTGCTTCTCGCGCACGGTCACTGTTTGCTTGCCTGCCGGAGTCTCCCATTCCATTGTGTGAGTCTCCGCCAACGTCAACGGATCGAATCGCCCGGCGCGCACATCATCCTGCGAGTATTGGCGGATGACTCGCAGTCCGTTGAGCGCGGTGAGAACGAAACGCGCGCCCGGCTTCAACGCGGCAAAGATATTACGCAGAATGGCCGTATCGTGACTCTCGGAGTCGTCGCCCATCGCCACCAACCCGAATGCGCCTTCGCACAAGCACACCGCCGCATCGAACTGCTTCGCCGAAACAAATTTCGTCGCATCCGCTTGAATCCATTCCACCGTCACTCCGGCCGCCTCCGCCGCCCTTCGCGCTTCGGCCAACATCCCCGCCGAGAGATCGACTCCCGTCATCCGGTATCCCCGCTTCGCCAGCTCAACCGAATGCCGCCCCGCGCCGCAACCCATGTCCAGCAACGAACTTCCCTTCGGCAGTTGCAACAGCTCTTCGAGAAAACCGATCTCGGCCAGAGTATTCTTCGTAAAAACTTCGCTCATGTATTGCGGCGCGTACCCATCGAAGAATCTCTCCCACTCGTTCATCACAACCTCCAATCCTCCACTCCTCTAATTCTCTAACCCCCAACCTCTCTCGGATCCGCAATCATCCCCGCCACCGCACTGGCCGCCACCACGGCCGGGCTGGCCAAATAAATCTCCGCATCTGTCTGCCCCATACGCCCTCTGAAATTTCGGTTGGCGGTGGAGAGGCACACTTCGCCGGGCGCCAGCACGCCCATGTGATTGCCCATGCACGGCCCACACCCCGGCGTCCCGATCACCGCTCCGGCTTCCATCAACGTCTGCAAATGTCCGAGCCTCAGCGCATCCATCATCACTTCCGACGACGCCGGGATGACGAGCAGTCGGCATCCGTTCGCCACCCGCTTCCCTTGCACGATCTCCGCCGCCGCGGCAATGTCTTCCAATCGCCCGTTGGTGCACGTGCCAATGAAGGCTTGGTGGATCGGAGTCCCTTTCACTTCGCGCAGTGGCCGCGCGTTGTCAACGGTGTGGGGGCAGGCAACGGTCAGCTCAACGGAGTCGGCGTCAACAGTGTATTCGTTTTCATATCTCGCGTCCGCGTCCGGATGGATCGCGTTGGATTCGATTTCAGTTTTTGTCTTTGGAGTTTGAGATTTGGAGTTGGAAGTTCTCTTTGCCAAATACTCAAACACTTTTTCATCCGGCGGCAGGCAGGCATTCTTCACCCCGAACTCGGCCATCATGTTGGGAATGACCATTCGGCTTTCGAGCGACATCGCTTCGATGGCCGGGCCGGAGAGTTCGACCGATTTATAGAGGCCGCCGTCGGCCCCGAAGCGGCCAATGATGGCGAGGCACAAATCCTTCGACGTGACTCCGCGCCCCAACTTGCCGGTGACGATCACTCGAATGGACTCGGGCACGCGCAGCCACAACTCGCCCGTTGCCCAAATGGCGGCCATCTCACTGCGCCCCACCCCCGCTCCGAACGCGCCCATCCATCCGAAGTGCGGCGTGTGGCTGTCCGAGCCGAGAATGAGCTGGCCGGGAAGGATGATGGCCTCTTCGCTGAAAACTTGATGGCAAATGCCGCGCCCGACTTCGAAGAGATATTTGATCCCCTGCTCTTTGACGAACTCTCGAATCTCGGCGTGGTTGAGGGCATGGCGCGGCGTGGGCGCGGGCGCGGCGTGATCCAGCGTAATCGCCATCTTCTCCGGGATGGCGACTCGCTCGACGCCAATGGCGCGAAAAATTTTGGCAATGGCCGCCGTGTTGTCGTGCGAGAGGGCAATGTCGGGGCGGGCATCCACCACTTGCCCGGCCACTGCGGTCGGCAGACCCGCCGCCCGCGCCAACGCTTTCTCTGCAAATGTGTATCCCATGTGACGAATAGCAAAACCTCACAGGTCTCCAAGACCTGTGAGGTTTACAAGTTCTACGGAATCTCGGCGATGCGCCGCAGTTGAACTCCGGCGCCGAGATTGGCCGGGCGAGTCGGCGTCGTCGAATCGAGCCGCTGGACGATCTGCGCCCGGGCCGACTCTGGCAGTTCGAGCCGCGCCAATCCAAATTCCTTTTCGGCGATGTTGATCAACACTTGCTCCGGCGACACATCGGGCGCGAGTTGATACACGCGCTCTTTAAAGACCTGCGCGATCTCTTTGGCCGTGGCCTCGTCGAGTTGAAAATAGCGAATCTCTTTCAGGAAATAGTGAACGGCGTTCCAACCCGAAAGAGGGCCGAGCAGGATTTCGGCTTCGGTCACGCCGAACAGATCGAGGGGGTGCGCTTCATAGACTGCGGCGTTGTTGAGCATTGCGCTTTGATGCACGCCCGCCGTGTGCGTGCGATTGGTGAGGCTCACCGGCTCTTTCGGCGGAACGAGCATCTTCAGTTTGTCGGCCGCCAGCACATTGATGGGATACGAGCCGCGCAGATGATAGCCTTCGAGTTTGTCGAACTCGCGGTCGAGATACAGATTGAACAACAGCGCTGTTATGCTGGTGATGCCCGAACGCTCGGCGATGCCTAGCAGAGTGGTGTTCATGTATCGCATCCCGCATCGCGCCGCCTCCAACGCATTGTACAACGCGAAGCCGCGATCGTCGTGAAAGTGCCCTTCGAGTTCGACGTTTGGGTAGCGTTCGCGCATGGCGGCCACCCGCTTCGCCACCGCCGCCGGAGTGGCCACCCCCACCGTATCCGGCATCCCAAACCGATCGACGTGTGGGGCAACGGAATCGTACACGCGAAATAGATCGTCGAGACGAGTGCGGAAGGCGTCTTCGCCGCTGAATCGCAAAAGGAGGTGCGGATGGTCGCGGCGGACTTCCTCGATGAGCGGCGCGGCTTTGGCGATGATCTCGTCGAGATCGTTGCCGTGATTGTAATGGCGAGACTCGGCGGACGTGCCGATATACATATTGAGGCCGTCGGCTCCGGCCTCCACCGCCGCCTCCACATCGCGCAAATGACAGCGCACGTGCGCCAGCAAAAACGTGTAGCCCTTCTGCGTGATCAGACTGTCGCGCACGGCGCGGATCGCCTGCCAGTCGTCGCGTTCCTGCGGGCTGACCACCGGCGCGAACAACTCGACGAACTTCACGCCATAAATGATCAGCGCGCGAACGATCTCTTCCTTGTCAGCGCGAGTGAAGAAGTATTTGTAGTGATCGTGCAGGAGGGAAGTTTGCTGGCCGTCGCGCAGGGTGGTGTCAATGATTTCGAGCGCGCGAGGTTGATAGAACGATTTTTGACTGCGGGGCGCCGGTTGCGAATTGTTCACGATCTACTCTTCGCCTGCCGCGGCTTTGATCGGCGTTGCCAACGCTTCTTTCACCGCCTCCACCACTCTCCACAAATCTTCCTTGTCGATCACCAGCGGCGGCAAAAAGCGCATCACCGTGAGTCCGGCGGGCAGAGCCAGCACGCCTCTCCTCATCAACACTTGCAGATACGGCGTCACTTTTTGTTTGAGTTCGATCCCCACCATCAATCCCAATCCTCGCACCTCTCGAATCAACGGCGACTCGATTCTCCTCAATTCTCCAATCCACCAATCTCCAATCTCTTTTGCCCGTTCAGGGAGGCGGTTCACTTCCAAATACTCAATCGCCGCCAGCGAGGCGGCGCAGGCCAGCGGGTTGCCGCCGAACGTGGAGCCGTGCGTTTGTGGCGGCAACGGCCCCACGCGCTCGCCGATCAGAGTCGCGCCCATCGGCAAACCGCCGGCAATGGATTTTGCCAGCGCCATCAGATCCGGCTCCAGCCCGTAATGCTCGCAAGCGAACATCGCCCCCGTGCGCCCGAAACCGGTTTGCACTTCGTCCACGATCAACATCGCCCCGCGCTCGCGGCACAACGTTTGCGCGCCCAGCAAATAGTCCGCTGTGCCGGGCCGCACCCCGCCCTCGCCCTGCACCACTTCTAAAATCACGCCGGCCGTTTTGTCGTTGATGGATGAGTCGAGCGCGGCCAGATCGTTGTAGGCCACATGTTTGAATCCGGGCCACAGCGGCTCATACGGCTCGCGATATTTTTTCTCCCATGTCGCCGAGAGCGCCCCGATCGTCCGGCCATGAAAGCCGCGCATCGTCGCCACGAACTCGCCGCGCCCCGTGGCCACCCGCGCAAACTTCAACGCCGCTTCCACCGCCTCCGTGCCGGAGCTGCACAGGTAAGCGCGGCGCATGTTCTGCGGCGCGATGCGGATCAATTTTTGAATCAACTCTGCGCGGCGATCGTTGAAGAACATTTCCGGGCAACTGATGAGCGTTTGCGCCTGCGCGGCGATGGCCGCCGCCACTGCCGGGTTGGCGTGACCCAGGTTGCCCGCCCCCTGCCCGCCCACGCAGTCAACGTACTCGTTCTCGTCGCTGTCCCACAAATGCGCGCCGCTCCCGCGCACGATGGCGATGGGACGTTTGGTGTACAGGCCGGAGGTGTATTGCGATTCGATGTCTTGGATGGTCATGTAGTTTTCATCAACCGGTTTACCGGATTGAGCGGATTCGTTTTGAGTCAATCCGATAAATCCGCTCAATCCATTGACGAGATTCGTCACGAAATTACGGTGCCTTGGCCCGCCAACGCATTCGCCACCGGATTCTCCACCCGGCCATCGGCAAACACCACCTTGCTCACTCCGAGCCCCAAGGCCTCGCTCGCGCCCAGCACCTTCTTCTTCATTCGCCCTTCGGCGAACTCCAGCGATCGCTCCACTTTCGCTTTGTCGATATAAGCGATCACCGAGCTTTCATCGGGGAAGTTTCGCATGAGGCCCGGCACGTTGGAAAGAATGATCAGTTGCTCGGCCTTCACCGCCCCGGCCACCATCGCCGCCGCGCGGTCGGCGTCCACGTTCAGCGCCACGCCCTCGGGCGAGATCGCCAGCGGCGCGATCACGGGCGTATAACCGTCATCCAACAACATCATTAACAACTTACTATTTACTTCTTCTATCTTGCCCGTGTAGTCGTCTCTCAGCATCCGCTGTCTGCCGTTCTCCACAATACGGATGGCCTCTTTGCGCTTCGCCACCATCAACCGCCCATCCACACCCGACAGCCCAAACGCATTCACGCCCAACGACTGCAATTTTTCGACGAGCAGTGTGTTGATCTTGCCCGACGTGACCATGGCGAAAATTTCGAGCGTCGTTCGATCCGTGTAACGCGACGTGTAACCTGACGGCGAAGTGACGAATCGCGGCGGGTGGCCGAGCTGCTCCGAAATAGCATTCGTCTCCCCCGACCCACCGTGCACCACCACCATTTTCTGCCCGGCCTTCACCTGCGCGGCAACATCGCCCATCACCCAATCCAAATTGACGCCCGAAGCGCCGCCCATCTTTATAACTATCATGAAATCATTTCGCCGCAAAGGCGCAAAGAGCGCAAAGATTCTTTTCAGGTTTTTCTTTGCGTCCTTCGCGGCTTCGCGGTGCGCTCTTAAAGCGGATGCAAGCCCGGAAACTCCAGCCCTGCCGTCTCCTCGAACCCGCACATGATGTTCATGGCTTGCACCGCACTGCCCGACGCGCCCTTCATCAAATTGTCAATCGCCGCCAGAGCCACGCACCGTCCGGACTCCGGCTCCAATTCGAATCCCACATCGGCAAAATTCGAGCCGGCCAAAATTTTGGGGTCAGGCGCGCGGTGAATGCCGCCGCGATCTTTGACGATGCGCACGAACGGCTCATTGCCGTACGCCGCGCGATACGCCCGCCACAAATCCTTCTCCGTCACGCCCGGCTTCAAGAAAGCGTGCGCGGTCGCCAACACGCCGCGCACAAGATCGACCGCCGTCATGCTCAAGTGAACATCGTGCAAGCCCAGTTCCTGAATCACCTCCGCTGTGTGCCGGTGCCCCGTCGGCGCATACGAGCGCACCGAGTGACTCTTCTCCGGGTGATGCGATCCCGGATTCACCGTCGCCCCGCTTTCTGACGATCCGGTTTTGATGTCCACTACCACCGGTTTGATCGGGTGCAGAAGATCCGCCTTCACCAACGGAAGCAGAGCCAGATTGGAGGCCGTCGCGTTGCACCCCACCCCGCTGATGTAGTTCGCCGTCTTCATTTCCTCGCGGCGCAGTTCGGGCAAGCCGTACACAAATTTGGGCAGCCAGTGCGGCGCGGCGTGCTTCTCGCCGTACCATCGTTCGTACAGCGCCGTGTCGCGCAACCGAAAGTCCGCCGAGAGATCGACGATCTTCGGCGCAAACTTTGCCCAATGCTCAATTTGCTTTTGAGTCTCACCGTGCGGCATGGCGAGAAAAAGCGCGTCGCATTCTTTGATTGCGTCGCGGCTGGCGAATTGCAGCTGCGTGCGCTTGCGTAAGTTGGGGTGCTGACTGTGGATGAACTCGCCTGCGTAACTGTTGGAGATAGCCTGCGCCACTTCGACATGTGGGTGAAAGAGCAACAGCCGCAACAGCTCGCCGCCGGTGTACCCCGACGCGCCGACAATTGAAACCCGAAGCCTCCCCATCACCCAGCCACTCCGGCTGCCGGCCGTTGACTTCCAACTTCTGGCTTCTGACCTCTGGCTTCTGACTTCTCCTGCCCCACCTTCATCGTGTACTCCACAATATAGCCGGGAATGTCCACCCCCGTCGTCGGCACGGTGGTGTGAAACTCCATCGTGTGATTGATCTCGTTGATCAACAGCCCGCGGTTCGGGTCTTCGAGCACGTCCACCGCCAGCACGCCGCCGCCCACTGCGTTGGCGGCCTCCACGCAAACCTTGTTCAGTTCGGGAGTCACCGGGCAAGTGCTTCCCTTCCCGCCGCGCGCCGTGTTCGTAATCCAATGCTCCGACGTGCGATAGATGGCGCAGATCGTTTCATCGCCGACTACAAACGCGCGAATATCGCGGCCCGGCTTTCGGATCAACTCTTGAATGTAGAAAATTTGGTGCTGATAGTTGCCAAGCACTTCGCGATGCTCAAGGATGGCTTCCGCCGCGTCGCGATCGTTGATCCTCGACACCATGCGCCCCCACGATCCAACGACCGGTTTGAGCACCACCGGGTAGCCCATCTCTTCGATGGCCGCCAACGCGCTCTCGGCGGTGAAGGCCACGCGCACGTTGGGCTGGGGAACATTGGCGCGCATCAATGCGGCGGTCGTCGCCAGTTTGTCGCCGCACGTCGCCGCCACCGAAGCCATGTTCACCGTCGGCACACCCCACGCATTCAGCACTTGCGTAGCATACAACCCGCGCCCGAACGAAATACTGCGCTCCAACACCACATCGTACGCCAGCCAGCCGCCGGGCGCATCGAAATTAAACTTGGCCTCGCGATCGTCAATCTTGTCGTATTCGAGGCCGCGCTTCTCCAGCGCCTCGAACAACCATTTCTCTTCGACTCGAACCCGCGACAGCAATACGCCAATCTTCATTTTCTTCGCAGCAAACGAAATGCGGAACGGCGATCATCGATTCATCGTTCCGCATTCACCCATGCCCTAGCGTGCAAGTGCTAGGGTCATTCATCGTTTGCTACTCTCCCCAGTCTTCGGCCTCTTGCGGCGCCAGAGCCAGCGCCAGCGGCGCGAGGTCGATCACTTCGAGATCGACGCCACAGTCGCCGCACACCACGATCTCGCCGGTCTGCACGTCGTCGGCCAAAGCCAAAGCGCCTTCGCATTCAGGACAAGTAGTCATCATCAGTGTCTCCTATTCGGTATGAAAAATAAAAGACCCCTCTACGGTGAGGGGTCTCTGTTCGCATGGCCTATGAATGTGACTGTGCTTCACCCAAGCCAAACTAGCCGAGACCCGCAGTTGGGACGCTTCGGCAGACGGAACTCACGCTTGGGCAGAGCAACGGTAAACATCGAGTGCAATTTATCACGAGAGGCGATGATCGTCACGGGGCAGACTGCATAACATCTCACACGGTCGTTTGTTCATTTTGATGAACCCAACAGCGACCGCGCCGCCGCGATCTGATCCCGAACCGACTCGGGCGCGGCGCCGCCAATGACGTTGCGCGCCGCTACCGCTTTCGCCGCCTCGAACACATCCCGAACATCCTCCTCGAACGCGCCGCTGATCTCGCGCAACTCTCCCATTATCAAATCGTCGATCCCAATCCCTCTCTCAAGAGCCCTTCGCACCATTTTGCCCACCACTCCGTGCGCCTGCCGAAACGGCAAACCCTTTCGCACAAGATAATCAGCCACTTCGGTCGCCAACAGACTCGCGTCAACTGCCGCGCGCATCCGCTCGCGGTTGACGACCATCGTCGCCACCGTGCCGGCCACCACGGGCAGCAACACAGCCAGCGTGTCGAAGGCCGCGAAGACGGGCGCTTTGTCTTCCTGCAAATCTTTGTCGTATGCCGAAGGCAGGCCTTTCATCACCGCCAGCAATCCGGTGAGCAAACCAATCAGAGTCCCGGCTTTGCCTCGCGCCAATTCGAGCATGTCGGGATTCTTCTTTTGCGGCATGATGCTCGACCCGGTCGAATAGGCATCGCTCATTTCCACGAAGCCGAACTCGGCGGTGGAATAAAGGATGAGCGCATCGGCCAAGCGGCTGAGGTGCGAGCCGATGAGCGCACAATCGAAAAGAAGCTCGGCGGCGAAGTCGCGGTCGGCAACGGCATCATGGCTGTTGGGAGAGGCGGCGGCGAAGCCGAGCGAGTCGGCCAGCCATTGGCGATCAATGGCAAAACCGGTTCCGGCCAGCGCCGCCGATCCGAGCGGCATCACACTCGCCCGTTGCCGAGTCTGCGCCAATCGTTCCCGGTCGCGCTGCAACGCCCAAAAGTGACTCATCAGCCAATGACTAAAAAGGATCGGCTGGGCGCGTTGTGTGTGTGTATATCCCGGCAGAACGGTTTCGAGTTCCGACTCGGCTTTTCCGACGAGCGCCGCTTGCAAGCCAACCCCTCGCAACAAAAGTTGATCGATGGCCTCCATCATCCACAATCGGAAGTCGGTCGCCACCTGATCGTTGCGACTGCGCCCGGTGTGCAGTTTGCCGCCCACCGCGCCCGCGATCTCGCTCAGCCGCCGCTCGACGGCGGTGTGAATATCCTCATCGCCCGGCGCAAACACGAACTCGCCCGCGTTGAACTCGGCCCACACTTTTTGCAGGCCCGCGCACAACTCTTCCGCCTCCCCCGCCGAGACTACTTGCGCGCGAGCCAGCGCCCGCGCCCACGCCACACTGCCGCGAATGTCGGCGTCCCATAATCGCTTGTCCACCGCCAGCGACGCATTGAGCTGCATCGCCAGCGGATCGAGTTTCCCCTCGAAGCGTCCGCCCCACAGCATAGGATTTTAGATTGCAGATTGGAAGAAAATCAGCAATCAGCAATCTCTAATCTCGCTTGAACTTAGAATAGTCCGGCTCGCGGTAGCGCGTCTTGCCCTGCGCGGCAATGTCCATCATCGCGTGCACCTTCATCGGCAGGCCGAACAGAGTGATGAAACCTTCGGCGTCGGACTGATCGTACACATCCTCTTTGCCAAAGGTAGCGAAGTCTTCACGGTACAGCGAGTGATCGCTCCAGCGCCCAGCGCTGATGATGTTGCCTTTGTACAATTTGAGTTTCACCGTGCCGCTCACCGTTTGCTGTGTAAAAGTGACGAACATGTCGAGCGCCTCGCGCAGAGGCGTGTACCACTGCCCGTTGTAAACCAGATCAGCGTACTTGAGGGCGATGACTTGTTTGTAATGCAGAGTCTCGCGGTCGAGGCAGATCGATTCCAACTCACGGTGAGCCGCCACCAAAATCGATCCGCCCGGAGTCTCGTACACGCCGTGCGACTTCATGCCCACCAACCGATTCTCCACCAGATCGACTCGCCCCACGCCGTGCCTGCCGCCGATCTCGTTGAGTTTGGCAATCACGTTATACGCCGACAGCGATTGACCGTTCACCGCCACCGGCTCGCCCTTCTCGAAAGTGACCTCGACATACTCCGGTTTGTCGGGCGCGCTCTCCGGCGAAGCCGACCGCTGATACATAGTCTCCTCCGGCTCGTTGGCCGGGCTCTCCAACAAACCGCCCTCGTGCGAAAGATGCCACAGATTATCGTCGCGGCTGTAAATGGATTTGGTGGTCGCCGTCACCGGCACGCCGTGCTTCCTGCAATACTCAATCGCGTCCTCGCGGGATCGGATATCCCACTCGCGCCACGGAGCGATCACTTTCAGTCGCGGGTTGAGCGCGGTATACGTCAACTCGAACCGAACCTGATCGTTGCCTTTACCTGTGCATCCGTGCGACACTGCATCGGCGCCCTCCTCTTCGGCCACCTTCACTTGATACGTAGCAATGAGCGGGCGAGCCACCGATGTGCCGAGCAGATACTTATGCTCATACACCGCGCCGGACTTGAGCAATTTGAAGAGGTAGTCTTTGGCGAACTCCTCTTTCAAATCCTTGACCACACACTTCAGCGCGCCCGAGGCCACCGCTTTGGCCGGAACGCCGGAGAGGTCTTCATTCTGCCCGATGTCGGCGCAGAAGCAGATCACCTCCGAGCCGGGGTAGTTCTCCTTCAACCACGGAACAATGGTCGAAGTATCCAGCCCGCCGGAATAAGCCAACACGATTTTTTTGACATCTTTTTTGGTCATGAGAATCTCCTCAAAATAGAAACAAATAAGCCCTCCGGGACTCGGAGGGCTTTGGTTGCGCACAAAAGTGATGCTCTTGCCTAAACGCGCGCGAAGCGAGCCGAGCGGCCCGGCTGGGTGGTTCGGGGCGAACGACGGCTGCTACGGCGCGCAAAGGTAATCACGAGGGCCATGTTACCCGGCGGGCGCGGCGGTGTCCATTGTCAATACTGCCCGAAAGCCGCGCGCGTTCCTTCGTGCTTACGAAGCATCCTCCGGTTGGATCTCTTCGCCCATCAGTTCAGCCAAATCGAGAGACAGCCCCGGAAACAACTTCGGCGCAAACGGCTGGCCGGGCGGAATGCTCTGCGCGATCAAGTATCCATCCGGCGTGAGTTTGCACTCTTCCACCGTCAAATCATCGGCGTCCACCATCCAATACCACGTTACCCCGGCCTGCTCGTACACGTTTTTCTTCGTCGTTCGATCCCGCCACTTCGTGGATGGCGACAACACTTCGATCACCAAATCGGGCAGGTCATGAATCTTGCCATCCTCTTTCGAGTAGCGGTCGAGATGCTCGGCGCCGAGAAACACAAGATCGGGAATGTACACGCGCTGAACGCTGGGCAGATGCACGTCAATCTCCAGCCATATCTTGCCCAATTTGTTTTTGGCATTGTGCGCTCTCAATTCAGCGCCCAATATCAGCAACAGCTCTTGATGTCGTCCGTGCGGGCTGACCATTGCAATCACCTCCCCATCTTCAAACTCGTAATCGGGCGGCCCCTCGGGCGTGGCCCAAAACTCCTCCAGCGTCATCCGCTTTCGAGTCGTAGTATCCGCATGAACGATCGTCGCCACTGCCATGCCTGCATTATAATCCATTCATGACGGCCATCGGCCTCGCCCCCCTCCGCGAAATCGCTCGCGCCATCGCCGCCGCGCGCGATCTCGACTCCACGCTCGATCTCGTCGCCCATAAAACCACCGAAGTGATGGGCGTGGACTCGTGCACCATTTATCTGCTCGACCCCGATCACAAAACGCTCCGCCTCCGCGCCTCCACCGGCCTCGCCCGCCGCGCCGTGGGCCGCGCCACTCTCGCCATCGGCGAAGGCCTCACCGGCCATGCCGTCCTCCACAACCGGCCCGCCTTCGCCAGCCACGCCCAATCCGACCCGCGATTCAAATTCGTGCCCCAAGCCGACGAAAAGCAATTCACTTCCCTCCTCGCCGTGCCCATGATCCGCGAACAGATGCCCATCGGCGCGATGAACGTGCAAACCTTTGGCCCGCACGATTACACCCCCGACGAAATCGAGCTGCTCGCGCTCATCGGCGATCTGGCCGCAGGCGCGCTCGACAAAGCCGCCCTGCACGACAACATGGAGCGACAACTCAACGAGATGACTGCGCTCGCCCGCGTCAGCGAAGCGGTCACCTCGCCGATCTATCTCGACGAAATGCTCGATGTCGTCACCGAAATGGCGGCCAAAGTGATGGGCGCCGCCGTGTGCTCCGTGTTCCTCGTCAACGAAACCACTGGCGATCTCGAAATGCACTCGGCTCGCCGCGCCGACCGCGCTTACGCCCCACGTCCGCCCATGCCCATCGGCGAAGGAATCTCCGGACGAGTTGTCGCCACCGGCCAACCCATCACCGTCGCCGACGTGCGCACCGACCCGCGCTACCTCAACACCGAACTGGCCCGCGCCGAAGGCCTCGTCTCCATGCTCTCCGTGCCGCTCATCGTGCGCGAAAAAGTGATCGGCGTGCTCAACTGCTTCACCGCCGAGCCGCGCGAATTCACGCCGGAGCAAATCGCCCTCTTTTCCACCCTCGCCAACCAAACCGCGCTCGCGCTCGAAAACGGGCGACTCGTCACCAACGCCGCCATCGTACGCGAAATGCACCACCGCATCAAAAACAATTTGCAAACCGTCGCCATGCTCATGCGCTTGCAAGTGGCCGAGGCGAACGGCGAACTCACCGCTCGCGACGTTCTGCATCAATCCATCAACCGCATTCAATCCATCGCCGCCGTGCACGAAGCCCTCTCGGAACAAGGCTTCCGAATGGTGGATGTGAAAGACGTGATCGAACGCATCAGCCGGATGGTGGCCCAAAACATGATCCCGCCGGGCAAGTCGATCTCGATTCATGTGGGCGGCGACTCTGTCACCCTGCCCTCTCGGCCGGCCACCTCCCTCGCCCTCGTCGTCAACGAACTTTTGCAGAACGCGCTCGAACACGCCTTCATCGGGCGCAACACTGGCCGGGTGACAATCACCCTCGCCCCCACCCCCGATCACCATCTCATCACCGTCGCCGATGACGGCGTGGGCCTGCCCTCCGAAATTCCATCCTCGCTCGGCCTCGAAATCGTGGAAACGCTGGTGCGCGACGATCTCAAAGGCAAACTCAAACTCAAGCACGGCAAGCGTGGCGCAGTGGCCGAAATCCGCCTGCCCCGCCGCGCCGCCGGATGGGAGCAGGAATGAAGATACTGATCGCCGACGACGAATCGATCATCCGACTCGGGCTGAAGGCCATGCTGGCCGAAATAGGGCACGAGGTGGCGATGGCCTCCGATGGCCGCGAGGCGTTGAAACTCGCCCACCAAAAGCGATATGGTTTTGCTATCTTCGATGTGAAGATGCCCTTCACCGACGGGCTGGAGGCCGCCCGGGCTCTCTACCGTTATCGCCCCACGCCTATCCTTCTGCTCACGGCCTTCGGCGACAAAGAGCTGATCGAGCGCGCGGCGCAGCTGCCGATACAAGGCTATCTCATCAAGCCAGTGGTCGAAGAGCAGTTGGCGGCCTCCATCGAAGTGGCCCTTCGGCGGTTCGAGGAGAGTCAGGCCGCCGCCGCGAAAACGGCTGAACTCGAAGAGTCGATTGAAACGCGAAAGATCGTCGAACGCGCCAAAGGGGTTTTGATGAATGGCGGCCTCGCCGAGGAAGAGGCTCATCAGCAATTGCAGAAGGCGGCGAGAGATCAACAGATCACTCTGCGGCAAGCCGCCGAGTCGATTCTCAAATCGAAGGGGAAACCGTAGCCGACGAACAAAGGTGAGCGCACTTGCGCCGAATCGACCGACGCCTCAAGTTATCGGTTTTGTTTGCCGTCACCATCGGCGGCGCAGTTTGCGCCTGCGCGTTGGCCGGAAGCCGCGCCGCGCAAAAACTGTTGGGGCGCGATCGGCCCCCGCTCGCCTTCGACGCTACCCCCACCAACAAAGGCGACATCTATCTCGTCAACACCGGCGGTCTGCTCTACACCTCGTCGGCCATCACCCGCACGACCGACGACGAGTGTTGCGCCGCGTGGTCGCCCGACGGCGCGCGAATCGCATTCGTCTCCCACCGCGACGGCAACGATGAAATCTATGTGATGAACGCGGATGGCGCGGGGCAAACGCGGCTCACCGACGACGAAGCAACGGATACTGATCCCGTGTGGTCGCCCGACGGCGCGCACATTGCCTTCATCTCCAATCGCAACGGCGATGAGAATATCTATGTGATCAGTATTGAGAATGGGAACAGCGTCGGGCTTCTTCGCCTCACCAACAGCACCGGAAACGCAAGCCCGGTGTGGAGACCGTAGAGAGCATTACGCTGTTTGCAGGCTTCGATGAATCTTCAACACATCGGTGAGAATGGCGAAGCCGGTAGCCTTGCCGCCTGCGCCCGCGCCCATCAGCGTTACCTCGCCAATGGCTTCGGTGGTGAACGTGAGGGCGTTCATCCCGCCGCCCACCAATGCCAACGGGTCGGTGAGGGGAATGCGGGTGGGGCGCACGCTGGCGGCCACCCCGTGGCCATGCCGGATCACTTGCGCGATCAGCTTCCAGCGTTGGCCTTCGGCCTTCGCCTCATCGATCATCTCGGCGGTGATGCCGGTGATCCCCTCGCGATCCACATCGTTCACTCGCAGGTCGCCGCCCATCATGGTGTTGGCGAGGATGACTGCTTTCGCCGCCGCGTCCCAACCTTCGACGTCGCCGGTCGGGTCGGCTTCGGCGTAGCCCATCGTTTGCGCCGTCGCCAGCGCATCGGCGTACGAGCCGCCTGCCTCCATTTGCGAGAGGATGAAATTGGTGGTGCCGTTGACGATGCCGCGCACGGAGCGCACGCCAGCGGCGGCCAGCGTTTCGAGTCCCAGCACCATCGCGGGCGTGCCGCCCATCACCGTGCCTTCGAAGCGAAACTGCGCGCCGTTCGCTTTTGCCAGCGCGGCCAGTTCACGATAGGCCACCACCAGCGGGCCTTTGTTGGCCGTGACCACATGCTTGCCCGCGCTCAGCGCCTTTCGGCAATGCTGCAGGCCCGCACCGCCGGTTTGCGCCTCGGTGGGGGTCAGCTCCACGATCACGTCCGCGCCTGCGATGGCGGCGTCCACCGGGTTCGGGTGAGGAGCAAAGACGATGTCCCGGCTGAGATCGACGCCCTCAGAATCAAGCGCCGCGCCGCGTGTCGTGATGATCGCCGTCACTTGTGGAGCAAAGCCATCATCCGCCGCGAGGGCCTCTCGGCGAGTGGTGAGCAGATCCACAAACCCACGCCCCACGTTGCCAAAGCCAATCAATGCGATTTTCATGGAAATGTCCTCATGCCTGCAACAAAACTTTTACGCACATTTCAGGGTAAACCTCGCAAATTATACTGGCACAGAGCGCGAGGCGCAGGCATTGGTGCTTGTGTTCAAATCCATTTTTCTCTACAATGTGGTGGGTATATTCGGGGTAGACAGACATCGAAAGGAGGTGAGCCAATCATGCGGTTGCTCCCGCAACAGAACGGGCAGGGACTTATTGAGTACGCACTGATTATTAGTCTGGTAGCCATCGTGGTGATGGCGTTATTACTTCTGTTTGGCCCTGCCATTGGCAACGTCTTTTCCAACATCATCGTTAACTTCTGAGCATCATGTCACACGCAGAAGCCTCATCGCTCGATGAGGCTTTTGTGTTTTATCGCCGGTGAACGCGCTTCGCAAACATCTCACCCGTCTTTGGCTTACCATCCGCCACCAATGGCTAGGCCGCCGCTACCGCCGCCTCGTGATCGAACACACTGACGGCCTGCCGTTCCTCATCCTGCCCGATGTGTTCAACCCGGTGCTCTTTCGCACCGGAGAAATTCTTGCGCGCGCGATGGCGGCGCTTTCGATTCAATCGGCAGATGCGCTCGATTTGGGCGCCGGCTCCGGCATCGTGGCTGTGTTCGCCGCCCGAGCCGGAGCCCGCGTGGTCGCCGTCGATGCGAACCCCTCCGCCGTCCGCTGCGCCAAAATCAATGCCCTCCTCAACGGCTTCGACGATAGAATTGAAGTGCGACTCGGCGATCTCTTCGATCCTGTGTCGGGCCAGCGCTTCGATTACGTTTTCTTCAACCCACCGTTCTATCGCGGCCAGCCCAAAGATCATCTCGACATGGCTTGGCGCGGCGAGAAGGTGCTCGAACGATTCGTCGCCGGGTTGGGCGAACACCTCACTGCCAAAGGGCAGGCCGTCATCGTCCTCTCCACCGATGGCGACTGGCGAGCCGCGCTCGACGCGCTGGCCGCCAACGGCTTCGCGCACTCCATCCTCGCCCGCCACAACTTCGGCAACGAAATCATCACCGTCTATTTGATCACTCAACAATCTTCGCGCTCACCTTCACCCATTTCGCGACTCATCGTTCATAGCTCATCGTTCATCGGTCGAATGATCATCCTCTACAACCCACAATCCTCTGCCAATCGCAAGCCTGTCCTGCCATTCTCTCTTCTCGCTCTCGGCTCCGCGCTGGAAGGCAAACATGACTATTGCATCGTCGATGGCAACCTCGAACCCGATCCTCTCGCCAAACTCCTACCCTTGATCTCTAGCGACCCATCGCCGATTCTCGGCGTCACCGTGATGCCCGGACCGCAGTTGCAGCAAGCCGCGCCCCTCTGCCGCGAACTCAAACGTCGCCACCCAAATCTCACCATTGTCTGGGGCGGATACTTCCCCACCCAACACGCCGACGTGTGCCTGCGTTCCGGCTTCGTCGATCACGTCATTCGCGGGCACGGCGAACTGGCTTTCCTCGAATTGGCGGAAAACATTAGCCGTCAGCCACCCGGCCACCCGGCCACCCAACCTCCTTCCCCCTCCACGCATCCCCATCGAGCGATACATTCGCAAAACGTTTCTCGGCTCGCGCACCCTCAGCTATCACTCTTCCTATTGGCTGCCCATTCTTCTGCAACTTCTGCGCCGTCGTCAACATGGTCAACGGCAAATGGTATCCGCAAACCGCCGCGCAAGTGGCCGATGCAGCAACAATGTACGCCGACCGTTGGCAAGTGAACGCCGTCGAGTTCTACGACAACAATTTTTTCGTCAGCGAGGCGCGCACCGCCGAGTTCGCCGAGCGCATCGCGCCGCTGAAGATCCGCTGGTGGGGCGAGGCGCGTATCGACACCCTGCTCAAATACTCGCCGCGCTCGTGGCGGCTCATGCGCGACTCCGGTTTGCGAATGGTGTTCATGGGCGCCGAGTCTGGCTCCGCCGAAACGCTCAAACGCATGGACAAAGGCGGCGCCCTGTCGCCGGAGAAAACTTTGGAGATCGCCCGCCTCATGCGCGAGCACGGCATCGTCCCCGAATTCTCGTTCGTGCTCGGCAACCCGCCCGATCCCGAAGCCGACATCCGCCACACCCTCGAATTCATCCGCCGAGTCAAAACAGTCAACCCCCTCGCCGAGATCATTCTCTACCTCTACACCCCCGTGCCGCTCGCGGGCGATCTGTACGACAACGCGCAGGCCTCCGGCTTTCACTTTCCGCAAACGCTCGACGAATGGATCAGCCCCACGTGGGCCAACTTCGCTCAACGCCGTTCCGCGACTCTGCCGTGGATGAAACAACCGCTGTGGGATCAACTGCGCGACTTCGAACGCGTGCTCAACGCCTATTACCCCACCGCCACCGATGCCAAACTAAACGGCGCGCGGCGAACGTTGCTCCGCGCCGCCTCCGCGTGGCGCTACCACTTGCGTTTCTATCGATTCCCATTCGAACTCCGCGCCCTCCATCGTGTCCTCGCCTACCAACGCCCCGAAACCTCCGGCTTCTGATTCTCCCCCTCCCCTGCGCGTGATTCTTGCGCGGGGGAGGAGCCGGGGGTGGGGGTGAGAGCCGCCTACGATTTCCTCGCCCCCCTCTACGACTCTCAACTCGACTCCGCGCAATGGGTGCGCCGCCGACTCTGGTATCGACTCGACGCTCTTTTTCCACCCCGCTCGCTCGTCCTCGATGTCACTGCCGGAACCGGCCTCGACGCCATCCATCTGGCCGCGTGCGGAGTCCACGTCATCGCCTGCGACATTTCGCCCAACATGCTCGCCGAGCTGCGCGCCAAGAATCCCATGATCGAAACACGCCTCGCCGACTTCCATCATTTGAAATTTGAATTTCGCAATTTTAAGTTTGTTGGGGTTGCGCGTGTTTCATTTGTGGGCGCGCACACTGCAAGCCATTGCCGCCGAAAACAGAAACGCGCCCTTCGACGCTATTCACGCCTTTTGGGCCGACGAACCGGGATGGGTAGCGGCGCTGGCCGGGAGCCGACTCGGCGTCCCGACCGTGATCAGCATCGCGGGCGGGGAACTGATCGGGTTGCGCGACATCGGTTACGGCGCGCAGTTGCTTCCGGGTCGAAGGGCGCTGATCCATTGGGGACTCCGCCGCGCCGATCATGTCACTGCCGGCTCACGATATCTGCTGAACATCGCCCACTCGCATTTGCCGCAGAGGCAATGGCGCAAACTGAGTCTCGCGCCGTTGGGTGTGGATACTTCTCTCTTCTCCCCTCCCCCGTCCGCGAAACGGACGGGGGAGGGGTCGGGGGTGGGGGCCATCGTACTCAACGTCGGCTCGCTCACGCCAGTGAAAGATCAAGAGACTCTGCTCCGCGCGATGGCGAAGATTCCGCCAGCGCGTTTGCGAATCGCGGGCAGTGGGCCGCTCAAGACTCGGTTGAACGAACTGGCAAAGGCTCTGGGGATCGAAGGACGAGTCGAGTTGCTCGGCGAGATCGATCACGGGCAGATGCCCGCCATGTATCGCGCCGCCGATGTGTTCGCGCAAGCCTCGCGGCACGAGGCGCAGGGAATGGCCGCGCTCGAAGCGGCGGCGTGCGGCTTGTCGGTGGTGGGCACAGCAGTGGGCGTCCTGCCGGAGATCGGGCGTGCCGTGCCGGTGGGAGACGCCGATGCGCTCGCGGATGCGATTCGGTTCGGGCTGAGTGGAGTCGGCGAGAGCGCGAGAGAAAAGGTTGTGGAGGAGTATTCGTTGGCGAGGGCGGTGGAGAGGTTCTTGAGGTTGTATTCGCCCCCACCCTAACCCTCCCCCGCGATGCGGGAGAGGGGATATTGTTTATGGCAAAACTACTTCGTTCACCACAAAATCGTCGAAGCCCAACGCGCCGCCGCCGTTGGAATGACTCTGAACGTAGAAGCCATAAAAGCCTTCATCGAGCGACGAGTTGGTGAGCGTGAAAAGAAATTGATCGTTGGCGAAGAAGTGGAATGTGTGCTTCGCCATCCACACGGTCATTGTGTTTTCGGCGGGAGCGCCGGTGTGAATGGCCGGATACGTTTGCCAGTCTTTCAGCACGGTGGTGTTCACATCGTCCAGTCGTTCCACGCGGGCCGCTCCGGCGCAGTTGAATTTGTAAATGTATGAGTGGATAATCTGAGTCTCGTCGAATTGAGCGCGGAACATCACGCCGTATTCGTCGGCGCCCGGGCAGGCCACGGCGCGGGCGATGACGCTGAGGCGTTGATCGCCGCCGGTGATGTCGGTGCGGACGACGAACCGCCACGAGTTGCCCTGCTTCGTCTCGACGTTCAGTTCGCCGTCCCGCGCTTCAAACTCCACAACGTCATCGGCGAACGTCCAAAACCAGCCGCTCGCGCCGTCGAATTTGTCGGAGTAAATTTCGTCGCCCACGCCGAGATTCGGATCGGGGGTTGCGGGAGCGGTGGGGGTAACGGCGGGCAGTGGCGTGGGTTGGGGGAATGGTGTGGCGCTGGCCGCCGGGAGAATGGGCACGGGCGTGGAGGTTGGCGGCGCGGCAGTGGCGGTGGGTTCGGGCGCAATGGTCGGCCTATCGGTGGCGAACCCGGCGCAAGCGGATAGGGCGAAGGCAAGAAGGGCGAGGAGGATTCTGTGTCGAAGGATCATTCCAAACTCCAAATTTCAAACTCCCAACTCGAACTCAATACTCCAACAGCGTCTGCATTTTAGCGCGAATGGACTCGACCGATGGCAGCACGTGCTCCATCATTCGCACATTGTATGGGATGGGGCAGTCGGGCGTGGCGAGTCGTTCGATGGGCGCATCGAGATCGGTGAAACACTCGCGGGCGATGACGGCGATGATCTCTGCCGCGAAGCCGCCGGTGATCGTGTCTTCGTGAACGACGAGCAGTTTTCCGGTGCGGCGCACGGCGCGGGTGATCGAGTCGGCGTCCCACGGGATGATGGTGCGAAGGTCGAGCAGAGTCACCCGGCCCTCGAACGGTTGGGCCGCTTCGAGGCAGCGGTGAACGGTCTCGCCCCACGTCACCACAGTTAACTCATCGCCTTCGGCGAGGGCGGCGGCAACGCCGAAGGGCAGGCAATAATCGTCGCCGGGATACGGACGGCGGGCGGGTACGGTGTCGAGCAATGCGCGATGCTCGAAGAACAGTGTGGGGTCGTCGCCGCGAAGAGCCGAGCGGAGAAGGCCCACCGCATCGGCGGCATTGCTGGGGCAGGCGATGCGCCAGCCGAGCGTGTGGGCGAACACCGCTTCGCCGCTCACACTGTGCCACGGGTCGCCGGTCTTTTTGCCGTAGCCCACCGGAATGCGCACAACCATCGGCGCGGCGAACTTGCCTGCGGTGCGCCAGCGAATCGTGCCGATGTCGGTGATCTGTTCGTGCGCGGGGTCGGCGTATTTGCGGAACTGAATTTCGGGCACGGGCAGAAGCCCGGCAATCGCCATTCCTTGCGCGCGGCCCATGATTCCCTCTTCGGAGAGCGAGGTGTCAAACACTCGCGCTTCGCCGAACCTGCGTTGCAGGTCCATCGTCGCGCCGTGCACGCCGCCTTTCACGCCCACGTCTTCGCCGAAGATCAACATGCGCGGGTTGAGAGCCATTTCGTTTTCCATCGCGCGCTTCACTGCGTCGAGCAAATTGAGTCGCGGGCCGCTCCTCTCGGGCGCGCCGCCGCCGAGCGGAAGTTGGGCGGACTCGGATCGAAGGCCGCCGGTGAGTGGCGGAGTCCCGTCGTAAAAAAGTTTGGCGGCGGTTTGAGTCGGATCGGGTTCGGGCATCCCCTCGGCGGCGGCGAGCGCGTCTTTCAATTCATCGCGCACTTCGCCGATCAATTGATCCCACACGTCGGCGGAAAACATTTCGCGCAATCGCGGCAGGGGATCGCGCGCGGCGTCGTCGGCGCGTTCTTCGGGAGTCTTGTAGGCTTGATCGTCAATGAAGGTGTGGCCGAGCAATCGCGGGACGCGCATTCGCAAAAGGCACGGCCCGTGCGCGCGCGCGTGCCGCACGGCGTGGGCGATGATCTCTGCCGCTTGCAGAGGATCACTGCCGTTGCCTTCGAGCACAGTGAGGCCGCCGAACGCGGCGAGGTTGGCGGCGATGTTGCCGCCGGGCGTTTGATATTTGCCGGGCACCGAGAGGCCGTAGCTGTTGTCTTTGATGAAGAAGAGCATGGGCAGACTCAGTGTTGTGGCGATGTTGAGCGCCGACCAAAAACCGTTGGCGGCCACCGATCCATCGCCGCCGAGGGCGGCGGCCACCGCGCCCGACCAATCTTTTTCGCCCAACACGTTTTCCCGGTAGCGAATTGATTGCGCCCATCCAGCGGCCGGCGTGTATTGCGCGCCCACATCGCCCGACATGGGAAAGACGAGCGCGCGCTGGCGTCGGCTCATGCTGAAGGTCACTCCGACATCGCGGCCCTCGCTCGGGGTTCCGGCGCGGGCCATTCCGGCGGCAATGGCTTCGCGGGCGGTGAGGCCGCTGGCGAGCATGAACGGGCGTGAGCGGTAATACACCGCCGCCGCATCCTTTGGATGATCGAGCGAGAGGGCGAGCAGCACTTGCGCCAGTTCGTGCCCGCCCGCCGAGAATTGATATTTGACTTTGCCCTGCGGGGTGAGCTGCTCCACCTCGAGTCGATCCAACTCGCGGGAGAGGAGGCAATAGCGGGCGACGGAGAGCCAATCGGTGGTCATGTTTCAAACGATGAACGCGGAACGATAAACGATGAATCTTTGCCACTCCGCCATTCATCGTTCATCCTTCATCGTTCGTAAGCACTTTCGGCGCGAGCAGCCACACGAGTTCGCCGTTGAGCGAGTCGGGCGAGGCAATGTCTACGCGGGCGAGGCCGCCTTTTTTCATCGCCACGCGCCCGCCGCCGATGATCTCGGCAATCGTCCGGCCAAAATCAGGCTCGTGCCCCACCAGCATGATTGCCTTCGCCTTTTTGTGCTCGCCGAGAATCGCCGCCAATTTTTCGCGGTTGAATCCGGGCGCGAGCAGTTTATGTTCCACGACGGCGAGGCCGAGCCGCTCGGCTACGATGTCGGCGGTTTGCCGCGCGCGAACGAGCGGGCTGGAGAGAATGGCATCGGGTGAGACATCGAGCCGCTTCAGCGTTTTGCCTTCGGCTTTCATCTTTGCGATGCCCTCCTCGGTGAGCGGGCGCTCGGAGTCGGATCGATTCCAATGGGGCCAGTCGGCAAGGCCGTGACGGAGGAAGTAGAGGTTCATGGTTTCGTGAGCAATGTGCTTGACGAAATGCTTTCAAACGATGGGGGTCGGATATTAAGCAAAAAGGCCGCAGAGGGTTGCGGCTCGCAGAGGGTATTGATCTTAGGTCATTCTGTTGAAGATGGGCGCCTGATGCGAACTCTGCCCGGCTCCACAACAACCACACAACCAACCATATCATCCAGATTGTGATCGTGCGCAAATTGTTCAACAAACGACTTCACCAATCCGGGTGAATGGACAGGCAATCGAAAGCGAATGATGCCAGGGTGATCGCCGGGCGGATTGTCTCGAATATCAGCGAACCAGTGATCGAGGACAAATAGCATACGATTCGCATTTCGCGCGGCGCCGGCGATTGTTATATCATCAGCGCTGCTGAGTCCCTCGGCTAAGGCTGTATCAACATCGTGGCCAAGTTCAGCCAACGTTATCCGCAGGTCGTGAGATATGCCGTGATCCAGTTTGATTTTCACGGTCGCATTAATGCGTCAGGGCAAACTCAATGGCGGCATAGGCTAGCGTGGCGCGAATGTCCTCGAGCGTGAGTGGCGGAAAGGCCCGTGTCAATTCCTCCGGCGACATTCCTTCAGCTAGGCCGCCCAGAATAACACTAACCGGAACCCGGGTGTTGCGTATGTGGGGCCGGCCTCCTAGAACGCCGATTTCTCTAACGATCCTTCCAGCAAGAAGCGACATTGTTTCCAGCTGAGAAGAGATTTCGCGGGCAGAAAAAGGTTGCTCCACATACTCGGCAGGCTTTGCCAATTCTATGGATCCGCTGGCCGAGCTACGTCTCGCCTCCTCAGGAGGGGGCGCAACCCAATTGACCCGATTCAATTGAATGACATGCTGGCCCGATGTGGCGGTCATTAATTCAAGGTTGACATATTTCTTTTCTTCTTCAAGGATAGTTGGCATGAGTGCACCTCAAACTATTGAAAATATGAGTCAATTGGCTTGCTTCACCATCAATGGAAGAGAGGCAACCTCTATACTGTCCACAGCAAGATCGAACGAGTATTCCCCGATTTTTGGCAATTGCAGTCCCTGGATGTTTAAGATCAGATTTGCTCCAGCAAAACCCGCCTCTTGATCAATTTTCACTTGGAGGTTGCCCTGCAAGGAGGGAAGCAATTCCTTGCCATCTTCATCCACGAACTGAAGAATGATTTTGTGATCGCCCGCCTCTATTCGACTGAATCTCAGTCTTATCACTACAGCACATTGAGGATGTATTGTTGGGACTTGACGAGCCCAAATCGTGTCGAAAGTTCCCAAAATATTCAGCTTTCCTTGTGCTTCTGTTGCGGCGTCGCATAGAGTAAATATCTCAATATTCATAGATCACAATTATAGCCCTGCTGTGCCATAGTGCAACGTTGCAGAAAAGTTGGTAAAATCCCTCTCTAATAGTTAGCGAAACGGAGGCAATCCTCCGGACGAAGCAAGGGGCTTCGCCCGGTGGCTTGCCCTCGTTTCCCGCAAAAGGGAAACATGTCCACCCTCGCCGATCTGCAACAGCGACTCGGGCTGGCCTTCCGCAATGAAGGCCTCCTGCGCCGCGCTCTCACCCATCGCTCGTACATCAACGAGCACACCGAAGAATACGAAGACAATGAACGGCTCGAATATCTCGGCGACGCCGTGCTCGATTTTCTCGTCGCCGCCATGATCTATCATCGCTTCCCCGAAATGAGCGAAGGCGAACTCACGCCCCTGCGTTCGGCGCTGGTGCGCACCGAGCAGCTGGCCGAGTTCGCCCGGCGGCTCGAGATTGGCCCGGCCATCCGGCTGGGCAAAGGCGAAGCCGAAGCCGGAGGCCGCGAACGCGAGTCGGTGCTGTGCAGCACGTTCGAGGCCGTCATCGGCGCAATGTTCCTCGACACCGGCATGGAAGTGGTGCGCTCATTCGTCGAGCGATTGTTTTTGCCCGAAGCCAATCGCATCGTCGCCGCCGACGCCAACGTGGACGCCAAGAGCCAGTTCCAAGTGTGGGCACAGTCGGAGCGCGGGCACACGCCGCGCTACAAAACCATCACGCAAGAAGGCCCCGATCACGACAAACTATTCACCGTCGAAGTCGTGGTTGGCGCGGAGGTGTACGGCGTGGGCAGTGGGCGCAGCAAAAAGATGGCCGAGCAAGCGGCGGCGATGGATGCGCTGAAACGAGTCGGAGCGGTGTGAAACGATTATTGATCACCGGCGGATCGGGCTATCTCGGTTGGCGGCTGACGCAGATGGCAACCGCCTCCGGCGAGTGGGAAACGTTCCCAACCTTTCTCGCCAACCGGATCGATCATCCCAATGGACTCCGACTCGATCTCCGCGACCGGGCCGCCACTGAAACGGTGACGGCGTCCCTGCGCCCGGAGGTGATCATTCATCAAGCCGTCTCGCCGCGCAATAGCGAACACATCGCGGCGATGATCCCCGCGGCGCGGCACATCATGCAAGCCGCCGCCGAGATCGGCGCGCGCCTCATTCACGTTTCCACCGACATGATTTGGGACGGCACGCGCCCGCCGTACGGCGACGATTCGCCGCCCAGCCCGCTCACCCCGTACGCCGAAGCCAAAGCGGCTATCGAAAACATGATTGCCGATGAAATGCCGCAAACCCTCATCGTCCGCCCCTCGCTCATCTATGGCTTCGACCCGATTGACAAGCAGACCGGTTGGATCGTGAGCGGCATTCGCCGCAGTGAAACGGTGCGCCTCTTCACCGATGAACTGCGCTGCCCCATTTGGGTTGACACGCTGGCGACTGCATTGCTCGAACTGGCCGACTCGGATCACAGCGGGCGACTCAACATTGCCGGGCGGCCGCTCAATCGCTGGGATTTTGGAATGAAGATGCTGGCCGCCCTCGGCATCGAACCCGGCCCGAACGTCATTCGCTCCACCATTGCCGAGAGCGGCCTCGCCCGCCCCGCCGATCTCACGATGGACACGAGCAAAGCCCGCCAGTGGTTGCGCACTCCATTGATCTCGGTGGATGAGGCGGCCGTGCGCCACCAACGGCAGGCGGCCCGGTAACCAGCGAGGCAAAGGCGAGGGCATCGTTTCGCCGCAAAATTTCTTGACACGATTTGTTCCCCTCAGTACAATGTTCCCACTTGCCCCTCGGCCCGAGGGGCAATTTGCGCCACAAACTTGCCGTCATAGGAGAATGTATCAATGACTGAACTCACTCAATTCGAACAGATTGCCATTTGGTCTGTGCTGGGCGTGGCCATTCTCGGTTTGGCCTACGCCGTTTTTCTGCGCGCGCAAATTCTGCGCGAAGACAAAGGCACAGACAAAATGCAGGAAATTTGGGGATGGATCAAAGAAGGGGCAAATGCCTACCTCACAAAACAATTGCGATCGATTCTGCCCCTCATCGCTGTCCTCACCCTCGCTCTTTTCTTTTCAGTTTACATCGTCAAACCCACACCCGAAGCGATTGAGCGCTTCGCCGGCGCATCGGAAGATCAGGTGAAGCTGTACATCGGCCTGTGGCGCGCATTTGCGTTTGTGATGGGCGCGGGCTTCTCGTTGGCCGTTGGCCAGATCGGGATGCGGATGGCCGTAGAAGCCAATGTGCGTGTGGCGGCAGAGGCGCGCAAATCGTTCTCTGGCGCACTGCGTATCGCCTACCGCGCCGGCACGATCACCGGTATGTTGACCGACGGGCTCGGCCTCTTCGGCGGCACGATCATTTTCATCTTTCTCGGCAAGGCCGCGCCCGATGCATTGCTCGGCTTCGGCTTCGGCGGCACTCTGCTGGCGTTGTTCATGCGCGTGGGCGGCGGCATTTACACCAAAGCCGCCGACGTGGGCGCTGACCTTGTGGGCAAGGTGGAGCAAAACCTCGAAGAGGACGATCCGCGCAACGCGGCAGTGATCGCCGATCTCGTGGGCGACAACGTGGGCGACTGCGCCGGGATGGCCGCCGACATTTTTGAGTCCTACGAAGTGACCATCGTCTCCGGTTTGATTCTCGGCCTCGCCCTCACCCGCATCACCGGGCACAATGAGTGGATTGTGTATCCGCTGATCGTGCGCGGCATCGGCGTCCTTTCATCCATCATCGGCACGTATCTGGTCAAAACGCCGGAGATGGAACATGGCGGCAACGCGATGAAAGCGATCTTCAACGGCTTTCTCTCTTCGGCGGCGATCTCGGTGGTGTTATTCGGCATCGCCGGGTTTGCTTATTTGCAGAACATCCCCGGCGGATGGTGGCGGCCCGTGCTCACCGTGGCCGTCGGCGTGGCATTGGCAATTCTGATCGACCGCGTCACCGAATGGTTCACCGGCACGCACGGCGCCCCGGTGAAAGACATCGTCCATTCAATGAACGGCGGCCCGGCCACCACCATTCTCTCCGGCCTCGTGCAGGGATACGAGAGCGCCGTGTGGTCGGTCATCGTGATCTGCGCCACCATCATCTCCTCGATCTTCATCTTCAGCCCCGTTGACTCGGCTCACCAAACGGCCTTCGTGTTGTACGGCGTGGCGATGACCGGCATCGGCATGTTGACCCTCACCGGCAACAACGTGGCGATGGACTCCTTCGGCCCGATCTCCGACAACGCCAACGGCATCGGCGAAATGGCCGGGTTGGACGAGAAGGCGCGCAAGATCATGACCGATCTCGACGCGGTGGGCAACACCACCAAAGCCATCACCAAAGGCGTCGCCATCGGCTCGGCGGTGATCGCCGCTGTGTCGCTGTTCGGCTCGTTCATCACCGATGTGTCCCTCGTCGATCCGACGGCGCTGGCCGGCGGCATCCGCGTCTCGGAGCCGATGGTGTTCATCGGGGTGTTGCTCGGCGGGGCGCTGCCGTGGATGTTTTCTTCACTGGCGATCAATGCCGTGAACCGCGCCGCGCGTCTCATCGTCAACGAAGTGCGCCGGCAGTTCCGCGCCGGCGTGCTCGAAGGCAAGATTCCGCCGGACTACAAGCAGGCGGTTTCCATTTCCACCAACGCCGCGCAGAATGAATTGATCTCGCTGGCCCTGCTCGGCGTGATCCCGCCCATCCTCGTCGGCCTCTTTCTCAAAGTGGAAGCGCTGGGCGGCTTTCTCGCCGGCATCATCGTCTCCGGCCAGTTGCTGGCCGTGTTCATGTCCAACGCCGGAGGCGCGTGGGACAACGCCAAGAAAGTGGTGGAGGATGAGCCGAAGAAGCCCGCCGAGAATCTGGGCAAGAACTCGGAGCGGCACAAGGCGGCCGTGGTGGGCGACACCGTCGGCGACCCGTTGAAGGACACCGCCGGGCCCGCGCTTAACCCGATGATCAAAGTGGTGAATCTTGTGTCGGTGATCATCGCCCCCATCGTGGTCACCTTCAAGCAGATCGATTTCGTCATTGTGATTGTCGGAGTCGTTCTGCTGGCCGCGCTGATTTGGGCGGTGATGAACAGCAAACGGGAAACGGTAGCGCAACAATAACACCAAAGGCCGCGGGCATACGCTCGCGGCCTTTTTGATTCTTGACGTCATGAAGTTGCCGCATTGGGCTTCGCCCAATCATCCCATCGTGAGGCGCAAACTGGGCCTGTGGAGAAAGCACACCCGGCAGTTGTGACTCACTTTTCTTCTGTTTCCGTCAGCCTGCACGGCATTGTATTGGTTCATGGGAGCCCTTGGGCGAAATCAGTTTGACCCTGCGGACATTGCCACCGCCCTGCTTTTGACCGTTTGGGGATGGGAAGGGTGGCTCAGCCTGTGGATGGGCATCGTCGTCACCACCCGCACCGCTCTGCTCATCGCCCGCGAGCGCGAGTCGCAGAACTGGCCTTTGCTCCGGGTGACGCCTTTCGACTCTGCCGACATTCTCAAAGCCAAAGCCGGAGCGGCGCTCTATTGGGTGCGTTGGCCGATCATTCAATTGCTGTTCTTGCGCGCCGCGTGCGTAGCCATCGCTGTCGCCAACTCGCCCGACATCACCCCGACCCAAACGGCGCTGGCCGCCGCCTTCGCCCTGCTCTTCTGCGCCGAACTTTTTGTCAGCGCCGTTTACAATTGCTCCGTCGGCCTGACTGCCTCGGCCTTCGCCAAAACTTCCGCCGTTGCCAATGCGGCGGCGTATTCACTGCATATTGCGCTATTCTTGTTCATCTTCTTGCCGATCTGGAATAGGTTTGCCGGGCCGATCTTCGAAGCCTTTTTCTACTCCGACCATTTATCCACTCTGACCCGAAGCATTGCGGTTTTCTCATTGCTCATCGCTGCTCAGCTTGCCCTTGCAGGCGCAATGTTTTTCATCGCCGCGATTCAATTGCGCCGCATTGTTGAGTGAGATCGCCCGAAGGAACCACAGATTTCACGGATTGCACGGAGTTGCTCACCTCGTCAGTGAAACCTGCGCAATCCGTGGTTCCTTTCTTCTCAACGGCGCAACGCCTCGCGCGATCAACGCCTCCACCTCATGCTACAATCCGCCGCATGAGTCTTCCTGCATGGGCCTCGGCCAGCCACCCCATTGCCCGGCGTGAGCAAACGCTGTGGGGGCGCGCACTGCGCCCATGGCGTTGGGTGTGGATTCCACTCGCCTTGCTTCCGCTGTGCTGCTCAGCGGTGTGCGCGCTCAGCGCCCTGCCGGTGGCGCTGACCGAGAACACCGCCGAGACATGGCTGTTCGCCTTGGGGCTGGTTCTATTCATCGGCGTATGGGGATTACAGGGTTTTCTCGGTTTCGGCCTCAACCTGTTCCTCTCCATTGGCGCATCCACCCTCATCGCCCGCGAACGCGAAACGCAAAACTGGCCCATGCTCCGCATCACCACCCTTCACGTGCCCGAAATTGTCGGCGCAAAGATCGCGGCTCTGCTGAGGCAATCGCGCTGGCCGATTGGGGCAGTATTGGCCGCTCGGCTGTTCGCCGCCGCAATCACCACGCTGTACGCGGGCGGCGCACTTTACGTTTTTGCGCGGGCGCCCGAGATCGCCGCCGACACCGCCGCACTCACCGGGTTGTGGGTTTCATTCGGCGCCAGCGCCATCGCGCTCACCGCCTACTTCATCGTGGAGCTGATCGCCGGGGTGTTCTACAATTGCGGCGTGGGGCTGTTGGCCTCATGCTTTTCGCGCGCCACCGGCGCCGCCGTCGGGATAACATTTGTGCTGCACTTCGTTTTGTGGTTTCTCGTGCTCACGCCTATTCAACAAATTCTTGTGCCGCTCATTGCCGCATTGAGCGCCGCCTTTCCGCCCGACGTGTCGGCGCTCATGTTCGTCGGGGCGAGCATCGTCAGCAGTTTTCTTCTGCCGCTGGCGTTCGAGATCGGAGTCGCCGCCGCCGCTTTCTTCATCGTCTTGCAAGTCACTCAAGGAATTTCAGAATGAACCTCTTCAGCGTCTCTTCGCCCGAACACAACGACGACGAGCACCCCGAAAACGCCAAACGTGTCCCAGCCATTCATCGAGTATTGGACTTTGACGCCATTGTAGCCGCCGCCATTCGGCACATCTCACCCGACTCATATGCCGCCGCCACCGACGAGCAACTCGCCGCCGTGCATGACCGTGATTACATTCGCGGCCTGCGCGAAGTGATGGCGCGCGCGCCGGCCTACATCGATCACGCGCCCACATACATCACGCCGCAATCGTTCGAGTGCGCCGCGCTGGCCGCCGGCGCCGCCCTCGCCGCCGTCGAATCAACGCTCCACGCTTCACGCTCCACGCCCCACGCCTCTTTCGCTCTCGTCCGCCCGCCGGGCCACCACGCGCCACCATCACATGCGATGGGCTTCTGCCTCTTCAACAATGTCGCTCTCGCCGCGAGGCGCGCCCAACAACTCGGCCTCGCCAAAGTGATGATCGTGGATTTCGACGTGCATCACGGCAACGGCACGCAAGACGCTTTTTATTCCGATCCGTCGGTGCTGTTCGTTTCGACACATCAATCCGGAATCTATCCCGGCGCCGGCGATGCTCAAGAGATCGGAGAGGGAAAAGGGTTGGGATTCACGATCAACGTGCCCATGCACGCCGGAGTCGGCGACAAAGGATTCCAACGGGTGGCCGACGAGATCATCGCCCCCGCCGCCGATCGATTCCAGCCCGACATCCTCCTCGTCTCCGCCGGGTACGACGCGCATTGGCACGATCCGCTGGCGAGTCTGCAGCTCTCGTGCGGCGGCTACCACAGGCTCGGAGCAGTGCTGGGCGAGATTGCCAGAAAGCATTGCGCGGGCCGGCTCGTGTTCGTGCTCGAAGGCGGGTACGATCTGACTGCGCTCGCCAACGGAGTCGCCAACACCATTCGTGGCGCGTGCGGCCTGCCCATCCACGACCCGCTCGGCCCCTCCACCCGCCCCGAACCGGATCTCACTTCACTGCTCGGCAGGTTGAAATCACTGCACAGCCTGTAACTTGCGGCGGGCCCACCCCACTTGCGCAATCACCCGATCTTGTGCAAAATACATTTGCGCAAGAGACTCAAGCCCCTTGCGCAGTGGTGAACCCTATGGCTGAAATCGCATTGCGAACCTACCTCGAGGAAATTGACGGGATGATCGACGGCAACCGCGCCGACGAGGCCATCGTCCATCTCAAACACATCCTCGGCATCTACCCCAAAAACATCGAGGCCTATCGGCTATTGGCGAAGGGCCTGCTCGAGCGCAACCGCCACCTCGACGCCGCCGATGTTTTCCAGCGCGTCCTCTCCAGCGTGCCCGACGACTTCATCTCTCACATCGGCATGGCCGTTGTGCGCGAAGACGAAGGCAACATGGATGCCGCCATTTGGCACATGGAACGCGCGTACGAAGTGGAGCCCAACAGCGGCCCGGTGCAAGAGGAACTGCGCCGCCTCTACGGGCGCCGCGACGGTACCGAGCCGCCCAAACTCCGGCTCACCCGCGCCGCCCTCGCCCGCATGTACGAAAAAGGCGACCTCTACCCGCAAGCCATCGGCGAACTGCGCGCCGCCCTCGCCGACGAACCCGATCGGCTCGACCTCAAAGTGATGCTCGCCACCGCGCTGTGGCGATCCAAACTTCGCGCCGAAGCCGCCGAGACCTCCACCAAAATCGTCGAAGTCCTTCCGTACTGCCGCGAAGCCAACCGTATCCTCGCCGACATTTGGGCCGACTCGGGCCGCAAAGCCGAAGCGCAGGCCTACCGCAAACGGCTCGAATCGCTCGACCCCTACGAAGCCTACGCCGACCCGGCGCAAAACGGCGCGGGCGCGCTCAACGTGCCGCCCGAAAACGTCCGCATCCCCCGACTCGAAACCGCGCCCACCGAACGCGCCTTCGGCGCGGGCGAGATCAGCCGCCCCGATTGGATGGAAGCGCTCGGCATCGAATACAAACAACAACCCGCCGCGCCCGCCGAAAGCGGCGACTGGCTCACCACACTTCGAGGCGATACGGGCGTGCTCCCCATCCTGCCCGAAACTGCCGAAGCCCCCGACTGGCTCCAATCTGCCGATGAGGCTCGCCAACCGGCCTCCGATTGGACTTCCGGGTTACAGCCCGAAAGCGCGCCCGCCGCCGAGCCGAGCGCCGACGATTGGCTCACCCGCGCCGCCGACGAAGGCGCTCAGCCGCCCCCTGCCGAAGGCGACATCCCCAGTTGGATGCAGGAAGACATCTCCGTCTCGCGGCCAACCCCATCGCGCGATTCGGGCGGGGCGCTCAGCGGCGTCACCGGATTCCTCGCCACGATGGATGAGCCCCCCTCTGCCGAAGCGCCCGATTGGCTGAAGGGTGGCGAACCATCAGCAATGACCGCCGACACAGAAGTTCCCGACTGGCTCACACCATCCGCGCCCGAACCCGCCGCCACTGCCGAGACCGAAGTCCCCGAATGGCTGAGGGGCAGTGAACCCTCGACAGAGGCCGCGCCCACCACCGCCGAAATTCCCGATTGGCTCAAAGCGTCTGTGTCCGAACCGGCCCCATCGGCCGCCGCGCCCGAAGATGTCCCCGCATGGCTCAGAGCCGATGAAGCGCCACCCGCAGTCGAAGGCAGTGTGCCCGATTGGCTGACGCCTGCCGAAGCCGAACACCCGATGACCGCCGAAGAAAAGGCGAAGACGATGGCCGCCACTGCCGAAGAGATTCCGGAATGGATGGCCGCCGCCGGATGGGTGCCGCGCGATCCCGAAAAGCCGCTCGACACCCCCACCGACTTTGTCGAAGCAGAGGCAGAGGGAGAAGCCGAACCGCAACCCGAACCCGCCGAACTGCCCGAGTGGCTGCAATCGATGAAGCCACCCGAAGAATTGCGCCCGCCAGCGAAGGCCACCGGCGAGGCGCCGGAGTGGTTGAAAGAAGCAATGGAAGGCGCAGGGGAAGAAGCGCCGCCGCTCGCGGCTCAACCCGCCGCAGAACTGCCCAATTGGCTCGCCGAAACCCCCGCCGCGCCGCAAACGGCGGCCACCCCTTCACCAGCCGATATGTCGGGCGACGAAGCGCTGGCATGGCTGGAAGGGCTGGCAATGAAACAGGGCGCGAAAGAGGAAGAATTGGTCACCAAGCGCACCCCCGAAGTTCCCGATTGGATTCGCAAACCACCCGCCGAAGAAGAGACCTCGCCCGCTGAACCTCAGGCCGCTCTGCCCGATTGGCTGAGATCCCCGGCGGAAGCCGAAACCGCGCCCGAAGCCGCTGCCCCCGAATGGCTGCGCGCCCCCGCCGCGCCCGAGAGCGCCGCACCCCCCGTTCCCGATTCGGGAGATGAAGCATTGGCTTGGCTCGAATCGCTGGCCGCAAAGCACGGCGCAAAGCCCGAAGAACTCGTGACTCAACCCGAAGCCCGTTCGGAAGAAATGCCCGAATGGATGCGCGAGACGCCCGAAGCCGCACAGCCAGAACCGGAACCGGTGTCGGCGCCCCTGCCCGAACCCGCACTGCCCATCCCCGAAGCCGAGAAGCCCGACTGGCTCAAGCAAATGGAAGCCGAGTCCGATCAATACGAAGCGATGGCCAAAGGCGCACCCACTCAGCCCGAACCCGCGCCCGCCGTCGCCGCAGAGGATGAAGCGTTGGCTTGGCTCGAATCGTTGGCCGCGAAGCATGGCGCAAAGCCCGAAGAACTCGTGACTCAACCCGAAGCCCGCGTCGAGGAAACGCCCGCGTGGATTCGCGAAGCACAGGCCGCCCCCGAACCGCCTGCCGAGCCAGCGCCCGTCGAACCCGCTCCGGCCGCCGCGCCGACTCCCGAACCCGAACCACTGCCCGCATGGCTGACTGTTGAACCTGAGCCGGGGATACCTGAGCCGCCAGTGTGGCTCGAAGCCGCCGAACCCAAACATGCGCCGCCCGCCGCCGAACCCGAACCGCTTCCGGCGTGGCTGACCGAACCCGAGCCAGCGCCCGCCGAGCCAGCCACCGAAACCCCAGAATGGATCCCCGCAGTGGCCGCGCCTGAGCCGATCCCCGTTGCCGAACTGCCCGCCGCCGAGCAGCCCGCCAAGCCCAAGCCGCCAGCCAAACCTAAAGCGGGCAAACCGGCCAAGCCCAAAGCCCCGCGCGCGCGCCCGGCCAAGCCCGCCAAACTTCGAAGCACCGAAGAACCGGCCATCGTGCTGGCCCTCGCCCGCCAGCACCTCAGCGAAACGAAGTTCGAGGAATCGATTCAAGTGTACGGCGAGCTCATACACACCGGCCACCTCCTGCCAGACGTGATTGCCGATTTGGAAGCCGCCGCCGAAAAGAACCCCGGCACGCCTGAACTTCTGCGCGCGCTCGGCGACGCTTATATGCGAGACAATCAACTGCAACTCGCCCTCGACACCTACAAGCGCGCACTGCAACAACTGTAGCCCTCAGCGCTTCACGCACCCGTTGGCAAAGGGCGGATGACGAAAGCAAACGTTCGTCATCCGCCCTTCGTCGTACTGTATAATGGCTCATTGGGAATCGCCGTGATTCGGTCATATCTGGGGGTGGTTAGCGAAGAGGCGATAGCCTTCTAGGTCGAGAAAGAGGCGTTGGAAAAGATGGCTCTACCAGATTCAATGTGATATAGGGTCAAAGGCGACAAGGACATGCAAACGGAAGTTAGCGAAGTTGCGATAGCCGAAACCACGTCGATGGATCAGGTTGATCTTCAAGTTCACACCTTCGGC